>Ga0315336_1001430_pt1 | contig 46444 bp, 44 predicted proteins | sample ASW5metaG_FD_204512 | JGI IMG/M metagenome (GOLD analysis project Ga0315336, IMG submission 204512) | Ammonia-oxidizing marine archaeal communities from Monterey Bay, California, United States - ASW #5 | ecosystem: Environmental > Aquatic > Marine > Intertidal zone | place: USA: California... | reverse complement strand
CCCCACGCGCATCACGCCCATCGTGACCATTGCGCTGATCGGCCTTTGCGTTATGGCCTTTCTCTGGCAGTTGTCGCTCGGCCCGCGCCAGGAAGCCGCCATCTATGCACTCGGCGTGATCCCGGCGGTCATTCTTGATCACGCGCGGCTGGTCTCACAGCTTGAGTGGGTGGATCCCATGCTGACGCCATTTACGTCGATGTTCCTGCACGGCGGATTTATGCATCTTGGCGGCAACATGCTGTACCTGTGGATCTTTGGCAACAACATCGAAGATGTCATGGGACACGGCCGCTTCATCGTCTTCTACCTTGTCTGCGGCGTGGCGGCAGTGTTTGCCCAGGCGCTTCCCGACCCCGAGTCGACGATTCCCATGATCGGGGCGAGTGGTGCGATCTCGGGCGTGCTGGGCGCTTACCTGCTGCTGTTTCCCCATGCGCGGGTGCTGGTGGCTATCCCGCTCGGTTTTTATATCCACACCATGTCGCTCAAAGCCGGTATCGTATTGGGGATATGGTTCGCTATGCAGATTTTCAGCTCGCTGGCCGCCGGCGATGGTCCCGGCGTGGCATGGTTTGCCCACATCGGCGGGTTTGTCGCGGGGCTGGCGCTGATACCGTTATTCAAATATCGGCATGTGCGTTTGTTTGCGCCTGCCCGCACCGGCGGGCGCTGGCACCGGCGCGGCCGTAGACGCTGATCCCGTGGTGACATCCGCTCCCCAATTTCTTTTTGACCCGGCAGACAAGCCGGCTCTGCCGCTGCATGATGTGCCGGTGATCGTGGCGACCGATGACAGTGTCCGCGGTTACGGCTGCCTGGTCGAAGCTCCTGATGACATCGAGATCGAGATCGTCCGCTGGCCAGCGACGGGCTGGCGGCAGGTGGATGAGGACAGCGGGGACGAGGCCGGCTGGGTGGAGGGTATTTTTCATGGCGAGTGGCATGGTGATGTGCTGTACGGGCGCAACGAAGCCGTGTCGGGACACTATGTACTGGGCTGGTCGACCGCCGATCCTGCTGCCGCCAGTACCGATAAGCCAACGGTTGCGCGCGAGCGAGTCGTGTTGTGGCACCTTAACTACCATCCGGATGGAGGCCAGCTGTTCTTCCCCAAGGACCAGAACCCATTCGTGGTGCCGGTGGCGTTACCGGGAGATGACCTCACACCGCAGCAGGTGATCGCGCTGTGGTGTGATGGCAGCCGGGGCTTGTACATTCACCCGGGCATCTGGCATGACGGCATCTTTCCGGTGGTCGATCACCAGCGTTTTTTTGATCGGCAGGGCAGGGTGCATGCGCGGGTGAGTTGCGACCTGGGTTGCGAGTTTGGTCTTTATCTATCGGTACCACTGTCGCTCCCGTGAGTGCCGACCTATGCCGCTAAGTTCTGCGCTGGCGGCGTTATCGGATTAACTGGTAGATCAGCTACGGTACAGCTATGATTGGTGTAGTCATCGTGGTTGCATGTGGTCATTGTGGCCGGTGACTCAGGAGCGATGTTATGGCTGAGTCGATGGACGATATTCTGCATCCTGGCCTGGGTGGTGCACCCGAGGGATTTCCCCATGCGCCAGCAGGATGGACGCCCGCCGAAGGCGAGCAGGCGTTGGCGGGTGACGGACTCGTTCCCGGGCCGGATCACTGGGACGTGGTGCGTGCCCTGCAGACCTATTTCGCCCGGCACGATCATCACGTGAGCAACCTGCGCGAACTGTACGACGCGCTGGACGAACGCTTTCACCGCCAAGGGGGCCGACGCTACCTGTTTGAACTGTTTCCCGACGATCCAGTGGCACAAGGTTGTCGGCTTGGTGGTCTAAAGCCGCCTGTGGGGCACAAGGATCCGTCTTGACCGGACACCTGCTGAAAGGCAGGTTTGCTGTTAGCGGCCTTGGGGTTTGCCGGGGCCGAGCGACAGGTATACACCGACGCCGATGATCAGCGCGATGCCGGCGACGGCCCACCGGTTGGGAATGTCACCGAACAGCCAGTAGCCAAGTAGGACCTGCATGATGATCTCGGTATAAAGAAAAGGTGCCAGCAGAGAAGCCTCAGCGTATTCAAAGGCACGGATCAGCAGCAGATGACCGCTGGCGCCAATGACGCCCAGCGCCCCCATCATGGCGAGATCGGCCGGAGTAGGCGATACCCAGACCAGCGGTACCAGCGCGCTCATCACGACAAAGCCCCCTACGCCCTGCCAGGCCAGCATGACGAGCGGCGGTGTATTGCCGCTGAGGTAGCGGGTTGAGAGAAAGTACAGTGCGAAGAAAAAAGCGGCCGCCAAAGCCAGCAGGCTAGCCCACTGAAAGTTTCCGAATCCCGGCTGCACGATCAGCAACACGCCCGAGAGGCCGATGACCGAGGCGACGATACGCCCCGGCGGTACCCGTTCGTGCAGTAGTACCGCCGAGAGGATCACGATGATGACCGCGTCAAAAAAGATTAGAGCGATCGCGTCGGCGAGCGGGATGGTACGGATCGCAGCGAAAAAACAGATCGTGGCACCCATCAAGCAAAGCCCGCGTCCAACCTGCAACGCGGGTGCGGGTGCGGCCAGCACACCGCTCCCATGGCGCCAGAGCGCTATGGGCAGCACCAGCAGGAAATGAAAGAAAAACCGGGCCCACACGAGTTGCAGCACCGGATAGCGGCTGCTGAGCAGTTTTGCCAGCGCATCCATGAACGGCACCACCATCATTGCGCCGACCATCAGTGCAATGCCGCGGTTTCGCTGCGAGATAAGATCAGGGGTCATGGTACCGGCTTCTCAGGGGTGTCGGGATATTCTGGCGTAAACAACCCGGCGCCGACAGGTATCATAATGATACCGGGCCGGTTGGCCGACCCGGCCAGTGGCAACCGTCGTGTTCGTGCAGCCTCTGGATCAAACGTTTATCTTGGGCATTATGGATAACACCCAACACGCTTGTGGCACAGTGACCGCCGCGGTCACGACCTACGAACCCAACCTGCAGACGCTTGAGGCCCAGTTCTCCCGGCTCGCCGGTCAGGTTGACACACTGCTGGTGATTGACAACGGCTCGACTAATGCAGCGGATGTTGCGCAGCTGGTTTCCCAATTTCCCTTCGCCCAATTTACCGGGTCCGGCGAAAACCGGGGTCTTGGCTGGGCGCATAACGAGGGTCTGCGCCGGGCACTGGCTGAGGGTGCCGATGCCGTGCTGCTGCTGGACCAGGACAGTCTGCCGAGTGAGGGTATGGTGGCGGCGCTTCATCAGGCGCTCGTGCAGCAGCGACATTCGGGTGTGCGCACTGCGGCGGTCGGGGCCCGCTATCTCGGAACAGACCAGGGTCACCCTTCGTATTTTGTGCAGTTTGGCCGGCTGCATTTCCGACGGTGTTTTTGTTCCAAAGCCCATGCTGGCAAGCTGATCCCGGCCGATATGCTGATCTCCTCAGGCACGCTTTTTTCCCGAGAGGCGCTCGAGGCCGTAGGCCTGATGGATGAGGGACTTTTTATCGACCATCTCGATACCGAGTGGTTTTTGCGGGCAGGCGCTCTAGGCTGGCAGTCTTTCGGCGTATGCGATGCGCTGATGGATCATGGTCTTGGGGACCGGACCGTGCGCGTATGGCTGGGCCGGTGGCGGTATCTGCCGGTGCATCAGCCTTTTCGCTACTATTATGTGTACCGCAACAGTCTGCTGCTGTGGCGGCGCGACTATCCTAGCCGGCGCTGGAAGCATACTGATATCCTGCGCCTTGCGAAGATGTTTTTCGTCTTTGCATTTTTTACCGGCCAGCGCCTGAAAAATTTGACCATGATGCTGCGCGGGTTGCGCGATGGTCTGGCGGGAAAGACCGGCCGCCTTGAACAGGATTTGCTGCCTTAGCGTAATCCCCGCAAAATAGCGTGGTCGGCCCCGCGCATCCCAGCGGCGTAGCCGATCGCTTTAATCCAGCAGGTTTCACCAGACAAGAGTTTTTGGGTCCATGCAGGTTTCGTTTCTTATCCCCGTATACAACACAGACCCGGCGGTCCTGACGCTGTGTGTGAACAGCGCGCTGAAAGCCGCTGCCGATTATCACCAGGTGGTGATCGCTGATGATGCGTCCGAAAGTGCACAGACTCTTGCGTTTTTAGATCGCTGTAAATCGGCCGGGCTCGCCAACCTGAAGCTCGTTCGCAGCAGTGCGAACGCGGGCGTTTCCCATGCGCTCAACCTGGCCGCCGCTGAGGCCTCAGGCGATCTGCTGGCGCCAGTGGATCACGATGACGTAGTGGTCACTCAAGGGTTTTCGCAGACGCTGCGGTGTCTGAAGTACCACCATGCGTCATGGGTTTACTCCGATGAGATTCAGGTCGATGCCAATGGGTTTCTGATCCGCCGCATGTACAAGCCCGACTACAGTCCGCAGTTGCTTCGGTCCTTGATGTATATCAATCACCTGCAGCTGTTCTCGCGCGATCTGTTCGACAGGGCCGGCGGATATCGCGAAGGTTTTGAGGGCAGCCAGGACCACGACCTCGCGCTTCGCATGTGTGAGCAGGTCGAGCCGGTCCACGCCGAGACCATTGCCTATCACTGGCGGATTCTGGACCAGACCCAGTCGCGCTCGGGCGAGCAGATGGCAGCGCAGAGCGTGGACAGCGCCCAGCGCGCAATTCAGGAACATTTCGATAGACAGCAACGCGAGGCTACTGTCGAACCTGTTTTGATACAGCGACATCCGGATACCGAGCCCGAGCCCATTGGTGTCTATTGTTCAAGACTCAAGCCCCAGCGCCCGCTTTCCATGTCGGTCATCATTCCCTGCCAGCTCGGCGCAACGAAGGTGGTTAATGGGACACGCCTGGTTTTGCTGAACCATTGCCTGCATGCCCTCAGCCGATCATTGTTGCTGACGGACGATGACAACGGCGAATCACCGAAAGTACAGATTGTCCTTATTCTGAACGCCGGCGATGATCCGGCAAAGGCGCATGAAGCGATCAACCGCTATAACCTCGAGGGGATCGCGATCTGTGATCAGCCCGGGTTTAGTTTCTCGCGCAAGTGCAACCTTGGGGCGCGCGAGGCCAGCGGCGAGATTCTGGTGTTTCTCAACGACGATACCGATATGCAGACCCCAGGGTGGGCTGACGAGGTTGCCTCCCTACTCGCGGATCAAGACGTTGCCTGCGTGGGTGGCATGCTGCAGAACGTAGATCGTTCGGTTCAGTCCTGCGGCGATAACGTCGGGCGCGACTCAGCGGTGCACTATGCGCCAGAGCCCAATGTGGATGATGTCGGTGATGCGATGCACCGCTATCTCGCAGACCACGAGACCACCTCGATCAGTGGCGCCTTTCTGTGTTGTCGCCGGTCGACTTTTGAGGCCCTGGACGGGTTTTCCGAGACCTTTCCCAACAGTTTCCAGGATGTGGATTTTTGTCTTCGCGCCCGCGCCCGGAGGATGCGCTGTATCACCGCACCCCGAATTCGGCTTTTGCATTTTGAATCGGCGACGCGCGATGCCGAGGTGGATTCTGGTACGCTGAGTGCATTGCGCTCTTTTCATGGACCGGGCCTTGCCGGCAAGGACCCTTACGCGTTTTGGCGTTACCAGCCGATTTACTTTTCGATTTTTTCCTATAACGGACTTAAGTTCCGCGCCTTTGTGTTGGCGCGGGTTTTGGTGCGCGCGGCGCGACAGATCGAAAAATCGCTCACTACCCGCCCACGCTGCTGGCGTGGGGTTTTGAAAAAAAGCGAGTACCGGGTGGACTGACAGCCTGTCCGGACGGCAACAGACAAAAGAGAAAAGGGGAGATTGATGACTCGCGATCCACGCTATGACGTGCTGTTCGAACCGGTGGCCATTGGCCCGGTCACCGCGCGAAACCGTTTCTACCAGGTACCCCACTGCAACGGGATGGGTCATACCATGCCTAACAGCGTAGCCGGCATGCGTGCGATGAAAGCTGAGGGAGGCTGGGCGGTGGTGGCAACCGAGGAGTGTGATATCCATGCTTCGAGTGATGTGATGCCCTACCGGGAGGCAAGGCTCTGGGATCAGGGAGACCAGGACCGCCTGGCACTGATGACTGAGCGGGTACACGAGTACGGTGCGCTGGCCGCAGTCGAACTGGTGCACAGCGGCCATAACGTCTCCAACCGCTACTCACGGCTACCGGTAATGGGTGTCTCTGACATCGGGGTCAACAGTTTTGATCCGGTGCAGGCGTGTGCCATGACCCGGCGGGATATTGCTGATGTCAGGCGCTGGCATCGCCAGGCGGCCATCCGCGCCCGGGACGCGGGTTTCGACATTGTTTATGTCTACGCAGGCCATGACCTTTCTCTGCCGATGCACTTCATCAGCCGCCGGCATAACCGGCGGACCGACGAATACGGCGGCTCATTGGAGAACCGGGTGCGCCTGACCCGGGAACTGCTGGACGACACCAAAGAAGCGGTTGGCGACCGCTGTGGGGTTGCGATCCGCTTTGCGGTTGATGAGTTGCTGGGGAAAGACGGCATTGCCAGCGGTGCGGAGGGTCGGGAGGTGGTCGAGATGCTGGCCGAACTGCCCGACCTGTGGGATGTCAATGTCAGCGACTGGGCCAACGACTCCGTCACGGCCCGCTTTGAAGAAGAGGGCAGCCAGGAATCCTACGTGGCGTTTGTAAAACAGATGACGACCAAGCCCGTGGTCGGCGTGGGGCGCTTTACCTCGGCGGATGCCATGGTCTCCCAGATTAAGCGCGGCATTCTCGATATGATCGGGGCCGCGCGCCCCTCGATTGCCGATCCTTTTTTACCGCGCAAGATCGAGGAAGGCCGCATCGAAGACATCCGTGAATGCATCGGCTGCAACATCTGTGTCAGTGGTGACTGGACGCAGTCACCAATTCGCTGTACCCAGAATCCCACCATGGGTGAAGAGTGGCGCCGCGGCTGGCATCCGGAGATCATCGAGCAACGGGGAGAAAGCAAAAAGGTGCTGGTGGTGGGCGCGGGGCCGGCTGGGCTCGAAGCGGCGATGAGTCTTGGTCAGCGCGGATATGAAGTGGCCCTCGCCGACAGCGGCGACGGTGGCGGCCGAGCAGTGCTTGAGTCCGGGCTGCCGGGCCTTGCGAGTTATAAACGGGTCAGTGACTACCGCCTTGGACAGATCGCAAAACTCGCCAATGTGGGCTTCTTTCCCGGCAGTGAGATGGATCGGGCGAGTGTTCTGGAATTCGGTGCCGACCAGGTGCTGATCGCAACCGGGGCCAGGTGGCGGGCCGATGGCCTGGGCCGGGCGACGCACGCGCCAATCCCGGGAATCGCGGATCATCCGCAGTGCTTCACGCCGGATGACATTATGGCGGGACAGTTACCGAGCACTGACTCAGTGCTGGTTTACGACGATGACCATTACTATATGGGCGGGGTGATCGCGCAACTACTTGCCGACAGCGGCAAGACGGTGACTCTGGTGACGCCGGGTCCCGAAGTGTCCTGCTGGACACAGAACACGATGGAACAGCACCGCATCGAAAAAGCTTTGCTCGATCGGGATGTGACATTGATCGCAAAACATACTCTTACCGGTGTCGCGCCAGACTCGGCAAGTTTTGCCTGCAATACGACGGATCGGGCGCTTTCGGTCGAGGCGCCTGGGCTGGTGATGGTGACTTTGCGAGCCCCCCAGAACAGCCTTTACTTTGCGTTAGCAGGAGAGGCGCAGGAACAACTGGATGAACTGCCCTTCGGGCTTTTGCGCATCGGTGATTGTATGGCGCCCGCCACCATCGCAGCAGCAGTCTACGATGGCCACCGAGCTGCCCGGGAGATGGACAATCTGCCCGACCCCGACGGCGTGCCCTTCAAGCGCGAACAATCCATCATTGATCCGCCCTGAGGCGACGGGCTATTCGAGATCGTTAGCCTGGTCCCTTTGTCGAAGTGCCGGGTCGCGTTCGGCAGGGTCGCCGTAGCCTCCGCCGCCGGGAAGTTCCATCAGCAGGCGTTCGCCGGCGGGAATGATCTGCTTGCCTTTGGTTTTGAGTTTTTTGCCGCTGGCGAGGCGGACCACGCCCGCAACGCCGTTGCAGCCGCCATGGCGGCCCCGCGCCGGATGATCCACCCGGTCAAAGAGTGCATAGATGGCGAAGGGCGCGCCCTCGGCATGTGAGACTTCAATCACCTGTCCGTGCCCGCCGCGGTATTGCCCGTCCCCACCGGAGCCTTCGCGCAGTTCCTTTTGATGAAAGATCACGGGCGCAATGGACTCGGTGATTTCGACCGGGGTGTTACGCACGCCCGACGGGAAGGCAGTCGCAGAGAGGCCATCCCGCCAGGGGCGCGCTCCGGTACCACCTGAGTGAAAAATGGTTACCGAAAATGGCGTGGCGTCGCCGTAATCCGCACCATCCAGAAGACCGGGACCGCCTGTCATCATCGGATTCCACAGACTCGAACTGCCCTCCGCCGGGGCCCGTCCCGGCAGGGCTTTCTCCAGGCATCCCAGCACCACATCCGGCAGCATCTGGCCGATCACATGACGCACGGCCACAGCGTGTGGTCGCGGCGCATTTAGGATGCACCCTTGCGGGGCGCTGACCTGAATCGGCTCCAGCGACCCGGCGTTATTGGGAATCGCAGAGGCGACCACACAGCGCACACCAAAAGACGCGTAAGCCTGTGTGTAACTGAGCGGCACGTTGATGCCGAACGGCGAAACCGCTGATGTCCCGGCGAAGTCGACACCGATGCCCTGCTCGCTGATGGTGAGACTCGCTTTCAGGGTGACCGGTTCGCCGTAACCGTCCACAATCATCTCGTGATCCCAAGTGCCGTGTGGCAAGCCCGCGACCTCATCGAGAACCGTCCGGCGGGACCGGGAGATGATGTGCTCGCTGATCTTTTCAAGATCGCCCAGAGTGAACTCCTGCATCATCTCCACCAGCCGGTTGCACCCGACAGCGTTACCCACCGTGAGCGAGTACAGGTCGCCGATGACCTGATCGGGCTCACGTACATTGGCGCGCACAATCGCCATTACGGCCTCAGCCGGTTCCCCCCGCTCAAACAGCGGCAGAATGGGGATGCACAACCCCTCTTCGAAGACCTGGCCGGCATCGGGTCCAAAGCCGCGGCCGCCGATATCGACCACGTGTACCGTTGAGGCTAGAAGGCCTACGATACGGTCGTCGATAAAGGCCGGCGTCACGACTGTGAAATCAAAAAGATGGCCGGTGCCAAGCCAGGGGTCATTGGTCACGTACACATCGCCGGGCTGCATACGCTCCAGCGGTATCTCCTCAAGAAAATAGCCAACCGAGGTCGCCATGGCGTTGACGTGACCCGGCGTGCCGGTGACGGCCTGGGCTAGCATGCGTCCGTAGAGATCAAAGATGCCGGCAGAAAGATCCCCCGCCTCACGCACGGTGGTTGAGAAAGCCGTGCGGATCAGTGCCTGGGCCTGTTCTTCGACAATACTGATCAGCCGGTTCCAGATAACCTGGCGCTGAATGGCACTGGAAGCGGCAGGGGCTTGTGGAGCCTCTGATGCTTCGACCCCGGCGGTTGCTACAAGGTCACCATAAGGGTTCGCGGTAAGCGTCCACCCCGAGGGCGCCACCAGGGTGGTCTGGTCTTCGGTAATGACGGCAGGCCCGGCAACAGGGTTTGCGGCCGAGACGGCTTCCCGGGTAATGACCAAGCACTCTGCCGGATGGTCAGTACCGGGCATCCAGACCATCCGTTGGCTGGGGTCGCGCGGAGACTCGGTCGGAACCTGTTCGACCTGCGCTCGGATCTCTTCACTTACTGGTGCCGAGGCCGTCAGTGACCAGGTCAGGATTTCCAGCGGCACCCCGGGGATGCCCTGGCCATACTGGGCCCGGTAGGCCTTATCGAAGGTCTCAGCAATCGTTTTGCGGTCGGCGGTGGTCAATGACCGGCCCGGAAGCTGAATCTTGATCTCGTGTCCCTGGCCTGCGTAGCGAATGAAGGCATGCCGAACCGTTGACACGGGCGCTTCGCCGGCACCGAGACGCACGGTCGCGGTTGCTTCCTCTTCCATCTCCTGGAACAGGGCGTTGATGGCCTCGGGATCGAGGTGGTCGAGCACCGTAAATCGGCTGCGCACGACTTCAAAGGCGACCGGCGCCAGCAAAAACCCGATTGCGGATCCCACGCCCGCATCCCGGGGGATGATGACCCGGTCGATGCCGAGTTTGCGGGCCACCGCGATTGCGTGCAGCGGCGCGCCACCGCCGAAAGCAATCAGGGTGCGTTCGGCCACATCCAGTCCTTTTTCAACGGCATGGACGCGCGCTGCGCTGGCCATGTTTTCGTCAACGATTTCTATGATTGCCTGGGCGCCACCCGCCGCATCGGTTTTCAGCGCATCACCCACGGCTGTTTGAATGACCTGCTGTGCCGCCGCCGGATCAAGCGGTATGTGTCCGCCCGCGAATCCATCGGCATCCAGCCTGCACAGCACGAGGTTGGCATCGGTCACCGCCGCACCCTGGCCGCCGCGGCCATAGCATGCAGGTCCGGGTTCAGCGCCGGCGCTCTCAGGTCCCACTGCTACCCGGCCGAGTTCATCGACGCGCGCCAGTGAACCACCACCGGCGCCGATCTCGACCATATCGACGACTGGGATCTTGATGGGCATGCCGCTGCCTTTCATAAAGCGGTGTGCGCGATCGACCTCAAAGGTCCGCGACAGCGGCAGGGTGCAGTCATCAATCAGGCAGATCTTTGCGGTAGTGCCGCCCATATCAAAGGACAGCACGGATGACTCACCCAGGGTACGGGCAATATGGGCCGCGAGGATGGCGCCGCCGGCGGGACCCGATTCGACCAGGCGTACCGGAAAGGCCGCCGCGGTATCGATGGTGACCTGGTGCCCCCCCGAGGTCATCAACAGGCAAGCACAATTGAAGCCGTCGCTGGCCAGGCGCTCTCGGACATCAACCAGGTAGCTCGCTATCAGCGGCTGAACATACGCATTGGCACAGGTGGTGCTCTGGCGTTCGTATTCGCGGATCTCGGGACAGACTTCGCTCGAAAGTGACACGGCGATATCGGGCAAATGCTTTTGCAGAATGTCGCGGATGCACTGCTCGTGCGCAGGGTTGGCGTAAGCGTGCAGCAGACCCACTGCAACGCTTTCTATCTGTGCCTCGCGGATGCGCTCGACCAGGCCTTCAACCGAAGCTTCATCGAGGGGTCTGAGAATCTGCCCCCGGTAATCGACCCGCTCTGGCACAGTCCAGCGCAGACGTCTGGGTACCAGCGGCGCCCTGCGATCGGCATCAAAGTTGTACTGGTCGAAGCGGTTCTCATAACCGATCTCAAGAGAGTCGCGATGCCCCTCGGTCACAATCAGCGCGGTTTTTGCCCCGCGCCGCTCAATCAGCGCATTGGTGGCGAGGGTGGTGCCGTGGGTGATGAGCGCCACATCGGCAGGGGAGACGCCCGACTGCGAGAGCAGGTGTGCAATACCCTGCATGAACCCTTCTGCCGGATTCCGGGTCGTCAGAACCTTAGCGGTATAGCGGGCGGTACCCACCTGCAGGACCGCATCAGTAAAGGTCCCGCCGATATCAATCGCAATCCGCGGCGCGCTGCTCATAGCTTCAGTCGCGGGCGGGTGAATCGGCCAGCGATCCTAAATCCCGACGGTTCACGTTTTTCGATCACCAATATATTCCGGCACGGGAATGCCGCTTTTCAGGCGGGGGTCGGGCTGGGGCTTGCCGCTTTTGAGTGTCAGCGGAATGACCCCAGCCCAGGCATCGCTCTCATAGTCGGACTTCTCGTCGCTGGGCGGGCCTTCGCTGATCTTGACAGACGCTTCCTCAAGGCCGAAGCGCACCACGGTCGTCGCGGCCAGTTCCTTTGGCCGGGATGCCCGGATGTCGGCGGTGCGCCCGGGAATCAGATGCTCGGTAAAGGCATCGAGCGCGATCTTTTTATCCGCTCCGGTCACTTTTTCACCACTGCCGAGAATCACGACCGAGCGGTAGTTCATCGAAGAATTGAAAGCAGAGCGCGCCACGACGATGCCATCCAGAAGGGTTACGGTGATGCATGCCGGGTTTCCCGCCGCAAGCAGCCTCAGCATCCGGCTGACCCGACTGCCGTGTATGTATGCGTGATCGCCGATGCGCGCGATGGCGGTCGGGATCACAAAGGGTTGACCGTCGTCAACGAAACCGACGTGACACACTGTGGCTTCATCGAGAATGCCATTTACGCTGGACCGGTCATAGCGTGCCAGTTCGCGAAGACGCCTGACTTTGGAGCGGGCGGAAGGTGCCGAAGATCGGGTCATTGATGGAAATGGATGATTACGATCCGGAAAGCACTAAAAGACACGTCAGAACTGGTCTTTGAGTTCACGGGTTCGGGCAAACACGTCAACCAGCGGTTCGCCTGTAAGTCCGATGGTTTTCTGCAGGTGGTCACTGTCCGGGCGCAGAAAGGGATTCGTCCTTTTTTCGAGCCCCACGGTCGTTGGAACGGTTGGTTCGCCCCGTTGCCGGGCAGCATCGATTTCATCGCTGCGGCTGACGAGATCAGCATTGTCCGGTTCCACCGAGAGGGCGAAACGGGCATTGGCCTGTGTGTACTCGTGGGCGCAGTAGATCAGGGTTTCATCAGGCCAGGACAGGATCTTCTGCAGTGATGTCCACATCTGCTGCGGGGTACCCTCGAAAAGACGGCCACAGCCCAGTGCAAACAGCGTATCGCCGACAAAGCCGATATTGGCGGGCAGGCAGTGGTAGACGATGTGGCCGCGGGTATGTCCGGGGGTATCGTGAACGGTAAACGGCCAGGCCCCCAGCATCACCGTATCACCCTCTGCGACGGTGCGGTCGATGCCGGGGATCCTCTTTGCATCCGCGGCCGGTCCGACGATCTGACACCCGCTTTGCGATTTCAGCTGCAGGTTTCCGCCGGCGTGATCGTCGTGGTGATGGGTATTGAAGATAAAGTCCAGTTTCCAGCCATTGGCATCAAGCGCCTCCTGAATCGGCGCCACTTCCGGTGTATCAATCGCTGCGGTCAATTCGCTATCGGGATCGTGTACCAGATAGCCGTAGTTGTCCGAGAGGCAGGGCAACTGGTGGACTTCAAGGGTGCTCATCGGATTCAGGCCTTGCTGTGACCGCTGATCTTGGCATGCAGCGGTCTGGTTGCTTCGAAGGCGGATTTTTGCGCCTCGCTGGCTTCGTGCTGGTAGTCACGTTTCCATTCGTCATAGGTCATGCCGTAGACGATCTCGCGCGCACGGTCGTAATCCATCTCAACGCCTTCTTCGTCGGCTGCTGCTGCGAGGTACCATTTGGAAAGGCAGTTGCGGCAAAAGCCGGCAAGGTTCATCAGATCAATGTTCTGTACATCAGTGCGCTGGCGCAGGTGGGTTACCAGCCCGCGGAAAGCGGCTGCCTCCAGTCGGGTGCGGGTCGTTTCGTCCATAAGTTCTCCTGGATCGCTCGGAGGTTCGCCAGCGGCAAAAGCAAATACCGCCCGCGTTGCTCATCTTGTGCTACAGCCCGAGATCATAACAGTCGCCCGCGTTTTTCGGAACGAAGCACGGCTGCGTTGACAGCACCGGTACAATTACGCATTGAATAATCTGCCGACCCTAAGAGCAATCATTCCGGTTTGTAGGGTTTTCAAATGATCTCTTCAATTAACGCGCCACGTTCGCCGGCCAGCCGGGGATTCTGGCAACGCCCATGGTGAGATTGCACAGACTCATTCCGCTTGCGCTGACGATGGTGCTGGTAGCCTGCGCCAGCTCCTCGAGCAGCGGGATTGAACTGACGGTTTCCAGGGGCGATGCAACGAGCGCTTACGCCGGCACCTATACGGGCACTATCTCTCTCACCTCAACGGCTGATGTGGTCGCTATGGGTTCGGCAACGGATCAGCGTACTGAGAGCATTTCGGTGCGGGTCACCCATGATGGTCTCGCATTTCTTACGGTTCGGGATGTGACGATCACAGGGGTCGTCGATAACGACGGTAACTGGGGGCTTCAGGCGTCGATCGATGACCTGCGTTCGCTGTTGAGCGCAACCAATATATCCCGCCTCAATGGTGCCGGCTGTTCTTTCGGTGCCAAGGCTGCCCGCATTCAGGGTGTGATTGTGCCGCCGGCCATGACCGCTGATGTCAGTGGCACGCTGAAATGCAAAAGGGTCGAAGTCACTGCGGCGACACTGACAACGGCCGGCACCCTGACTGCGAGCCGCTAGGCGTCGATGGACAGTTGCTTTGCAGGATGTGGCTATTTGGGTCGGCAGGTGGCGCTTCGTGAACTCGCCGACGGCGGCGCAGTGGCGGCTATCGTGCGTACTGAGAAAAGCGCCGAAAGACTGAGCCATGAAGGAATCGAGGCTGTTAGCGCCGACCTTGAAAACGAATTTCCCGAGGGGATATCCCTTTGCGGACGGATCCTCTACTGGTTTGCACCGCCCCAGCCAGAGGATGATCAGGACCGGCGACTGCGTTACTTTATTCATTGCGCAGGTCATTCCAACGAGAGACCATCGCGGGTTGTGCTGATTAGTACCACCGGAGTTTACGGAGACTGTCAGGGGGACTGGGTGACCGAGGATCGTGCTCTCGCACCGAAGACCGGCCGGGCGCGCCGACGAGTCGATGCCGAGCAGGCCGTGCGCAGTTGGTGTCAGGCCCTCGCTATCCCGATGGTGGTGCTGCGGGTGCCCGGTATCTATGGCTCTGGAAAGTTGCCGCTCAAACGCTTACGCCAAGGCCTACCAGTGCTGGCACCCGAGTCGTCTCCCTGGAGCAACCGCGTGCATGTAGAGGACCTGATCAGTGGATGCCTCGCTGCCGCCCGAATTGAGAATCCTCTGCCGGTTTATAACGTCAGCGATGGCCACCCGTCGACCATGACAGATTTTTTCTTCAGGGTTGCTGATGCGGCCGGCCTGCCCCGTCCGCCCATCGTCGATAAGCAGGAGGCCACTGCTGCCCTGAGTCCCGAGATGCGTTCGTATCTCGGCGAATCCAAGAGAATTGATAACACCCTGATGCGCGAACATCTCGGGGTGAGCGTGCGTTATCCCGATCTTGCGTCGGGACTGTCGGCACTTTTCCCTGAGTGACGATCAAGTCGCGGTATGCGACGCCAGAAAAGCCGAAACAGCAGCGGTGCGCTGACGGCAATCAGGATGATCCGCCAGGTATGCATCAATCCGATGAAGGCGGTATCGGCGTTTAACGCAACTGCGATCAACCCCATCTCGACCAGCCCTCCCGGCACCAGCGCGAGCAGCAGCGAAAGCGGATCGATATTGAGTAGGGGAGCTATCAGTTCGACAACGGCCAACGCACCCGCGAGCATTACGATGGTCGATCCCAGCGATGTCGCAACGGTACGCAGCACATAGCGCCCACGCAGGTTGGCAAACTGTGTACCGATCGATGTGCCGATGACAATCTGTGCCGCAATCGTTACAAAAGGCGGCAGCGCGACCGTGACCAGTTCGAGGATATAGGCGATAGCACACAACAGCATGGGCCCCAGAATCTCACCAAACGGCATCCGGATGGCACGGGCCGCGAAGAACCCGGCAAAAGCACAGGCGCCCCAGATCAGCCAGTCGCGCCAGTGCGGCATCGCGACCAGTTCTGAAAGCGCGATGGGCGCCGGCGCAAGATCAACCCCCCGCGCGAGCACCAGATAGATGGGCACCGATGACACCACGCAGAAGATCCGGATCACATGCGCGATGGGCATCAACTGATTGTCACCGCCGGCTTCTTCCCCGGCGATCGTCATCGGACCGAGACCTCCAGGCATGCTTGAGAAATAGGCGGTCGGTAGGTCCATTCGACCAAAGCGGCGGAACACGGCCAGAGAGACTCCAGTCATGAGGATGACATAGACGCTGACCAGGAGCGCAGCCAGAGACCACAGGCCTAACTGTGAAAGCGTATCGGCAGTGAAGTAGCTGCCCAGCAGCAGACCCATAACTGCGATCATTGCTTTTCTAAGCCGGACAGACCGTCGGAAAGGCATACCGCCTATGGCTCCGGCCGACACCACCAGCATGGATCCCAGCATCCAGGGTAAAGGAAGCGAAAGCCAGAAGAACGCCGCTCCGCCAAGACCTCCGGCGATTAGCGACAGCAATACCCGGGCACCATGCGCGTGGTTATTTATGTACTCGGAGGCTATCACCTGGGACCGCTCAGACAGCCTGTTCGCAGTGCAGTAGAGGCGCTATGCCGGGTTCAGCGGGCATTCGCGCCTCCTGCCGAACTTCAGCGTTCGTAGGACTCTTTTCGGGACGCCTCAGAAAGTGCAATCAGGTACTCAAGCGGATCCGGCAGAATTGCCTCTCTTGCCGTCTCCAAGGATTCGCATCCGGCATAACTCACTGCCGAGCGCAGGTGACCGCGGATTCGGTGCAGGATGTTGACAACGCTGCCGCGGTAGGGCACCTGGATTTCCTGGCCTTCGGGAGGCGTCGCCAGGGCTGCATCCACGGCTTCTGAATCTTCTGAATCGTAGAGGGATTCCATCACCGCTTCGGGAGAGGTCATACCGCGGTAGATCTTTTTCTTGGTGTGTGTGGCAGGATCCTCAATCACCCGTCCGGGAGCTTCGTCGGTGCCGGACAGCGCGCTGCCCAGCATCACAGTGTCGGCACCGCAGGCGAGCGCTAGAAAGATATCCTTGTCGTAACGGACACCACCATCGGCCATGATGCTGATCTCCCCGCCCACTTCACACCAGGTTTCGCGGATCGCCTGAAGCTGCGGTACACCGGCAGCGGTTTCCAGCCGGGTCCGGCAGCCCCGTCCCGGCCCCACGCCGACTTTGACCGCATCAGCCCCAAGTTCACACATAAAGCGCGCGCCGGGACCGGTGGCGACGTTGCCACAGACCAACGGCACCTCGGGGAACTCGGCGCGCAGGCGCTCGATCCCTTGCTGCATCACCAGCGAGTGGCCATGGGCGATATCGACAAACAGGCAGTCGGCCCCTGCCTCAAGCAGGGCCTGCGCACGTTCCATGAAATCCCCGGCACAACCAACGGCCGCCCCAGTTAGCAGCCGGCCCTTAGCATCCTTACTGGCGAAGGGGCGCTCGCGCAGAAAGCGCACGTCCTTGCGGGTGATCAATCCATGGATCCGGCATTCGTCATCGACCAGCGGGAGCCGCTCAATTCTTCCCTCGAACATGATCCGCTCGGCGTCTTCCGTGGCGACGTCGGGCCGGGCGGTCTTCAACTGCGCCATGGGCGTCATGAAATTCTCTACCGCCTCGTTATCTTGAGAGCGGTCCCAGGGAATATCCCTACGGGTCAGGACACCTGCCAGAATGGCACTGCCGGGCGCGGTCTCGATCAGGATCCCGTTGATCTTGTGGCGCCGGGCAAAAACGCGTGCCTGGCCGATGGTTGAGCCCAACGGCAGCGTCCGCGGCTGTTCAATTACGGCGCTGTGGCTGCGCTTGACGCCAGCCACGGTCTCACACTGGCGCTCGATGCTCTGCCCCCTGTGGATGACGCCCAGTCCGCCCTCGAGCGCCATGGTTCGGGCCATGGCGCCGCCGGTGACGCTGTCCATGTTTGAAGACACGATGGGCAGTTCCAGGGCCAGTGCCGTGGTCAACTGCGAGCGCAGCGCGATGGCGGCGCGGGTTGCGGTGACGCCTTTCTGGGGTCGGAACAGAAAGTCGTCAAAGGTCTTGCCGATCCAGGCCGGATCCAGGGGATGCTTATTCATGGGGCAAAAATGGGTTGGTACGGCCGAAACGACTAGGCACTGCGTTGGATCAGGGTCAGATGATAAGACCCTGGCCCCCAGGGCTCAAGCGCCGTTCAGGTGGCGGTTGGGTGCCAGCCGGCATCGGCCCAGAGCTGACCGCTGACCGCGGAGTTGCGGATCATGAAGCAGATCGCATCGGCAATCTCTTCGGGTCGGATCAGGCGACCCAGTTGAGTGTCCGGAAGAATGTGCTGTTCGACATATCCCTCGGGCATTCCCTGCAGCAGCGGTGTGTCGACAAACCCTGGGTGAATCACCCCGGTGCGCACGCCGTGGAACATCGCCTCTTTCATCAGGGTGGATGCGGCACCTTCCAGGCCGGCTTTGGTGCTCGCGTAGGAGACCTGCCCGCGGTTACCCTGAGAAGAGACTGAGCCGATGAAGATAATCGTGCCTTGCACTTTTTCGTCGGGATGCCATTTCGTGAGACCCTGGCAGTTCCGATCCACGGCAATGCGGGCGATCGTTTCCATCGCCCAGTAGACTGGGTGGATGAGATTGACCTCAAGCACCTGGCGAAAGACATCAGCGGGATAAATGTTGGCTTCGCCGGTGTCGCGCTCGATTTTTACGGCAAGCCTGTCCCTGAAGATTCCTGCCGCCGGGACCATGATCTGGACCATGCCATGATGATGGGAGGTCTCGTCGAATACCTGCGCGCGAAACTCGGCATCGGTCACATCACCGGCGAAAGCGAGGGCCAATTCACGTCCTGCTGACTCGTTGATCTGTTGGGCAAGTTCAACTAGGCCGGTTTCACTGAGGTCGACCAGGGCAAGGCCTTTGACGCCCTGGTCGACAAGCTCCAGAGCTGTGGCGCGGCCGATGCCGCTCGCGGCGCCTGTGACGATACCCACCTTGTCCTTTATCTGCATGCTGGCCTCCCGCGACTGTTGGTGCGACAAGCCAGATGACTGCTCGCGTGTAAAGTCAGTCCGTGATGGTGCACTGCACCATATCTCTTGTCAACCGAAGGTCTCTGGAGACCCTTATAGGGATCTAGTTTTCTGGTAAATAACTCGGAAACCGCTAAAGCACCAGCAGAACAGGTTTCGCACCGCAGCAATCTGGTACAGGCAGTACGCCGGGTTACAGGGCAACCCGGATGGCGAGTCCGATCAGGATCAGGCCGAACAGCCGGTCAAGAAAGCGTGCCCGTGCGCGAAGGCGGTCCAGGATGGTCGAGTGGGACAGCACCAGCGCAACAATGATGTACCAGAGGGCGTCAATGAACCCGGCGGTCAAAGCCATAATGGCTTTTTCTCCCATCCCGGCTTCCGGGCGCACGAACTGGCTGAAGAGCGCCAGGAAGAAAAGCGCAATCTTGGGGTTGAGGATTGCAATCAGGAAGCCATCCCGCGCGGCCGAAGCGCTGGGCCTGCTATTGGGACGCTGCAGGACGTCGGCAGCCCCCGCCGTGCTGCGCAAGCTGCGAATACCGAGGTACACCAGCAAGGCGGCCCCGGCGTATCGCATCCCGCTGAAAAGCGCTGGTTGCTGGGTGATCAGAAGGCCGATGCCACCCGCCGTGAGACCTGCCCAGATGACAATCCCCAGGCCGTGGCTAATTCCGGTAATGACGCCCTGAATCCGGCCACCTGAGAGCGTGTTCTGAACCACAACGGCAAGGCTTGGCCCGGGCGACATCGCACCGAAGATGCAGATCAGTGACATGGAGAGCCAGAGTGACAGAGGCATAAAGGATCACCCCAAGGGACCAAGGCCTAGAATATCTGCTTCGCCCAAAGGCCGCCACGGGTTTTTCTTAAGTTATGCCGCCAGTCACGCTGACCCTGTATACGCGCAAAGACTGTCACCTTTGTGAGGATATGCAGATGCAACTGCAGGAGTTGCAGCGCGACTATGGTTTTGAGGTCGACCTTCGTGACGTCGATGCCCACCCTGACTGGGTATCCGCCTATGGAGACAAGGTGCCGGTGCTGTTTGCGGGAAGCGCCGAAGTCTGCCGATATTTCCTGGACTTGGAGTCCTTGAGGTTATGGATTGAGCCCTAATTCGTGTCCGCGTCAGGCCAGGGGGGTTGTCTTGGATTATGAGCCCAACGCGGCTTTCGTCAGTTCCTTATATGATAATTATTAAAATACAAGTTAATCAATGGGTTATATAACTATTAGAGAAAACGGTTAAAATTAAATTCAACTCAGATGCCAACCGGCGACGATGCGGGTATTTATGGCAATTGGCAAGGTAAAGGCTGTCGAGGAGAGGCGAAAGCATCCGCGGGTCGAGGCTGTCGGTCGATTGGCCACGATGATATTGGTTGCCGGGTTGCTGTCCTGTTCCGACAACAAGCCTTTAACCTCCACTGGGATCGAAGCGCTATCCCCAGAGCTGCTTGTGATGCCCTCGGTCAAAGACCGGACTCCGGAGGAGGCGACCGCGCGCCTAATGGCCGCGGGATTTTCTGGATCCGTTTCGCTGGCGACAAACGGCAAGTGTAGTCCGGGTAATCAGCCCGGTAAGATCTACAGGCAGGAGCCAGCGATTGGGGTCAGCGTCGATAGCGACAGAACTGTTACCCTGTATAGCGGATGCTTCGAGGTCGCGGTCTCACTGTCGTCCGGCGGGTACATCGTGCCCGTTATTGATGACTCAGCGGAGCGGACCGGATCGGAGAATGTATTCAATATCAAAGCCTATAACAGTCTTGATTTCACCGTGGTTCCAGAATCCGGATACGGTGTTGCCAGCGTTTCTGTCAACGCTTCAAAGATATCTCTTAAAGCCAGCCAGCGGTATCGACTGCCTGAAATAACCTCGGATCAGATCGTAAGCGTTGTGTTTTCTGAGGACCCAGAACCTGCTCCGGATCCAGAGCCTGCTCCGGATCCAGCACCGGCAATCACCTACACGATTACCGCAACACTGTTGGCGGGAGACTGTACGGTTTCACCTTCAGGTGCCGTGACGGTCAACGAAGGCGCGGGTCAGAACTTTGATATCGTCGTGAATTCAGGAGTTGTTGCGCTTCTGGAGGTGGATGGCATACCCGAGACCTGTGACCAGTTGGGTTGCTCGTACACATTTTCCAACGTCACAGCAGATCATACGCTCAACGTGCTCTGCAACTGAGCTCATATCAGGCCCTCCTCACCTGGTTTTGCGGACAGTTGACTGGAGCCGACAGATTAGTAGCAAAGCGCGATCAGGGATTGACCGGATGCAACCGAAACGAAACCCTGGACCGGTTGTGTTAAAGGAACATGACAGATTGTGACGCTCCACAAGACAATATGGGACACGGAAAACTACAGTTCAGAAAGGGGAGATAAGCGATAGCCGTTCTGTGGTCCTACCGTCATGAGGGCAGGCACTACGAGGTCCGGGGTGCCGGGTCGAGCATCCGTTTGTATACCGACGGTATCCTTCATAGCCAGTTCAATCCCCGCCGCGTCGTCACCGGCAGCATATGGGACCTGTTGTGGCTTGGCCTGTATTTTCATCCCCGGCCTGAGCCCTCGCGTGTTTTGGTACTGGGGCTTGGCGCCGGCACCGCAGTGCTGCAACTGCAGGCATTGTTTCCGAATGCACGGTTCACCGCCATCGAGCAGGACCCTGTTCATATCAAAGTGGCAAGGACCCACTTTGGAATCGATGAGGCGAGGACGAAAATCTATTCTCAGGATGCCGTTACTTTTGTTGCGCAGTACCGGGGTCCGCGATTTGACCTGGTTATCGATGATCTTTTTACCGGAAGCGCAGGAACCCCAAGACGTGCCGTGCCCTGTGACCGTAAATGGCGCCAGCTTCTGCAAGGATGCCTTGCCCCACACGGTATCCTGAGCATCAATTTTGCGGACCACGCCGAACTTAAAGCCTCAGCGTTTGGGCATTTTCTGAAGACAGCTGGCCGGTTTAAAAGCGGCTTCGCTCTGAGATGTCCGGCAACAGAAAACGTCATTGCCACGTTGCTGCCATTTGCAGCGCAAAGTGCGGATCTGCGTGCTCACCTGACGGCGACACCCGGTTTGGCATTGTTTCTGAAAAGCGGACACCTTCGTTTTCAGGTGCGACGGATAGATTGTGGGTCTTAGCGGTTTTGAAGCCAGAATAGCCACTGCCCGAAGGTAGGGTTAGACTCCACCATGACGTTGTCAGGAAGTACTGCTTCTTAATGCGTCACCACCCACCAGCCCGGAACCCACGGTATGAGCACCGATAATTCCCCGCAGAACATGGCGATCTTCTGCGACTTTGAAAACATCGCGCTTGGCGTTCGCGACTTCAGCAATAAACCCTTCGATATGAAGCTGGTGCTCGAAAGACTCCTGCTGAAAGGCAATATCGTGGTCAAGAAAGCCTATGCGGATTGGGATCGCTATCAGAGTTTCAAGGCACCGATGCACGAAGCCGCATTTGAGCTGATTGAGATTCCCCACGTCCGCCAGTCGGGCAAGAACTCGGCAGACATCCGGATGGTCGTTGATGCATTGGATCTTTGCTACACCAAATCCCACGTGAACTGTTTCGTTATCCTAAGCGGTGATTCTGATTTTTCACCTCTGGTCAGCAAGCTTCGCGAGAACAACAAGTATGTGGTTGGAGTCGGCGTCAAGAGTTCCACCTCCGACCTGTTGACGGCCAACTGTGATGAATTCATCTTCTACGATGATCTTGTTGGGCGGGCGGGTCCTGCGCGGAAAAAAAAGGCCAAAGCGCAAACGAAAAAGAAAAAATCCGCAATGAGCGAGGATGAGAAGCGCCGCCAGGACGCGATTGATATGGTGATGGCGACGCTCGATGATATTTTTGAAGAGCGGGGAGATGGCACAAAAGTCTGGGGCTCGATGATCAAGCAGACGCTGAAACGCCGCCAGCCGGGATTCAGCGAGCGCTATCACGGATTCCAGTCTTTTGGTGATCTGTTGGAAGAGGCTGCCAGCCGGGGACTCCTTCAATTACAACACGATGAAAAGTCCGGCGGTTACATCGTCACGGGGACATCCTGAGGCAGGCGGCACCGCTCCGCGATTTATCCCCGGCCTGACTGCAAGCCGCGTAATCAGATGCAGGGTTTTGTCTCCCCCGATGCCGAGGCGAATGTCTCACAGGAGCACTGGGCGGTGATTTATATGCCGGGACGCAACCGTCAGCGCTATCCTGCCAATTGTGTGCGTCTTATGGCGTCTGCCGATGAGGCCAGGGCGCAGGGCCGGCCCGCGCAGCGACTTTTTCCAGCCCGTGTGCTGGGCCCCTCCAAGTCTTCCGACGGCCGGGAGGTCTATCATCTGGTTGAGTGGCTGGCGCCGCAATGAAGATCAGCGTGACTGCTTCAACGTCTCAAGGGCAGCGAGCGCCTGTTTGCGCCCAACATCGGGTTCAATCAGCGGCTTCGGGTAGTTGTCGCCGAGTTTGACCCCGGCGTCTGCCAGCACCTCGGCCGGTGCAAGCCAGGGCGTATGCAGGTAGCGGTCGGCCAGTTTCGCGAGTTCCGGCACCCATTGGCGGACGTATCTGCCATCCGCATCGAACTTCTGCCCCTGTAGCACCGGATTGAAGATTCTGAAATAAGGCGCGGCATCTGCACCACAGCCCGCCACCCACTGCCACCCCGCAGCGTTGTTGGCAAGGTCAGCGTCCACCAGAGTGTCCCAGAACCAGGTCTCACCGTGGCGCCAGTGGATCAGCAGGTGCTTGACGAGCACCGAGGCGGCGACCATGCGGACCCGGTTATGCATCCAGCCGGTGTGCCAAAGCTGGCGCATCCCGGCGTCTACGATCGGAAACCCGGTCCGGCCGGTCTGCCAGGCCGCAAGCAGTTCTGGCTTATCCCGCCAGGGGAAATCGGCAAACTCTGAACGGAAAGGTTTCTCGGGCAACTCCGGAAAATGAACCAGCAGATGTGCGTTGAATTCGCGCCAGCCGATTTCGCGCTGAAAGGCAGCTGCGCCCTGGCTCACCTTCTGTCCTGAAGTCGCAACCGCCGCGTAAGCCTGCGCTGCACTCACGTTGCCAAAGTGCAGATAGGGCGACAGACGGGAAGTGGCATCATCGGCAGGGAAGTTGCGATGGGTGCTGTATCGGGAGGCTTTCGCTGCAAAATCGCGCAGCAGGGCCTGTCCCGCGGTTTCCCCAGGCTGCCAGGTTTGCGCAAGACCTCTGGCCCAGTCCGGTCGGGTCGGCAGCAGCCCCCAGTCATTAAGATCATCACTCCGGGGGAGGTCATGCGTGAACTGCGGTGATACCGTGCCGGTGGGTGTGCGCATCTGGGAGCGGTTGGCAAGGCAGTGCTTCCAGAACGGGGTAAAGACCCGAAACGGTGCGCCGCTTTGGTTCCGGACCATCTCAGGGGCAAAGAGCAGATTGCCCGCGAAACCTTCTGAGCCGATCTCATGTGCCTCAAGTGCTGATGCCAGGGCCATCTCATCACGGCGGCAATAGGGCTCGACGGCGCTGCTCCAGTAAACGGCAGCGGCCTCAGTTTCAAGCGCAAGTTGGGTGATGATCCCGACGGGATCACCGCGCTTTAACATCAGGTCTCCGCCCATTTCACGGATACGCTGACCGAGTTCTGTAAGACTGTGGTGCAGCCACCAGCGACTCGCACTCCCGGGACGCCAGGGATGTGCGTTGCAGGTATCCAGAACATAACAGGGAAGAACCGTTCTTCTGCTCGCTACTGCAGCCGCGAGGGCCGGGTGATCGCTGAGCCGTTGATCCTGGCGCAGCCAGACGATGACGGGTTTTTTCAAGATTTTGGCTGTTCAGAAGCGGTCGGGTGAACGGTTGGCGCTTACCCTGGCGAGTAGGCATTTCCAGCATGGAGCATTCACATCGGTAGTGAGAAAATCAGATTTTATGGCAAGGGCGCGAAGTAAATGTTAAGCAATCCCTTTATGCAGGCCGCCTGCTGGTGCGTGGTGGTCGCGCTGCTGGCATGGGGTTTCAGTCTGGCCCGGCGCGATGCGAGTATTGCGGATATTTTCTGGCCATGGCTGGGTGTCGGCAGTGCCATCATTTACCTGCTGAGTGCCTGGCCGCCTTCACCCATCGCCTGGGCAACACTGGCAGGTATCACGGTTGCCGCCCTTCGGTTGTCGGTCATGGTGATATCGCGTATCGCTCGTGCTGGCGAGGACAGACGGTATTCCGAGATCCGCTCGAGTTGGGGTACCAGCTTCGGGCTGAAAAGCCTACCGGGAATCTTCCTCCTTCAGGGCGCGATGGGCTTTGTTGCCGCGATTCCACTGGCTTTTGTGATGGCCCGGCCACACAGTTTTGGGTTTTTCGACTTGCTGATGATGGCGATTTGGTTCTCCGGTTTTGGCATCCAGGTGGTGGCAGACAGGCAACTGGCGGCATTTGCCCGCGTTGACGACGGAACCGGGGTACTGACGACAGGGCTTTGGCGATACAGTCGCCACCCGAATTATTTTGGGGAACTGTGCATGGCATGGTCAGTCTATGGGCTTGCCCTCGCAGGCGGTGGCGGCTGGACACTGTTCGCGCCTTTGCTGATGACCTGGTCTATAGTCCGCTTTACCGGAATCACCAGGATGGAGCGTGAGATGCCTTCCCGGCGCCCGGAGTACGGGGCCTATGCCGAAGCCACCAGTGCACTGTTTCCATGGCCGCCCCGGGGCTGACATCGCCGTTTCACACGAAAATCACGTTCAAAGCCCAGAATCCACGCCTCTTGTAATCAGGTACTCAAATTATGGAAGTCCAAAGCAAAGGCAGCGTATTGCTTGTCGAGGATCATCAGGACATCGCAGAACTCGTCTACGACTACATGGAAGATGTCGGTTACGAGCTCGACTATGCACCGGACGGAGAGGTTGGGATTAATCTGATCTCACAAAACGATTACGACGCAATCATCCTTGATCTTATGCTTCCCCGGCGCGACGGACTCTCAATGTGCCGTGAACTGCGCGAAAAAATGGGTAAAACGACTCCCGTGTTGATGCTTACCGCCCGAGATACGCTTGAAGACAAATTGAAAGGCTTTGAGATGGGCGCTGATGATTACCTGGTCAAGCCCTTCCAGATAGAAGAGCTCGAGGCGAGAGTGCAGGTCTTGATACGCCGAGGCCACTCTGCACCTTCCGTGGAAGATACCCTGCAGGTTGGCGGGATCGAATTCGATCAGAAATCTCTGGTTGTCAAACGCGATAATCAGGAGCTTATTCTCTCGCCGATCGGTTACAAGCTCCTCAAGATCCTGATGGAACGTTCGCCCGGTGTAGTCTCGCGTCAGGACATTGAGCGGGAGATCTGGGGTGATATGTTGCCGGACAGTGATACCTTGCGTAGCCACATGTACAACCTGCGAAAGGTGATTGACAAGCCGTTCGCAAAGTCCTACCTGCAAACCTTGCCAGGGATCGGCTACCGTTTGTGTGATCTGGATGCCGCCCATTAGGACGAACAGCGTCCGGCGCGTTTTTCGGACGATTACCTTTCATCTGCTGCTGGTCGCTTTCGCGGCCGTACTCGGCACCTGGGGTGCCGGTTGGGTCATGGAGGAGTTACTGGTTCGCCAGGCATTGAATACTGAGGCTGAGTATTTCTGGGAGCACCACCAGGAAGACCCGCAGTTTCCCCTGCCCGATACCCGTAACCTGACGACCTTTTTTTCTGACGGACCCGATACGCCCGAAAACCTTCGTGATTTAACACCGGGATTTCATGATCTGACAGGACACCATCACTCATTCAATGTGCTGGTTTCGGAACGGAACAGCCAACGATTGATCCTCGTATTTGAGGGAGAGCAGGTCCGGGCGCTGGCTCTTTGGTTCGGTCTGGTGCCACTGGCACTGGTGCTGATTGTGGTCTATGTGTCGCTCTTTCTGGTCTACCGGTTTTACCGTGGCTCTGTCTCTCCCGTGGCCAGGCTTGCTGGGCAGGTAGAGTCACTGCAACTGGATTCATCGCAAAACCCAGACTTTGACGTCAGCGATCTTCCCCAGGGAGCAGACCGGGAGATCATTATTCTTGGCGATGCGCTCGAGGATCTCGTGCAGCGGGTTAACCACTTCATCGCACGCGAGCGTGAGTTCACTCGCGATGTGAGCCATGAACTGCGCAGCCCCCTGACGGTGATGAGCGTCGCCTGTGACCTAGTGCTCAAGGATGTCTCACTGGATGATCGGGTCCGCAAATCCGTGACCAAGATCCAGCGCGCTGCGGTGCAGATGACCAACCTGATCGAGGCTTTCCTATTGCTGGCCCGGGAGCCTGATAGAGATATTGAAACCAATATGGTCTGCGTTAACGACCTGATCGTAGAAGAGGCCGACCGGGCTTCCATACATCTTGAGAATCGGTCGGTCGTTGTGAAGAAAGATTTCTGTAATCGGCTGATCATCAGGGCTCCGGAGCGTGTCGTTTCGGTACTGCTGAGCAACCTGCTGCGTAATGCTTGTACCTACACTGACGAAGGCTCTGTAGTGGTATCGATTCAGGACACTCAAGTTACCATTACTGACACCGGTATCGGCATGTCAGAACAAGATCAGAACCTTGCCTTTCATGCTTTCAGCCGTGGTACCCAAGCTCGCCCGGGGGGGCATGGCGTTGGGCTCAATATCGTCGGCAAGCTCTCGGAGCGCTTTGGCTGGCCGGTAACGCTTCGCAGCACCCCTGGGGAGGGAACCACCGCAATCGTCGTGTTTCCTGACGCCGTTACGGAAGACCTATAGAGTTTATTGCGCTTTGGAGATGCCGCTGGAAAACGGGGTAAAAAAGCCCTCATGTTGGGAGACCTTTGTCTACTGGTTGAGCAATGATGATCGCTACCTGGAGCGCAGCCCATCGCGCTCTCCGCGCTCCATGGATCCGTGGAGACTGGCGCCGTTTGTCGGGATGCATCTGGGCTGCCTAGGTATTATCTGGACGGGAACCAGTTGGTTCGCCGTGTTGTTGGCGGGCGCGATGTATCTTGCTCGGATGTTTTTCATTACGGCTTTTTATCATCGTTACTTTGCCCATCGTGCCTTTGAGAGCAGTCGGCCCCTGAGATTCCTGTTCGCGGTACTGGGCTGCACAGCAGGCCAGCGTGGACCGTTATGGTGGGTGAGCCATCATCGGCAGCACCATCTCCATTCCGACACAGAACTTGATCCGCACTCCCCGCAGATAGACAGTTTCTGGTTCAGCCACGTTCACTGGTTTCTGACTCGTGATGCGTTTTCGATACGGTGGGCTCAGATTGGCGATCTGCGCAAGATTCGCGAGTTGGTCTGGCTGGAGCGTGTCGATTGGCTGCCCGTGGTTGCCGTCGCGGGCCTGTGTTATCTCATTGGAGACTGGGCGGGTGCAGCACGCCCTGAGTGGCATACCAGTGGGTGGCAGACCCTGATCTGGGGGTTCTTTGTATCGACCACAGTGCTCTACCATGCCACCTACACCATTAATTCGCTTGCACATCGTTTTGGCAGAAGGCGTTTTGATACGCCGGATCACAGCCGCAACAACGCGTTACTGGCGCTGCTAACGTTGGGCGAGGGGTGGCACAACAATCACCATCGTTATCCGGGAGCGGTGAAGCAGGGTTTTTACTGGTGGGAACTCGATCTGTCCTACCTCGGTATCCGCCTGTTGCAGATGCTCGGACTGATATGGAACCTACGGCCCGTGCCGAGTAAAGTTATCGAGGCAGGCCGGAGTCGACGTTGAATATTGCGGTGGTGGGCGCGGGAGTTTCCGGGCTGGTGAGCGCACTGGGTCTCGGCCGACACCACGACGTGACAGTATGCGAAGCGGCCGACCGGGCTGGAGGGCATGCCCATACCGTGCAAGTCCAGGACGGCGGCTCCGCGATCGCTATTGATACCGGGTTCATCGTTTTTAACTTCGTGCACTATCCGCTGTTGAGTGCACTCTTTGATGCTCTGGGTGTCAGATCACAGCCTTCTGATATGAGTTTCAGCGTGCGCTGCGATCAGAGTGGTTTTGAATTCAGTGGATCCAACCTGAACACGTTCTTCGCACAGCGGGCCAATCTGTTACGCCTCGATGTCTGGCGCCTGCTTGTGGACATTTTGCGCTTTAACGGTGATGGTAACCACGGCCTCAGATCTGGCATCCAGGACAGCATCACGGTCGGCGATTTCGCCAAGCAGCACGGCTACAGTGATCTATTGCTGGCACGTTATCTGCTGCCGTTGGGCGGCGCTTTGTGGTCCTGCGACACGCGGACTTTTCGTAATTTCCCGATACGATTTGTTCTGGAATTTCTTCGCAATCACGCGATGCTCCAGATCGGAAAGCGGCCGGTGTGGCGCACTGTGAGCGAGGGGTCGCGGCGATACGTCGAGCAGATCACGAGCCGTTTCGGAGGACAGTTTCGCCTCAATCAACCGGTTGTGCAGGTCACTCGTAAGGGTCAGGGTGTCGAGATTCGGTTCGCAGATGGTCAGGCGCAGACGTTTGACGAGGTAGTTCTCGCGACACATGCGGATACCAGCCTCGCACTTCTGGCCGATGCTGAAGATGAAGAAAAAGAACTTCTGGGGATGTTTCCCTACCAGGATAACGTGGTCTGTCTGCACTCGGATACCAGCGTACTGCCGCGTACCCGCCGTGCGTGGGCAAGCTGGAACTATCGCATCCGCGAGAATGGGCAGTCCGGCACTTGCGTTACCTACAACATGAACAAGTTACAGGCGTTACAAAGCCAGAAGACTTTCTGTGTGTCGCTCAATCAGCAGGATGATCTGCGGTCGGATCAGATTCTGCATCAAGAGACTGTGCGCCACCCGCTGTTTGTGCCGGGTCGCGACAAGGCCCAGGCGAGTCACTCGAAGATGATGCGACGACGGGGCTTGAGCTATTGCGGCGCGTATTGGGGTTTTGGCTTCCATGAAGATGGGGTGCGCAGTGCCGTCTCTGTCTGTGATGCCTTCGGCGTGGAGAGGCCGTTTTGAACAGCCGGCTCTATACCGGCAGGGTGAGCCACCGGCGAAAGCATCCTCGGCCTCACGGCTTCTGTTATCGCCTGTTCATGGTCTACCTGGATCTTGATGAACTGCCCAAGCTCTTTGATTCGTACTGGTTGTGGTCGGCAACGCGACCCGCGCTCGCGTGGTTTCGTCGCGCTGATCACCTGGGCGATCCCGCGCAGCCGTTGAAAGAGGCCGTGAAAGATCTGGTGGAGCGCGATGGGGGCAGCCGTCCAGAGGGACCCATCACCCTGCTCACGCATCTTCGATACTTCGGCTACTGCATGAACCCCGTCAGTTTCTATTTCTGCTGGGACGCGTCGGGGATTCGCGTCGAACATGTCGTCGCAGAGGTCAACAACACGCCCTGGGGCGAGCAGCACTGTTACGTGATGCATTATCGCCATGGGGCTGATCCAGAGGAGAAAGTGTTTGAGTTTGATAAAGCCTTTCACGTCTCGCCTTTCATGCGCATGGAGCAGCGATACCGTTGGCAGTTTTCACAACCCGACGACAGGCTTTGCGTCAATATGTCTTCCTTAGAGGATGGAAAGGCTATTTTCTCCGCAGCGCTCGAGCTACGCTCGCGCGAGCTCGACGCCCGTTCGCTGAGGCGGTCATTGCTCTGCTTCCCGCTGATGACCATGCAAGTCATCAGTGCGATCTACTGGCAGGCGCTTCGCCTCTGGTTGAAACGCCTGCCTTTTGTGCCGCACCCAGACGCACTATTATGATCAGGAGAGAGAAGCTGAACGATAACGTAGCAGTATCCGCGGTACCGGCTCAAGGCGCGGCGCTGTCGTGGATCGAAAGAAAGTGCCGCGAGGCGCTGATCAATCGACTTCAGGACCTGACCGGAAAACTGGTGATCAAGGATGGTGGCGATACGCTGACCTTGGGAAACGGTGAGGGCCCAACGGCGCATCTGCGGGTGCGCAGTCCCGACTTCTATACCAACCTCGTTCTACGCGGAAATCTGGGAGCAGCACATGGCTGGATGGTGGGTAACTGGGAAAGTGACGATCTCACGCGACTGATCGCCCTCTTTGCCCGAAATTCCGAGCTAACAGACGGGCTTGATCGGGGCTGGGCGCGCTGGGCCGCCCGGGCGGCGACGCTGTTCCATCAGTACCGCCGTAATTCACGCACGGGCAGCCGTCGAAATATTTCCGAGCACTATGACCTTGGCAACGACCTGTTTGCTCTGTTCCTTGACCCGGCAATGAACTACTCGAGCGCCATATTCTGTAATCCCGACGACTCCCTGGAGCAAGCAGCACGCAACAAGCTGGAGCGTATCTGCGCTAAGCTGTCGTTGTCTGACAAGACGGATGTGCTCGAGGTCGGCTGCGGCTGGGGTGGCTTTGCCATTTACGCGGCACGTGAGCATGGTTGCCAAGTTACCGGTATCACCATTTCCCAAGAGCAATATGACTACGCCCGGGCTGCTGTAGCGAAGGCCGGGCTGAGCGATAAGGTCGAGATTCTCCTGAGTGACTACCGTGACCATCAGGGCACGTACGACCGGGTGGTGTCGATCGAGATGATCGAAGCGGTAGGGCACGAGTTTCTGGGCGGCTTTTTCACCAAGATTGCGTCATTTCTGCATCGCGACGGCATCGCCTTGATTCAGGCCATTACGATGCCCGACCAGCGCTACGAGCAGTATTTGAAAGGCTGCGATTTCATTCAGCGTTACATCTTTCCTGGAAGTTGCGTGCCGTCGCTGGGAGCGATGAGCCGCGCCTATGCTGACGGGACGGACTGCAAACTGGTGCACCTTGAGGACATTGGGCCGCATTACGCCAAAACGCTGCGGCTCTGGCACGACCGGTTCAATGCTCGGCGTGCTGACATCTCGTCGTTGGGGTACCCGGAGCGGTTTATTCGGCTATGGCAGTACTATTTTTCATACTGTGAAGCCGGTTTTTCCGAGCGTTACCTGTCGGATGTACAGATGGTGCTGGCGCGACCCGACTGGCGGGGCAGTGTCTCCTGTGAGGCCTTGCCGCAATGATGATGCGCGCTCCCCAGTGGACTAATTTTGCTGCGTTTCAGGCTGCCTGGCTCATAGCAGTTTGGGGTGCCTCTAGCGACTTAACATGGCTGGGTCCTGTCGCGGTTCTCTTGTGGATCGGCGCTTATTGGTGCTGGCAGGAAACCGCACGTTCCGACCTGAAGCTGCTTCTTGGCGCCGGTGTCCTAGGTTGGATCACGGACTCAATTCTCGTGCTCGCGGGTGTGATTGCATTCCCGGAGTCCGCGGGGCATGGATATCCAACCACCGTCTGGATGGTGGCGCTGTGGATCAATCTAGCCGCTGCACTTAGACACAGTATGTACTGGCTCTGTGAGCGCTTTGGACTGGCTACAGTTTTTGGTGCTATCGGCGGGCCCTTGGCTTATCTAGCGGGTGAGAAACTGGGTGCAATTGAAGTCCAGGTGTTATCGGGTGTGGTGATCGCCTGGATGATTGCGATGCCATGCCTGCTCTTGTTGGAAATGCATACCCGGCGACGATCGTTGGCGCACCCTGCTGGGGCGTCAGTCTCGACCATCCCAAGGAGAGAACAGTGACAGAATTTCTTGCTCGTCCGGCGCTAGCGGCCGTAGAGCGGGGATGGGTTCCCGACCCGATCGTTCGCCGAGGTATCCGGTCGCTCTGCAGGCAGCGGATGCGCGAGATCCAGATCCCCCAATCGCATCGCGCGCAGCATCTGGACCAATTTGCCCGCAGCATGGATGAGGCGCCGATCGCGCCGTTGGTGCACAAGGCAAACGAGCAGCACTACGAGGTGCCAGCGGATTTCTTTCAGCATGTGCTGGGTGCCCATCTGAAATACAGTTCAGCCTACTGGGTGGGTGTCGATTCACTCGATGCGGCTGAGGCCCAGGCGCTTGCCTTAAGTGGTGCCCATGCAGACCTACGCGATGGCCAACAGATTCTGGAACTCGGCTGCGGCTGGGGTTCGCTGACCTTGTGGATGGCAAAAACCTACCCTAAGGCGCACATTACGGCAGTATCCAATTCAAAGTCGCAGCGCTTGTTTATTGAGAAGTGTGCGGCCGACGCAGCCCTTCACAACCTGCAGGTTATCACCGCAGATATCAATCACTTCTCGACCGATCAGCGTTTTGACCGCGTCGTATCAGTCGAGATGTTTGAGCATCTGCGTAACTATGCCAGCATTTTTGACCAGGTCGCGCAGTGGCTGAAGCCCGATGGCCGGTTTTTCATGCATATCTTCTGTCACCGTAGCACGCCATACTTTTTTGAGGACCGGGATGAGACTGATTGGATGAGCCGCTATTTTTTCTCCGGCGGAATGATGCCGAGCGTCGATCTTCCCTTATGTTTCTCACGGTCGCTGCGATGTCTCGAGCGCTGGAACTGGAGTGGTGTCGAATACCAGAAAACCGCGGAGGCCTGGCTTAAAAACCTCGATCGCGAAAAAGAGTCGGTAAAGGTACTCTTCGAGAAGACTTATGGTGCCGGCCAGGCTCATATCTGGATCAATCGCTGGCGCGTCTTTTTCATGGCCTGCGCGGAACTCTTTGGGACCCGTGATGGGCAGGAGTGGCAGGTCTGCCATTACCTGTTTGACCGGCGGTGAGGTATTGGCGTGCGAACCCCTACCATCAGCGCGTGTGGGTGCGCCTTTGGTTCATGCTGGCGCTCACAGCCTTGCTATGGCCGTTCAGATTAATGGCGTTTGAACCCCTAAAGCCGGTTGCTTACGTCGACTTGGATCGTTTCATGGGCGCTTGGTACGTAATCGCTTCCACGCCGACCTTTCTCGATCGAGAAAGTTTCAACGCAATCGAGCACTATGAACTGGCAGGAGACGGCACAGTCAGCACCACCTTTACCTTCCGTAAAGGCAGTGCCGACGGCCCGCAGAGAACTTATCGGCCGAGAGGCTTTATAAAGCCGGACGGTTCCAACGCAGTCTGGGGCATGCAGTTTATCTGGCCGATCAAGGCTGACTATCAGATCGTGTATCTGGATGAATCCTACAGTCGGGTCATCGTGGCGCGGGAGAAGCGCGATCTCGTCTGGTTGATGGCAAGACAACCGAATATCCCCGATGAAGAGTACCAAGCACTGGTCGGGCGCATTGTTGCGCTGGGTTATGACACGGCAGATCTGCGCCTGACTCCACAGGTCTGGGACTGATCAGCTAACGACCCGTGCAGCATGGCTGTGTAGTTTCGCACCCTGTCTGAATCTGCTTTCACCTATGCCACCTCAGGCGCAAAAATCTGCCCGAAGTCTCTTCCTGATTCTGCCGGGCCAGTGCTTTCCAATACGGTTCGTCAAATCCTGGCTTCACAGCGACTTTCTGCTCTCCGAATGGGCGCCCAATCTTCTGGATGACCGGCACCATCAACTGAAACTGGTCATGTTGATCGGCTCACTGCGCTCGTATGCGGAGGAGTTGCGTAAGGCCGGTGCCAAGGTGATCTACCACTCCCTTGAGGACGAGCGTTGTGGGGATTTTTCGGATCAGGTCGAGCGTGCATGCACTGGTGCTGCTCTTTCCGAGCTGGCGCACTTTGAAGTCGAGGATAGAGCCTGCGCCAGCGTCGTATCTGATCTGGCAAAGACGATGGGTCTTAACCGGACGGTACTTTCAAGCCCTATGTTTCTGTGTTCCCGTGAAAGCTTCGCCGATTACCTCGAACAAGAGTCCCGGCCGCGGATGGCAAGCTTCTATCGACAACAAAGAAAGAATCTCAATCTGCTGCTGACCACTGACGGGAAACCCCTGGGCGGCAAGTGGAGCCTAGATGCCGAGAATCGAAAGGCGTTGCCCAAGTCGCTCACGCCGCCTACTCCTGGATTCTCACTCCCCGACAATAAAACCCGTGCGGTGATGGCGCTTGTGAAGTCGCGCTTTGCGGGAGCACCTGGTGATACCGACGACTTCTGTTATCCCGCGACCCGTCGGCAGGCAGAACGGTGGCTGACGGATTTCATTCTCGAGCGCCTCGCGTCGTTTGGTGACTACGAGGATGCGCTCACGACCCGATCTGACGTGGTTTACCACTCGCTGATCTCGCCACTTTTGAATATGGGCCTGCTGACGCCGGCAGACGTCATCCGCCGGGTGATGCGTAGTCATCAGCGCAGCGCTGTTCCTCTGAACTCGCTGGAGGGATTCATCCGGCAGGTGATCGGATGGCGTGAGTTCATCCGCGGGATTTACCATCATTACGGAACCGAGCAGTCCTCCGCCAACTTTTTCGGCCACGGTTCAGAGCTGACCGGTCACTGGTACGAGGGCAGCACCGGTATTGCGCCGCTGGATCATGTAATCCGAAAGACACAGCGATGGGGATGGGCACACCATATAGAGCGGTTGATGGTGGTCGCGAATCTGATGAACCTGTGCCGTATCCATCCGCAGTCGGCGTACCGCTGGTTCATGGAAATGTACATCGATTCGGCGCACTGGGTGATGGGTCCGAACGTATTCGGGATGGGCTTGTTCAGCGACGGCGGGGTCTTCGCCACGAAGCCCTATCTCTGCGGCTCGAGTTACCTGCTCAAGATGGGGGACTTCGGCCGGGGGGACTGGTGCAACACGGTTGATGGCCTGTACTGGCGGTTTGTCCAGGATCACGCTGACGTCCTGGCGCGCAATCACCGAACCGCAATGATGCCCCGCAATCTGGCGCGTCTCTCAAGCGCGCGCCGCGAGAAGATCTTTCCCGCAGCCGAGATCTTTCTGGCAGATAAGACCCGCCCGCTGGTGTTCTGAAAACTAATGCCACGGTTTCACGCGTCCTTCACATTTAGACGACAGCGTGATCACATACCCGCGCTTAGAGTGGCCGGCACTCAATCACCGCATTTGGAGCAGTTGTTATGGAACTTGTCTTGTTGACGATAGGGACCATCTGCGCGGCAATCTTCCTTTACACCTTTCTAACTCTTGGGCCCCACTCGAAACAGCCAGCACCGGTGCTCGCTCATATCGACCGTAGGAGATAGACGTAATTCGGTCTGACGGGCCATGGGCTGGCCCTAGCATGCTCAATTCGATGGAGTAGACTATCACTATAGTTTGATCAGCTTTAAAGAGCGCCGCGTCATGACCATTCGTACCCTCCTCTTTATCACCCTTTCGTTTTGCACCGGTATCGCCCTGGCACAAAGTGTTCCAAAGCCTGTGCAGGACAAAGCGGCGGAACTCATACCCGACCAGCTTCCGGACTCGGTGCTGACGACGCCCGTGCCCGGTCTGTACCAGGTGACCTTCGGGACCCAGGTGGTCTACCTCTTTGAGGATGGCCGGCACCTGCTCAGCGGCGACCTGATTGACCTTGATGCCGGTGCCAACCTTACTGAAGACGCCAGGAAGTCGGGTCGCAAGTCGGTGATCGATAGTCTCGACGAAGCTGGCATGGTGGTTTTCTCCCCGACAGACACGATCAGTACCATCACAGTGTTTACCGATACGGAGTGTGGCTATTGCGTGCGTCTACATCAGGAGATTGAGCAGCTGCTGGCCGCCGGTGTCGAGGTACGCTATCTCGGCTATCCCCGGGCGGGAGTAGGGTCTTCGTCCTTTGATACGCTGGTATCGGTGTGGTGTTCGGACGACCCCCAGCAGGCGATGACCGACGCAAAAGCAGGCAGAGCCATAGAGCCGCGCAGCTGTAAAACCGATATCGCGGGACATATGGAAGCAGCGCAGGGCGTGGGAGTCCGCGGCACGCCGACCATTGTGCTGCAGGATGGCAAGACCATTCCCGGCTACGTGCCTGCCGGCGAACTGATTCCCATGGCCCACGCAGCAGCTTCGGCGATTAACTGATCCATTGGGGTGAAGTACCGCACGGTGTCGCTGCGCGCGGCGATTGCTTTCCTTATTGCGCTTGCGTCAGTTTCTGCTTCTGCGGCGGGTACAAGCGGAAAAACGCTCTCGACGGTGCCAGCGGAGCATGCTTCGCCGCCTGCCCTTGCCCTTAAGGATCTCAGTGGCGCCGAACAGACACTCGCCGATTTTTCCGGCAAAGTGCTTTTGGTGAATTTCTGGGCGACCTGGTGCCCTCCCTGCGTTAAGGAATTGCCCTCGATGCAGGCGGTTCGAAGTCGCCTTGCGGACACGCCCTTTGAGGTGATTGCTGTCAACGTCGGTGAGGACGCCTCACAGGTCAAAAATTTCCTCGACCGACTCGATACCGTCCTCGACTATCCGATCCTGCTTGATGAAAACATGGTCGTGACAAAAAAGTGGAAAGTCCGGGCATTGCCCACAACCTACATCATTGATGCACAGGGCCAGGCCCGTTATATCGCCACGGGGGAGCGCGATTTCGGTGCTCCGGAAGTCGTCTCCATAATCAGGGCACTCGTCCAGGCGGAACCGTCGGCATCGGATGGCTGAGGATTTGTTGGTGACCCGACTTTTGCAACCCGTCGGTGCCTCGGTTGGCAGACGCCCTGGAGCGTTTCGGTGAAATCCCTGCGTTTCCTGGCGCCGCTGCTGATCTTTATCGTTGTCGCGGTGTTCCTCGCGGTCGGGCTGAAGCTCGATCCACGGGAGGTTCCCTCCCCGCTGATCGATAAGCCGGCGCCGCAGTTTGAACTGCCGCGACTTCTACAGATGGACGGTGTCGTGGGTACCGCCGACCTGCGCGGTGAGGTGTGGCTTTTGAATGTCTGGGCGTCCTGGTGTGTGGCCTGCAGAGTCGAACATCCGTTGCTGAACGATCTTGCCGCAAAGCGGCTTATCAGGATCGTGGGTCTTAACTACAAGGACGCGCCCGCTGATGCCCGGACCTGGCTACGCGAGTTTGGAAACCCCTACGACATTATCGCCGTGGACCGGCAGGGAGAAGCCGGCATCGACTGGGGTGTCTATGGCGTACCGGAAACTTTTGTCATCGACCGTTCCGGAGTGATCCGCTATAAGCACATCGGTCCGCTGGATGCCAAGGTGCTGAACGAGACCATCGTGCCCCTGGTCCGGCAACTCACCGGGTAGGCGACCTCGGGCTGTCATCAGATCCTGGCCCCTGTGCGATAATTTCGCCGCAATTTTCTGGCGGGATTCCCCGCGATTACCCATCAGGTGAACGGGCCGCTAATCGCGTCGCGTTAACGGAGCAGAGCATGTATATCGACTTTGGCGAGATGACACCCCAGCAGGTGTACATCACCATGACCCAGACGGTGATTCCCCGGCCCATTGCCTGGGTTTTGTCGGAAAATCCGGATAGCACGCTGAATCTCGCGCCGTACTCCTATTTCAATGCGGTTTCGAGCAACCCAGCCCTGGTGATGATCTCTGCCGGCGTCAAACCCGATGGCGGCATCAAGGACACCCGGGACAATATTCGCGACCGGCGGGATTTCGTAGTCCATATCGCAAGTCTCGAGCAACTGGACGACATGAATGCGTCCTCGGCAAGTCTCGACCCGGGTATTTCTGAGGTCGAAAAGCTGGGTCTCGCAACAGTGCCGCTTGAGGGATCGCGGCTGCCGCGTCTGGCGGATGCCCGGGTCGCCTTTGCCTGCAGCCTTTATGACATCCACTATATCGGCGCTGGCCCCCAGTCACTGATTTTGGGCGAGGTTCACGGTGTTTTTGTTGATGATTGCGCCATTGGGGAAGACGCCAAGGGGCGGCGTAAGATCTTGGCCCAGAACATCAACCCGATCGGTCGGTTGGGAGCCGGCGAATACGTCAGTTTTGGCGAGCTCATGACCCGCGAGCGGCCTGACTGAGCCTTGCGCTAGCCGGTTTTTGCCAGCAGACCCTGAATCAGCGCCCTCGCCTGGGCCAGATAGCCACCGTTAAACAGGTTGAAGTGGTTTAACACGTGGTAGAGGTTGTAAAGATCACGCCGGAGCGGATAGCCGGGGTCCATCGGCCACGTATCGCAGTAAGCCTTGTAGAAGCTTCCCGGTAAGCGGCCAAACAGTTCGGTCATCGCGATATCTGCCTCGCGATCGCCGAAATAGACGGCCGGGTCGAAAATCACTGGCGATCCATGTTCGTCCATGCCCAAGTTGCCAGCCCACAGGTCGCCATGAAGGAGCGCCGGCCTGGGTCGATATGTAGTAAAAAAAGCCTCACACTGTTGTGCTAGCTTCTGTCCGTCACGCAAGAGGTCTTTGCCCATTTTTGGGGCGGCCAGGGCAAGTTGTGGGACTAACCGTTCCTCGCGCCAGAACACAGGCCATTCGCTATGGCGAGTGTTGCGCTGTACCGTGGTGCCGATGAAATTATCAGATTCCCAGCCGAATGCTGTATCGCTGACCTGGTGCAGTCTCGCAAGCGCGATACCCAATTCGGCCGCACCTCGATTATCTGCCGGTACGAGATTGAGGTATTCAAGCACCAAGAAGGCGTGATCCTCGGTGACACCGTGGGTGATGACCCTCGGTACTCTTACAGCGAACGCAGTCTGGAGCGCGGTTAGGCCCTGTACTTCTGCCTTCAGTCTTGGGTAGTCGGGCGCAGGTGCACACTTAACGAAAAAAGGTTCACCGCAGTCAGTGAGACGAAAAGTACGGTCGATGTTTCCTCCGCCAAGGAGCTCCGTTTTCGGTCGACTGAAGATCCTGCCGGTTGCCAGACGGATCTCGTTCAGGATGTCTTGGCAAAGTTGCATGAGTGAGGACGAAAAGGTGCTAACCTGTGTTTATTATCTTCGCTCAGCGTTCAACTCATGAGGCTAAATACCTGATCGCAAAGCGTATCAGGGGTCATTGGAGGCGCGCTCGCCAGACGGTGTTTTGCACAATCATGTAGCCATCAGCGCTGCGATGACCCGCAAATGGTCGCGGTCCCTGATGTCTGGGGTTTTTGACGCTAAATGCTTGAAAAATCGTTTTTATTTTATTGCCTAAGAAATAGGCAGTCGCAGCAACGGGGCTTTAGCCAACCTGTGAGAACTTCAAGTGCCCCACTTGTACACAAAGTTATCCACAGATTCTGTGGGCAACCTGAAAACCCTGCGGTCCGTCAATTATTTATGTCCGATTACTTGCGTGTGACGAAAAGTGTAATGTGTAAATCATTAGATCACGCGGGAGTCTTGCGACAGTGAGTGTCAATAAGATCGTGCAGGTCGCGCTGCCCGTGCGGCTACGTCGCCTGTTTGATTACCGCGCCGAAGATATAGAACGCCTGCCGGCTGACGGTGCCCGCGTACTGGTGCCGCTGCAAAAACGCAATGTTGTGGGTATTGTCTGCGGCAGGCGCGAATCCAGCCCGCTGCCCCTGGCGAAACTGAGGCGGGTTATCCGGGTTCTCGACGATGCGCCTTTGCTGCCAAAGGAGTTGTTCAGGCTTCTTAACTGGGCCGCGCGTTACTACCATCACCCGATCGGTGACGTAATGCAAACGGCTTTGCCGGTCTTGCTGCGCCGTGATCGGGAGGCGCAACCAAAGCCCGTACCTCACTGGCGGATCTGTGAGTCTGGACGACAAAGCCTTGACATCCTACCGGTCCAATACCGCGCCCAACGGCGGGTCCTGGAAGTGCTGGCGGCCGCAGACGACACTGGTCTGCCAGCTGGGGCCCTTTCATCCGAGGTTGCGAACGCAGCGACGGTTCTTGCGCGCCTCAAAGCGCAAGGCTGGGTTGCAAAAGTGACCCCTGTACCGTTGGCAACGGCCGGCAGCATTGAGAAACCCCTCGTTCTCAACCAGGCGCAGCAGCTGGCCTGTACGGCGCTTGATGCAGCAGCGGGTTCCTACACGCCCTTTCTGCTCGATGGCGTTACCGGTAGCGGCAAGACAGAGGTTTACCTTGACTGCGTCGCGCGGACGGTCTCACGGGGCCGCCAGGCCCTGGTGTTGGTCCCCGAGATATCGCTGACACCACAGCTGATCGCTCGCTTTGAAGCACGTCTTGGAGGTTCTCTGGCGGTGCTGCACTCCGGATTGACCGATACTGAACGCCACCGGGACTGGTGGCGGGCCCGCGAGGGCAGTGCGGCCGTGGTACTGGGCACAAGATCAGCGGTATTTGCCCCGCTTGCCCGGCCCGGTGTGATTGTGGTGGATGAGGAGCACGACCTTTCCTACAAGCAGCGCGAGGGGTTTCGGTATCACGCCCGGGATATCGCGGTAAAAAGAGCACAGTTGGCCGATATTCCGGTCATTTTGGGTTCGGCCACACCGTCACTGGAGAGTATGGCCAACGCCTTGAGCGGCCGTTACCGCCATCTCGAGCTCAAGGCCCGGGCCGGTTCAGCAAAGATGCCGAGGGTCAAGATTCTTGACCTGAATCGCCTTGCAGTAAATGACGGGCTTTCGGCGCCGATGGTGGGCGCCATCGGAGACTGTATTTCGCGTGGCGAGCAGAGTCTGGTATTCGTGAATCGCCGGGGTTTTGCACCCGTCGTCGTATGCACCCAGTGCGGCTGGCAGGCGATATGCCGGCGCTGCGATGCCAGACAGACGCTGCACCGGCGCAGCGGCCGGATCATCTGCCACCACTGTGGCAGCGAGGCACCGGCACCAGAGAAGTGCCCAAAGTGCCAAACGCAGACGCTTTTCCCGGCCGGTGAAGGTACCCAGCGGGTCGAGGAGGCGTTGGTCCGGGTTTTCCCCAAGGCCCGCGTGATGCGGATCGACAGCGATGTTGCCGGTCCTCCGAAAGAAATTGCGAGGGCACTTCAAGCGGTGCGAGAGCGCGAGGTGGATATCCTGGTCGGAACACAGATGCTCTCCAAAGGCCACGACTTTGCCGGCTTGACCCTGGTGTGTGTGCTGTCCGCCGACCAGGGTCTATACAGTCTGGATTTTCGGGGGCCGGAAAGGCTCTTCCAGCAACTCGCACAGGTCTCCGGCCGGGCGGGCAGGCGGGATAGCCCCGGAGCCGTGCTGGTGCAGACAGCGCATCCGGACAGTTCCGCATTTTTCCGGCTCGAAAAACACGATTTTGCCGGATTTGCGGGGGATGCCCTGAGAGAGCGCCAGGCCGCAGGGTATCCACCTTATGTGCGCTTCGCCTTGTTGCGGGCCGAATCGACCCGTAGCGGCGCACCGATGACTTTTCTTCGCTCTGCTGTGCTTGCGGCGCGGGCAGTGCCGTCCCGCACGGGTGTTGAGGTCATGAGTCCGGTACCCTCGCCGATGGAGCGCCGGGCGGGGCGATACCGGGCACAGTTACTGGTCAGGAGTAAGGACGAGAGCAGATTCCACCGCTTCCTCAAAGCCTGGGTGCTTGGTATTGAGGCGTCACCGGAGGCGGGACGGGTCCGCTGGTCAATCGACGTTGACCCTCAGGAGATGTACTGACCCCAACGCGCCTTGCGTGCGCAATCAACCCGTACTGAGGGCCTATGGCTAGCGGCAGCGAAGCACCCTAGGGGGTTTTCATCCCGCCTGGGCTTGGTCAGAATCACCGGCTGCGTCTGAATTGCGTCTGGATCAAACCTGTGCCCAAGTTGAGCCTTTCGAACGTGCTGCGCCCGACAACGAAGGCCTACACGCTGCCTCCCGCCTGTTATGTGGATGAGGGGATCTTGGCTTTTGAGCACGAACACCTTTTCACCGGAGGCTGGGTCAGTGCCGGACGGACCGGGGATCTTGCGCGGACGGGCGATTATCTGGCGTTTACCGTCGCGGATACTCCGCTCATAGCCATCCGGGGCGAGGACAGCGGGCTTCGTGTGTTCGCCAATACCTGTCGTCACCGGGGGATGCGCTTAGTGGAACCGGGCCGGGGCCATTGCAGTCAGTTCGTCTGCCCATTTCACGGATGGTGCTACCGGCTGGACGGCAGTCTTTCCGCCGCACCCAGAATGGGCGGCGCCGACGGTTTTGATCCTGCAGACTTTGGTCTTGTTCAGGCCCCGAGCGAGGAGCGGGCCGGTTTTCTGTTCGTAAACGTCGATGCTAAAGCGCCGGCGCTGGACAACTGGCTGGGTGATTTTGAGAGCGTTCACGAGCCTTGGCGGCTGGGGTCCCTGATCACTGCGAGCCAGCGCGATTTCACCGTCGAATGCAACTGGAAGCTTTTCATCGAGGTCTTCAACGAGTACTACCACCTGCGCAAGGTGCATCCGCATACGCTGTCAACGCTGTACGCCAACCCTGACCCGGTGGATGAGACACACGGGGCATTTGTCAGCCAGTTTGGCGAGCACGCGCGCCAGGGCAGTGTCGGGGTACTCGAGGAGGCGGGCAGCGGATTTGACGCCTTGCCCGGTTTATCGGGCCGATTGGCAGATGGGACCCGATACACCTGGGTTTATCCTGGCCTCACCTTTGCGGCTTCGCGCGATGCTGTCTGGGTGCTGGAGGCCGCCCCCACCGGTGTGTCGACCACGGCGGTACGCCTGAGTCTGCTGTGTGACCCGACCAGTGCATCGGCCGAGGATTTCGAGACCATTCTTGACCGTTATGAAGATCGCATGGCCGTTGGTCTGGATGAAGATATTGCCGTGCTTGAGGCACAGCAACTGGGCCTTCGATCCAGCCTCTCGCGCGCCGGGCGAATCTGCCCGGAACTTGAGCCAAGCGTTCACGCCTTTCACCGCTGGTATGCCGATCAGTTGATCAGCGCTGAACTGGGGGCTGGTTAGCGTCTTAACGGCCTGCTAGGGCCTGTGGGCACTGGCGAGATAGTCCTCCGATTGGAACTCGTGCAGCCGACTTGCGGTACGGGCAAAGTCTGCTACCAGGCGCGCTCCCTGATACAGTGCGTTGGCCGGTGCTGCTGCTGAAACAACCACATTGACCCTTCGATCGTAGAGCTCGTCAATCAGCTCGATAAGACGCCGGGCTGCATTCTCGCGATCGGTACCCAAGCACGGGATGCCGCTCAGGAGTAGCGTGTGACAGCTTCTCGACAGTTCTACATAGTCCACTTTGGATCGCGGCCCCTCGCAGAGGGCTTCAAAATCAAACCAGATGACGCCATCGCCCTTGGCCCTGATCGGAATCTGACGACCGTTCAGGGTCAGTACATCCGGTGACATCGCGGCCTTGGGATCGATCGTGAGCAGCAGCGAGCGCATACCAGCCTCGGCCTCGGCGTCGTTTGGCACATGATAGGTCGGCAGTGATCCCAGCGTTTCCAGCCGGTAGTCACGATCCCCGTCGAGGTGTACGACTTCAGTATGGCGCTCAATCAGTTCAATAGCGGGTAAAAAGCGGTCGCGCTGCAGGCCCTGCTGGTAAAGCAGGCGCGGCGGTGTGTTCGAGGTGAATATCAGGGTGAGGCCATTTTCGAGCAGTGCGTGCAGCAGTCCCGACAGTATCATGGCGTCGCCAATATCCGAGACGTGAAACTCGTCAAAGCCCAGTACACGCGTCTTTGCGCTGATCTCCCGGCCGATCCGGCGCAGCGGATCTTTCTCTTCCCGCCGACGCCGCAGGCCATCATGAATCTCCAGCATGAAGCGGTGAAAGTGCACCCGGCGGCAGGCCTCCTCGGGCAGAGCGTCGAGCAGGGTATCCATGATCAGTGTTTTCCCCCGGCCCACCGAACCCCACAGATAGATTCCCCGGAAGGGGGTGATCGGGCTTTTGCGAAGCCACAAGCGGCGAGCAAGGTCCCAGGGTGCACTCGGGGAAGATTTTGCGAAAGCTTGGTTCAGCCGATCGGCGAGCCGCGCGCAGGCCTTGAGCGCCTGCTGCTGATGCCAGTCAGGTTCGGCGCCAACCCGGGAAAGCCGGCCGATGAAGGTAGCGCTAAGGGATTCGTCGGCCCGTGTCACGCTCAGATGAGGGCACACGCAGCGACGGCAATGCCGTCATGGTCTGCCCACAAATAATGACCCGGGACAAAACTGATATCTGCAAAGCGGACGCTGACTTGGGTCTGACCTTCTCCACGTTTCACGCTCTTGGCCGGGCAGGCGGCGAGCGCCTTGATCCCGATCGGCAACTCGGCAAGTTGCAGACTGTCCCGGATACAGCCGTTGACGACAATCCCTGACCAGCCGTTGTCTGCGGCAAGCGCCCCGATCTGATCACCAACGAGTGCACAGCGCAGCGACCCGCCGCCGTCAACGACGAGTACCCGGCCGGCGCCCTCGGTTTCCAGCTGGGAACGTACCAGCGTGTTGTCCTCAAATACCTTTACGGTCGCGATCTCGCCTGAGAAGCACGGTGCACCGCCGAAGTCCCGAAACATCGGCGCCGCCACCTCAAGTCGGTCGCCGTACTCATCATAGAGGTCAGCGGTGCGGGTCATGGGGTATCGGCCCCTCGGGTGTCCCGGAAAAACCCAAGGATATCGTCAAACGCACCCAGGCCTCTGAATTCCTGTGTGTCCCCGGCCTCACGGGCTGAGTCGGGACGGGGTACGGCAAGCAGATGGGATATTCCGTAGGCGGCTGCGGCCCGCAGCACGTCGAGGTTGTCGTCAATGAACAGGGTCTTATCCGGGGTAAAGGGCTCTGTCTCCTGCAGCAGTCCCCAGAATAGATCGTGCTCCTTCGGGTAGCCCAGTTCATGGGAACTGATAATGCGGTCAAACAGGGGCGCAATCCCGGTCTGGTCCATTTTGAGGTCGATGGTTTCCGGGTGGGCGTTGGTGACGAGCACGACACGCCGGCGGTCGCTGTGCAGCGTGGCGAGAAAGGCCTGAGCCCCCGGGCGGGTCCGGATAAGATGGCGCTTGGTCGCCTTCAAGGCGATGATGTCGAGGTTCAGCTCGCGGCTCCAGAAATCTGTGCAGTACCAGTCCAGTGTGCCGCGCAGTTCCTTCATCCGGGCGAGAACGTCAGCCCGCGCTTTTTCCGGCGCCAACTGATGATGCTGCGCGTAGTGCTCGGGAATAAATTCGACCCAGAAATGATTATCGAAACGAAGATCGAGCAGAGTGCCGTCCAGATCCAGAAATACCGATTCAATGTCATTCCAGTCGATCATGGGTTGTCCGATAGAGCCGGTAGCGAAGTCCGACGGCATTGGGATGATCATCTTATTCTAGCGTCGCGACAGCGCAAGACGATTCAGCCTGGGTGGGCCAGGATACTCAAGTTGTCTCGCCCGTCGGCCTGGGTTAATCTGCCGGCACTACCCATTCAGGGTGAGCCCCGTAGTTATGAGCACCTTGCCCGAAATCCTGAAGAAGACGCCGGTTGCGACCAGCCGGCTTTTTTCTATTGAGCAGGTTGATCTTCGTTTTTCCAATGGCACGGAGGCGTGTTTTGAGCGGTTTGTGGGTCAAGGGAACGGCGCGGTGCTGGTGGTGCCAATGCAAACCGAAGAAACGTTTTTGCTGATACGGGAGTACGCGGTGGGTGTAGAGCGCTATGAGCTCAGTTTCGTCAAAGGCCGGGTCGACGCGGGTGAGACACCCCAGCAGGCCGCCCATCGGGAGCTTCGGGAGGAAACCGGCTTCGATGCCAAGAGGATGGAGACATTAGCAACCGTCTCACTGACACCCGCCTATTCGGATTACCGCACCCATATCTTCCTTGCGCAGGATTTGTTTGCCTCGCCATTGTTGGGCGACGAGCCCGAAGCTCTTGAGACCGAGTCATGGTGGTTATCGGATCTACCGGAACTGCGTGGCCGGGAGGATTTTTCGGACGCCCGCAGTATTCTGGCAACCTATCTTGCCGTAGAGCGGATCAGGGCGTGAACGCCGCCGAAGGCCTCAAGGTCGAAGCCATCGCAGAGGTGGCAAGAGCCGCAGGCGTTGTGATCATGGAGGTCTACGAGCGCGAGTATGAAATTATCGAAAAAGCCGATGGCTCGCCGGTCACCACTGCCGATCACCGGGCGCATGACATCATTGTCGAGCAGCTGCAGGCCCTGACGCCCGAGATTCTCA
>Ga0315336_1001429_pt1 | contig 46610 bp, 38 predicted proteins | sample ASW5metaG_FD_204512 | JGI IMG/M metagenome (GOLD analysis project Ga0315336, IMG submission 204512) | Ammonia-oxidizing marine archaeal communities from Monterey Bay, California, United States - ASW #5 | ecosystem: Environmental > Aquatic > Marine > Intertidal zone | place: USA: California... | reverse complement strand
GGGACGGTCTTTAGAAATTTACAAATTCTCCCCTAGGGGAGAATTTGTAAATTTCTAAAGACCGTCCCCGGATTTAGTTTTGCCCCAGGCGTTCCAGTAGGTGACCTCGCGGGCGGGTTTTCGGGCCGCGGGGCGGAGGCGAGCGCCCTTCGTGTAGGCGATCGGCAAGAGCACCGTCTGGGTCACGCCGGCCGGAATCCCCAGCGCCGCGGCCGCCGCTTCGGTCTCACGAAGGTGAAGGCTGGTCCAGGTCGAGCCGATCCCGCGGGCGCGCAGCGCGACCATCAGCGACCACGCGGCCGGGAGCACCGAGCCGTAGAACGCGACCTGCCCCGCGCGGTCCTCGGCAGGCTCTCCGAGCGAGCACACGAGAATGAGCGCAGGCATCTCGTGGAGCCGATCTGCGAGTTCGCGATAGCCGGGCCGGAGCGTCGGAGGCTCGGTCAAGCCCGCGGCCTCGGGGAGCTCGCGCCAGCTCTCGAGCATGCCGTCGAACGCACTCCGGTACAGCGCACCCAGCGCGCGCTTCGGCTCGTCGTCGGTGACGACGACGAAGCGCCAGCTCTCCCGCTGTAGCCCCGTGGGCGCCTGGGCGGCCACGTCGATGCACGCCTCGATCACCTCGGGCTCGACCGGCCGCGCGAGGTCGAGCCGGCGCCGGACCGATCGCGTCGTCGCGAGGGCGTGAAGGACCGAGTCCGCGTCGAACGAATCGTCTTCCATCGCTACCGGAGCGCAACCAGACCGTCGCGAACGGCGGTCTCGCCGGCCTCGTTGAGCACCTCGAAGCGGACCCCCGCCGCTGTCGGCTTGCCGATCCGAATTCGCACACGCGACGGCAACTCCACCATCGCTGCGAATCGGCCTGCGATCCTCCCGACGTCGACGGCCTCCCCTCCGAAGGCAGTGTCGATCGCGCGTGACGCCCCGTGCGCGAGGGTCGCGGTCCCGTGATAGATGATCCCGGGCAGCCCGGCGCCGGCCGCGACCGCTGCGTCCGTGTGGATCGGGTTCCAGATCCGCGCGCACTCGGTGTAGACGTGCGCTGCGTTCGAATCGAGCGGGACCTCGAACTCGGCCTCTGCCGGCAGCGGGGCCGCCGGGCTCAAAATCGGGTCCGCAGCGTCGAGTACGCGGTCGTCTCCCTCGACCTCGACGCCCCGATAGAGCGTCCCGTACCAAGTGGTGGCGAGGGGCAGACCGTCCCCGTCCACCGAATCCAGCCGGATCACCTGGTACGCGCCCGGTCTCCGTGCTTCGACCCGAACCACGGTCGCGGTCGTCGTCACACGGGTACCCGCCCGCAACGGACGGTGGAGCTGCAAGTCGTGCGTCGCGTGCACCCCGCGGACGCGCTCCGCCGCCGAGAGGACACCTTGGGTCGGCAGGTGGCGCTCCGAGAGAAAGACCGGCCACTCGAAGCAGACCGGGAACAGGGGATGCGCCAGGACATCTGCCCGCACGCTGGTATCGAAGTATTCGCGCGCGACCTCCCCCAGCCCGGCGGCGTAGGCCATCGTCCACCGGGCATCCACTTCGCTGACGATCGGGTCCCCCGACTGTCCGACGAGATCTGCGGGCATCGGCATGCGGCGATCCTACCGAAGGCCCGGGTCGCGCGGGGCTCCGCCGGGAAGCGCGGGGCCGGGATGGACCCCGACCGGAACCGCCGGATCGAGCTGGATGCGGACGGCCGCGACTTCAGACGCGAGAGTGGTGGCCTGGGCCTCGGTGAGACCGGCTTCGCGCTTGTAGTCGATGCCCCAGATCCGCCCCATCGCCGGCACGCGGAGCAAGGTTCCCTCGGCGCAGCGGCGGAATTCGGCAGACGTCGGCTCCAGCAGGAGCGCCGTCCCGGTACGGGTTCGACCTCGCAGCCGCACCTCCACAGGCCCGGACTCCCGGTAGTTCTTCCACCATTGCTTCTTGGGTGCCTCGGAGGCCATGACCGTGAGGACGCCGGACTCCTCCGCCTGATACCCGACCGGGATCGTGAACCGCTTGCCGGTCTTCCGACCGGTGAAGGTGAGCAGAAGCAGCCCGCGACTCAGCAGCGGATGGAGCCGCGAGCGAAGAATCGCGCGCAGAACCGGGTTCAGCCGAGTGAAGAAATCGTCTACCGACACGGCTCTCGACGGTAGCGTGATCTGGGGGCGCGAATCTCGCGCTCGTTTCCTAGACTGCTTCCATGCTGCGGCGCGCCGGCTCCATGGCATTCTGGTTGTTCCTGACCACCACTTCGATCGCGCTGTTCCCTGTCGCGGCGCTGATCTGGGCCGTGACCGCGCCGTTCGACCGGCGCAAGGTCATTCTTCACCGCTTCACCTGCTTCTGGTCCTCGCTCTACTCCTGGTTCAATCCCGTCTGGCGGGTGAAGGTGATCGGCCGCGAGAAGATCCGCTCGGATGCGACCTACGTGATGGTCGCGAACCACCAGAGCCTGGCGGACATCCTGATCCTGTTCCGACTCTTCGCCCACTTCAAATGGGTCTCGAAGATCGAGAACTTCAGCATCCCGTGCATCGGCTGGAATATGCGGCTCAACGAGTACATCGAGCTCAAGCGCGGAGACAAGCGGAGCATCGCCGAGATGATGACCGCCTGTGATGCTTCGATCGCCGAGGGCAACTCGATCATGATGTTCCCCGAAGGCACCCGGTCCGAAGACGGCAAGCTCAAGAGTTTCAAGCACGGGGCCTTCACACTCGCGCTCCGGAACGGCGTGCCGATCCTCCCGGTCATCGTCGAGGGGACCGCGAACGCACTCCCAAAGCGTGGGCTCATCCTGCAGGGTCGCCACGAGATCCGCATCCGCGTGCTCGACGAGATCCCCCCCTCGAAGTTCGCCGATCTTACGGTGGAAGAGCTCACGGCCGACGTCCACCGCGTCTTCGAGAGCGAACTCGCGAACTGACCGCGGCCGCTCGACTCGCCGCAGGAGACCCGCATTGACCGAGCCCGCCCCCCATCTCCTCGTCGGTTGCGACGACGGCGTGATGACTCTCACGATGAACCGCCCCGCCGCACGGAATGCGCTCTCGCCGGAGATGCTCGTTCGCCTGAGCGAAGCCTGGTACGAGTTTCGGGATACCGCCGACCTGCGCGTCGCGATCCTCACCGGCGCCGGCGACGAAGACTTCTGTGCGGGCGGCGACCTCAAGCTCACGATGCCGCTGGTCACCGGAGCCCGACAGCCCGAGACCGACTGGGACCGCCAGCTCATGGGAAACCTGCAGCGGTTCACCGACGCGATCCTGCGCGACTTCGAGATCTACAAACCGATCATCGCCGCGGTCAACGGCAACGCGCTCGGCGGGGGTACCGAGATCACGAACGCTTGCGATCTTCGGGTCGCCTCCACAAACGCCGTGTTCGGAACCCCGGAAGCCAAGGTCGGTCTGCTCCCGGGCGGCGGCTCCCTGACCCGGTTGCCGCGTCAGATCCCGTACGCGCGCGCGATGGAAATGCTGCTGATCGGCGATTCGTTCTCGGCGAACCAGGCTCTCGAGATGGGGCTGGTCAACTACGTGGTCCCGCCGGCAGAACTACTCCCGCGCGCACGAGAACTGGCAGCGCGTCTCGCAGAGAACGGCCCCCTCGCGATACGAAAGATCAAAGAGGGAGTCATGCGCGCGAGCGGCCGCCCGCTCAGCGAGGCGTACGCGATCGAGAATGAGGTCTCGGGTGCGGTGATGACCTCGAAGGACGCCCGGGAGGGGCCGCGCGCGTTCAAGGAGAAGCGCAAGCCGCGCTTCACCGGCGAGTAGGCGGCCCGATCCGGCGCTCCATCGAGTCGGCGCGGGCGGCTACCCTTCGCCCCCTGAGATCGACGAACCTCTCCCACACCGCCGGCCCGGTCCCGGAAAACGGAGCCCATCCATGACACGCCTTTGCTGCTCGATTCTCCTCCTGCTGGTCGGAACGGCGTGTGGCGGACCGCTCGTGATGATTCCGGGCGGTGAGCTCTCGGGGCCGGTCGAGGCGGTTCCGGACAGCTGGGCGTTCTCCGACGCTCACGAAGACGTCCAACTCGAGACCCGGCCCGCTGACCCCTACTCGGTCAACGTCTGGGGAGTCGCGGCCGGCGACGCATTCTATGTGGCCGGCAGCAACGAGAACCGGTGGGCGGGCCACATCGCTGCCAACCCCGCGGTACGAGTGCGCATCGACGGGACGATCTACGAACTCGCAGCCACGCCGACGGACGAAGCGGCCGAGCTCGAGGCGTTTCTCGCGGCAGTGAAGAAGAAGTACGACTGGGAGCCCGACGATGAACAGCGCGCCGGAGCCACCCTGTTTCGACTCGAGCCCCGGTAAACCGACATGAGTCGAAACGACGACGCCGTCCGTTTCTCGGTGATCGGACTCGACCACCCGCACGTCATCGGCATGACGTTCTCTCTGAAAGCGGCCGGAGCCGAGCTCGTCTCCGTGCTGCCCCAGAAGGGCCCGATCGCGGACGGATTCCTGAAGTTGTTCCCCGACGCGCCGCGCGCGAACAGCGCCAGTGAAATCCTCGAAGATCCATCGATTCAATTGATCGCGAACGGGGGGATCCCGAGCGAGCGCGCGCCCCGCGGCCTCGAGGTCATGCGCGCTGGCAAGGACTTCCTGGTCGACAAGCCGGGCTTCACGACCCTCGATCAGCTGGAGGAGGTTCGTCGCGTCCAGCAGGAAACGGGCCGAATCTATTCCGTCTACTACAGCGAGCGACACGAAAGTCGCGCAACTGTGCGCGCCGGCGAACTCGTCCACGCGGGTGCCATCGGGCGGGTGATCCAGACACTCGGCCTCGGGCCCCACCGCCTCAACGCCCCGAATCGGCCCGACTGGTTCTTCGAACGCGCGCGCTATGGCGGCATCCTCACCGACATCGCCTCCCACCAGGCCGAACAGTTCTTGTTCTTCACCGGCGCGACCGAAGCGCGCGTGATTCACAGCCGCGTCGGCAATCGCGCCCATCCCGAGTTCCCCGGGCTCGAGGACTTCGGCGAGGCGTTGTTCGAAGGGGGCGGAGCCTCCGGCTACGTGCGCGTCGACTGGTTCACTCCGGACGGCCTCCCCACCTGGGGCGACGTGCGGCTGATGCTCCTCGGCACCGAGGGCACAATCGAGGTCCGCAAGCAGGTCGACCTCGCCGGTCGGGACGGCGGAGACCATCTCTTTCTCGTCGACGGCACCGGCGTTCGCCACGAAGATTGCAGCGAAGTACCGCTCCCCTTCGCACCGCGGCTGCTCGCCGACATCCGCGATCGCACCGAGACGGCGATGCCCCAGGCGCACTGCTTCCTGGCTTCCGAACTCGCGCTCCGAGCGCAGGCCCAGGCGGATCGCCTCGAGGCGAGCTCGTGAGCCGGCTTCAAGTCGAGGCGAGCCCGTGAGCCGGCTTCGCGTAGCGGTGGTCGGAGGCGGGATCGGGCTGCAACACCTCGCCGCCTTTCGCGACCTGCCGGAGCAATTCGAGATCGCGGCCCTCGTCGATCCGGCCCCCGAGCGACGCGAGCTGGCGGCGAAGCTGTTCGAGATCCCGCAGCTGCTCGAGTCGCTCGAAGAGGCCCTGACCCTCGAGAACCTCGACATCGTCGACATCTGTACGCCGCCGCACCTGCACGGGGAGATGATCCGCGCCGGCCTCGAAGCAGGAAAGCATGTCATCTGCGAGAAGCCACTCGTCGGCTCCCTCGCCGAGTGCGATGAGATCGCCTCGTGGGAATCTGAGAGCGACGGCCGCGTCATGCCCATCTTCCAGTACAGATTCGGGCGCGGGCTGCAGAAGCTCCGTTACCTCGCGACGCAGGGCGTTCTCGGTCGCTGCTACACGAGCACCATCGAAACCGCGTGGAAACGCGGCGCCGACTACTACGCGGTCGACTGGCGCGGAAAGTGGCGCACCGAGCGCGGCGGCGCGCTCCTCTCCCACGCGATCCACAACCACGACATTCTCGGCTACGTGGTCGGCCCCGCCCGCCGCGTCTACGCACGCACGGCGACGCGTGTGAACCCGATCGAGACCGAAGACTGCGCGGCGATCAGCCTCGAGATGTGCGACGGCTCTCTCGCGAGCCTCTCGGTGACGCTCGGCTCCCAGGTCGAGATCTCGCGACTGCGTTTCTGCTTCGAGAACCTGACGGCGGAAAGTTCTCTGGCGCCCTACACACCCGGCAACGAACCGTGGACGTTCACTCCGGCCTCGGAAGAGCAGGCCGCCCGCATCGAGGCGGCGCTCTCGAGCTTCGAGCCCGAACCCGAGTACTACGCCGGCCAGTTCGCGCGCTTCCATCGTGCACTCGCGACCGGCGCAGAGCTTCCGGTGACTCTCGCGGACGCGCGCGCCTCGCTCGAACTCGTCACCGCGCTCTACACCTCTGCCCGCAGCGGGCACGCCGTCGACCTCCCTCTCACGCGGGAGAGCGCGGGCTACTCGAGTTGGCTGCCGCCCGAGGCGAGCGACACGTGAACGATCTGCCCGCGTTCCCGGGTGCGATCGGAGCGTCGCACCTCCGCGTCTACCAGACCGAAGCGCCGGACGGACTCCGAGGCGGCACACCCCACGTCCATCTCTCTTGCACCGAGGCCTATTGGGTCGTCGCCGGGCGTGGCCGGGTGCAGACGCTCGGCGCGGAGGGGTTTCGGGAAACGCCGCTCGAACCCGGCGCGTTCGTCTGGTTCACGCCCGGCACGATTCATCGCCTCGTCAACGACGATGGCCGGCTCGAGATTCTCGTGCTGATGCAGAACGCGGGGCTCCCCGAAGCGGGCGACATGGTGATCACCTTCGGCGCCGAAGTACTCGCCGAGCGTGACTCCTACCGAGCGGCTCACCAACTCCCGCCCGAAGAAGTCACGACTGCAGGCTCGGGGGCTGCCGCGCGGGCGCGGCGCGACCTCGGCGTGGCGGGCTTCCTGAAACTTCGAAACGCGATCGAACGCGAGGGCCAGGCACCGCTCGAAGCGTTCTACGCCGCGGCGGCGGCACGAGTCCAGCCCAACCTTCCCCAGTGGCGACGGCTCTGGGAGCAGGGCCCCGCCGCCGAGGCGCGCGCAACCGGCCGCCAACTCGAGGCGCTGGCCAATGGGGACACGAGCCATCTGCTGCAGGCCTCGGTGCACGCTCAGCCGCCCCCTCCCGATGAGCGCCGCATGGGCTGTTGCGGAACGCTCGGGGTCTACGTCGCGCCGGGGGCACTGCCCCACTCCCGAAAGCCTTAGAGCGCAGTCGCCGTCAGTCGAGCGCGACGCCGGCATCCGCGCCGATCCGCACCGCCCGACCACAGCCCTCGGCTTCTACCAGCGACGCCGCCAGCTCAGGATCGTGGGCCACCACCAGCGAACGAGTGCCATCCTCGAGATCGCAGAGCAACACGGCCCGGGCGGGGACATCGCCGTCATAGAGGACCGTGTAGGAATTCACGCGTCCTCGACCGGGCGCATCCTTCGCGACGCGGACCTCGCGAACCTCTGCTGCGGCCGCGGCGCTGACATCCGCGTGACGGAAGGCGCCGGGACCCGGCGCGGTGGACCACAGGCTGACTCCTTGCTTCGTCAGGACCCCGCTCACCGCCGTCAGCAGGCCCACGCTGCCGGGATCGTTCCGAAGACGCTGGACGAGTTCGACCAGCGCCTGAAGCACGAAGTTGTTGAGGGGGCCGCCCGCGAAGGCCATGCCCCCAGTCACCGTCAGAGGGCGGTCGGGCGTCAGCCCCAGCTCGCGCAACTGGACACGGACGGCGACCGGAAAGCAGCTGTACAGCTCGAGATAGGCGAGGCCCGCCGGGTCGCAGCCTGCCGCCTCGCAAGCGGTGGCGCCCGCATGCGCGAAACCGGGAGACCGGTGCAGCTCTCCGCGCTGCGTCAGCGGGAGCATGTGGTTCGAATCCGCCACCGACAGCGGGAGCACCCAGCGCTCGCGCGGAATCCCGAGACTACGAGCGGTCGCCGCCGAACAGAGCACGAGCCCCGCAGCCTGGTCGACGTTCCACTGCGAGTTGTGGAGGCGCGTGTACGGGAACGCGAGCATCCGATTGCCGTCCGCCAGACTGCGGACCTGTTCAGCGGAAACGCTCTTGCGATTCCATGCCCGCGGATTGGCCGCGGCCACGTCGCTCATCGCAGACCACAGCTCGCTCACCTCGCGAAGATGATCCGTGAGCGAAACTCCTTCGGCTGCGCGGAGCGCGTTCTCGATCATCGCGTATTGGCCGACCGGCATCGCCAACTCGGAACCGATTTCTTCGGGGCTGAGTATCGCCCCCTCCGGGCGGATCACGCGATCGGGCGTCGTCTCACTCGCGCCCCTTGCCGGCAGTGAGACGCCCTGACGTCGCGCCTGCTGCTCGCGATATTTCGCCTCGGCGCCAGCGATGAGCACTACATCGGCAGACCCCGCAGCAATCCGCGCGGCCGCCTCTCCGAGCAGCGTCGTCTGGAGAACGCCGATCTCGTAGAGCTCGCTCTTCGCGGCGTCTGCACCGACCGCGCGGCCGACGAGACGGCCGGGGTCGCCGTACTCCCACATGCCACGCGGCACGGCGATCGTATCTGCACGAGAGAGGAGACCGCGGTCCCCGGCGTCCTCGGCGGCGACCTCGAGCGCGCGCGCCATCAACTCCGGAGGGGCGAGCGCCGCCCACGGATCGTCGGTGCGCTGCGAGACGGCCGCTGCGCCGACGAGGACAGGCGTGCGGGGATTGGTAGGCAACTAACGACGGGCGTGGGCCCGGCGGCAGAGCGGGCCCTTCACCATTCTCCGACGTTCTCCATCGAGGCCCAGGGCTCGGTCGGCGGCAGCGCCTCACCCTCTTGCAGGAGCTCGACCGAAATCTGATCGGGCGATCGCACGAAGGCCATCCGGCCGTCGCGCGGCGGCCGCAGGATCGTGACTCCGCCGTCCTGCAATCGCTGGCAGGTCTCGTAGATGTCCTTCACCGCGTATGCGAGATGGCCGAAGTTCCGGCCCCCGTCGAGCTCCTCAGGATCCCAGTTCCAGGTGAGCTCTACCTGGGAGTCCGGATTGTCCGGCGCCCCGAGGAAGATCAGGCTGAAGCGGCCCGCTTCGACGTCCACCCGGCGCTGCAGTTCGAGACCGAGCTTTTCGCAGTAGAAGTCCAGCGAAGCATCGAGGTTCTTCACCCGGACCATCGTGTGCAAGTAGCGCATCGGTTCCTCCGACTCGCGACGGTAGCGAACGCTCCCGCCGCGCCCGGCCACCACCCGATCCCCTGGCCGGGCAGAGCGGCAGTCGGGCAGCGGATCAGTTGAGCATTTCATCCAGGCAGGTCGCGCCGCACCCGTCGCCGGAGGCCGTATTGCCATCGTCGCACTCTTCACCAAGACCGCCCTGAAGGATGCCGTCGCCACAGAACTCGGGCTGGCAAGTGTCCGAACAACCGTCCCCGCTGATCGCGTTGCCGTCGTCGCACGACTCGCCCAGACCCGCCTGGACCGTGTTGTCCCCGCAGAACTCGTCCTTGCAACGGTCCGAACAGCCGTCCTCGTTGGCCGTATTGCCATCGTCACACTGCTCACCCGACTGCTGGACCCCGTTGCCACAGACCGGCGTCACGAGACAGATCTCGCTGCAGCCGTCCAGGTCGATCGTGTTGCCGTCGTCGCACTCCTCGCCGCTCTGCAAGACGCCGTTTCCGCAGATCTCGAGGACGCAGTTCTCATCGCAGCCATCGTCCGATGCCGTACCGCCGTCGTCGCACTGCTCGGTCGGGTCGATCATCCCGTCGCCGCAAATCTCGAGACTGCAGTCCGGCCGGCAGCCGTCGCCGATGTCAGAGTTGCCGTCGTCGCACGACTCGCCCGACTGCACGACGCCGTTTCCGCAGAACTCCAGCACACAAGCGGCATCACAGCCGTCACCAGGCGCGCTGTTGCCGTCGTCGCACTCCTCGCCCGACTGCAGGATCCCGTTGCCGCACACCTCGACCCGGCAGAGTTTGTCGCAGCCGTCGCCGTTCTGATCGTTGGCGTCATCGCACTCTTCTCCGAGATCGACCGTGCCGTCCCCGCAGACCTCGACCGTGCAGTCGCCGCGGCAACCATCACCCGCCGCGGTGTTCCCATCGTCGCACGACTCACCCGCGTCTTCGATGCCGTCGCCGCAGAGTTCGGCCGTGCAGTCGGGGCGACAGCCGTCGCCCAGGGCCGAATTGGCGTCGTCGCACGCCTCACCCGCGTCCTCGATGCCGTCGCCGCAGACCTCGAGCGAGCAGTCCGCTCGACAACCGTCGCCGGACTTCGTGTTGCCGTCGTCGCAGGCCTCACCGGGCTGCACGACGCCGTTCCCGCAGATCGAGCTCAGGTTGCACGTGTTGTCGCAGCCATCGACGTCATTAGAGTTGCCGTCGTCGCACTCTTCGCCCGCATCGGAGATCCCGTCGCCGCAGACCTCCTCGGTGCAATCCGGGCGGCAACCGTCGCCAGTAGCGGAGTTGCCGTCGTCGCATGCTTCGCCCGGATCGAGGTTGCCGTTGCCGCATACCTCCTCGACACAGCTGGCACTGCAGCCGTCGCCCGCCACCGTGTTGCCGTCGTCGCACTCCTCGACGCCCTGGGTCACCCCGTCGCCGCAAACCTCGAGGGAGCAGTCCGCTCGACAACCGTCGCCGCTGACGGTGTTGCCATCGTCGCACTCCTCACCGGTCCCGACTGTGCCGTCGCCACAGACTGCAAACACACAACTGGCCGGACAGTCGTCGCCGTCGAGCGTATTGCCGTCATCGCATGACTCCCCCGCATCGACGACGCCATCGCCGCAGACCTCGGCGGTACAATCGGAACGGCAACCGTCTCCGTCGACGGTGTTGCCGTCGTCGCAGCCTTCAGTCGGATCGAAGATCCCGTCGCCGCACACGCCTCCCGTCGGCAGCGGACACGCGGAGAGAGCCGAGTAGGCAGCACAGTCGAACGAGAGCTGATCGGCCTCGTTGAGCGCGGTGCAGAAGCGACACTGCGCCACCTGGGCCGCACAATCGCTGAGTCCTTCAACGGTCGACGCCTCGGCACAGAGGCCCGGGAACAGAGCCGCGAGACTCTGGCCTTCGCACTTCTTGCCGGCTTTCTTCTTCAGCTTCTCGAGCGCCTTGGTCACCTTCGTGGCGCTCCGGGCAAGCTCGAGATCGAGCATCAGGTCACCGGAGTCGACCGGCGCCGAGCCGTTCTTCCCTTGGAGGGACGTCTTCTTGGTCTTGATCGTTTGCTTGGCGAGCCCGTCCAGGTACTTGGCGTACCCCTTGAGCACAGCCTGCTGACAAGACGCAGCTTCCTTTTCGTCCTTCGCCGCGATGGGGCCCGCACCCAGCAGGTCGAGATGCGCGGCGGTCGTCTGGCTCACCGCCGCCGTGTTCAGGCCGCTCGGGTCTCCCGAGTACGCGAACGTGGCAGCCGGATCGACCCCCTTCGCGACACAGCTCTTCTCATTGCCGCTGTTCGTCTTGGCCGTTGCCTTGCTGACGTCTGCGGAGGTGACGCATTCTCCGAACGCGGTCGCGACTTTGCCCTTCGAGATGTCTTTCGCACATTTTACGCCGGCCTTGTTTACGGCCTTGACCACGCCTGCGAATGCCTTGTTCTCGGCGTTGACGCAGCGCTGCTGATCCTTGTCGAGCGGCCCTTCGATTCGGCAAACTGCGTTGCATCCATCTCCGGACGCGGAATTGCCGTCGTCACACTCCTCGACGGAGTCCACGATGCCATCGCCACACGCACCTTCGTCTCCCGCGCGCGTCAACTGCGCGTGGCCCAGAGCGAACGCAAAGACGAGAAGGAGCACAGAACTCAGGCCAAAGAACCGCAACCGCATCCACAACCTCCGGCGACGGAGCGGCCCATGGCGTGCTCCAGTCGGTTTCGTGCCAGCGCCCGAACGATGGGCAACACCCACGCATTCTGACGAAAGACCTCCTGATTTCAATCGATTCTGGAGCCTTCGTGCGGACTTCCCCTCGATCCTGCGAGCGACCTCCCCCTTTTGCACCCGACGTCGGACTCGCACGCACTCGCTACTCTGCGCGGTCATGACCCCCGACCCGGGCGAAACGGGTGAGTCGGAGACGACCCCGGCCCTCGAAAAACTGCTGCGCGTCCTCGATCTCGAACCGATCGAGGAAAATGTCTTCCGTGGCCAGAACGAGTCCACTCGAATGGGCCGACTCTTTGGCGGCCAGGTCGCAGCCCAAGCGCTCTCCGCAGCCTGCCGGACCGTCTCGGGCTGGCTACCGCATTCGCTCCACGCCTACTTCCTGCGCGGGGGCGACCCGCAGCGACCTGTCCTCCTGACCGTCGACCGGATCCGCGACGGCTCCTCGTTCGCCACTCGGCGAGTCGTCGCCGTCCAGCACGGGCGTGCGATCTTCAACATGTCGGTGTCCTTCCACAAAGTGGAGGACGGCTTCGAGCACCAGGATCCGATGCCCGAAGCCCCGGCGCCGACGGATCTGCCGTCCTGGGAAGACCGCGCCCGCGAAGACCTCGAGCGCGTTCCCGTCTACATGAGGGAGTGGATGCTGGCCGAGCGCGCCATCGAGTTGCGCTCCACGGAGCCGCCGAGCTGGCTCTCGAGCGAGGCCAGCCACAATGCCAACTACGTCTGGCTGCGGGCGAACGGCAAGCTCCCCGACGACCCCATCCTGCACCGCTGCCTCCTGGCCTACGCGTCCGACATGGGGTTCGTCGACAATCTCTACCGACCGCACCGGAAGTCGGGCGCACGCAACCTCATGATGGCGAGCCTCGACCACGCACTCTGGTTCCACCGCGACTTTCGGCTCGACGACTGGCTCCTCTACGTCCAGCGGAGCCCGAGCGCGGCGGGAGCACGGGGATTTGCACAGGGGACCGTGTTCGACGCGCGGGGGGAGATGGTGGCCTCCGTCGCGCAGGAAGGCCTGATGCGGCGCGTGCCCGACCCGCCGCGGGGCGGGGCGAGCGAGGGGACCAAGCCCTAGCCCCGATCCGCCATTGGTTTTCGAGTGGAGACGCGTCAGAGTGCGCGAGGCGGCGTCGCGCGCAGGCCGCGCCGCCCGGAGCCTACTCGCCGTAGGTGAGGACCGGCGCGGCCGAGCACGGCGGCGAATCGTGTGCTCGGGCGCGAGCTTCTGCGCTGTCCGCCGGAAACCAATGGCGGATTGGGGCTAGAGAGCTACTCGCCGGTGAAGATCGGCTTTCGCTTCTCGAGGAACGCGCGAGGCCCCTCGGCCGCATCCTTCGAGGACATCACCTGCATCCCGTGGCGCTGCTCGATCGCGAACGCCTCTTCCTCGGGGAGGGTCTCCGTCTCCCGCAACGTCGCCAGGATCCCCTTGACTGCGAGAGGACCATTGTCGGCGATGCGGCGCCCGATCTCACGTGCCTTCGCGAGAGCCTGACCGTCGGGAACCACGTGATTGATCAGGCCGAGCTCACACGCACGCCGAGCCGGCAGGTCTTCGCCCGCCAGCAGCATCTCGGCCGCGATCGCGTACGGAAGCTGGCGGCGCAGGCGGATCGCCGATCCAGCCATCGGAAAGAGCCCGCGCTGAACCTCGGTCACGCCAAACATCGCGGACTCTCCGGCCACCCGGATGTCGGTGCCCTGGAGGATCTCGGTCCCCCCTGCCCGCGCGAAACCCTCGGCTGCGAGGATCACAGGCTTCGTCGGCCGGTACGTCTTGAGCCACGCGCCGAAGATGACGTGGGGCTCCTTCTTGACGCGCTCCATCCACTCGTTGTCCGCAACTCCGGATCGCATCTTGCCGATCTCACCGAGGTCCATCCCGGCGCAGAAGGTGCTCCCGGTCCCCGTGAGGATCGCGACGCGGATCGAATCGTCCTCATCGAGTCGCACCCACGCGTCATAGAGGCGGCACATCGCCTCGCAGTTGATCGCGTTGCGCTTCTCGGGGCGGTTGAGCGTGACGACGAGAAGATCGTCTTCGGCGTGGACGAGAACAGCGGGCTCGGACATCGGCGGTCTCCCGAAACGAGGTCCCACAAATTAGAACGTGTTTCAAAAAACGCAAACGCGACTGGAGTCAGGCCATGCGCCCCGGCACGAACGGATGCGAGGACGAGAGGCCGCCGTCGACCGCCCACGCCTGGCCGTTCACGTAGCTGGCCTCATCGCTCACCAGGAAGGTGGCAACCTCGGCGATCTCGCGCGGCTCCGCGGCCCGATGGAGCGGGTTCAGCTGCCCGATCTTGTGGCCCTTTCCGGCGGCTCGCGCAGCATCGAACATCCCCTGCGTCATCCCGGTCTCGGTGAGCCCCGGGCAGACCGCGTTGATGCGAATCCCCGTCCCGCTGAGCTGCTGGGCGGCGGTCTGGACGAGGTTCACGACACCCGCCTTGCTCGCGCTGTACGGAACGCCGCCGGCTCCGGCCCGCAGACCTGCAACCGACGCCGTGCAGACGATCGAGCCCCCGCCGGCCTCCCGCATCGGCGCGGCGGCGTGCTTGATCGCAAGGAACGGACCGAGCAGGTTCACGCGAAGCACCGGCAACCAGTCTTCCGCGGTGAGCTCGAGTAACGGGGTGAGCCCACCGCTGACGCCGGCGTTCGCAAAGAACGCATCGAGCCCACCGAACTCCGCCACACAGTCACCCACGAGCCCGGCCACCGCGTCCTCATCGCCCGCATCGAGCACGGCGGCCGCCGCACGGCCACCCGCTTGCTCGATCTGGCGCACGGTCTCCGCGACGCTCTCTTCGGCGAGGTCGGCGGCAACGACCGCGGCACCCTCCTCCGCGAACCGCAGCGCGCTGGCGCGACCGATCCCGCTACCCGCGCCGGTGATGATCGCGCGCTTCCCGTCGAGTCGTCCCATGCTTCCTTCCCCCGCGTGCCAGGCTCAACCGATCTTGATCGTCACGGACCCGAACAGCGCGAAGCCCCGGACCTTCAGCAGCGGCGGAGCCTCGAGCGGCTCATCCGGCAGGTCGGGCTCCGAGGACTCTCCGCGCAGGGCTCGGCCGATCGCGCGCACGACATTGCCGCGCTGCTGACGATGCTCCTCGAAGCTTCCGAAGACGCCGAGCCCGTTCGCATCCACGTCGACATCGGGAGGCACGAGCACTTCGACGTTCCCGAAGAGGCACAAGCACTGGATCCGGGTGAAGTCGTAGAGGCTCGCCTCACGGAGGTCGAGCTTCACGTTGCCGAACAGAGCCGCGGCTTCGACGCTCTCCGCCGGCTCCCAGTGCCCGCCCCGCTTGCTCGCACCGAAGATGCTGAGAACGCGTTCGGTCTCGGGAGCCGCTCCGGCCCGGGTCACTTCGCGCGAAGAAGCGCGTGCGACCGGGGCGTCGGAATCGGAGCCGGGGGGACTCATACCCGAGCGAGTCTAGACGACCCCTGGCGGGGCCGCGTCCCCCCCTCGCCACGGCGCTCGCGTAGAAAGCCTGCTGGCTACTGCTTGCCCTTGAACAGGTTGTCCTCGGCCTTGCGCGTCCCGACGGTCACCCCGAAGCATTCCCCGTCGCTCACCATGATCTGAACGGTGGCGCCGTTGTTCTCGGACAACCGGTTGTCGATGTTGGTCGGCATCCGCCGCTGATTCTTCCTCGCGTTGTTGCTGGCCTGCACCTTGATGGAGCCTCTACCTGCCTTTCCGCCCTTCGCGACGATGGCTCTCACACCACTCGAGAGCGCATCGACATCCTTGTAGCGATAGCCGGAAGCGCCCACGGTGTTCCAGCAGGTGTCTTCCTTGGGTCCGCACACGTCGAAGGCCCGGTCGACTCTCAAGGAATTGATCAATTCGTCGTCGTCGTTGTAGAAGCAGACGTCCCAGCGCGAGTTCCCGAAGATGGGTTCACCCAGCATCGACTGGCTCACCTCGGCGTCGAACTTGCCGAGCGCAACCTTGATCTTCTCCTTGCCCTCGCGCTTGCTCGTCACCGAGAGGCTTCCCGAGCCCGCAGCGATACAGGAGGTCGCCGGGGGATCCAGGCAGAGGCGAACTCGGCACTCGGCATCGCAGCCGTCCCCGTCGAGGATGTTTCCGTCGTCGCACTGTTCTTCCGCCTCGACGTCGAGGATTCCGTCTCCGCAGCCGCCGAGGTGCGCGAGTCCGGCAAAGTCGTTCGAGATCGCGAGACCCGTCGCGAACGGCACCTGACCACTGAAATTTCCACCGGACGAGATTTCGTAGACGGAGTTCTCCGAATCCGTCGCTGCGAACAATCCCTGCCCGGGCACGTGAATGAGTGCGACCACACCCGGCACGGTTGCGAACACCGGGAGCGTGGCGAGGTCGCCGCCGAGCGTGAAGTCGATGACCTGGTTCGTCCCCTGGTTCGCAACCAGGCTGAGTTCGCCGAACCCCGTGACCCCTCGAGTTCCGTTGCCGCCGGTGGCGAACGGCGTCGTCGACAAGAAGACACCGCCACCGGTCGCGTCGAACACACGACCTTGCGCGACATCGGTCACCCAGAGACGTCCTTCGAAGTCGGTTCCGAGATCGACAGGAGTTCCGATCCCGGCCGCCAGAGCGGGCGCGCCAGTAAAGTCTCCACCTGCGGTGATGTCGGTGATCTCGCCGGACCCATCCGTGGCTTCGACGACCAGGACTGACTCGGAATCACAACGCAACGCCATCGGGCCACCGAGGCCGGTCGCGAACGCCAGCGCGGAGCTGAGATCGCCGCCGAACGTAGCCACGGTCACTTCGCCCGTTTCGAACTCGGCCACATAGAGGGCGCCCTCCGGACCGAAGCAAACGCCCGTCGGCCCCGACAATCCGGTCGCGAAGCGAGGAGTGCCGGCGAAACTTCCGCCGCCAGAGATGTCGACGATGCTCCCGGTGTCGTACTCGGAAACCATCAACGCACCCGGCTCGATCTGGGCACTCGCGGACACGACCCCGAGGAGCACGCAGACCCATCCAGCACAGGCGAAAGCTCTCATCCGTCCTCCCTCTCGCCCCCCCAAACAGGCTCCAGGTTCTTTCGGCCTTTCGGCCGCGAAACTCCTGGGTTTTTCGCCTGTCGGGACGATCGCGACGGTGACCCGGGTCACGCGGGCACGAATGCGCAAGAACGGGCAGCGCAGTTCCGAGGACTTGAGGGGCGGAACTGCGCAAGCGCGACGGATACCAAGGACGGGCGCATGCGAGCGCGCCCCCAAGGCGGGCCCGATCAGCGCTCGATCAACGCATCCTCGGGGATCTCGAGATCACCCGTGTCATGATCCTCGAGCGACTCGAGCACCTTGGTGTCTTCCCAGACGGGAATCTTGTGCGCCTCGAACATCTCGCGGGTGCGATCGGTCACCGCACCGACTCGGACCAGCGCCGGCATCATCAGATCCTTGAACGAGTGGATGTGACCCGGCGGAAGATCTGCGTTGAGCCCGGCCTGGCCCGCCTCGACCATCGCCTTCAGGAAATCTTCGGGCTCGATCTCGGCCTCGACCAGAACCCGCATGAAGCCGGGGTCGGGCCGTTGCGGACCCGCACCGTCGATTCCGCCGAATGAGTCGACCATTCCCTTGACCGCGTCGAACGCGAACTGGGCCACGTCTTCGCGCTCGTCCGGGTCCATTCCGGAGATGATCTCGCGCGTGTAGACGTTCCCGAACGCGACGTGGCGCGACTCGTCCTGGAGAACGTTGTGAGTAAGATCGCGCAGCAGCGGGCATGTGGCCTGCTTTCGCATGTTGTGGAACGCCGCGAGTGCGAGCCCTTCGACCACCATGTTCATGCCGATCAAGATCTTCACGTAGTGGTCGGCGGACAGCGTGACGTCGATCAGCTCCTTCAGCCACGGCGAGATCGGATAGACGATCGCGAGCTTCCGGATGTACCGCTCGTACACCTCGACGTGGCGGGCCTCGTCCATCGTCTGCGTGGCGCCGTAGAGCTTCGCTTCGTAGCCGGGCACTGCGTGCGTGAGCGCCGCGGCCGTCATCAACGCGCCCTGCTCCCCATGGAGAAACTGGGACAGCAGCTGGGCGGTCGCGTGCGCCGTGAACGTTTCGAGCTGCGTCTTCGAGAGCTTCTGAAAGAAGGGAACCTTGTGAAAGGTGAACCGATCCTCACCCACGATCGGCCGGGACGGATCGATCTCGACACTCCAGTCGAGCGCCTGCTCCCCATCCCACTGGTTCTGCTTCGCCTTCGAGTAGAGCTTCTGCAGCTTCTCGATGCCGATGTCGTAGTCGAACTGCCAGGCGATCTCCATCGGCGTCTTGTACGCGTCGAGGGTGCTGAGATCGGAAGCGGGAGCGGGGGTCGTGTCCTGCAGCGACGTGGCCATGGTGGGTCCTCCTGGAGTCGATGGAGCCTACCGCACCAGTCCAAACCCGACACATCCGTGCGGCGGTTTGGTGTGGCACCATGAGCGCCCCGGAAGAGGTTCCTCATGACGATGACGAGAGTGTTGGTCGCGAACCGAGGGGAGGTTGCCATCCGCATCATGCGGGCCGCCTCCGAGCTGGGCCTGCGCAGCGTGGCCATCCACCCGGCCGACGACGAGACATGTCTGCACACGAGAAAAGCCGATGCCGCTCACCGGATTCCCGGAGCCGGGGCCGCCGCCTACCTCGATGCGGAAGCACTCGTGAATGCTGCGATCGAGACGGGTTGCGACGCACTGCACCCGGGCTGGGGATTCCTCGCCGAGAATCCGGAACTCGCACGACGCTGTGCCGAAGCAGGCCTCACGTTCGTCGGCCCGACCCCCGAAGTTCTCGAACTCTTCGGCGACAAGGTGCGGGCCCGGGCCCTCGCGGAGTCGTGCGACGTTCCGGTCCTCGAAGGCAGCCCAAGCGGGATCAGCCTGGACGAGGCAAAGCGCTTCTTCTCCGCGCTCGGCCCCGGCACCGCAATCATGGTGAAGGCCCTCGCCGGCGGCGGCGGACGTGGGATGAGAGCCGTCACGGAAGCAGACGAACTCGACGATGCGTTTGCGCGCTGTCGGTCGGAGGCAGAGAAGGCATTCGGCAACGGCGAATTGTACGTCGAGAAGCTCCTCCCGAATGCGCGCCACCTGGAAATCCAGATCCTCGGCGATCGCAGCGGGGAAGTGACCCACCTCGGCGAGCGGGACTGCACACTCCAGCGGCGACACCAGAAGCTCGTCGAGATTGCGCCCAGCCCGACTCTCCCTGCCATTACCCGAGACGCACTCACCTCGGCGGCCGTCCGGATGGCACGACGCGCGGGTTGCTCCGGACTCGTCACCTTCGAGTTCTTGTCGAACGGCGATGCATTCGAGCAGTTCGCATTCATCGAGGCGAATCCGCGGCTTCAGGTGGAACACACGGTCACTGAGGAAGTCACTGGCATCGACCTCGTCCAGACCCAGCTGCGACTGGCGGCGGGGAGCACGCTCGCCGAACTGGAGCTTCGACAAGAGAACGTTTCCGCACCGCGCGGCTACGCGATCCAGGTGCGTGTCAACGCCGAGTCGTGGAGCGGTGACGGCGTACTGCGGCCCTCGTCCGGAACCTTGCACGCGTTCGATCCTCCGACCGGCCCCGGCCTGCGCACCGACACCCTCGGCTACGCGGGCTATTCGATCCACTCGGCATTCGACTCTCTGCTCGCCAAATGCATCGCTCACTCGCCCTCTGGGTCGTTCGAAGCGACCGCCACACGGCTGGAACGCGCACTTCGAGAGTTTCGAATCGAGGGGGTTGCGACCAACCTCGACCTGCTCCGAGCGCTCGTCGCCCATCCGCGGTTTCTCGACCAGTCGATCGATACGGGTTTCGTCGAAGAGAACGTGAACGAACTGATGCGAGAGTCCCGGGCGCCGCTCTACTTCGAGAGTCCCGCGGCGCAGAGCCCTCTTGCGGGGGCACGGCTCGACTCCACCGACCCGCTCGCGGTGCTCGAACATGGACGGCGAGCGGATCCGGCGCACAGCGCGCCACCGACGCCTGCGGGCCCTCCCGGATCTGTAGCGGTGGCCGCTCCGCTCCAGGGTACGGTGGTCAGCCTCGAGGTCTCCGAAGGGGACCGCGTCGACGCGGGGCAGCCGCTCCTCGTGATGGAAGCGATGAAAATGGAGCACGTAATCGACGCGCCCTGCGACGGCACCGTCACCCGCTTCGCGGTCTCTGCCGGCGATGCAGTCCCCGAGGCGCATGCCCTCGCGTTCCTCGAGCCCGGCGCCGGTGCGGGACGACAAGCCGAAAGCACCGAGGCCGTCGACCTCGAGCGCATCCGACCCGACCTCGCCGAAAGCCTCGATCGCCATCGCGCCGGACTCGACGACGCGCGGCCTCGAGCCGTCGCACGACGACGGAAGACCGGCCAACGGACGGCGCGCGAAAACGTCTCCGACCTCTGCGACGCCGATTCGTTCCGGGAGTACGGACCCCTGGTCATTGCGGCCCAACGCCGGCGGCGCTCACTCGACGACTTGATCGAGAACACTCCGGCCGACGGCATGATCGCCGGCATCGGCACCGTGAATGCCTCGCAGTTCGGCGAAGACGCCGCGCGGTGCGCCGTACTCTCTTACGACTACACGGTCCTTGCGGGTACCCAGGGCCTCCAGAACCACCGCAAGAAAGACAGGCTCTTCGAACTCGCTGAGCAGTGGCGACTGCCGGTCGTGATCCTCACCGAAGGGGGCGGGGGCCGCCCCGGCGACACCGACGGGTCGGGCGTCGCGGGCCTCGATTGTCTCGCGTTCCAGTACTTCGGAAAACTCTCGGGTCGCGTGCCGCTCGTCGGCCTCAACTCGGGCCGCTGTTTCGCCGGCAACGCCGCACTCCTCGGTTGTTGCGACGTCGTGATCGCCACTGCGAACTCGAACATCGGCATGGGGGGCCCCGCAATGGTCGAGGGCGGCGGACTCGGTGTCTTCCGACCGGAAGAGATCGGGCCGATGGAGGTTCAGGTTCCGAACGGGGTCGTCGACATCGCGGTGGCGGACGAAGCCGAGGGCGTCGAGGCCGCGCGCCGCTACCTCTCCTACTTCCAGGGCACGCTTCCCGATTGGAGCTGCGCCGACCCGCGCCGACTGCGCAGCCTGATCCCTGAGAATCGACTCCGCATCTACGACGTGCGCGGGGTGATCGAGACGCTCGCGGACACCGACAGCGTCCTCGAACTGCGACGCGGCTTCGGGCACGGCATGGTCACGTCGCTCGCCCGCGTCGAAGGGCGCCCGATCGGCATCATCGCGAACAACCCGACCCATCTCGCGGGCGCCATAGACAGCGACGGCGCGGACAAGGCTGCCCGGTTCATGCAGCTCTGCGATGCGTTCGGGATCCCGATCCTCTTCCTTTGCGACACGCCCGGGATCATGGTCGGCCCGGAAGCCGAAAAGTCAGGCACAGTGCGACATGCGGCTCGCATGTTCGTCGTGGGAGCCAGCCTGACGGTCCCGTTTTTCACGATCGTGCTGCGCAAGGGCTACGGACTCGGCGCACAGGCCATGGCCGGCGGCAGCTTCCGAGCGCCTTTCTTCACGGTCGCCTGGCCGACTGGCGAGTTCGGCGGCATGGGACTCGAGGGTGCCGTCAAGCTTGGGTATCGGAAAGAGCTGGAAGCAGTCGAAGACCCCGAAGAACGGCGCGTGCTCTACCAACAGATGGTCGACCGGATGTACGAGCACGGGAAGGCAGTCAACATGGCATCGCACTTCGAGATCGACGAGGTGATCGACCCGTTCGAATCGCGTACCTGGATCATGCGCGCACTCCGCGCCGCACCCCCCGAAGCGTTTCGCGGGGGCCAGCGCTCCTGCATCGACACCTGGTAGCGCGAAGCCTCCCTGCTCGCACCGAGCCGGCATTCGGTTCTACGCGAAAGGGGCCGAATTGAAGGTGACCACAACCATGTCGCTCCCGTGGGGCCACCTTCGTGAGGGTAAGGAAAGGGTCGATCCGAGCCCGCCTTCAAGGTTGTGTGCTCCACGGGGCGAGCTTCTGGCCTGGACTTGACGAGTTTATAACATAGCCCTATTCTACTCTCTTATGCGTCGATCGAGCCAACCCGAGCTGCCTCTCCACCGCGGCACTTGGGGTGGGCGGCGTCCCGGGGCCGGTAGGAAGCCGGGACCGAACCCGGCCGTACGGCATCGCGAGCGCGAACGGTTCGCTGGGCGATTTCCGTGTCACGTGACGCTGAAGGTTCAGAAGGGCCTGCCGTCCCTCCGGACGAAGCGCGTCTTCCGGGAGATCGAACAGTCGCTCGCCCCGGCCTGCGAGCGGGGATCGTTTCGGATCGTCCACTACTCGATCCAAAGCGACCACGGACACTTCATCGTCGAGGCGAGTGGCCGCGAGGCGCTCGGGCGCGGTATGAAGTCCCTGGCGGCCCGCTTCGCACGAGCCGTCAATCGAGTTCTCGCAAGGAGAGGCCCCGTGCTCGCCGGGCGATATCACCTCCGTGTGCTGCGCTCCCCGCGCCAGGTACGGAACGCACTCGCCTACGTGCTGCTCAACGCGCGGCTCCTTCTTTCCCAACCTCCTCCGGTAGCTCTCCGCGTTTCGGCTCCGGCGGCAAGAGGCGGCGCGCTCGGGGCTGCATCGGGTTCCGGCCGGTGCCGCAGTCTTGGGGCGCCCTGCTACTCCCGCTTCCGATCGTGCCACGTTCGTCGCGGCACGAGGTTCGTCACGCGAAGTGCCTCGCGGCGGCGCCATGCCGCCGCTTCCTTCGGCTTGCCCGCCTCGTCCCAGTGCTGGGCGATTCTTCCCGCGTGCTCCCCGAGTCGATCTTCGAGGTCACGAAGGGCGGCCGCGGCCGACGCGTGAGCCTCACGACGGCGTGCGCTCAGTAGAGAGCCGTACGCGACCTCGCGAGTGAGAGGATGCTTGAAGACATGGGAGTCGCCGTAGAACGTCTCACGATGGACGATCTCGGCACTCTGGAGCGCGGCGAGAGAGTCCGAAAGCGCCGCGGGTTCGAGCCCGGTCACACGCTTGAGCACCGCTTCCCGAAAGCGTCGACCGACGACCGCAGCCAGCTGCGCGACACGCTTATCGCGATCGTCCAGTCGATCGAGACGCGCCGCAATGACCGCCCGGACGCTCGCGGGCACCTCGGTCCACCCGTCGGCGTCGTCCTGCAACAGCTCTTCGAGAAAGAGCGGGTTTCCTGCGCTGCGGTCGAGCAACCGCTTGCGGGTTTTCGCATCCGTTTCCGATCGGAGCGACTTCAGTAGCGCCTCGCCGGCGCGACGATCGAGCGGGCCGAGTCCCAACTGGCGATAGAGCGGCCCGTCCATCCAGCCCGCTCGAAATTCCGGACGAAAGTTCACGAGAAGCAGAAGGGGAACGGACTCGAGCCCGTCGACGAGCGCTTCGAGCAGCGCTTCGCTCTCCGCATCGATCCAATGGAGGTCATCGATCAATACGAGGAGAGGGCCGCGCTGGGCGCGCTCGAGCACCAGGGCGGCCACTGCGGCGATCGTCGCCCGCGGGTCGCGCACCGCTGGAGCGCTTCCCGAAAGCCCGAGCAGCTCGATCAGACACGACGCGCGCTCCGGATCGGCCCCCCCCAGTCGATCCAGGTCCTCGGTGAGCGCATCCGCCGGATCGTCGGGTGAGAGCCCGCAGCACGCGCGTGCCAGTTCCCGCAAGGCAAAGCGCGGGAGCGTCGCCGCGTGAGATGGACAGTGGACCTCGACGACGGGGAACCCTGCGTCTCGCGAACGGCGCGCGAACTCGAGGCACAGACGACTCTTCCCCACACCCGGGTCACCTTCCACTCCCACCGCAAGGCCCGAGCCGAGTCGCACCTCGGAGAACGCTTTGTCGAGGGACATGAGCATCTCGTCACGGCCGACAAGGGGGGACAAGCGAATGCCTGCCCGACCGAGCCGAGTCCGAACCTCGGTCTCGCCCTCGAGCGCATACACCGGAAGGGGCTCGGGAACTCCGGCAATCTGCCGGACGCCCAACTCGCGGATCCGAAAGAACCCGCGCACGCGCCGAGCGACCGCCTCGGTCAACAGCACCTGACCGGGCTCGGACAGCTCTTCCATCCGTGCCGCCAGGCCCACCACGTGACCCTGCGCGGTGTAATCCATGCGCAAGTCATCCCCGATCCGCCCGACGACCACGTCTCCGGTGTTGAGACCCATGCGGACCCCGAGATCGTGGCCGTGCGACGCCCGGAAGCGGTCGCCGAACTCGCGGGCTTCGCGAGTGATGCGGAGCGCAGCGTGACAAGCGCGGCTCGCGTGATCTTCGTGGGCGATCGGAGCTCCGAACAGCGCCATCAGCCCGTCCCCGGTGTACTGGTTGACCGTGCCCTCGAACGTATGAATCGACGCCGACAGAAGTCGGAAGAGCTGATCCAGGGTCTGGTGCCACTCCTCGGCTCCCAGCGCCGCGGCGAGTTCCATCGAATGCTTCACGTCCACGAAAAGAACCGTGACCTGCTTGTGTTCACCCTCGAGCGCCGAGCGCGAACGCAAGATCCGATCGGCGAGGTGGGGCGGCGTGTAGCTCCCGCCCGCCGCGCGGAAGGGTCCGGCCCCCTCGATGAGGGTCGCTCCACAATCCCCGCAGAAACGGAACCCATCGGGACTCTCGAAACCGCACTCACACCGCACCCGGGCAGTCTACCTCCGTTTGAATCGCGCCTCTCCCTGTGGTTGCTTCTCGCGATGGCCTACGAGGACCGCATCGCGCTGCCACACACGAACCTCACGGTGGGTCGCATTGGACTCGGCTCGAGCTTCGGGGTCCCCGCCGAGGGACTGGAACTCGCGTTCGACCATGGCATCAACTGGTTCTATTGGGGAAGCGTACGCCGAGCGGGCTTCGGAGAGGGCATCCGGCGGCTCGCGGCCCGGTCGCGCGACGACATGGTCGTGGTGCTCCAGAGCTACGCTCGATGGCCGGCCGCCTGGGTCCGGCAGAGTGTCGAGTCGGGGTTGCGCCAGTTGTCCCTCGACCGAGCCGACTTCCTCGTCCTCGGTTGGTACAACGCGCGCCCGTCTCAAGCCGTCCTCGATACCGCCTTCGCGTTGCGCGAAGAGGGCAAGATCGGTCACCTGATGATGTCGGGGCACCACCGACCCTTCTTCTCGGAGATGGCACGAGAGAACGTGTTCGATGCGTTCATGGTCCGCTACAACGCGAGACACCGGGGCGCCGAGCGCGACGTCTTTCCGGCACTCGCCGCGGAGCCCGAGCGACCCGCCATCTGCGCCTACACCGCAACGAGTCGCGGGGCACTGCTCGACCCGAGCAAGCTCCCCGCCGGAGAACCCGTCCCGACCGCGGACGACTGCTATCGCTTCTGCCTGAGCCACCCGGCCGTCGACCTCGTCCTCTCCGGACCGGCCGATCTCAGCCAGGTCGAAGTGGCTTGTCGGGCGCTCGCCGCGGGCCCGCTCGATCCAGAGCAGCTCGCCTGGATGCACCGGGTAGGCGACTCGCTGGCCGGACGGGCACCCGGCTCACCCGTCGTCTGATCGCCGGGGGAGGCCCGTGGGGGGGGGGGCAGCTGCGACTGTGGGCGCGCTAGAGAGAGGGGCATTCACCCCGACCCAAATCGAAACCCCCGGAGGCCAAACCACTCATCGCCGGGGCCGGGTCGGCCGATTCGTAGTGAATGGAAGACCCCTTCCGCACTCCCTTTCTCGCCCGAATAGCGGGAGGATTCATCGCGGTCTCCGCGCTGGTCGGGACCATCCAGCTGTCACAGGGATGGGGGGAGCACCATTGGCCCGAGCTGCTCGCGGCTGTGCAGATCGGGTCGGCCCTCACCGCAGTCGGATGCTTCCTGATTCCGTGGGAACGACTGCCGCGCGGCGCGCTCTTCGGCATCGTCGTCGCCGCACTCCTGCTGAAAAGCTTTGGCGCTTACGCGCGCGGGCCGGTGATTCAGCAATCGGTCCACTATCTCATCCTCTACATGTGGATCGGAATCGCGCTGCCGCGCTGGGGCTGGATGGCGGCCACTCCCCTGTTCCTGCTGGCCTATGTCGGCCCTGTCGTGGCTCTCGATGCACCGCTCGCTCCGCTTTCCGAACTCGCGATCATCTTGCCGGCCTGTCTGTTCGTCGGCGGCAGTGCCGCTTGGCTCTCCGAGCGGCTGCGAGTCGCGGAACGGGTCAGCGAACAACGCGCGGAGAGAATGTCACGGCTCGTCGACGCCACGCTCGCACTCGCCGCGAGCCATGAGACCGACGAGCTCGCGCGCCTCGCCGCGGTCGGCGCGAACGACCTCTTCGACGGGACCGGCGCCCTCGTCCTCCTTCAGGACGATGCCCAGGGACTTCTCGCGGTCGGCGAGGATCACTGGCCCGAAGGTCAGACCCCGGATGACGATTGCATCGCCGCGCTCCTCGAGTGGCTTCGGAACGGCGACGACGACGAGCACGACCCCACCGCCTCGGGCTGGCTCGCGCGACGCATCGGGGTTCCGGCTCTCGACGTCCTCGCTCTGCAGGGCACCTCCGGGTCGGTCGGCGTCGTTCTCGTGGCTCACGATCGCCGCCTCTCCCAGGAACGATTCATCGGATATCTGGCCCGCACACTCGGCACCCAGGCAGGGCTCGGCTTCGAGCGCATTCGTTCGGCGCAAGCGCTTCTCGACGACTCCCTGCGCGACCCGCTCACCGGGATTGGCAACCGACGCAAGGCCATGGCCACCCTCGAACTGCTGAAGGAAGGCGACTCCATCGCGTTGATCGACCTCGACCTCTTCAAGAACGTCAACGACAACTACGGCCATGCAGCGGGCGACCGGGTGCTGCGCACTCTCGCCGACTTCCTGCGCCATTCGGTCCGAGGGCCGGACGAAGTCTTCCGCTTCGGCGGCGAAGAGTTCTTGATCGTCCTCCAGGGCAGCGGCGAGTCGGGCCATCTCGCAGTCGACCGGCTGTTGCGGGCCTGGAACGGCCAAAAGCGGGTCACCAGTTTCAGCGCAGGCGTCGCGATCCACAGTGCTCACGCGGGGCCCGAAGAGACCGTGGCTCGCGCCGATGCCGCGCTCTACGCGGCGAAGCGCGCGGGCCGCAACCGCGTCCTGCTCGCCGAGCCGGACGCCGATCCCACGGCCTGAGACTCACGCCCGGGCTCTGCTAGGCTGCCCGGCCATGCGAATCGCCCTCGCGTCCGACCACGCCGGCTTCGAGTACAAGACCCTGCTGTCTGAGTTCCTCGCGGGACAAGGCCACGAGGTCGTCGACTTCGGCACGAACTCCAACGAATCGGTCGACTATCCCGACTTCATCGGCCCGGCTGCGCGCGCAGTGGCCGCGGGGGAGTGCGAGCGGGGCATCGTCCTCGGAGGCTCGGGCAACGGTGAAGCCATGGCGGCGAATCGGGTGCGCGGCGTGCGGTGCGCGCTGTGCTGGAGCGTGGAAACGGCTCAGCTCGCGCGTTCACACAACGACGCCAATATGATCTCGCTCGGCGAGCGCCTCCTCGCCCCCGACCTCGCGCGCGCGATCGTCACGACCTGGCTCGACACCCCGTTCGAGGGTGGACGGCACATCCGGCGCATCGAGAAGCTCGACACGCCAGCCGGCTCCTGAGCGCGTTCGCGCGCCCCGTTCGAACGACACACCACACGGTCAGGATTCGGGCGCCAGCAGCCCCCGCAGCTTCAGGCGGTACTTGCCCTTGCGCTGCCGTCCCTCGACATCGGCGAGAATTCCGATCGTCCACTTGAGGTCGAGTTCGGTGCCGGACTTGCGAAGCTTTCCCGTCACCTTTGGGAGCCCACGCAGCTGGATCGCCACCGCGACGCCGGCGTCCGCCGTCGCCTCTTCCGCGATGTGAGCGAGCAAGCGCGCAAGCGAATCGGCGTCGAGAGTCAGCTCGAGCTTGCGGCGCTTCTTTCCCACCACTGCATACGCGCCCGAGAGAATTCCTTCCTCGGCCATCGCGGCCCAATTTCCGATTCCGAATCCGACCTCAGCGCTCGTATCGGCGGTCCGTTTCGTCGTCTTCTTGATCTGGAGCTTGCGGCTCCCGTCGAGCTGCGCGGCCTGTCCGCAGACCGGGTCGAGGGAAGGACAAAGGAGAATTCGTGCTCGCTCCGAGTCGCCGTCCGGCCCCGTGCAGCCGGGGTCCGCGGGATGATCGATCGCATCATCCCCATCGTTGTCGAGCTCGTCGCTGCAAGCGGGCAGTCCGGCGAGCCGCGCCCCACTCAGGACGATCAGGTTGCCGGCATCGACGTCTCGAGACGCCACTCCGTTGCCCAGCATCTCGTTCGTCACGAGTTCGCTCCGACCGTCGTCGTCGAGGTCCGCGACCGCCGCGCTGTATGCGAGCGTGTCACCGATGTCATTCGGCGCAGCCCCATTCGCTCCCAGAACCCAGGCGACGCGGGCTGCGTCGGGCGACGGCAACGCCCCGGGCGCGAGATCGACTGTCGCCGGCCAGCGGCCGTCTCTTCCGAAAAAGACGTGGATCACCCCGGCGCCATCGCGTGCCAACGGCGAGGCATGGGGCGACGCGATCGCGAGGTCGGCGATTCCGTCTCCGTCGAAGTCGCCGGCGGCCGCCGTGTCCGACGAGATGTCGCCCGCGCTCCCGCCAACGAACCGCGTCATGGCGACTTCGGCCGGCGCCGCATCGAGATCGAACAGCAGCCCGCGCAGGGTCCCCGCGTCATAGAAAACGTGACCCACCCCCGATCTCGGGCGGGTGGAGCCAGCGGTGCCATCCCCGACGATATCGCCGACGAACAGGTCGGGCGCGCCGTCCGAGTCCCAATCGAATCCCCCGATCACCTCCTCCCCGAAAGCGACGTTCCCCGCCCCTCCGGCGATGATGGTCTTGGCGCCGGGCGGGTCCTGCATTTCGAAGCTGAAGCCCGCCGGCCAGGGATCCCCCACAAAGTTGTCGTCCCATGCGACATAGAGAGTGCCGACCGCCGTCCCGCCACTCGAGTGTGCACTGAAGCCGGGTTGCCCGGCGGCGGGCAAGCCAGCGCCCGCCCGATTGAGGGCGGCGGCGACCAGCACGTCGCCGAGTCCGCCACCGTCGAGGTCGGCGATCTGGACCGTCGCGCCAAAATGGTCCTCGCCCGAACCGGGCGGTGGCAGGAGACGGGCCACGTGCCCGGCCAGCGCGGTCGCTCCGAACTCGACCAGATCGACCGTCTGATCGACGGCGAGGTGCGCGCCTCCGCGAACCACGTACGCACTGCCCGCGTGGAAGGCGCCACCCGACTCCTCCTGGTCGGCACCCACCACGAGATCCGCGACCCCATCCCCGGTGACATCCCCGGTGCGCACCCAGATCCCGAGCCGCCCGAGCGGGTGTCCTCCGACGAGAGTCAGGATCGCGACCTCCGGCGGGGGCGCCGCGAGGTCGATCGCCACGTCGCTTTCCGCGAGCGTGCGGAGAGCTGCGCCGCCTACCAGGATCGACAGCGCTCCCGCTCCGGGGCGAAGCACCGCGGGCGTGTGGTTCTGCCGAGCGATCAGCAGATCCCCGAGGCCGTCGCCCGTCACATCATCGAGCCAGATCTCGCTTCCGGCGACCTCGGAAGCCGCGGCGCCGAGGATCCGGAGCACCCGAGCGTCGAAGTTCGCGCTGTCGATCGCGCCGCCTGCCGTTCCGTCCCCGAACACGAGCAGGACTTCTCCAGCTCCGTCTCGACCGAGCGGGCTCGCCTGGATGGACGCGAAGGCGACATCCTGATGGCCGTCGCCATCAAGGTCGTGCCCTCCCGCAACCGGCACCCCCCGCGCCCCGTTCCCACCCGCACCCGACACGCGCAAGAAGATCGCTTCCTCGGTCGAGAGATCGGCCACGTCGAGCGTGACCGCCGGCTGCGCCGCCGCGATGCCGGGCGAGTACAGACCCAACGTGAGCACGAGTGCGCTCACCAGGCGGGGGGAAGCAACCATGGCCCACCGACTCTAACGCTTCGGTTCAGCCCCGGGGGGCGACTGTGGTCTCCTCTGCCGCGAATGATGCAAAATGGGTCCATCTGCGGGACGCCCGCTCGTCGCCTCTACGAAAGGAGCCCACATGCCCATCCCGATCACCGCCCTGTACGCCGGAATCATGGGACTGATCCTCTTTGCACTCGACTTCCACGTCGGTGGAATGCGAGGCCGCAAGAAGATCTCCGTCTACGACGCCGGCGATCGCGAAATGGCGCTCGCGGTTCGTCGCCAGGGAAACTTCATCGAGCACGTACCGCTGGCACTGATCCTCATTGGCGCGCTCGAACTGAGCGGTGCGTCGGCCCTCGGCCTCCACCTGCTAGGCGGCGGCCTGACGATCGCCCGCATCGCTCACCCGTTCGGGCTCGACTACGAAGTGCCGACCAAGCCCGCTCGAATCGTCGGCGCGGCACTCACGGGCCTCGTCACCGTCGTCGCGTCGATCTGGGCGATCTGGACCTTCGTTTCCTGATCACTAGCCCCGATCCGTAGAGCTTCTGCGTTGTCGGCCGGAAACCAATGACGGATTGGGGCTAGATCACGCCGCGCTCGCGCAGATCCGCGATCCGGTCCCAGTCCCAACCGAGCACGTCGAGGAGCACTTCCTCGGTGTGTTGGCCGTGCTCGGGCGCCGCAAGGCGCACGGAGCCGGGCGTCTCCGAGAGCCGGAAGGGCACGCCGAGCATCGGAGTCGGGCCATGCTGCGGGTGGTCGAAGTCGACCACGTAGTCGTTGGCGCGAACCTGCGGATCATCGGGAAGTTCGGCCGGTTCGTTGACGAGGGTGAAGATGAAATCGCCGGGCGCAGCCCGCAGGTGGGCGATCCACTCGTCGCGAGGACGAGACGCGAATGCAGCGTCGAGGATGGCGACGCACTCTTTGCGGTTCTGACCCCGCTCGGGCGCGGCGGCGAAGCGCGGGTCGTCCGCGAGCTCCGGGTGCCCGATCGCAGCCGCGAAGTCGGCCCAGTAGCGATCTGGCTGGAGCATCGCGAGCGCGATCCAGCGATCGTCGCCACAGCGATAGTGGTTCCACAGCGGATTGCCTGCTTCTGCGCGGAAGCTGCGCGGAAACGCAAAACCCGCCATCAGCCGAGCCGACATCGAGAGCCCCTGGAGCCACATCATGCTGCCGAGGTGAGACGCGTCGACCTCTTGCCCTTCCCCGGTGCGCTCTCGCGCAAGCAAAGCCGACAGAACCCCGTACGCGAGCATCACGGCGCCCATCTGATCGGCGATGCCGCCCGCGATCCCGAGCGGGGGCATGTCGGGCTCTCCGGCCGCCAGCATGATTCCGGAACGAGCGAGACCGAGATGATCGAATGACGGCTCCGCGCTGTCCGGACCTTCGGGGCCGTAGCCCGTCGCGCTCGCGTAGATCAGCCGCGGATTGCGCGCGCGCAGCGTCTTGGCGTCGAGCCCGAGCCGACCGGCGACACCCTTGCGGAAGTTCTGCACGAACACGTCCGATTTGTCGACCAGCTCATAGACGATCTCGCGCGCCTCCGGCTGCTTGAGATCGAGGGTCAGACTCTTCTTGTTGCGATTGTTCGCCTCGAAGTAGAAGTTCGGCCGTTCGGCGAGGCCCGCCCCCCCGATCGCGGCGAGGTAGCGGCCCGGATCGCCACTCTCCCGCTCCTCGAGCTTGATCACATCGGCTCCGAGATCACCGAGCATCGCGGACGCGACCGGGCCCTGTTGCCAGATCGTCCAATCGAGTACACGCACACCTTCGAGGGGCAGGGTCATCGAGACCTCCTCACTGGAGATAGTTGGAACCCGAGAGGCGGCGCGCCTTCGGGTCGATTCGAACGTGGACGACCGCGACGCGGTCGGCCTCGAGAGCACGCTCGAGGGCGGGGCGGATCTCTCCGGGCTGCTCCACGTGTTCCGAGTGGCCGTCCACCATCTCGGCGATCTTGTCGTAGCGAGCGGGCAGCAGACTCGCGATGCGCGGTGAGCCCGGCGGGAGCATGTGATCCTGGATCATGTGGCCGGCGATCCCTTCGTTGTTGGCCACGACGAAGACTGGTTTCGCGCCGACGCGGGCCGCTGTCTCGACAACCATCGCCGCGGCGCCGAACGCGTAGTCGCCGAGGACCGCCACCGACGGGCGCCCCGGGTCCGCGAGCGCGGCGCCTAACGCGTACGGGGCTCCCGTGCCCATGCACCCCGTCGTTCCGGCATTGAAGCGCGAGCGGGCGGCGAAGCTCGGCAAGACGGCTCGGCAGATGCCCATGATCGTCTCGCCCTCTTCTGTCACGAACGCATCGCGGGGCAACACTTCGCGAATCTCGTGCACCAGGCGATACGGGTTGAGCGGAACCGAGTCGTCGGCGAACGCCTGCGCAGAAGTCGCTTCGTTCGCGCGCCGCTTCTCCTGGAGCGCGCCGAGCCAGCCACTTGAAGCGGCCCGCAGGGTCCTGCCCTCGAGAGCATCGGCGAGCTGCTCCGCCGCGCACGCGGCATCGGCGACGATCCCGAGCGACAAGTTTGCGCCGGACGTGAACTCTTCGGCCTCGACGTCGACCTGCACGAGCTTCGCGTCGGGCGCGAACCGGCGTCCCAGCCCAAAGATCCAGTTGAAACGCGCGCCGAACGCGGTGATCACGTCGGCGCCGCCCAGAGCCTGCGAACGCGCGGCGTTCGCGAAACCCGGGTGATCGTCCGGGACGACCCCGCGCGCCATCGGAGAAGCGACGTACGGGATGCCGAGATCGGCGAGGCGCGTGAGCGCCGGGCCGGCGTCCGACCAGCCGGCCCCCTTTCCGACGACGAGGAGCGGCCGCTCGGCGCCCGCCAGGAGGTCGGCGGTTCGCTCGATGGCCGAGCCCTGGGGCTGCGGAGCCGTGATCTCGGGCGCACCCCGCCACTGCACCTGCTCCTCCGACACCCGCTTCGCCACCAGCTCGCCAGGGAAATCGAGATATACGGCGCCGGGCCGACCTTCGAGCGCCTTGCCGAGCGCGAGATGAACCCACTCCCCGATTCGCTCGGTGGCATCCACCCGGCCGATCCATTTGCAAGCCGGGCGCGCAAACGCGAGCTGATCCGTCTCCTGGAAGGCCCCGAGACCGAGTGTTCCGGCGAACGCGGATCCTCCGAGCACGACGAGAGGCATCGCACTCTCGTTGGCGACATACATCGGCGTGACCGCATTCGTGAGCGCGGGGCCCGAGCCCACGACGAGGATGCCGGGCTTGCGACGCACATAGCCCCAAGCCGAAGCCGCAAAGCCGGCGTTGTGCTCGTGGCGACATCCGATCACCTGCATGCCCGCTTCCTGGGCCCCTGCGAACACTTCGATCATCGGTCCGGCGACGACGCCGAAGAGGGTGTCGATACCGGACGCCATCAATTGCCTGGCCGCGATCTGTCCGCCGTGGAGCTGAGTCGTCATTTGGAGAGGCTACGCCACGATGCCCGTGGCGCGCAGCTCGGCGATCGTCGCCTCGCTCTTTCCCAGTTCTGCGAGGAGCTCGTCGGTGTCTTGCCCGGGCACTTCGGGAGCCATGTGCCGGGGCGCCAGATGGCGCGGAGCGGTCGGGGTCTCGTGGAAATCCACCGGCGTCGCGGGGAGCAGCGTCGTCCCGGAACCGTCGGGCACCTCTACGAAGCCCCCGGCTGCGTGGGCCTGGGGGTCGGCGAGGACCTCCTCGGCGGTCTGTACCGGGGCCCACCAGAGGTCCTGCTCGGCGTCGAAGATTTCGCCCCACTCGTCGCGGGGTCGCGTGGCGAAGATCTCATCCAGCGCGCCGATCAGTGACTCCGCGTTCTGGGCGCGAGCGGCAGGCGTCGAGAAACGCTCGTCCTCCAGCCACTCCGGATGTCCCGCAGCGCGGGCGAGGGGCGGCCAGTGCCGCTCGCCTTCGAGGCCGACGATCCAGAACCAACGTTCCTCCGAATCCTGGTAGGCGTTGATCGCCGGATTCGGCATCGTGCGTCGATCGGCCCTGTGAACACCGACGCCGAATCGGCAGCCGATCGAAAGGTCGAAGCTCAAAGTGAAGAGCCCCTCGCGCAGCAGCGAAGTCGACACGAGCTGCCCGCTTCCGCTGCGCTCCCGCGCGAACAATGCCGCGGAGATGCCACCCGCAGCCGCGAGCCCGGCATTGTGGTCTCCCATTCCGCCTCGCTGAAATGGCGGGGGCTGGCCCGGGTGCATGAGCGAATCGGCGAGGCCCGACCGCGCCCAGAACGCCGCGATGTCGTACGCCGCGCGGTCCTTCTCGGGCCCTTCCATGCCATAGCCGGTGATCAGTCCGTAGACCAGGCGCGGGAAGCGGGCGGCAAGACTCTGCGGATCGATCCCCAGGCGGCGAAGCGCATCGAGCCGGATGTTGGTGACGAAGACGTCGGCACCTTCGATCAGTTCGAAGAAGATCTCGCGCCCCGAGTCTCCCGAGAGATCGAGGGCGAGACTTCGCTTGCCGCGGTTATCCATCTCGAACGGCGGATTGAACGGGAGATCCGCCCCGAGCATCTTGGCGAAGGAGCGCGCCGGATCACCGGCTCCGGGCGGCTCGATCTTGACGACGTCAGCGCCCCAGTCCGCCAGGATGCACCCCGCTGCCGGTCCAGCGACCCACACACCCAGTTCGACGACGCGCACTCCATCCATCGGTCCCATCTTCAGTCCTCTCCTTCGATCGCGTCGATCAGACCCCAGGCCCGGGCGGTCCCCGCGTCGATTCGTCTGCCACTCAGCGCGAGAAACGCGGTCCGTTGCCGCCCGATCCGTCGAGGCAGGCTCACCGTCCCGCCGGCTCCGGGGATCAAGCCGAACGCCAGCTCCGGAAGTTCGAACTGCGCATCGGACGCCGCGGTCACCTTCGCTGCGAACGCGGGCAACTCGATGCCCGCGCCGACACACGCCCCGTGGACCCGAACATGGACCCGCTCGCTGCACGAGGCGAGTTGGCGCGCCACGTTGCGCGTCGAACGCACCGCGTGAGCCGTCGCCGGATCCGGGTGGGTGCCGAACTCCGCGAGATCTCCACCCGCGCAGAACGCCGGGCCCGCCCCCCGGATCTCGATCTCTTCCACGGACGCGTCCGCGACTGCGACTGCGAGCGCTTCCGCGCAAGCATCGCGCAGGGCCCGTCCCCACGCGTTGCGGCGCTCCGGGCGATTCAGAACGATCCGGAGCCGGCTGCCCTCGCGCTCGACGATCACCGCGTCTCCCGCCGCTTCCGACGCTCGAACCGAATCGCGAGTTGCGAGCCACTCCGCGAACTCGGGCCCGGCGAGCAATACCGAGTACCCGAGTGACTCGGCGACGAGCGCGTCGTGGACTCCGAGCGACTCACTCGCGCGCAAGAGTTCGACCAACACCTGGGCGGCGAGCGGCGCCTTCGTCACTCGCGCTTCGATCGCCCCGAGCGGCTCCGGACTCTCGAGCGCCACGTCGAAGCGATCGAGGAGTCCCTCGGACGCGGGGTGGCCGAGCGCGATCGTCACGCACGGAAGGCGCGGCAACTCCTCCGCGGCGCGCGCCACCTGATCTGGATCGGGATCGCCCGGGAGCTCGAAGTCCACGACGAACAATGGCCGCCCGGCCAGTACAGAGTGTCTTTCGCTCGGAGCCGGGTCGACCAATCGTTGCACGGCATCCCGCCACGAGATCGGGACACCGGGCTGGGTCACCCGCTCAATCGCTCCCGCACGACCCGACGCAACAGCTTGCCCGTCTCGTTGTAGGGAAGCTCGTCGACGAACTCGATCTTCTCCGGGGTCCGCGAAGAGCGGAGACGCTCCTTCACCCACTGCTGGAGTTCGGACTCCCGGGCCGTGCTCCCCGCTCGCAACACGACCGACGCGGCGACGGCCTCGCCCCATTGCTCGTCCGGGATTCCTACCACCGCAACATCGCGAATTTCCGGATGCGCGAGCAGGACGTCTTCGATCTCGCCGGGAGACATGTTCTCGCCGCCGCGCACGATCACGTCGTCGATGCGACCGTCCAGAAACAGATATCCCTCATCGTCGAGGAAGCCGGCATCACGTGTGGGGAACCAACCTTCCGCGTCGAGGCGACTGCCCTGCTCCAGATACTCTCCCGACACCTGCTCGCCCCGAACGCAGATTTCTCCGCGCTCTCCGGCCGGCAGAAGGCCACCTTCCTCGCCGCGAATGCCGACCTCGACACTCGGCAACGCGCGCCCGACTGAAGTCAGGCGTCGCTTGGTCTCAGGGTCGCTGCTGTCCGCCGCGGCTCGGTGCTCGTCCGGCCCCAGCAACGTGATCGTCGAACTCGTCTCGGTGAGCCCGTAGGCATTGGTGAACGCCGTCTCGGAAAAGAGCGACATCGCCCGCTCGATGACCGGCTGGGGCATCTTGCCGCCCCCGTACGAAATCGCTCGAAGCGGCGGGGCACCGCCCCCGTCCGACTCACACGCGTCGATGATCCGGGCCAACATCGTCGGAACCACGAACGCGTGAGTCACCGCCTCGTCGCGCGCACGCGCGAGCCAGGCCGAAGCTTCAAACTGTGGCAGCTGAACCACGCGCCGCGCCGCGTAGATCGAACTCGAGAGCGCTGAGATCCCAGCGATGTGATACGGCGGGACCGACACCAACGCGGCGTCCGCCTCCTCGGCACCGGCAAACTCGACCGCACCGAGCACGTACGAGACGAGGTGACCGTGACGGAGAACTGCGGCCTTCGGAGGCCCCGTCGTGCCGCTGGTGAAGAGCAGAACCGCGATCGCGTCCGGGTCCATCGGCCACTCTTCGCGCTCGACGGGCGGCGCTTCGAGCGCCGCGCGCTCGAACTCCTCGGCCACGACGGGAAAGATGCCCGGGCGACCGGCGAGTGCACGCGCGCGCTCCGCATCCGTGACCAGGAATGCGGGGGCGACTCGCTCGAGCAGCCCGTCCAGCTCACTCGCGGTGAGGCGATAGTTGAGCGGCGCGAACGGCAGCCCGGCCCAGGCACTCCCGAACAACGCGAGAGGCAGTGCGGGACTGGCCTCCCCGAGGAAGGCCACTCGATCTGCACCCGAGGCGGCGATCGCATCTCGCGCCGTGCCCGACCCCGCGAGAAGCTCCGCATAGCTCCAGGTGCGAGTGGGGTGGGTGAGAGCGGGGCGATCCCCAAAGCTCGAGGAGGCCATCTCGAGCAGCATCATGAGGTTCAAGGCGCGCCTCCCCGATTCGCCGGATTCAGTCGGAGGAAGGCAGCGGCTTCGCGCCCTTGATCGTCAGCGCCACACCGGCGATCGCGAGCGTGCCTTTGCCGGGCTTCGTGCACAGGATCTCGGCCGTCTCGTCCGCGTCGACGTAGCGCTTGCCGATTTGCGTCCCGCCATCGGCACCGTCGGCCGGATCTCCACCGGATTTCGCCTCGCCGAGAGCGAGCAGTGGAGCGCCGCCACAGGTGAGCTCGGCTTCTTGCGGAGCCTTTACGATCATGACTTCGGTGCTGCACACGGCGCTCTGCAGGCGCGTGCCGGCTTTCCACGTCGTCATCCACGGCTCCTCTCGCAAGTGGGCCTCGCGAGCTCTGCGCTCCCGAGCGGCGGTCGAGAGTACAGCGGATTCCGCCTTCGGGGAACCGCGTTCCGGGGAGAGCGTTCCGGGGAGAGCGTTCCGCGGACAGCATCCCGAGGACAGCACTCCGAGGACAGCGCTCCGAGGACAACAGATTGGAAGCTCGCGCCTCGCCGTGGCACCCTCGGCGAGGTGCAGAGGGACCCATCGGCCGCGGACTTCAGCTGGGCGCGAAGCGGCGCCATGGCTCTCTCGGGCCCGCCGGACGGCGCGCCTCGGCTCGCGCCGGCACCGCTCGCCGCATTCGCCGAACACGAGGCGCACCGACTGCACTCGCTCGCACCCGGCGTCGAGATCGAAGGCGGCGCACTGCTCGGCGAACGCGCCGCTCTCGCCGGCCTGGCACGACGAGGGCGCACGGCGCCGGGCGGCGGTTGCCAGCTCCTGCGCTCTCGCGACAGCTGGATCGCCGTCAACCTGGCGCGAACGGGCGACTCCGCCCTGATCCCCGCCTGGCTCGAGACCGACCACCCCGCCGCCCTCGAAACTGAGCTCGCGAAACGGAGCGCGGACACATTGATCTCGCGGGCCCGACTGCTAGGCCTCGCGGTTGCGCCGGCCTTCGAGCAGCCCGACACGGACGTCGCGCCGCCGCACCGCGCCTCACTCCGCACCCCCGCTCCCCCGCGAGCGGACCGTGCCACACCTCGGGTCGTCGATCTTTCGGCGCTCTGGGCCGGTCCACTCTGTGGTCAACTGCTCGGCCTCGCCGGCGGCCAGGTCACGAAAGTCGAGTGCCGCACCCGCCCGGACGGCGCGCGATTCGGCAACCGCGAGTTCTACGATCTGCTCAACGGCGAGAAGGCGAGCGTCGGCCTCGACTTTCGCGACTCCGGCGACCGACAGCATTTACTTCGGCTCGTACGACAGGCGGACATCGTGATCGAGAGTGCGAGGCCTCGTGCGCTCCGCCAACTCGGCATCGACGCCGAAGCGTGCGTTCGCGAATGCGGCAACCTTTGGGTGTCCATCACTGGATATGGCCGAGGCACGCCCGAGGAAGAGTGGGTCGCGTTCGGAGACGACGCCTCGGCGGCCGCGGGTCTGTGTGCCGATGCGGGCGACGAAATCGGCCCGCTGTTCTGCGGGGATGCGATTGCCGACCCCCTCGCCGGACTGCACGCAGGAGTGACGGCTCTCGAAGCCTGGACCGATGGCGAGGCCGGCCTCATCGACGTCTCCCTTCGCGGGATCGTCGCGCACGTGCGCTCGGACGCGGCTCCGTGCGCCGATAGCCAGGTCGAGGCGATGGGCGAGCCGGATTGCGGGCAATGGCAGATCCGCGCGGGAGACTCGACTGAACGAGTCCAACCCCCGCGTGCGCGAAACGCCACGCGGCGCGCGCGCCCGCTCGGTGCGGACACCGCGTCGGTCCTCGCGGCCGCGCAGATCTCGGGTCGGGCCCGAAGCTGAGCCATTCGAGGTGCTGATCCGCGCCGCAGAACTGCGCGGCGAGCCTTGCGACGTGCGGCTCGAGAACGGGAGGATCACCGGCGTGGCCCCCGCCGGCGGCCTCGCTCGCGCCGCGGGGGAAGCGACGTTCGATGCCGAGCACGGCGCGTTGCTCCCGGGGTTGCACGACCATCACATCCACTTGATGGCACTCGCGGCCAGCGTGAACTCGGTGTCCTGCGGCCCGCCCACCGTGCGCACCGTTTCTGAGTTGGCGCTCGCTCTCGCAGCTGCGTCCCCCCGCTCCGGCTGGATTCGAGGCGTCGGCTATCACGATTCCGTAGCCGGCACGCTCGACCGCGGGCGGCTCGACTCGCTCCGCTCCGATGTCGCGGTGCGGGTCCAGCACCGAAGCGGGGCCTGCTGGTCTCTCAACTCCGCCGCACTCGCGCAGCTCGGGCCGCTCGCACGCGACCTCGACGGCGTAGAGCGGTCGGCCGCCGGCAACCCCACGGGTCGCCTCTTCGGACTCGACGGTTGGCTGCGGACTCGATTGCGGCCGGGCACCCCTCCCGATCTCCGCCCGGTCGGGCGGAGGCTCGCGGGCTTCGGCGTCACCGGCGTCACGGACGCCACCGCGAACAACGGAGCCGAGGCCCTCGGCCACCTCGAGGACGCGGTAGAGGGGGGCGCCCTTCCCCAGCAGCTGCAGGTGATGGGAACCCTCGACCTGCCGACGCCCCGCTCGCGCCGTGTCGTCCGCGCGGCCCACAAGGTCGTGCTCTCGGAACGCGACCTGCCAGGCCCCGACTCACTCGGAGAGAGGTTTCGCGCAGCGCACGCGCTCGGCCGCTCAGTCGCGGTCCATTGCGCGACTCGCGCCGAACTCGTGCTCGCGTGCGCAGCGTTCTCAGCGGGCGGCACGATTCCGGGAGACCGCATCGAACACGCCTCGATCGCTCCGCCCGAGATCACGGCTCTGCTCGCGACGCTCGACCTGACCGTCGTGACCCAGCCCAACTTTATTGCCGAGCGGGGCGATGCGTACCGGCGCGAAGTCGCGGCGGACGACCTCCCCTGGCTGTACCGCGGAGCTGGCTTCTGCGACGCGGGAGTGCCGCTCGGCGGCGGGACGGACGCGCCCTTCGGCACCCCCGACCCGTGGCGAGCCATCGCTGCGGCCGTCGACCGGGTCGCACCCGATGGCGAGCCTCTCGCCGCGAGCGAAGCACTCACTCCGGAGCGCGCGCTCGCACTGTTCACGTCGCCGCCCACGGCACCTGGAGGCCCGCCTCGCAGGGTCGAACCCGGAGCCCCAGCCGATCTCGTGCTGCTCGACCGCCCGTGGCACGCCGCGCGAACCCGACTCGCCTCGCAGCTCGTTCGCGCCACCTGGTGTGACGGCGAACGGGTGCACGACAGGAGCCAAACCCAAGACTGAGACGCACGTCCGTGGGCCGAGCCATTCCCGCCGACTGCGTTGCGCTCCCTGCGGCGTAGCGGCAGCTACGCCTCGGTCGCGCGCCTTGTTGGCGGGGCGTCTCGTCCCCCGGTCCGCACGCCCCAGTCTTGGGTGTGACTCCTAGGTAATTGCGCCGGCCGCCTTGTGGCGCTCGATCTCTTCCCACGCGAGCCCCAGCTCGAGCAGGACCGCCTCCGTGTCCTGGCCACACTCCGGTGCGTGGGGCAGTTCGGGAACCTGCTCGTCGAATTGCACCGGACTCTGGACGAGCTCGCAGTGGTTTCCGTCGCCCAGTTCGACCTCGGTCAAGTACCCGTTGGCCCGCACCTGCGGGTCTTCGTAGAGTTCGATGGGACGCTGCACGGCCGCCCAGACGCCGTCGGTCGTCGCCAGCACACGCTTCCATTCCTCGAGAGGGCGCTCGGCGAAGATCGCGTCCAGCGTGTCGACACACTCGCCTCGGTTCTCGAAGCGCTTCTGCGTACTCGCGAAGCGCTCGTCGTCGATGAGATCTTCGCGTCCGAGGTGCTGACAGAGGTCGGGCCAGTTCCGATCCGACTGAAGCATGATCAGCATCAGCCAACGCTCGTCCTGCGTCTGGTACATGTTCACGATCGGGTTGGGCGACATTCGGCGGTCGAACTTCGGCATCGAACTGCCGAGCAGCGACTCGAGCGCCTTCGCCATCGTGATGTCGGGAGCGAGCGTCCACATCGCCGTCCCGAGGAGCGAGATGTCGACGACAGAGGGCGTGCCGGTGCGCTCTCGTTTGTAGAGCGCAGCCGCGATGCCGCCGGCAGTATTCATCCCGCCGATCCCGTCACCGAACGCCGGCCGTTGTCCCACCGGAGGGCCGCTGTGCCCGCCCGGCGTGAGCGCCGCCGCGACGCCACCGCGCGACCAGAACGACGCCCCGTCGTAGCCGCCCCGCTCGGCTTCGGGCCCGCGCACGCCCTGGCCCGTGCCGCGCGCGTAAATGATCTTCGGATTCACCCGGCGCACGTCTTCCACGTCGATGCGGAGATTGCGGCGCGCTTCGGGCAGGAAACTCGTCAGGAAGACGTCACTCTGGGCGATGAGCTTGTCGAGGATCTCGCGGCCGCCCGGCGTCTTGATGTCGATCCCCACACTCTTCTTGCCCCGGTTCGGTTGCTCCCACATGAAATTGAAGCCGCCGGACGGCACGAGGCCCGACGTCACGAGACCGCGCTGCGGATCGCCGACTTCGGGGTGTTCGACTTTCACGACTTCGGCTCCCCAGTCCGCGAGAACCGCACCTGCCGACGGGATGAACCACCACTGCGCGACCTCGAGAACCCGCACTCCTTCGAGAACCTTCTCCATACTGCCGCCTCCTCGCGTCGAGCCCTATCTGACATCCCGCTGGCATTTCAGCAAATCTGACGAACCGTCAGATGAGCGAGGATAGTCCAGCTCGGGACTCGCGGGGCGGGCGAGCCTGTCTTCGCCCAGGTCAGGCGGGCTTGATGCGGTACTTGATCGGCAGGCGCTTCACGCCTCCGACGAGGCTCGAGTGCAAGCGCTCGACGGGTCCGGCCAGCTCGATCTCTTCGATTCGCGGGAGCAGATGCTTGTACGCGACCTTCAGCTCGAGCCGGGCCAGGTGCGAGCCGAGGCAGAAATGCTCGCCGACACCGAACCCGAGGTGGCGGTTGGGCTTGCGCGAGATCCGGAACGAGAAGGGCTCTTCGAACACTTCCTCGTCGCGATTCGCCGAGGGATAGAACAGCGCGACCGCGTCGTCCTTGCGGATGACCTTGTCACGCAGCTCGAAGTCTTCGTTCGCGGTGCGCGCAAAGTGGATGATCGGGCTCGTCCAACGTACGACCTCTTCGACGGCCGAATCGATCAGGGTCGGGTCTGCCTGGAGCGCGCGCAGCTGATCCTGGTGCTGGATGAACGCGAGCATGCCGCCGCTCGTGCCGTTGCGGGTGGTTTCGTTGCCCGCGATCACGATGATCAGGCACCACGCCAGCCGGTCCATGACGGAAAGCTTCTCGCCCTCGTACTCGAGCTGCGTAAAGAGCGTGATCATGTCGTCCTTCGGATTCTTCTCTCGCTCCTCGACGAGCTTCGCGAAGTACGTGAACAGTTCGACCATCGTCGCCTGGGCGCCGGCCGACGCGTCCTTGCCCTCCGTCTGATACTCCGGATCGCCGGAGCCGATGATCTTGTTGGACCACTCGAAAATGAGGTCCCAGTCTTCCTTCGGGACGCCCAGCAGCCACGCGATCACCGCGATCGGCAGCGGCGCGGAGACCTCCTGAACGAAGTCACACTCCCCCTCGACGTCGCTCTCGATGAGCTTGTCGACGATCTCCTTGCCGATCTTCTCGATATCATCGTGGATCCGGCGCAGCTCCCGCGGCTGAAATCGGTGCAGCACCATCTTGCGAAAGATCTGGTGCTTCGGATTGTCCATCTGGATCAGCGTGTCCGGGAAATCCATGCTGGCCTGCTCGGGCTCGTGACCGATCACCAGACGCCGATTATTGCCAAAGATGTCGGGCTTTTTCCCAATCCGCATGACGTCGGCGTGCTTGGTGATCGCCCAGAACGGAATGCCGTTGGGCTGCTCGATCCAGTGCACGGGATCTTCGCGGCGGAGCCGCGTCCAGATGTCGTGCGGATAGCCGTGCTCCGCATAGAGGCGGGGATGGACGAGGTTCGGCTCGTCGAAGAGAGCCGTCGCAATAGCCATGAGGATCCTCCACTCGAAAACAGCGCGGCGCACGAAGTCGCGGCGAAACCGGACGGTAACGCGGGTGGGGGCGTTCGCCTACTCGCCTTTTGCGCTCAGCTTCTTCGAGGTGTTCTTGGACGCGTCGGGGCGGTAGGTCGCGGACCAACAACTGCCCTCTCCGTTCACCAGCTGGACCGTGAACGTGTCGCTCTGCGAGATCGGAAGCACGGGGAGCTGCAGCCGCTTCCCTTTGGCGACTACCGAGGCCTTCCCGTCCACCCCGGTCGAAACCACGAGTTTTGAAAGCCCATCCGTGCCGCGCGGGGCCTTGAAGCGGAACCCGCGCTTGGTCGCCTTCCAATTTGCGCCGGGCAGGATCCTTTCGTCCAGAACGCGGACGGGGAGGCCTCCGACCGTGTCGTAGAAACAGAGCCCGTACTCCGTATCCACGAGCGGGTCGCCTAACAAGTCGGCGTTCATCGCCTCGCCTTTCTTCCAGCGCCATGAGAGTTTTCCGGAACGAGCCTTGAGCGAGAGCTTCGCGGCGCCCGGTTTGACCGACGCGAGGCAGTTCAGTCGGGGGGCCGGACTGCAGCCGGAGCCGCCCTCGACCTGAATCAGAGTGCGCGCGCTGTTGCGCGCGTCCTGGTTCGAGGTGCTCTGCGCGACAAGCGACAACAGGTCGGAGCCAGGTTGGCCTCCCGGAGCCAGCGTCACGGTTCCGCTCGAAGACTGGCCGGTTCCGAGCGTGAGCGACGCCGGTTCGACTCCGACGACCAGCCCCTGTGCGTCCGATGCGGTGAGTTCGAACGTATCGGGCAGCCCGAGGTTCTCGATGCGAAAGACCGCCGTCAGGGTCTGATCCGTCGCGAGAAACCCGCCGCCAAGGGGGGGGTCCACACGCACCGGCTGCGCCCGAAAAATGGGTGCAAAGACCCGACGGAACGGAGTTCCCGTAGCGTCCTCACCGACGGCGGAAACCCGAAACTCTCCCATCGGAAGCACCGTGCTGCCCGTCCGCTGGTCGGCTGCGCCGAGCGGGTCGGACGGAAGCGCCGCGAGGAACGTTCCGTCCGGCGCGAGCGCCTCGAGAGCGACGACCGACGGGTTCCCGGCGAGGGTCGCCAGGTATTCGGCCGACAGGCCCGTGAGGGGACTTCCCGGCAGCGGAAAGTCTCCGAGATGCCGCGGTCGACCGCGCCTCTCGACAAACCTGAAGTCGACGAGCCCGAGCGAACCCACCCCGCTCGCCGTGGCCCAGAGCGGACCGTCGCCCGCCACTTGCATCGACCAGGAACCTGCCTGCGGCGAAGCGACCGTGACGATCCGACCCGTCGAGAGTTCGGTCACCTCGGCATCCGGATCACTGGCTTGGACGGCGATGCCGCCGGGACGCAAGACAGTCACGAGGTCGGGGCGTTCGACGCTCATCGCAAACGTGACCGACTCGAGGTTCGACTCGACGGGCACGCTCCACGTCCGCTGCTCGTCGTCGAGCACGACATCGACGATGAGGAGCGGTTCGAGATTTCCGCCGAGACCGGGTTCGATCATCGCCAAGAGGTCGGGAACCTCGTCCTCTCCGATCAACAGCACACTTCCACCCGTCGCGCGCGCCAGACGGGCGAAGACCGGGTCGAAGTCGGCGCCGCCGCAGCGGTCGGTCAACACGAAGTCGAGCCGCACACGCCGTGCGACCGCCGCGTCAGCGACGCCTCCGGCGAGCTCCGCATCTTTGGCCGACGCATCCGTGAACACGAACAGCTGACTGTTGGGGGCCGCCCGACCGACGGCTGCCAGCACCGCCCCGAGTGAAGGCTCTGGACAATCGCCCCCACCTACCAGCTCGACGGCTTCGACGACGGCCTGCAGCGCGAGGGGCTCGGTCGTGACGACCGTCGGGCTGAGGTCGGGATCTGCGAACAGTTGCAGCAGGAAGTTCCCGGGCACGACGGCTCCCCCGGCGCTGGCGATTGCGATCCGGTTGATCGCTTCCTGGACCCCGGCGATCTCCGCGCCCATGCTCCCGGTTCGATCGACGACGAAACCCAGTGTGCCCGGGGCGCTCATCAGTGCACGTACGGCGAGTTCGTCATCTGCCAGTGGAGCCACGAGCCGCTCGATGACGTCGAGCGTCGTCTGCACGGCGAGGGTCCGCGCCGTCGCGTGGCGGGGACGTCCCGGAGCGTCCTTGTGGAGACCGGGACCCGCGTCCCCGTGCGCGCACTTGTCGAAGGGAGGCTGCGCGAAACTGTCGTAGCCGGAGGTCAAGCCGGTCAGACCGAGCCCGTCGAGTTCTCCTCCGAGTCCATCGTCCCGGCAAGCGACGTCGAGCGGCCCGAGCCCCGGGATCCGCAGGATGCCGAGGTCGGGATGGGGCGTGTCGTTCCCCGGGCCGGGAATGTCGACCCAGTTCGTATGGGCGTAGAAGTCGTGCACGGTGTGCAGCGCGCGGCCGAGTTCACTGCGCGCGCGGAAGCCGTCGCGCGACGCCGGATTCGCGAGTTCATCGGCGATTCCCGCGAGCTGTTCGAGCACGCGTTCGCTGCACGCTTCGATGAGTTCGTCGTCGCAGTGGGCCGCCGGGATGGACGAATCTCCCGAGCGCCCGAGCGGATCGTCCGCGTCGGCGGCTGCGTCGGCGATCTCACGGATCGCGCGTTCCGAGAAACGGAGAGTTTCCCCCCCAGCCAGCGGAAACTCGAACAGCGACAGCGCCTCTCGAAGAATACCGACGTGTCCGACTTCCGAAGTCGGTTCGAACGCGCCCGAGGGAGCGGCGAGACAGGCGGCGAGGGAAAACGCACCCCCCAGTGCGATCCACCGCAACGGACGAAACGAGGGCGAGGGGATGAACCGGGACCGGAACACCTCAAGGAAGCTGACGTCCCCCGAAACCCGGTCAAGGAGGAAAACGCCTAATGCCGAGAAACAAATAGCGTTACAGATAGTGGTGCGAGAACGGCCTGCCTAGCAGTCTTCCACGGGCCTACAGAGAGGTGATATCCCCTCGGTTGAAGTCGTTAGAGAAGACTGCCTCCGTCGGCCACCAACGTCTGTCCGGTGACGAAAGACGAAGCGGGACTCGCCAGGTAGACGACCGCACCGGCCATCTCGTCGGGCTCCGCGATCCGCCCGAGCGCTGCGCCGCGCTGCGACGTCTTCAGAGTCTGCTCGTCATCCCACAGCGCGCGTGCAAACTCCGTCTTCACGAGGCCCGGGGCGAGGCAATTGACGCGAATCCCATCCTTGCCCCACGTCTTCGCTTGCACCTGGGTCAACATGATCAGCGCGGCCTTCGAGACGGAGTAACCGCCGATCACGTCCGAAGCGCGATAGCCGCCCACCGAGCTGATGTTCACGACCGCTCCGCCGTCGCCGTGCCGGAGCATCGCCTCCCGCGCGTGGTTCGACAGGAAGTGCACCGACTTGACGTTGGTGTCCATGATCACGTCCCACGCACGGTCATCGATCTCGTGCACCGGGCCGTAGACCGGGTTTGTTCCCGCGTTGTTGACCAGGATGTCCACCCGCCCGAGCTGCTTTTCGGTTTCGGTGACCAGCCTCTCGAGTTCGTCGAACCGGCGCACGTTCGTCGGAATCGCGGCTCCGCGGCGCCCGGTCGCGGCGATGGCTTCGACCGCCTCCGCCATCGCCTCGGGCATTCGCGCCGCGATCGCGACGTCGG
>Ga0315336_1001428_pt1 | contig 46625 bp, 34 predicted proteins | sample ASW5metaG_FD_204512 | JGI IMG/M metagenome (GOLD analysis project Ga0315336, IMG submission 204512) | Ammonia-oxidizing marine archaeal communities from Monterey Bay, California, United States - ASW #5 | ecosystem: Environmental > Aquatic > Marine > Intertidal zone | place: USA: California... | reverse complement strand
AACGCACGGTCTGCATCGAGATGCGGGCGCATGGGATTGGCATCTTCATGATCTGCTTCCTGACGAAACGCGGCGGTTGGTTCTGCTGGTGCAACCCATCGCCGAAGGGTCTGCCAGATTTGTCAGTCGTGGCATCTTGCGTGCCGCCGTCCGTTCGGAAACGCGCGTTGATGTGCACCAGATTGCGCTGAACATGATGGTCCCCGACCAGGTGCATCCGGGAAAGCTGGCCAGTCTGCGTTTCGAATTCGCCAACACGGGGACCACCCGTCCCCGTGAATTGATGCTGCGGCTGCATCTGCCGCCACAGCTGGATCATGCGTTGGGACACACATTGGACCTCGAGATCGAGGAACTGCTGCCGGGATCGCAGCAAAACGCCCAATTGCACGTGCGGGCCGGTCAGAAACTCGCACCCGCGGTTTGCAAAGCCGCGTTGATGGACGGCGACCAGGTCATCACCTCGACAACAGCCACGATCCAGATCGTCCCGCCCGCTCAGGCTGACCGGCAATGATCGCACTCTGCAACAGGCCTCACCGCGCCGAACCACCGCTGATCAGCCGTCATGCGGTTTCCGGCTCGAGCCGTTCTGGCTGCGGCGGATCGAGTTTCTGGAATTCCCGCAGGATCGTTGTGGCATAAGCGCCCGCCGGCAAGTGGAATTGGAAGCGCAGTCCTTCGGCAACTTGCACCACGTCCAAGTCACCGGGGCGCACCAGCAGTGATCTGCGTGCGCCCGGTGTCAGGCGTCGAAATCGTTCGAAACTGGCCAGGTCCAATCCGTAGGAATCCAGTACACGCTGCTCCCGGACCTGTATCTGGCCAGCGGTAGCGATCATCCTCGGTCCGAACATGGGGCCGGTCAACGTCAGTTCGCCACGATCCAAGCGCGGCTGTTCGCTGGTTGCATCGTGCACACACCATGTGCGGTGACCGCCGGTCAACTGCACCACGTCGCCTTCCAGTACGACGTGACACAGACCATCCCGCACGCGATCGCTGAGTACGTGATTGAACACCTGGGACTGTGCGGCCGAAAGTGCCAGCCGCAGCAGAAATCTTCGGCGGGATTTCGGTATCTCGTGTGGCTGTTTCCGCCCGGTCAACAGATCGAGTCCACAGCGCAGGGTCTGGCCGTCGCGTCCGAATCGTTGCCTGCCATAGTAGTTTGGAGCTCCCACACGGCAAATTTCTGCGGCGATTTTCTGAGCGGCTCCAAACGCATCAGGCACTACGTCACGAACCAGGATCGAAAAGCGGTTACCGGCTAAGTGTCCTGATTTCAGTTTATTGCGGTGACGGGCCACGCTATGAACTCGAATGTGATCATTCTCGAGTCGATGCACCGCCGGGAGGCAGCGTTGCGGAAGCGACACGAATTGACGGGTCACGGCTCGACGGTCCTTCAACCCCGCCACCCCGATCTCGCGGCGACCCACATGCAGCTGTCGCGAGAGTGTACTGACCAGTTCTTCGGCCGACACGTCGCGTTTCTCGATCCAGGCAAACAGGTGTTCGCCCCAGCCACAGGGAAGATAGGCGGGAATTTCTTCGACCTGGAAATCTTCGAGTTCGCACTTCAGCCGTCCGCCGATGCTGAAGCAGTCGCTGGTGAGGTACGGCAATTCCATTTTCAGCCGGAGTTGAGCCACGCCAGGACGAGCGACGCGTCACGTCAGCGCGGTTTGCGAGTGACAGCCAGCATGCGTCGGGCACGTTCCAGCGCTTGATCCTTGTGTTCGCGGTCCTCCACGCTTTGCGACGGCAGTGCTCGAGCGGATTCGAATTCCTCACCTGCATCCTGGGCCGACAATTCCGAAACGGGCATGGACCGGGATGTCAGGATGGACACCACGCCCTGCTTGACCTGGACGAACCCCCCATCGATGAAATAGGACTGCTGACCTTCGGCTGTGGTCAGCATCAGTTCCCCGTACCCCAGGCGTCCCACCAGCGGCAGGCGTCCCGGCAGGATACCGATCTGTCCGTCGAACATCGGAAATCGCAGCGTGGACACGGCTGTGTCGAGCAGCGTGGTTTCCGGCGTGACGAGCACTAATCTCAGGTCAGCCATTTCGCCATCAATCTCCGCGTCCGCAATGGGAATCGAAATCCGTACCGTGGCACACCGATCTCCGCGCCGGTTAAGCGTTCGCCTGCAATTGCTTGGCCTGCTCTTCGGCTTCTTCAATCACACCGACATACATGAAGGCCGCTTCCGGCAAGTGGTCCCATTTACCGTCACAAATCTCTTCAAAACTGCGAATGGTCTCGGCGATCGGCGTGATCTTACCGGCCTTACCGGTAAAGACTTCGGCTACCAGGAACGGCTGCGACAGGAAGCGTTCGATACGCCGAGCGCGATGCACAACCATCTTGTCCTCTTCGCTCAACTCGTCCACTCCCAGAATCGCGATGATGTCTTGAAGTTCACGGTAGCGTTGCAGCGTTTGCTGCACGCGGCGTGCCACGGCGTAGTGTTGATCTCCGACGTACTGCGGATCGAGAATTCGACTGGAAGAGGCCAGCGGATCAATGGCCGGGTAAATACCTTTCTCGGCAATACGGCGTTCCAGGTAGATGAATGCGTCCAGGTGCGAAAAGGCCGTGGCCGGTGCGGGATCGGTCGGATCGTCGGCGGGAACGTACACCGCCTGCACACTGGTGATCGCTCCGCTGTCGGTCGAGGTGATGCGTTCCTGCAATTCTCCGAGTTCGGTTCCCAGAGTCGGCTGGTACCCCACGGCGCTGGGCATGCGTCCCAGCAGGGCTGACACTTCGCTGCCGGCCTGAGAAAAGCGGAAGATATTGTCGACGAACAACAGAGTATCGGTGCCCGTGGTATCACGGAACCACTCGGCCATGGTCAGCGCGGCCAGGGCCACGCGCAACCGGGCGCCGGGAGGTTCGTTCATCTGGCCGAACACCATACATGTCTGTTCAATCACCGACCGATCGGTTTGCCCGATTTTGGTTTCCTGCATTTCCAGCCACAGGTCGTTTCCTTCCCGGGTGCGTTCACCGACTCCCGAAAACACCGAGAAGCCTCCGTGGGCACTGGCGATACGAGCGATGAGTTCGGTAAGAATCACGGTCTTTCCCAAACCGGCACCCCCGAACAATCCGGCCTTTCCACCGCGGACGAAAGGTGTCAGCAGATCCACAACCTTGATACCGGTCTCGAACAACTCGGTCTTGGAACTCAAATTCTCGAGTTTGGGCGGATGCCGGTGGATGGGCCAGCGGTCTTCGTACTCGACGGGACCTCGACCATCGATCGCGTCTCCCAGCACATTGAACACGCGTCCCAGGGTTCCCTTGCCGACCGGGACGGACACCGGAGATCCGGTGTCCATCACTTCGGCGCCGCGGATCAATCCGTCGGTGGACCCGAGAGCGACGCACCGCACACGCCCTCCGCCCAGGTGCTGCTGCACTTCTCCGGTCACCTGGAACGCCGTCCCCTTGATCTCCTGGTCAACGATCAGGGCGTTGTAAATGTCGGGAAGACCCTCTTCCGCAAACTCGGCGTCAAAGGTCGAGCCGATGACTTGAGTGATGCGGCCGGTATTCTGTTTGGTTGTGGTGGTCGCCATGTTCGATCTCTGTGATTGTCCGAAGGAAAGTTCATGTCACGCAGAGGCAGTGCGGACGGGCCACGCCAGGCCTCGTCTGCCACCGATCGCCGGTGCTATTCCAGCGCTGCCACACCTCCAATAATCTCCGCCAATTCTCCGGTAATCTGTGCTTGGCGGGCTCTGTTGTATTTTTGCGACAGCAATTCGATCATTTCATCAGCATTTTCGGTAGCGCCCTTCATGGCCACCATGCGAAAAATCTGTTCACTGACCGCGGCATCCAGAAAGCACTTGAACAGGCGCGCTTTGAACGCCGCCGGAACAATCTGCTCCAGAATTTCTCCTGCCGAAGGCAGAAATTCGTAATCCACCGAACCCGCCGCCTCGGCCTCGTCACCAGTTCCGCCATCGGCCAATTGGCCGATGGGCAAGAGTGTCTCCACAACGGGCGCCTGTCGCGAGGAAGATGCAAACCGCATGTAGGCCACATCCAGCCGATCGATATGTCCCGCCACATAATCCGCAATGTAGCGGCTGGCCAATTCATCCACTTCGTCGAAAGCCGGTTTGTCCTCAAAATGCGTATACTTGTGAACGATTTCCTGTCGCGTGAAGGTCAGGTACTTGATCCCGCGTTTGCCGGCCACTTCCAGCGACAGACCCTGATCGGTCTCAGCCACCTCGCGGATCCGCTGCTGGGCCCGGCGGAGCACTCCCGCGTTATAGCCGCCACACAGTCCACGATTGGAGGTCACCACCAGCAGGACCGAATTGCGCTCCTGATCGTGCGCCTGGAGCAGGGGGTGGCTGAGCGTCAAATTCGCCTGGGACAGATCGGCCACGATTTCGTTGATTTTCCGCGTATACTCCGCCGCCTCGGTCGCCCGGTCCATGGCGCGCTTGAACCGACCGGTGGCGATCAACTCCATCGTACGCGTGATCTTGCGGATGTTCTTCACCGCTTTCAGACGCTTGATGATTGCTCGCGCTTTTGCCATTTCGCTGAAATTTCGTAGGGGGTATGCACTGTCATACGCGCGGGCGAACCGTTGCGTACCATCCGGCCAGGGAACGAATCACACGGCCGCCGTGGCTGCGGTCCGCTGCTGAAATTCCTCCAAAGCCGCCTTAAGCATCTCTTCAACTTCTGTGGTCAATTCGCAATTCTCGACCAATCGATCACGCACTTCAGACTTCTCTTCCCGCATAAACTGCAACAATTCGGTCTCAGACTGCGAACAGTCCGCCACGTCGACGTTATCGAAATAGCCTCTGGTACCGGCATAAATGCTGATCACCTGATCCGCCACATGCAGCGGCGAATTCTGGGGCTGTTTGAGCAATTCGACCATGCGGTAGCCACGATCCAACTGCAGTTGCGTGGCTTTGTCCAATTCGGTCCCCAGCTGTGCAAAAGCTTCGAGCTCTCGAAAGGCCGCCAGGTCCAACCGCAGGCTGCCGGCGATTTTCTTCATCGCCTTGGTTTGAGCGTTTCCGCCCACGCGGGAGACGCTGATGCCCACATTGATGGCGGGCCGGACGCCTTTCCAGAACAGGTCGGGTTCCAAATAGATCTGGCCATCGGTAATCGAAATCACGTTGGTGGGAATGTAAGCTGAGACTTCACCCTCCAAGGTTTCGATAACCGGAAGAGCAGTCATCGACCCGCCGCCGAGTTCGTCGCTCAGCTTCGCCGCGCGTTCCAGCAAACGGCTGTGACAGAAAAACACATCCCCGGGGTAAGCTTCGCGTCCGGGTGGCCGCCGCATGAGCAGGGACAGTTGGCGGTAGGCCTGTGCTTGTTTGGACAAATCATCGTAGACGCACAACGTGTGCCCGCCCTGGTACATGAAGTGCTCGGCCATGGCAGCGCCGGCGTAAGGCGCAATGTATTGGATCGGAGCAGGATCGCTGGACGAGGAGCACACGACAATCGTGTAGTCCATCGCTCCATGCTCCTTCAATGTCTCGACCACGCCCGCGATCGTGCTGGCGCGTTGACCGCACCCGACGTAGACACAAATCACATCGCCACCCTTTTGATTCAGAATGGTATCGATCGCGATGGCCGTCTTACCGGTCTTGCGATCACCGATGATCAATTCTCGCTGACCGCGGCCGACGGGTGTCATAGAATCAACCGATTTGAGACCGGTCTGCAATGGTTGTTTCACGGGTTGACGGGCCGCCACACCGGGCGCTGCGCTTTCCAGCGGCCGCGTTTCAGTAGCCATGATCGGGCCTAGACCGTCGAGCGGATTTCCCAACGGATCAACGACGCGTCCGACCAAGGCCTCACCAACGGGCACCGACAACAGGGCTCCAGTCGTCTTGACTTCGTCGCCTTCGGCGATCGTCAGGTGGTCCCCCAGAATGATGACTCCCACGGAGTTCTCTTCCAGGTTGAACACCAAGCCGCGCACACCGTTTGGAAACTCGACCATCTCCCCGGCCATGGCCGAAGACAGGCCATAGCAGCGAGCAATTCCGTCACCAACTGCGAGAACACGACCGACTTCGCTGGTCTCAATCTGCCCGCGAAAATCTTCAATCTCCTTCTGGATGACTGAAGCGATCTCGTCTGCCTTGAATTTCATGGAGATTCCTCTCGCGCAAACGTTCCCGGAGTTGTTTCAACCGGGTCCGCACCGTTGAATCGTAAACCGTATCACCAATCCGGATCACAAGCCCCCCCAACAGGGACGGATCCGTTCGTGTTTCCAAAACGGGATCAAAGGGCAGCGCCGCCTTCAGGCTGCCGTAAATCGTTTCCCGCGCACTGTCGGACAGCGCGCGAGCAGCGGTCAAAGTCACGCGGCCACGTCCCGTCTGCCGTTCGTGCAGTTGCTGACTTTCTTCCAGGATCAGTTGTAACAATTCCAGTCGACCATGCCGGGCCAACACGCGCAGGAAACTGCCGAAGAGCTGACTGGCACGACCGGCAAACACACGGTCGATCAAAGCCACCTTGTCGGCATCGGTGACGATGCCCGACAACAGAATCGATTCAAAATCCGGATGGCTGGCCAGGACGTCACTCATAAACGACTGAAACTCTTCCAACGCCGCGGTCACATCAGCGGATTGCACCGCTTGCAAGAACGCATGGGCATACGTGCGGGCCAGCGCCTGGGCGCTGGGGTCTTCCATCACGCTGGAAACACGCGTCTCGGGCTGATCTGGCTGATCTGGCTGATTCATGCCGCCCCGTCCTCACTCCTCACTCGGCCCGTCATTCCCAGCCCGAGCTGTCCGTCATTCAAACCGCCGTTTTGCACTAACACACGACCCAACACTTCTGACATTCCCAAAGACGTGCATCGCGTCAGGAATCGGAAGCGCTGGCAAATTGAGCCAAGGCGTCGTCGACAAACCGTTTCTGATCGTCGTCGGTCAGCGCCCGGATCAAAACCTGCTCGGTGGCCACGACAACCTGTTCAGACAGTGTGTCGAAGACATCCCGCAAAGCGGCGTCTCGCGCCCGTTCGATTTCTGTCACCGAACGCTGCTTGGTCAATTCAGCTTCCTTCTGCGCCTCGGCAATAATGTCCTGTTTCGTATGCTCGGCGTCGCGCCGGGCTTCCGCCAGAATTGCGCGGACTTCGTCTTGAACCTGATCCAGTTTGGCGGCGTGGTCAGCCAACATCTGTTCCGCCTGCACACGTGCCTGTTCTGCTCCAGCAATGTCCGCTCGGATACTGGCCTCCCGCTGATCCAGCCCGGCCGCCAGGGGCTTCCAGGCCCCCACGCGCAACACGAACACAAACAACAGAAACACAATCAGCGACCAGAAGGCCAGATCGGCCTTGAAGCTCAGCGGCACCCCACTTTCATGGTCCTCTTCCGCGTCGCTGTCACCGGCAGGCGTCGCTGTGTGCGGCTGCCGAGTATCGGAGTGCTCGGCCTCCGCTAGCGGCGTCTCCGCGCCCTCGGCGGCTTTGCCGTCCCCCGCCGGGCCGTCCTCTTTGGGGGTGTCTCCCGTTGGGGCCTCCGCCTTGGCGGCCTCATCTGCCGCTCGGGCCACATGCGACCACAGGCCCTGCGCGGTGACCAGCAACAACACGCTGGACCAGACCAAGCTGACTACACACAGTTTGCGCATCGACGCACCTCTGGCTGTTCTACCGGGAGTCATCCGCAAGCGGCTGCTATCCCTTGGGGAAGGCCAGGCCGTTTTCACCGATACAAATGATCAACGCGAAGAAGGCGACGCCTTCAATCAGTGCCGCGGCAATGATCATGGCGGTTCGAATGTTGTCCGCCATTTCAGGCTGTCGGGCGATGCTCTCGACCGCCGAAGACCCGATTCTGCCGATTCCGTAACCGGCCCCCAGCAATGTCACTCCGGCCCCAATCGCACCCGAAAATGTTGTGCCTCCATCGGCAGCCATCGCGGGAAGCGTCATGCCGAAGAAAACCCCGACCGCCAACACCAGAATTCGTACACTCTGCTTCACGTGACCATCTCCTGTTCTATCTCGACTCATTCTCGCATTTCAAGACCTGCGAATCGTCGAATCTGTCATCACGTTTCCGAGCCTGCGGCTCGTCAGTCAATGCGACACATTCAAACAATCGCGCTCACAAAAAACAACTGCTGCTGACGGCCTATTTCCGGCAACAGACAACTTTTCAACCCGGCCCCCAGCATCGCGGTACGTCACACACCCGGACCACGCCGATTGACCCATGCGTCCCATCAACTACTCAGTGCGGATGAATGGCTGTTCCAATAAACAGTGCCGTCAGAAAAGCAAACACGTAGGCCTGCAAGAAGGCGACAAACAACTCCAACAAGCCAATGGCGATCTGCCCCAGAATACTCGACGGCAGGACCACGTAATACAACCAGGTCGAATCGCTGTGCGCTGCCGCGGCGATGAACGCCAGGATCACGGCAATCACTGTGTGGCCGCCCATCATATTGGCGAACAGCCGCACGGCCAGAACGCCGTGTTTGATAAACAGTCCCAGGACTTCGATCACCCAGATCATCGGCAACAAGATGATCTTCAGCGCCGGGGGCAATTCCATCGAGGGACACAGGCCCAGCCAGAAACCGGAGAATCCCAATTCCTGCGACCCCGCGATCAACACGGCCCCAAAGGCGGTCACCGCCAGTGCTCCGGTCACATTGATATTGGCTGTGGCCGACCCCAGCCACGGAATCGCACCCAGCAGGTTGCAAATCAACACATAAAAGAAACACGACCACACGAAGGGCAGATATTTATCGGCCGGATGCGGGCCGGTCGTGGCATGTGCCATGCCGACCACGGACCGCAACGGCTGCGCTTCGTCTTCGGCCGCCTGGTCGATCGCCGCCGGCTGCGCATGCTCATCATGGTCGTCGTGATGTCCGCCATCACCAATGGCCGGTCGCACAATCTCGTCGCGGATAAACACGGCGAGGGCTTCCCAGAAATTCCACCAGCGGCCTTGGGCCGGCTGTCCATCGGCGACCCGCCGCGCTAATCCTCGAAAGATCAAGAACACCGTCACGGCGGCCACCACCTGCAACACCATGTACTTGGTCAGTTCCAGACCCAGCACAGGCGGCAACTCCGGCTTCAGCCCGCCCGGCAGCTCAAATACTCTCGAGTCGCGCACGTGGTGAAAAATGTCGTCGTGTCCAGCAGCCATGGCTTACGCTTTCCTCACAGACTTCTCGGTTCCGCTGGCCGGTTTCCAACGGTCCAAGGATTCGCAACACCGCCTCTTCGCGACAGTGGCCACAGTGTTTCCATCGCCAGCATCCCGCCGCTCAGACGGCCTCGTTGTTTCCGGCCGCCTGATTCGAGGTGTCAGCCGCTGTCGATGCTCCTGCTGTCGATGCTCCTGCTGTCGATGCTCCTGCAGTTGCCGGAGCCAAAATCAGTAATGTCTCAATCAACAATGTGGCCAGATACAACACAATCAGCCAAACCAGAAATTCGCGCAGACCAAGCTGGCTCCGCAGGGACTGAACAACGATGGTGCCCAGCAACACGAACAGCATTCGGAACACCGATCCCGCCATCGCCAGCATCGGCGCCTGTTGTCCGCTGCTTCCCATCAACTTGGACAACCAGATCACCAGCCAGCCGGGAATCAGGCACAGCAAGGCCGCGTAGGATAACCCCTCCAACGCCTCAAGGCCAGCCAGCCACCAGGCGGGAAACAACAGCAGCAACCACAGCACGAGTGTCGCGATGGTGAGGCCAGCGGTGTGCCGGATCGCCGTCCGCATGTTGTCTTGATAATCACTCACAGTTTTACGACCCGCAGCCTGTAGGCTTCTCGACCGATCCGGAAATCCGTCGCATCAATGATTCTGATCTGCGCGCTGACCACCATCGTCGGCCGGCCGGCTCACGCCAGTCATCTGCAACAAGTGTCGCATGCCCAACGCAAATCCCAGGATGGCCCCCAGGCTGACGCACCAGGGTCCGCTGCCCCAGCGACCATCCAACCAGTGTCCACCCACCGCCGGAAGAATCATCTCCAGACTCACGGTCGAAATCCGCGAAACCCAGACCATGCCTTGAGCCAGGGACGACCCCGATCCAGAGCGCGATCCCAACGGACGACGATTGGGCGTATCCATCTGGAAAAACGGGGCCCCCGGACGTCGATTTGGTCCACTGAGACGTTGCGAAGCCGGAGTTTAGCCAGTGAATTCCGAAAAGTCAAAGTTGAGAGCTTAGGGGATATCGATTTCTCAGATCTGATAATCGACAATTTCGTCCGCGACGGCACCGGCGTGCTCTGAGTTGAAGATCTGGCAAAAACGTGGTACAAAGGTGTGTTCAATCAGAGCGGAGTCGCACCGATCGGTGCCCGGTCTTTCTCACTTCTGCCGCATGCGAAATTACGCGTCAATCACACGGTGATTCGCCGTTTAAACGATGGATATGTAGCGGCTGGCACACCAACGCACCCTGCTGGTGTTGGCGTCGCGTACCAGATCAAGCCCCTCTGAATGCTGGATCATCCAGACTGGGCCTCGGTCTCGTATGTGCCGCCGTCGGTCACTCGGACTCGATGTGGGAATCAGATTCCGTGGCCGGCAGGCTGTTTACCGCCAACCACCATCAGCGCCACATCGAGTGTTAATCGGGATTCCGCTGGATTGCTGACTGAATCCAGAGCGAATCCGGTGTCACGGAGGGCAAATATGACCCTTTGCAGTATGAATTCACGATGGGGAGTTCAGCTTTATGACACCAAAGCAACTGAGCGTGCTGTCGCGGAAAGAACTGGTTGAAATCGCCAGAAGTCATCACGTGTCCGGTTGGCACGGCATGCGCAAGCAGCAGTTGGTCGATGCCGTTTCCAAAATCAAGGCGCCAAAATCCAAGACGCGGCGTGCGGCGGCCAAGCTGTCCAACGGCCGTCCGCCCGGCATCCATTCCAAGAAGGCCCCGAATGGCAGCCATCGGCCGTCGCGGCCCATCACGCGCCGGCCGCGAGTGAGTGCTCGGATGTTCCGGTCGAATCAGCAGCAACACGACAAGGTCGTCTCCCAGGTAATCGACTCAGACTGGTTGCAGGTCGAATGGAGCTTTTGCCAGAGTACCCTGGACCGTGCTCACGCGGCGCTGGGAATCGAGTGGCACCAAGCGACACCGTGCATCCGGCTCTTCGATGTCACCGGAGACGAGCAGGAGATCGAGACAAAGATCCGCGTGGATCAGGTCCCGATCTCGGGACACACCAATCGCTGGTACATCCCGATTCCGCAACCGGACCGTGAATACAAATTGCAGATCGGCCTGGTCACACCCAACAATCGCTTCTTTGTTCTGGCACAGACGCGCAAGATCCGAGTCCCCACGGGTAGTGTCCAGCCCCCCTGCAATACTCAACAGAATGGCTGGCCCTCGGCCTCACCCACCGACCACGCAGGGATGCATGTGCAACAACTGCGATCAAATGGCACACACCGCTCAGCGCCCACTGGCAACCCCTCCGCTGCGCAGACCACCCCCAGCTTCATGTTCACCGTCGAGGCCGAACTCACAATCAGCGGGGCAGTTACTGCCGGAAGCCAACTGACGATCCTGGACGAACAGGTCCATCTGGCAGCCGACGGTTCCTTTGCCATTCGCGTCCGGTTGCCCGAAGGTCGTCAGGTTCTGCCCGCCGTGGCCGTCTCACCGGATGGAACAGAAAAACGCACAATCTTGTTGGCCCTGGAACGCAACACCAAAGAACTGGAACCGCAGATTCACAACAGGTACTCCGAGTGACGTGCCGACCGCAGCGGTCTGGCCACCGCAGTCAGCCGACCTGGACAGGACGGCACGCAATGCGTGTCCCTGCTGAGCACCCAGTGACTCGGCCGCTCACCCAGAAAACCTTGTTCGACCGGGTTTCTGCCGTTAGGATGCGGACAGTGGTTCCAACGGAACTGCACGACCTCTGCCGTGCTCGCAACGGACATAGCGTGTTGACCCTACGATCATGACCCCAGGGAACCCAGCATTTTCGGCCGCGTGTACATCCGATATCCTTTCGGCTCACACAACCCGAAGAGCAGGTACCCACCTTAGAAGTACGGGTTCTTTACATGTTATGACCCTAGCGACTTTACGGCGGAGGTTTATTCATGCGCTTGTTCGACCAACAGGAAGCCGAGCACTTTGATCGCGCTCAGCCGCTGGCGGCACGGATGCGGCCGGAACACATAGCGGACTTTGTCGGCCAGAGTCACTTCCTGGGACCGGACAAGCTGCTGAACCGTATGCTGCGGGCCGACCGATTGAGTTCGTTGGTTTTCTTCGGACCGCCGGGAACTGGCAAAACGTCGCTAGCTCAGTTGATCGCCCGTGATACGCGTCGCGAATTCCGCGAATTGAACGCCACGGCATCCGGAGTGCAACAACTGCGCAAAGAGCTGCAGCGATCCCGAGATCACCTGGCCGCCACGGGGCGGCAGTCGGTCCTGTTCATTGATGAACTGCACCGGTTCAGCAAATCGCAACAGGATGTTCTGCTGCCGGACGTCGAATCCGGCGTGATCTGTCTGATCGGCGCCACAACGGCCAACCCCTTCTTCTCACTGGTGGCTCCGCTGGTGAGCCGGAGCCAGATTTTCGAGTTCCACGCGCTCGCCCCCACAGAAATCGAACAATTGCTGTTGCGGGCGTTGAGTGATCCGGTCCGGGGACTGGGGCAACTCCAACTCACCATGGACCCCGCAGCTCTCGAGTTTCTGACAGACATCTGCGATGGTGATGCGCGTCGAGCCCTGTCCGCCCTGGAAATCGGCGCTCTGTCGCTCGACGCGTCCCAGAAGCGCCTGACGCTTGAAGTCGTCCAAGAGTCCATTCAACGCAAGGCGATCCGCTATGATGCGGACGGAGATGATCACTACGACGCGGCCAGCGCCTTGATCAAGAGCATGCGGGGTTCCGATCCCGATTCGGCCGTGTATTGGCTGGCAAGAATGCTGGAGGCGGGCGAAGATCCGCGTTTTCTGGCCCGCCGGATTGTGATCGCGGCCTCAGAGGATGTGGGAAACGCGGACCCGCAAGCGTTGCTGGTTGCCGCGGCGTCCGCCCAAACCGTGGAAACCGTCGGCATGCCCGAGTGCCGAATCGCTCTGGCCCAAGCAGTCACCTACATCGCCACCGCTCCCAAGTCCAACGCCGCTCTGCGGGCAATCGACTCGGCTCTGAGCGACGTGCGAACCCACAGTGTGCTGCCGGTCCCCGTCGCTCTGCGCGACGCCCATTTTTCCGGAGCACGCGTGTTGGGCCGGGGTACCGGATACCAAAACCCGCATTCCGCAACGGAAACTGTGAGTGAACCCCATCATCTGGGTGTGAACCGCACCTACTATCGCCCCACCAATCGAGGTTATGAAGCTCAGATTCAACAGAGAATGGAGCCACCAGCCAACGATTCCACCGGACACAATCAGCACGACCCGAACAATGCATAGGGCCCTAACCAGAGCCGACGTGGCGCGAAATCGGGGGGTTCGCGGCTGTAATGACTGAGAGATTGTGTTAAGATCTTGAGTGATCGCCGCCACCATCACTGACTGAGATTTTCCAAGCGACAACACATAATGACAATTTGGCTCGGCGTATCGCCCCCGCCGGCAAAAGTGGATGGCGAGTTCTCCGCCGAGCATCCCACGCGATTGACAATCCGTTCGTGAATTGCCGGACACCAAGAGACTGTAACTACATACTGTTCATTTGTTTCAGATGATAAACCGCTACCCACCGGCTGCGAACGTCGCCTGGCAGCAAGCCCACCAACCGTTCCGCGGTTCATGGCGTTCCAATCAGCACAGGGAACAGAATCATGTCGACGGCCTATAAGTACTGCCCGAGCTGTGACGTCATGCTGCTGAACGACAGCATTTACTGTCCCAGCTGTCGCTACGTGTTCGACCAATCCAAGCTCCAGAAGCTGGGCGACATCGAGCGTGTCTTTACGGACGGCCAGCGGGAAGGCGCATGTGGCCAATGCGGTGAAATGGTCCGTGAAGGACTCGTCCGCTGTTGGAACTGTCAAAGTTTCATGCGGGAGGACATCGAGGCCATTTACAATCGCATGCAGGCCACGCCACACCCCGTGATCTACAGTCCACTGCCAGACGCATCCCTACCCGTTGTCGAAGAACGAGAGCCCACGTACAGTCTGGCGAGTACCGGGACTTCGGACGATTTTGAACTGTCCAACAGCGAGTCTCAAGAAGACGACGGGGGCTTCGAACTGGGAAACTCCCAGTCGATTGATCAGCCGGCGATCGCCGGCGATGCGCCACCAGCGGAGTCCGCGGCCAAACCCGATACCGCAGACGCGGCCGAAACGCCGGCCGAAACGCCGGCCGAAACGCCGGCCGAAACGACTGCCGAAACGACGGCGGAAACCGATCCCGAGACAGCAGACAATGCGGACGACCAGGCCGATCAATCCGCCCACTCCGATGCTGCGGGGGGCGACATGCTGTTACAAGTGGCCCTGGATGAAGAGGCCGAGTCCGTGGAACGCGCCAAGCGGGCTGGCGGCCGCCGACGCAAGCTGACCTCGGATGGGATTCTGGTCTACTGTCCCAACGGCCATCGCATCGAGGTTCAAAAACGTCATGTGGGCAAAACGGGCCGTTGCCCGAAATGCAAAGAAGTCTATACGGTCCCCGTCGCCACCAGCGCAGCCAACGCATCAGAAGAGTCGGCGGAAGACGCGACCGACAGGCCACGGATCTCGGAAGAAGGAGTCTGGATCCCCGAAGTTCGCTTGCATGCGGTCGATCCAACCAAACTCAAACTCAAACCGGGAAGTCTCAACACCGGATTTACCCACATCGATGTCTGGTTTCGGCCCGATGGCATTCGCATGATCACTCTGACAAAACCCGGCCGATTTGGCTCAGGATCGGATACCAAGGCGCGCCAGGCGGCCCGAGAACTGTTGATCGAGCGTATCGATGAGGGCACCCCGTTTGACGATCTTCCCGTGGCGGAACAGGTGGTGATTTCACCAGAGAATGCCGAGAACTTCAAAGTTGTGCAGCCGGCGGCCGCCGCAGACGAATCGATCTTTCACGGAGTACCGGTGTTTGGTCAAGGCCGGATCGCCATACGGACCCCGCAGCAGGGCGATGATCCGGCAACAGCCCACTATCTCTCCTGTGGCCTCAGCGCCTTCCGCAAATTTTCGGCTCAGATGGCGGAATTGTTCGCTCAGGAAGACCTGGGCCAAGACAATGGAATTCCCCTGGAAGACGCGCGGATCAACGTCGCCTGCAACTACTCCGAACAACTGATGAAGCCGCTGGAGCACATTGAGTTTTACGAGGCCGATGAGGACATTGAATTGGAGTTGATCGGCTGGCGTTGCTCGGCCTGCAAGTTGGTCGTGAGCGAAGATGCGCGCAAGAAAGAGAAAATTGGCGGAGCGGCGGGACGTGGAATTGCCAAGGCCAAATGCCCCAAGTGCAAACAGCCCTTCGGAAATCACCCGCTGTACACCTACACACCGCCCGTGGTTGAGTCCTCCGATGAGGACGTCGACGACTGACGGGCCCGGCGTGCAGAGCACCCGCTGGCTTGTCGAGACGTCCGTCCTGGGCGCGAAAACGGTCCGCCGGCCGAGTTCCGGTCGTAGCCCTGATACAGGACCCGGCAGCCTGAACAATCCAGTCCGGTTAGGGATAGTATGCCGCTGGACCGCGACCTGGACGATTAGGCAGATGATTAACATTCTTGGGGATATCGAGTTGCGCCCCCCGCTGAATGCTTAACATTCGCAACGACTGCTTGACCCAGCCCGGCGCGCGGGTAGAATTGCTGAGTTCCCGCCACACTCCTGACAAACACCGCGAATCGAACAATTGCGACCATCTCCGGGCGAGGGCGTTGTTCTGATTCTGACGATTTGCTGAGTCGTGGTTTCCGGCCCGCGTTGTTTCGTGCCTCCGCCGGTTCCGTCAGACCCACCACGGTCCACTCGCCGTCTTGCCACTCCGGGAGATACTGTTGTCTACTGGCGATTCGACAGACTTCAAAGAGCTGGTTCGCTCACGCACAGATTTGGTGGAGTTGATCGGCGAATCGATCGCCTTGACTCCGCAGCGTGGAGACCGTGACTACGTGGGCCTGTGCCCCTTCCACGACGACAACCGCCCCTCGATGCACGTCTACCGTGATCGCCAGACCTGGCGTTGCTGGGTGTGCGACAAAGGGGGAGATTGTTTTTCCTTCGTAATGGAATACGAACGACTCGAATTTCTGGACGCATTGCGTCTCCTGGCCGAACGAGCGCACCTGGAGCTCCCACAAAAACACCGCTCCTCGCTGGGAGCGGAACAGCAACACAAAGGCTTGTACGAGGTCTTGGACTGGAGTTGCCAGCAGTTTCACAACTGCCTGCTGGAATCCTCGGCTGCTCAGCCGGCCCGCGACTATCTGCGCGATCGCAAGATCGACGACGCGACCATTCGCACATTTCAGATCGGGTTTCATCCTCCCGAATGGCAATGGCTGCTCAACCGTGCGCGCAATCGGTTTGACGAGCGGCAATTGGTCGAGGCTCAATTGGCTGCGCCACGGGCCCAGGGAAGCGGCCTGCGCGACCATTTCTACGACCGCGTGTTGTTTCCGATTCACGACCCGCGCGGCCGGTGTGTTGCGTTTGGTGGACGTATCCTGCCCGGCGGTTCCAGCCATGATGCTCCCAAGTACATCAACAGTCCCGAAAGCCGGGTGTTTCCCAAGAGCAAGCTGCTGTACGGTTTGTCGATCGCCCGCAACGCGATCCGTGAATCCGGTTGCGTTGTGGTTGTTGAAGGGTACACCGATTGCTGTCTGGCGCATCAATTCGGACAATGCAACGTGGTCGCCACACTGGGGACCGCCTTGACCGACTCCCACGTCCTGGCGCTGAAACGGTTTGCTCGGCGGGTGGTGCTGATGTACGACGGCGACAGTGCCGGGCAGAATGCCATGGAACGCTCGCTCATCAAATTCCTCGCACAAGACGTTGACCTGCGGATCATGTCGTTGCCCGGCGAAACGGATCCCGCCGATTTCCTGATCCAAAACGGCCGCCAGGCATTCCTGCAGAAGATTGAAGAAGCCACCGAAGTCTGGGATTACAAGTTCAATTCCTGCTTGCAGACACACGGCACCAGCAGCATCGATGCTCGGCAACGCATCCTGGAGGATATGCTTTCGGTGGTCGCTCTGGCCCCGGGAATCCAGGGCACAATGCGAGAGGACGTTATTCTGGGTCGTCTGGCACAACGATTGGGTGTCAGCGAGAGTTCGGTTCGGCAGCGGCTCGGCAATCAACGAGCGCGCGGGAAGCAGCGTCAACAGCGGCAGGTCAGCTTCGATACCGCGCACACCAACGCCGGGCGACCCAAGCCGCCGCAACACCAGCCAACATCCAGAAAGTCCCTTCTGCAAGAACAGGACATTCTCGAGATAATTTTTGTCCAACCCTCAAGCATCACGTCTATTAGAGAACAGATTGGCGTCACGGAGTTCGTCAACGGCGACTTGCGGCACTTGTTGCAAATCTGCCTCGACATGGAGGCCAGCGGTCAGCAACTCAATTTCGACCGGTTGCTGGCTGAACTCGAAGATCCCGATTTGAAGCAAACGGCAATCCGGATCGAGCGACAAGCGGTCGACAAAGCGATCCCGCAGAAAATCTCTCAAAATGACGCGTATCTGAACCAGACAATTTCCAACATGAAGTGGCGGCGCGAAGTCGAGTCACACGAACAAGACCGGACGCGGGTTGCGTCCGTCGTGGATTCCAAAGACCTCGGCGAAGACACCCGTTCACTGCTACAGGCTGCGGAGCAGTTTGCTCGCAAACGCGCCGCGAGCCCGAAACCAACGACACACTAGCCCGGGAGGAACATCTGTGCACCCGCTCGATGAGAAACTGAACGATCTGGTCGCAACCGGTCGGCAACAGGGGTACCTCACGTTTTCACAGGTCAATGCCTACCTGCCCGACGAAGCGCTGAATCCCGAGAAACTCGACAACCTGTTGATGTGCATCGAAGAACTCGACTTGGAGATCGTCGCTGACCCACAGTCGCCGTACGTCCCGGAACGCCGACGACGGAAAAACGGCCGGACCAACAGGTCTCGCGAGGTCATGGAAGACAAGAGTCGTCGCATTGATGATCCGGTCCGTATGTACCTGACTCAGATGGGCGAGATCCCATTGCTCACGCGACAGCAGGAGATTTCACTCGCCAAAAAGATCGAAATCACCCGTAAGCGTTTTCGTCGCGAGTTGCTCAGTTGTGACTACGCGCTGAAGACGGCATACGACATTCTGTCGAAAGTCCATGCCAGCGAGCTCCCCTTCGATCGCACCATCAAGGTGTCGGTGACCGAGGGACTGGAAAAAACACAAATCCTGGGACGCATGCCCCACAATCTCCACACGATGGAATACCTGCGTCAAAAGGACGCGGCCGACTTCGAACAAATTTCGGATAAGGCCAGCACCGCCAAGCAACGCCGGCAGTTGCGCGAGAGAATGGCCGTGCGTCGACGAAAAATGGTGACCCTGATCGAAGAACTGAGCCTGCGAACTCAACGCCTCCAACCATGCATGACGCGTCTGGAGCAGATCACACGCCGCATGACGGAATTGCAGGATCAGATCAACAGTCTCAAACAACTGCGTTCGGCCAAAGACGAACGCGCCAATCTGCAACGCGAGTTGGACGACCTCGAGCAACTCACCATGGAAACCCCCGACAGCCTCAGTCGCCGCCTGACGTTGATCGACGAACGGTTCGGGGCCTACGAACAGGCCATGCGCGAACTGTCGGGTGGCAATCTGAGACTGGTGGTTTCCATCGCCAAGAAGTACCGCAACCGAGGGCTCAGCTTCCTGGATTTGATCCAGGAAGGCAACACCGGGCTAATGCGTGCGGTTGATAAGTACGAGTATCGCCGAGGCTATAAATTCTCGACCTACGCGACATGGTGGATCCGCCAGGCCATCACGCGAGCCATCGCCGACCAGGCGCGGACAATCCGCATCCCGGTGCACATGATCGAGACCATGTCGAAACTCCGCAAAGTCAGTAAACAGCTGTTGCAGGAAAACGGACGCGAACCCACGATTGAAGAGACCGCCGAAGCCGCTGGAGTCAGTCTGGAGGAAACACGGCGTGTGTTGAAGATTTCCCGGCATCCGATCAGCCTCGATCGTCCCGTTGGCGAAAGCGAGGACAGTTACTTCGGCGACTTTATCGAGGATGAAGGCAGTGAAAGTCCCGTCAGTGCCGCCACGCAGGAAATGCTCAAGGACAAGATTGACTCCGTCCTCAAGACACTCACCTACCGTGAACGCGAGATCATCAAACTGCGGTATGGGCTGGGTGACGGTTACACGTACACGCTGGAGGAGGTCGGTCGCATCTTCAAGGTCACCCGGGAACGGGTACGGCAAATCGAGGCCAAAGCTGTCCGAAAACTCCAACATCCCGTTCGCAGCCGCCAGTTGAAGGGGTTTCTGGATGGACTTGTGGCGAACGCCGCGAACTGAGGTTTCCAGCCGGTCAAATTTGACCGGCTTTTTTTTGCGAATGGACATTCCCAGAAACCTCGGTACACTCGGGACAATCGGCTCACAGCCACGATGGAGCAACCACAGCATGAGTTCTCACACATCGACGTTGAAAGGCCTACACCAGCTTCACCAGCAGTTGCAGGATGCGCACCAGGAACTCGATCGCGGTCCCAGGCGCATCGAAGCTCACCTGCGGATCGTCAAGACAAGGCGTGACAATGCCGACTCGTGCAAGACCTCATTGACAGAACTGCGGATGGCCGCCGACCACAAGTCACTGCAGCTGAAAACCAACGAAGTCAAGATCACGGAATTGCGAGGCAAACTCAACGCAGCCGCTTCGAACCGGGAATTCGACATCATCAAGTCACAAATTGAAGCCGACACAATGGCCAACAGCGTGCTGGAAGACGAAATCCTTGAATTCTACGACCGGCTCGATCAGTCCCAACAATCCCTGAATAGCCTGGAATCCGAATTCCAGGCGGTCCAGGATCAAACACAAGGCCTGGTCGATCAAATCGACCAGCGACGTCCCGTGCTCGAAGCGCAGCTGGAATCACTCGACAAGGACATCGCGGCCAGCGAACAAAGCATGCCCAGCGATGTGATGCTCGACTACCGCCGGCTGGTACACGCGCACGGAGCGGCAGCTCTGGCCGCCGTCAGCGACGGCGTATGTACGGCCTGCCACGAAATCCTGTCGCCGCAGGTGCGGGTCTACGTCAACATGGGCAAGCCTGTATTCTGTCGCTCGTGTGGACGACTGATCTATCTTCTGGAAGAATTTGTCCCGGTCAAAGACAGCTAGCAGAAGCCGACGATCAGAACTGCAGCCGCTGGCCGCTAATCAATGTAGTGCCGGTACCACATCTCGAAGGCCAGCAGCGCGTAAATCCGTCCGGCGTGATCACGGCGGCCTTCCAAGTGCTCACCCAACACACGCTGCACGTGCTCGCGACGAAAGAACCGAGGAACGGATTTTGCAGAATCCAACAAGCAATCTCGAACCCAAGGATGCAGAGATCCGCGAAACCAATGATTGAGCGGAAACGAGAATCCTTTCTTGGGTCGCTCTGTCAATTCAGCGGGAAGCCATCTCCGACCGACCGCGCGTAAGGCCACTTTGGTTTGCCGTGATGTGACCTTCAAACGCACCGGGAGACCGCCGGCCAGCCGTGCCAATTCCGGATCGAGCAGCGGGGCCCGCGCCTCCAGACCACAGGCCATCGTGGCGTAGTCGCTTTTTAACAACAGATCGTCCGGGAGGTAGTGCTCCTGATCGATCTGCAACATGCGGTTGACCGGATTCTCGGCCACCTGAGCCTGGGGATGATCCTCCCAGGCAGCAAATTTCCGAGTGATGTCTGTTGCGGGTGTCTCCGCATAGAGCCGCTCGCGATCCCAGCCCTCCCAGGCATTGCGAAAGTAAGCCGACCGTTGAGAGGGTACAACGACCATGCCCAAACGGGATTGCAGGCGACGGAGTCCCAAGCGGTCGGGCGCGCTCGCGGCAAGTCTCTGAGAAGAAAACACTCGAGGCCCCAGTTTCCTCAGCAGCCGCGTCTGAACATATCGAGCGGCCGCACGGCGATATTTGCGATAACCCGCAAACAGTTCGTCTCCACCATCTCCCGTGAGAACAACCTTGACATCCCGCGTCGCCTGGCGGCTCAGGTACAGCAACGGCAGCGCTGCGCTGTCGGCTAACGGCTGATCGAATGCCATTGCCAACTGGGGCATGCACTCTTCGACATGCCTGGCCACAAACGCATATTCGTGATGTTCCAGGCCTAACGTCCGCGACGCCAGCCGGGCGAAAGCTGATTCATCGTCTTTCGTACCGCGGAACGCAATCGAATAGGTGGGTAATCCGAGATTGGTTTCGCTGGCAGCCAGTGCGGCCACCAGACTCGAGTCAATTCCGCCACTCAGGAATACGCCCACCGGAACGTCGCTCACCAAGTGTGCCCGAGTCGCATCGCGGAGTGCCGCTTCCAATTGGTCGAGATGCTGGTCATCCGATATCTGTTCATTCTCGTCGAACTCTGGAAACCAGTACCGTTGCAGCTGCAGTTCACCATCTTGCACACAGAAACTGTGTCCCGGAGCCACCTGGCGAATGCCCTCAAACAATGTCCCGGGATGCGGCACATACTGATAAAACAAGTACTGGTCCAACGCGCGACGATCAACTCGACGAACAACGTCCGGCAGTTGCAGCAGCGCCTTGATCTCGGAAGCGAAAGCAAAACGCTTTCTTGTCTGATGATAGAACAGTGGTTTTTGCCCAAAGGGATCCCGCGCACCGAACAACAGTTTCTGGCGTTTGTCGTACAACACAAAGGCGAACATGCCGCGCAGCCGGTGCACCAACTGGGGACCGTGGACTTCCCACAAATGCACGAGAACTTCGGCGTCGCTGTTGGTCTGGAAATGATGACCGCCACGCATCAATTCCTGCCGCAGTTGCTGGTAATTGTAGATCTCACCGTTGCAGACGAGCACCACGGTCCCGTCTTCGTTGAACAGTGGCTGCTGCCCGTCGACGCCGCCGATCACCGACAGTCGCACGTGCCCCATGGCGAGTGCTTCCTCGACATGTGTCCCCATCCCGTCGGGACCTCGGTGACTTAACGCACTCGTCATGCGGTCAATCAGGGGCTGCGCCTGATCGGGGTGCCGCTGCGCAGAATACCCGTCGCGCGGCTCCGCTGCACTCAGAATCCCACATATACCACACACACGAAATCCCCGCTCCGTCTCTGGGTCGGCACACTGGCAACAACTGCCGCCACCTGCCTCGTGGAAACACGCGTCCACGACACATCCTGGCCGCAACTTGAGCCACACTGAGCGGAAAATGTAGCGTGCGATGCCAATCCGGGCAACAGCAACAGACAGCAGACTCCCCACGCGGATTCAACCAGCAGAAATGCGACACACCGTACGCTCACATGCGTGGTGACTCGAGTCACCGGTTGTGGTCCAGGAACCAGCGAAGCAGCTCCCGGAACGGGGGCGTGAACACATCCGGCTCCCGTTCCATCTGCTGCCGCACGGTGCTCAAATCCAGGTACTGCCCGTCCAGGATCTCGATGGGGTCAAACACTGGAGTTGTATCAGAGTGCAGCACATACAACGCACTGTGTTCGTTGGCAGTGGCTGGACCGGCGGGCAGTGTCGTTTGATATTCCAAGCCTCCGTCGAGACCCAACTCTTCTTTCAATTCACGAATCGCCGCTTCCAAATAGGATTCACCCGTTTCCAGATGTCCGGATGCCGATGACGTATATCGCAGGGGGTACTCGTCCTTGCTGGCCGATCTTCGCTGCAGCAACAATTGCCCCCGACTGTTGAACACAAACACGTGCACCGCGCGATGCAACAGTCCCTGTTCGTGCACCCGGCTGCGTGGCGCCTGCCCAATGACCTGATCCAGACGATCGACCACATCGAACACTTCCTCGCCAGAATCATTCTCCACAGGCAAATTCATCTGCGCCTCGCCCTCGACTTCGGCCCGTGCGTTCTGCAATTTCCCGCCAGCCATCCCGCTCTGCGTCATCTGGCAAACCCCGCATCCGTCTGGCTGACACCGCCTCGGCGGTGACCACGCCTGAAGCCGCGAACGACGATCGTGGCAGATCCGGCACCGTGGCAATCGAGAGTTTGGACACTGTGGCCGCTGGAGCAGTGCAGCCTAAACCGCGACGCCAACGCAAACAACTCTGCCAGGCCATCCGGCAAAGCCGATTGACTTGTCACGACGACCGCCCAGGGAAACGACCGCAGATCCGCACCTTGCTCGCTCAACGCGGTACGCTATTCCGAAACACAACGATTCTCTAAGTTAGGTCGTTGTCTCGCCTCGCCCGGGAGCGTGTCCAGGGATTGCAGACCGTTCACCGGTCCGACGCGGCAAAGTCCGGAGCATCTATGATTTCGGAGATCGACTGCTGTTCATCGCCACGGATCGGATCAGCGCTTTCGACCGTGTGCTGCCCAACGGAATCCCGGACAAAGGACGCGTGTTGACTCAGACAAGCCAGTTCTGGTTCGAGCACCTCGACGTCCCGCATCACGTGATCAGCCTCGACCTGAATGATGTCCCGCTGCCCGATGACGTGCCGCGCGCGCCATTGAATGGACGCAGCATGATTGTCAAAAACACACAGGTGGTGCCGATTGAATGTGTCGTCCGCGGATTCCTGGCCGGATCGGCATGGAAAGAATACCAGCAAAGCCAATCGGTATGCGGAATCTCACTGCCAGCCAATCTCAGGGAATGCGACCGCTTGCCGTCGCCAATCTTCACTCCCGCCACAGAGGGCTGAATAAGGTCACGACATCAACATCTCGTTTGACACCATGTGTGAGGCCGTTGGTGGAGAACTTTCGGAACACTTGCGCGACCTGAGCATCGACATCTATGAGCGAGCGGTTGCTCATGCCTTGAATCGCGGCATCCTGATTGCCGACACCAAGTTTGAGTTCGGCCGCACGGGTGATGACGTGCTGCTGATTGACGAAGTGCTCACCCCGGACAGCTCGCGTTTCTGGCCGGCCGACGATTACGCGGCCGGTCGGGGCCAGAAGTCCTTCGACAAGCAATTCGTGCGCGATTGGCTGGAAACAATCGATTGGGACCAGGAGTCCGATCCGCCACGACTGCCGGATGACATTGTGGCCAACACACGAACGAAGTACATCGAGGCATTCACGCGGCTTGCCGAACGCCCGTTTGACTGGGATTGAGCAAGGCGCAGCGGTCTGGCTTGGCCCCGCGATGCCCGGTCCGCAGCCGGAATCGCCTTAGTATTTGAGTTCCACAATCCGGCCCGGAATCAACCGCACCGTGCGCATTGCGGGCTCCAGCACCCGGCCCTGAGCGTCCCAGACCACGACGCGGAACACGTGGGCCAAACCTGGGATCAATGGGCTCTTGGTCTCGAAATGCCAGACCTGCTGATCGTTTGAGAAGCCTTCCATGTCCCACACGGTGACTTTCAGACCAGGTTGCAGGCCAGTGACCATGAGCATTCCCAACCTCGGATGCTTGTTGGTTGGCGTGCGGCGTGTCTTGACCCGATAAGTGCTTCCCAGCGTTCCTGGTGGTGGATTGAGCGGAGCCAGCTGTGCGTCAGGTACCCGGGCCGGCGCGGCAGGAACCGGTGCGGCAGGGATCTGGGCAACGGGATATGGCACGACTCCGCGAACGGCCAACGGCATCACCACGACAGACGGACGCCAGAAGGCCAGCGATCCCAGACCGCTCGACAGGCAACCACAACCGGCCTCGGCCCGCAGGGGAAGACAGGAGCTCAAAGCCAGACCGCACAACCAGGCGATCATCGATTGGCGAGAAATTTTTGCTTTCATGAAACCAAACGCTCCCTGGATTCCTGAAAAATCTGGCGTGTCCAATTCAGAGATCAAACGGATCCGAGGCGTCACACAACTTGGAGCCGCTGTGGCTGGTCGTTCCGTAATGCGCCCACACCTTGAGGCTACCACACCGCTGACTGCATCCGGCATCCAAAATGTGCGTCACAACAAACTCGCCCCAAGCTGTCTTTAAGAACGGCAAACATACGGTGCCACTGTGGCGGTCGATACCACCCGTGCATCCCCAACAATCCGCGCCAGACAGCTCATCGCCCGGAATGCGCCGGTGGTGCCAGGTATGCGGCAGCCACATCGCTCAATTGGCGAGCCTGCGCGGCAGACGTGTCAATCGACAACGTCAAGGACAACTGCCAGCGTCCATCGACCTCGGGAACGACCTGCCAATGTGGAATGACACAGCAGCTTTGAGACACCCGTTGGGTGCCTCGCTGGGACTGGCTGACCGTCTGAATCGGAAAAGTCCACACCGTTGCGGGCTGTGACACGTCAACCGCAACATCCAGACCAAGCCGTTCATCGGCCGCTCCAATCCGCTCCACCGACGACAACTCCTGCACAGTATCCAGAGATCCAAGCTGTCGACCTGCCGCGTCGTAATAGTAGGCGTCAGCGGATGCCGCAGACAGGCCCGCCAGATTGAATTCAACCGCAAACCACAAATCCTGTTCCGTGGGCACCCCCTCAAACTCATATCGAACATTCAGATCACCGCTGGCAGACTCCAGACGCACCGTCTTCTCGATTTGCATCCTCTGATCGCCCAACAGACTGCGTCTCCGCATGCAAAGTTCAATCCAGGCTGAAGATTCTCGGAGCCGCGATTCATAAACTCCATCCGTAAAATCACTCAGCACACCACGACCGCACTGAAAATCCTCAAGGGAAACGCCGGGCTGCAGGAAATGATCGACAAGACTCTTGCGTGGCCAATGGTCATACGGTCGATGATGCACACTCTCCAGTGAATCATCGCCAGTAGCTCCGGGCATGGACGTCGAATCCGCAGCGGATGCACTGGACTCGTGTCGCCCATGATGCTCATCGTGATAAGGCTCGGGGCGGCGATTCAGGCCGGCCAGTAAGTTGCGTTGGATACTGCGAACGTCCAATTCATACAGGTGGCCACCACGACTGGGAGCCAGGTAGCCGATCAACCGATCGTTGGCCAACCGCACCTCTTGCCGTGCGTCAAAGTCAAAATCCTGGACGGTGGCTTCCACCCATTTCGATTCAGCGCGTGACACGCGTTCCATCAAGTTGTCTGCGGTGATCATGTGCGCGAATGCGGCTTGCCGGAGTTGTGGATCATAAATGCCGGCCGACGCGCCGTGCCAATACGGACCATTGGATTGTCCTCGATACAAATGGTCTCGGGCGGACTCCAAGATGTTGGCAGTGTCTCCTGCCTGCGGCTCGTCCGATTCCAGCGTCTGATTGAGTTGTTGCAATCGACGACTGACCTCGACCATCCGGGCATACAACTCGTTCGACTCCGAGTATTGCACCAGGCAACGCCGCCAGTCGTCGGCCGAGAGTGACTGCTGCCACACCGCCCAATCCGAACGGGATTGCCGCGGCCAGGATTCGCAGGAACCCGCATCGCAACATTCGGCGGGGTCCAGCCCCGGTTCCGGCAATGGCAGCTCCGGCAAGGGCAGTGGACGGGAATCCACAAAGTTACACATTTCCATCGGCGGGACCTGATCCACAACATCGCTCATCGTCACCGCGCGCAACCAGCCACGATTGTCGCAAATCTGGGCAAAAAACGTACGCAGCCATCCGGCCTGAAAAACCGTCTCGTAGCTCCCGGGCCAGAGACCGAATTTGGCACCATCGTCGCCCACGGCAACGACCGGTCGTCCCCGCGGATACAGCCGCGGATGCATGCGGTCTCTGAGGTCGTCAATGATGCCGTCAGGCGCCTCACTGGTTAGTCGGTTCCGCCAGTATTCGCTGCCTCGGAACAGTTTGAGCAGACGGCCTTCCTGCTCAGCCAAATAGTAACTTGGAGACACATTTCCCCTGACCGGCACATTGCGGAAATGAGAATCATCCAACAACGTGTATTGCATTCCGGCATCGACGACCTGACGCGTGAAACTGGAGTCCCAAACGCGTTCGGGCATCCACATCCCTCGCGGCGGTTCACCAAACAAACGCCTGAGGTCGTCGCTGTAAAGACGTATTTGACTGTCAACGTCTTCTCGGGGAATGCCTGCCAGCACGGGCTCGTACATCGGCCCTCCCAGCAGTTCCAGTTGGTGTGCCTCAACCAACCCGCGCAGTGCATCGACATACTCTGGACGACGCGCGCAAAACCACTCCAGCAATCCCCCGGAGATATGCATGGTCAGGGCAACATCCGGGAACTCGGACAAGACGGCCAGGAACGGCTCATAGCTTTGCCGATACGCCTGCTCGATCACGGCATCCGGAGTGCCCACGGGTTGATGGTTGTGAATACACAAGACGAGTCGAGTGAATTCGCGCATGTCGGTCCCCGCATTCGCTCCGCGATTCTGGCACCGGCCGTTTTCAGCATCCCGCGGGCGTGCCCTGCGGCGGGGTCTGCGCCTGTCCGGACAGGTTCGGATCGCATGCTAGCCGATCCCTCGACCGGCGGCTAGATCGGTGTCATCGTCCCGTTGAGCAGTCCCGGCGGCCCGGAGCTTACGCGATGACGTCTGAGAACCACTGCGGCAACGCGGTCACGGTCGGCGAGCAATCGACCAAATCTCCACAGCGCACGCGAGCACACCACGGGGAAGCGCTGATTCGTGATCTTTGTGACATCGGTGGACAGTGCCCTGACGACATGCCACGCTATAGTTGATTGTCTCCGGAGCCACAGCGGTACGGCAATGGCACAGTGCTTGCCGGGGGTGCTCCGGTTGTGATTCCGCGCGTTGTTTGTGAAAGACCACATGCTGCAGTGGCCAGCACGCATCCACCAGTAGACCGTTCGCCGCCGGAGGGGTTGCCGGCTCACGCTGTGGAAGCCGGGTTTGATTGGTATCCGGCCGCCACGACGATCAACGTCCGCATCCGCTGGTTTGGCCTGGCTGCCGGCTTTGTGATGGTCAACTGGCTGCCGGGGCCCGGTAACCCGAGTACTGGCAATCAGCTGGTTCTGAACGTCATTCTTGCTTTGGGCACACTGTACGCGCTTGTCGACACCTGGTGGAGTCTTGCGAGTCGGGGCCTGCTTAGTTCGTTGCCGCTGCTGGTCTCCGGAATGGAATCGCTCTTTGTGGGCCTGCTGTGCTATTTCGATGGAGGTCCAGGCAGCTCATTTCGCTTCTACTATTTTCTGTCACTGATGATGTGCGCTGTTCGAACGACTCCCCGCATCACCTACTTGACACTCGTGTTTCACGTCAGCGGCATTGCGATCCTGGGAATACAACAATCGCAGTCCGGCCCCGCCCCCCTCGATTCGCTGGCCGTGACACTGGTCGTCATGGTCTGGATCACCTGGTCCACCACCGCCTTGACAGAATTACTGAAGCGTGCCAGCCGGCGGCTGCAGTCACTGAATACTGAACTCCAGGAAAACCAGGCCTTGTTGGAGCAACGCATCTCCCGGCGAACTGCGGAATTGCAGGAGTCTCAAGCATTGCTGGTTCAGCAGGAAAAGCAGGCTGCTTTCGGATTGCTCGCCGCCGGCATTGCCCACGAAGTCGGCAATCCTCTGGCTGCCATCAGCTCACTGGTACAGCTTCTCAAACGCCGAGACATCGACGACTACACTCGCAAGCGCCTGCAGATGGTTGATGACCAGCTGATCCGGATTCAACGCACGCTGCGTGAATTGGTCAATTTCAGCCGCCCGGCCACATCCGAACAGACCCTTTGTCACGTCAATGCCGTCATCGAAGACGCATTGAACATCGCCAAATACTACAAGAGAAAGAAGGGCAAACGAGTCGAAACTCACTTTGCCCCGCAGCTGCCTCCACTGCGGGTGGTGCGTGACCAGATGGTCCAAGTTTTTCTGAACCTGATACTCAACGCCATGGAAGCCACCGACGAGGGCGGACTGATCAGTATTTCCACTAAGCTGGAAGAGCAGGTTATCCGCGTCGATGTTTCAGACGACGGGCAGGGCATCGATCCGGAAAATATCGAGCGCATCTTTCAACCGTACTTCACCACGAAACAGACGGGGACCGGACTGGGACTGTTTGTGTGCCGCAACCTGGTGGAGCAATCTGATTGTGGACAGATTCAATTAAGTCATTCCAGTACAAGCGGGACCACGTTTACAGTCTGCCTGAATCTGTGTCCCCAAGCCCGCTGGGCAGACCTGGTCGCCGACTGCCCGGATCCCGCGTCAGCCTCTCCCATCAGGTCGCGCATCTCGTGAAACACCCGCAATCGATCCTGATCGTCGAAGACGAGGACATCATCCGGGAAACGATGCATGAGTTCCTCGCTGGTGAAGGTTTCCGAGTCGAACCCGTGGCCAGCGTTGAAGCCGCGCTGACGATCAGTGAACAGACGCGGTTCGATCTGGCCATCTGCGACGTACAGCTACCTGACGGTGATGGAGTGGCGTTGTTGCGGCGACTCAAACAGAGCAATCCCGAAATATCCGGACTGATTATCACCGCGTACGCGACAGTGGAAAACGCGGTGGATGCCTTCAAGTCGGGGGCGATCGACTACCTGGTCAAACCCGTGATGTTTGAAGAATTGTTGAGCAAGATCGAACGTCTGTTCGAAGTTCGACACCTGCACATCGAGAACCAAACACTGCGACGCGAATTGCAGCGCCGAGGCGATCTGGACCGCATCGTGGGATCAAGCAAGGTACTGCACGAACTGCAGAACACCATTCGCAAGGTGGCCGTCACCAATTCGAACGTGCTGTTGTGTGGTGAGTCCGGCACCGGAAAGGAACTCTTCGCGCGGGCCATACACCAGGCGGGACCACATTCGGAACAGCGATTCGTGGCCGTCAATTGCGGTACGCGGCCGATCGAATCATTGGAGGGTCAGTTGTTCGGTTCCGTCGCGGGTGACCATCCGCATCAGATCGGCGCATTGCGGCACGTGGACGAGGGAACCGTGTTTCTGGACGAGGTTTCACAATTGCCCTTGGGAATCCAATCGGAGTTGTTACGGGCCATCGAATACCAGGAAGTCATGCCCGTCGGCGGCTCGGAAGTCTCCGACATCCGCGCCCGCATTCTGGTCTCCAGCACACGTGATCTGGCCAAGGAAGTCTCCGCGGGACGATTTCAAGAGGATTTGTTTTATCGCCTGGACGGAGTCAAACTCCGCGTGCCACCGCTGCGGGAACGCCTGGACGACATTCCGGAGCTGACCGATTTTTTCGTAGCCAAACATGCGCGGGCCATGGGCAAAACGGTAACGGGTGCCACCAGTGAAACGATCCGTCTCCTGTTGTCCGTGGAATGGATGGGCAATGTTCGGCAACTCGACAATGCCGTGGAGCGCGCCGTCATGATGTGTGATGGAGAACGGATCGAGGCCCAGGATCTGCCACCCGATTTGCTCGGAATCGCGCCTCCCTCCCCGGATGCCAACGATTTGCGATCGGCGCTGCGCCACTATGAAAAACTGCACATCAAACGCGTTCTGAGACAATGGCCCGACAAGCGCGAAGCCGCAAAACGCCTCAAACTCGGGTTATCCAGCCTGTACCGCAAGATCGAAGACCTGGGAATCGACCTGTGACCGGCAAGTCAGCACCGTGTATGTTTATCAAACGCCGAATCGGTTACAGTCTTGGAATCGCTGATGCTGCAGACGCTGGGTCTGCAAACGATCAGTCTCGTCAAACGGCTTGAACGGAACTCTCGCTCTATTGAGGGAAAACCGGTCTGTGAATTCCTGCTACCGAACGTGTCTGACGACTGTGACCAGTTTGACGACTGTGACCAGTTTACTGTGGGCAGCAACCTGCGGCGCCGCGGAACCGGACTATCGATTCTTCGAACAGAAGATCCGACCGGTGTTGGTCAACAAGTGCTACAAGTGCCATTCGGCGAAGTCCAAAGACCTGCAGGGAGGCCTGTTGCTGGACACACGGGAAGGCATGCGCCGCGGCGGAGAATCGGGACATGCCGTGGTGCCCGGCAACCTGAAAGACAGCTTGCTTGTCGGGGCTTTGAAATTCGAAGATCTCAAGATGCCGCCGGACGAACAGCTCCCGGCGTCCGTGATCGCGGATTTTGAGAAATGGATTCTCCAGGGTGCCCCCGATCCGCGCGACGGAAAGTCCGTCACAATCCGCCGCACCATCGACATCGAGGCCGGGCGGAAATTCTGGTCGTTCCAACCGCTGCGTCGCGGAGAACCGCCGGAGGTGCAGAACAGCGACTGGCCTGTGAGCGCCATCGACCGTTTTGTGCTGGCGCGACTCGAATCTCAGAAGCTCGTCCCGGTTGCCGACTGCGATCCGGCAACACTGGTTCGCCGGGTGTATTTTGATCTGATCGGACTGCCCCCCACACCCCGGCAGGTGCGGGACTTTGTCCGCGACTCATCCCCCAACGCGTTGAAGTCGCTGATCGACAATTTGCTGGACTCGCCTCAATTCGGGGAACGCTGGGGTCGACATTGGCTGGACGCGGTTCGCTATGCCGAGTCCACCGGCATGGAACGCAACTACACTTATCCCTACGCCTGGCGGTATCGAGATTATGTGATTGCGGCCTTCAATGACGACATGCCGTTTGATCAATTCTTGACCGAACAGCTGGCCGGTGACCTGCTCCCCTCTGCAAATCGTGATCTGCGCGACCGGCAACTGATCGCAACCGCCTTGCTGACGCTGGGCCCAAAATCGCTGAATGAAACCAATCGCGAACAGTTCGCCATGGATGTCGTGGATGAACAAATCGATGTGACCACCCGCGCCTTTCTCGGATTGACCGCCAGTTGCGCCCGCTGTCACGACCACAAATTTGACCCTATTCCCAGTAGCGATTATTACGCGCTGGCCGGCATCTTTCGCAGCACGCGGACCTTTTACGGCACTTCGAGACAGAACGGCAATCGACAGCCGGGCCAGTTGCTGGATCTGGGCCAAAAGGTGCAGCCCATCAGCACTGGTAAATCGGGGCAAGGCAATCTCAAGAAATTCCAGAAACAGTTGAAAACGGCGAGAAAGCGGGCAGCTCAGTTGAAGAAACAGGCCCAGTCAAACGCGGCCGCCAAGAACCGACTCGAAAAACTCCGTCAACAAATCGCCCGCTTGGAAAAACGCGTCGGCGCTCCGGCTCCTCAAACGGCTTCCCCGTCACAGAACCCGGCCATGGCCGTTCTTGATGCCGACAAACCAGCAGACACCGCTGTCCGCATCCGGGGTGAAGCGAATGCCAAGGGGCCCGTCATTGACCGAGGGTTCCTGAGTGTGGTGACGCGGGACGCACAGGTGGAGATTCCGGCATCCGCCAGCGGACGGCTGGAGCTGGCCCGCTGGATGATCGCCGAGCAGAATCCGCTGACGGCACGCGTAGCGGCCAACCGATTCTGGCAGCATGTGTTCGGCCGAGGACTGGTGGGATCGGTCAACAATTTTGGCGTCAACGGCGATCGGCCAACCCACCCCCAACTACTCGATTATCTGGCCCGACAACTGCGTGAGAACGGCTGGTCGGTCAAACGCTTCATTCGGTCCGTGATGCTGAGTCGCGTCTACCGTCTGAGTAGCCGAGACCAGAAACACAATTTGAGTGTCGATCCCGAGAATCGGCTGCTGTGGAGAATGAACCAACGTCGCCTGGAATGCGAAGCACTGCGGGACGCCATGCTGGCGGTCAGCGGTCAACTCGACCTGACACCCGGACATCAGTCCCTGGTGATGCAGATCGGTGACGGTGCTGTGGGCCGGTCGATCCAGCCCGAACGGTTTAATGTTTCCAGCCGCAAACGCAGCGTCTACCTGCCGATTGTGCGGGGCGAGGTTCCCGAAATGCTGCGGCTCTTTGATTTTCCCGAGCCCAGTAATATCGCCGGACAGCGGGAAGAGACAACCGTTCCCGCGCAAGCCCTGTTCATGCTCAACAGCCCGTTCGTCCTGGAACAGTCGCAACAGATGGCTCGGCGCCTGCTGAGCGAAGCCGCTGCGGATGCGGAACGGGTCGCTCGCGGATTTCAACTGGCATTGTCGCGCCCACCAACACCCACCGAAAGCCGGATGGTATTGAATTTTCTAAAGGACTTTCCCACCACGACCGACGAACAAAATGGGTCCGGAGATCGACCGACCGACTCCGACCGTGCCTGGGCTGGATTCTGCCAGATGCTGCTGGCTTCGGCCGAGTTTCGTTACCTGAATTGATCCGGTCCAACCCGTACCCATCACACGCGAAACGCTTCCAACATTCAGGTCATTTGCAATGCATATCTCCCGCAGGCAACTGTTACAAAACACATCATTCGGTTTTGGATATCTGGCATTTTCCGGATTGTCTACCGCGGCAATCGCGGGCCAACAATTCCGCGGCCCGTTAGCCGTCAAGCCACCGCACTTCGCGCCCAAAGCTAAACGGGTGATTTTCTTGTGCATGCGCGGCGGCCCATCACACGTGGATACATTTGACTTCAAACCGCTGCTCAGCAAACACGCAGGCCAATCGCCGCCAACGGCTGGCGGACGAAAAAAGAACCAAAAACGCACGCTGATGCCGTCGCCCTGGAAGTTCTCCCCCCGGGGCAACAGCGGCATTCCCATCTCCAACCTGTATCCGCACCTGTCCAAACACGCCGACGACTTGTGCCTGCTCAACGGGGTGCACACGGACATCCCCAATCATCCTCAAGCCCTGGTCCAACTGCACACCGGCAACTTTCAGTTCGTGCGGCCATCCGTCGGAGCCTGGACTCTGTATGGCTTGGGCACGGAAAACGAGAGTCTTCCAGGTTTCATCACAATCAAACCCCCAGCTCGGCTGGGAGGCGCACAGAACTATGGCAGCGCCTTCTTGCCGGCGGTCTACCAGGGAACACGCATCGGCCGCAGAGGACAGTCACTGAAATCGGCGAATCTCAACAACATCAGCAATCCAGACCTGAACGATCAGGCTCAGCGTAAACAACTCGCCGTGCTGCAAGACCTGAACCGCAAACTGGCCGACACCCATCCATCGAATCGACAGATCGAAGGAGTGATCGAATCCTACGAGTTAGCCTTCCGCATGCAATCATCCGTACCGCGTCTGCTGGATATCACTCAAGAGTCCGCGCAGACACTCAGCGCCTACGGAATCGATGAACAGGCAACCGATGATTTTGGCCGCCAATGTCTCATGGCCAGACGCTGCGCCGAGGCCGGCGTGCGGTACATCGAGCTGTGCCATGAGGGATGGGACCAGCATCGGTCACTCAAGGCAAAACTGAATTCCAACTGCAAGGCGACCGACCAGCCGATCGCGGCGTTGATCGCCGATTTGAAGCAGCGCGACATGCTCAAAGACACTCTGCTGGTCTGGGGCGGCGAATTTGGACGCACTCCAGCGGTCAAGCAACAGGACGGTCGCGACCATAATTCCACGGGCTTCAGTATGTGGATGGCCGGAGGCGGAGTGCGTGGCGGAATGCGTTACGGAGCGACGGATGACTTTGGAATTTCCGCCGTCACCGACAAACTGCACACGCACGATCTGCACGCCACCATGTTGCATCTATTGGGCTTGGACCACACAAAGCTCACCTACCGCTACGCGGGACGAGATTTTCGATTGACCGACGTGCACGGCACGGTCGCCAAAGACATCATTCTGTGATCTCGCCACACCGCGGAATTCCCATGGGCGTTCACCGCCGAGGTGCGCTGCGTCCGGACTCGCAATCGCATTTCAGCGGTTGTGTTGATTCGGCAACCACCGGAGGATGCTCTTCCCACAGGTTGTCGTTTTCCGCCAATCGCGCACTCAATTCTCCGCGACAACCCTGACGCTCTGCGCCAATCACGGCCTCAGCGACAATCACGGATGCAGAGCCAGCGTGGCATGTCAGCGACCCGACATGTCCCAGATTTTGATCGAGTGATCATCGCTGCCACTCGCCAGCTTTGAACCGTCCGGCGACCACGCAACACCTCGAACCGGTTTGTCGTGTCCAGCAAATGTGTGCAGGAGGCGACCCGTACTCACATCCCACACCTTCACCGTCGCGTCCTGACTGCCCGTCGCCAATTGCCGTCCGTCCGGCCGCCAGGCAACGCTCTCGATCCGCCGTGTGTGTCCTTTCAACACGTGGATTCGCTTTCCGGTAGGCACCGCCCACAGAATCGCGGTCAGATCGCGGCCCCCACTCGCCAATTGGGTGCCGTCCGGATTCCAATTCAGCATCTCAATCGCGTTGGTGTGCCCGCTCAAGGTTGCCGATGCCTTGCCGGAGATCGGGTCCCAGAGTCTGACGACATTGTCGAATCCTCCGCTGGCCAGTCGCCGGCCATCGTTACTCCAGGCGACGCTGATGATCAAATCCGTGTGCCCCTGCAACAGGTGCAGACTGCGGCCGTCACTGGCATTCCAGACCCGGACCGTTTTGTCCTGACTGCCGCTGGCCAATCGCGATCCATCGGGGCTCCACACCACGCTCATCACGGCGCTGCGATGTCCACGACATGTGACCAGCTCCCGACCGGTTTTCAAATCCCAGACCTTCACGGTTTGATCATAACTGGCACTGGCGAGTCGCGTGCCCTTCGGATCCCAGGCCACGCAATAGACGTAATGCGTATGCCCCGACAGCGTCCGCCGTTGTCGACCGGTCCCCGGGTCCCAAATCTTGATCGTCTTGTCCAGACTTCCGCTGGCCAACAACTTGCCATGAGGATGCCAGGCCACGCTGACGGTCGTATCCGCATGGCCTCGCAAAGTCTGTTCGTCGGCGCATGCCGGACAGCAGGCAGCCATGCAATACGCGATGACCAGCACGCGACACGACACCCGCCGTGATTTGTACATCCCGATCAGACCACAGCAGGCGAGACGGAATGCGCACAGACGGGCGGGCGGGCATCGCGACTCGGCTTGATCCGGGTGGATTGGATTGGAAGCCATCGTCATCTCCCAGACGTGGTTTGTGAAAATCGATCACCTTCGGCAATCGCCGGACGCTCGTTGTGTATGTCGAGTTTGGGGACGAGTCACCGCCGACTCACCTGCAGCGCGTCACCGGGATCGAGAAGTTGAATCAGGTGGCGAACAGCGAAGGGTCGTTGGACAAACCCGGCGGCAAGTGCTGAATTCCATTGCATCATACAAACATGGTTGGCGGTGGCCAGCACCACATGCTCGGCGGACACGTCCTGCAAAAAGGACGCCTTACGGGCCAGGATCTCGCGCGCATTTCCTGGCTTCTGAATGTTGTAACTGCCGCCCGAACCACAACAGTCGCGGGCGTGCGGCGCCAGCTCCCACTTGTATCCCGTCGCGTCCAGCACACGCGAGGGGATGCCGGGCAATTGTTGTCCGTGTATCAGATGGCAGGGCAGGTCGACATAGACGTGTGTGTCCGCGTCCCTCGGCGCGCGCGGCACCGGGCCGATCTGGCCCAGAAAGTCCAACACATCCTGCACAGGTGGCGGATTTCCACCTGGCGAACTCAACGTCTTTCCCAGAGCCAGTCCACAACCCGACGAATTGCTCAGCACAGCGTCAACATCCAAGCTGCCGAATGCCCTGAGATTCTGCTCACGCAGTGCGTCGATGTCGCCCAGTCCCGTGTGTTCCTGAAACGCTCCACAACAACCCTGACCGCCGGGAATCTCGACCTGTACGTTGTTTTCCACCAGCACGCGCACGGTCGCAAAATTGATCTCGCGGAACAGAGATTCCATCAGGCAACCGGTCAATAGAGCCACCCGCGGTCCAGTCGGCTTGTGCCGCCGCATCATCCGCCGCGCATAGGCTGCCGTTGATTCCACAACCGCCGGACCACCGGAAAATACGAAGCGATGCCGCAGCAGCCCGCTGCGTCGCAGGATCCGCAGGGGCAGCATCAGCAGACCGAACAGTCCGGGACGCCGTGCGGCCGCAGCCGCGCAGCGGATCAGCGGACCCGGACGGGTACGTCGCGTCTGGACGTGTTCATGTCGCACATGTTCCAGGATTTCTCCGTAAGGCACGTTGGCCGGGCAAGCCGGCTCGCAAGCCAGACAACCAACACACTCGGACGTGTAAAACTCGGTCCAGGTGTCCGGCTCCAGACTGCCTTCCGCCTCCTTTCGCCACAAACGCAGCCGCCCCCGTGGTGAGTTGTTCTCGTCACCAGTCAATTTGTAGGTGGGGCAGACTTCCAGACAAAAACCGCAATGCACGCAATTCGCCAGCAGATCCCTTTCCAGGAGCTTGGATGCATAGCCGTCGCAATCGGCGACCATCTGCGCATCCATCGATCCCACCTGTTGAGCATGCGTCATGACCCACGAAACTCCTGTTCCAACACAGCCAGCCAATCTTGTTCCTCATCGGATCGATGTGGCGACATCATGTGGCGCGAGTACCATTCGCCGCCGTGTTCGTCCAGCAGTGACGCATGCGGTGCCACGATCTCGCTTAGCCAATCACAGTCCAGCTCTGTGTGACGCGCCGCATAAACGTGTACCACTCCCGGCGCGCACAATGCGACACAATGCACACCGGCCGATTGGGTCACGTCGCGGGCCAGCTTGACAACATGCACCGGCGTTGTTTTCAACACCAGATCGGGACAACCGTCCATTGGGTTTGAACGTGTGGGATCCGCGGCCCAGTGCAGCCCGTGATCCGTAGCGAATGACGACAAAAATGCATCGATCACTTCCCATTCATGCTGCGGACAATTGACCACGATCCGCAGCCGGCCGGCAAGCCGCCCGTTGCTCACCACGAGATCGACCGCGTCAAACCAGTGCATCCAACAGCTCTGCATCAGCCGTGGAATCGCGGTGTCAACAGCCTGATTCGGCCCCGACATCTCACCGACGCAGGTCATCCCACTGTCGATTCGCAGCCGTACGACAAAGTCGACGGGTTCACCGAACGGGTTGTTTGGCCCGCTGGTCTGTTGAGTGGCGAGCAGGAATCGAAACAGGTCGTAACCGGTCGTCGTTTTCACGACGCGTTCGCCAAATCGCATGATCCGTCCGCTGGGCAGTCTCCAGTTCATACCAACAATGTTGTCACACACGGGCCCGAATCGGGATGACGCGGGAGCAAAACCACTGGCCCTCACTTGGGCCTGCAAGGTTGAATTCTCATCGAGAACGAACGGGTAGCGGAGCCCGTGTGGCGCCGCCTGCTGACGAATATCGGCGTCGGTCGCGTCGGCGGCGATACAGAGGATTCCATCCACCGGATCCAGAAACGGATCAAAACATCGCGGGTCCCGCTCGATTTGCTGGCGGCTCGATTGCGTCCCGCCACTCGGCGTCCGATGTTCGTCCGTCGTCGGAGCCTGTCGGGCGATCGTGTGATGCTCGTCAAATCGTCGTTGAGTGAACACCTTGAGTGGATTGAATCGGTGCAGGGGATTGAACACGGCGGGCACCGCAAGCTGTAGCCGCATGGCCTCCTCTCCAAAAACCAGCGGCATGTAGGCGGTCTTATCATTGCCGATCCCATGTTCGCCCGAGAGCGTTCCGCCCACTTCGACAACGCGGTGCATCAGTCGCTTGCTGATCTGCTCGACTTTTTCCAGTTCGCCAGGCTGGCGTGCGTCGAACAAAAAATTGGGATGCAGATTTCCGTCACCAGCGTGAAATACGTTGACCACCGAAAGGTCGGCCTCATCCGCCTCGTCATACACCAGTTGCAGCACATCGGCCAGTGCCCGTTTGGGAATGACCGCATCCTGAACCAGAAAATCGGGGCTGATCTGTCCCATCAGGCCGCCGGCGACTTTACGGGCTTTCCACAATCGATTCCGCTGTTCCTCATCATCGCTGAAGGACACATCCGCTGATCCGGCCGCGGTTAGGATATCCGCGACCGACTGCACTCGCGCATCGACCAACGCCTGGGGACCATCAATCTCGGTGACGATCATGAAGGCATCTTTCGGAAGACCCACGGCCATCGCGCTGTTCTCGACCATTTCCACGCAGCGGGGATCCATCAACTCGATGGCGACTGGAAACGAGGAATGAGCGACCAGTGAGTGCACGGCACGCTCGGCTTGTATCAGGTCCGCATACGTCGCTCGAAATGTCCACACCTTTTCGGGTCGAGGCAGAACCCGCAGCCAAAATCGGGTGAAGGCTCCCAGCGTGCCTTCCGACCCGACCATCAGTCGTTTCCAGTCCTCGCGCCAGGGCCCTCGGCCACCGGCCGGGCCACCGAAGCGATGCACGCGTCCGTCGGGGAGCACGACTTCGACACCCAACACATAATTGCTGGTCACCCCGTAGCGAAAGCAGTGCGCTCCGCCTGCGTTCATGGCCACGTTGCCACCGAGCGTACAGACGGGGCCGCTCGACGGATCGGGTGGATAAAACAAACCGTGTGGTTTCAGCTCCGCGTCCAATTGGCTGAGCGTCACGCCACATTCGGCTTCGCACCACAGGCCATCCGCATGGACGTGCGCCACCTTCCGCAGCGCCGACGTATGCACAACGATGCCACCCTGAGCCGCCACTGGACCGCCGGACAGGGACGTCCCGGCCCCGCGCATGCTGACCGGGACGTTGATTTCCCGGCAGCCTTGTAGCAGTCGAACCAGTTCATCGGCATCGGCCGGTAGTACCACCGCATCGGGTCGATAGGTCTTGTAGCCCAGTGCGTCGGCGTCATAGCCGGCCAGTTGCGCCGGTGCCGTGAGCACGCGTCCGCGCGTCACAGTACGTTTCAACTGTGTTTCAAGTTCGTGCGGGCTCATACCACCACGGCATCTTATCTGTTGTTGACCGCCATCGGTCCGTTTCGGCTTTCCGGTGTTGCAGCGGATGTGGATGCTCTCGGCGGCTTGCCGAGGGCCAGCGCGCGGTAGGCGTTGAGCTGTCGTGTCCAGGCTGCTTCCAGCTGCTTGACCTTGTCCGGAAACCTGACGGCGAGATTATTCGTCTCGGCGCGATCCACGCTCAAGTCAAACAATTCCCAGGGTTCACCCTTGGCGGCCACGAGTTTCCAATCGCCGCGGCGGATGGCCCGATGCCCATCGTGCAGCCACCACAGTCCGTCGCGCTCCAGGGGGTGATCCTGGCCGAAGGCGGGCACAAGACTTCGGCCCGGAGGACGCGGAGCGTCGGCCGGTCGTCGTTTGGCCGCGGCCAGTTCCAGCAGCGTGGGGACGACATCAATCACATGCGCCGGCCCCCGTCGCAATGCACCACGGGCGGGGATGCCTTGCGGCCAGTGCGCGATGAACGGCGTGGCACAGCCACCTTCGTGAACCCACGTCTTGTGCCTGCGAAAGGGCGTATTGCAGACTGTCGACCAACCCGGCCCCAGACACAAATACGAGGCCGCTGATCCCGGGGGAGCCTGCGGATCGTGGCCGTCGGCGCGCACCATGATCTCCGCACTGCAACCGTTGTCCGATAGAAACAGGATCAGCGTGTTTTGAAAAGCACCCATCGCCCGCAATTGCTCCAGCACACGACCAATCGCTTGATCCATACGATCGACCATTGCGGCATGAATGGCCATCTTGGTCGACTGGAATGCGCGCTGTTGAGCATTCAATTCTTTCCAGGGCAGCGGCCGGTTCACTTCACCCGTTCCCAGGATTTTCAGCGCTTCTGGAAAGTGGTAGGGAGGCCCGATGTCCCGTTCAACTTTGGAGAGTTCTCCAGCCACGATGCCCATGTCCCGTAAACGCTGCCAACGTTCGGCGCGGACGACGTCCCATGGCCGACGATACCGCTGCCGATAGCGTTGGATGTCCTCGGGCCGCGCGTGCAGTGGAAAATGCGGCGAGGTAAAAGCCAGATAATGAAAAAACGGCTGTTTCGCGTGCTGTGCCGCGTGTTCTTTCAACGTCCGAACGGCATGATCGGCGATGGCGTCCGTCGCGTAAAAACCGGTGTTCTTTTCAACCGCGGGCAACTTGCGGTCGTCTGCGTAGTGAATACGGGGATTGAAGAACCGTCCCTGGTCTTTCAGATAATAGGAACGGTCAAACCCGTTCTGAAGTGGCATACCGTCGATATGCCATTTGCCCGAATGATAGGAACGGTAGCCGGCGGGCTTGAGCATTGCCGGTAACAGCTTCGCCCATTCGGGACGTCGCCCTCGGCCTCCTGTCCGAACACCCGCAGGAACATCGGGAATGATGTCGCGCCTCACCTGTTGAGCATAGTAGCCGGTCAGCAAGGCCGCCCGAGTCGGCCAGCACCGCGCCGTGTTATAGAACTGCGTGAACCGCAAGCCTCTGTGGGCCAGGCCATCGAGGTTGGGCGTCTCAATCTCGCCACCGTAGCAGCCGAGATCGGAAAATCCTAAATCGTCGGCCATGATCAACAGGACGTTGGGGCGCCGGGCCGAGTCGGCGACCAGTGGCCGCGCAACGATCGACTGCGCAGTCAGGACCAGCAACGTCAACAGCGCAAGCCGGTCACCCGAACGGCGGCAGATCGATCGGTGATGGCCAACCACAGGTTGCACAACCGTCAACCCGCTCGTGAATTGCAACATGATCATTCTCGTCTCAATGCTCCGGGGACCTAGGCGACCTGGCACCGGCGTGTCCAGCTGCATTTCGCACACAACGTCCAACGGACCGCGCCCGGAAATCCGGCTGGCGCAGCGTAGCCAACAGAGAACTGCAGTCGATTCCAGACCAATTGTCTCGCGTCACAGGCCCAAGGTCAATTCCCAGCGAAAACCGGCCAGGTCAGCGCATCCGAACAACTGCACACGCAGCACAGAACACAAGCGGCCCCGCGGCCATTGCCACCTGCCAAGTCGGCCGTTAGGTTGAGCCGTATGATTTCAGCAGCACTTGGAGATGCTTGGCGTCTCACCACCGCCTCGGTTTATCAACCCCAGGAAACACGCTCAACTTGGAGTCTCGACACGATCTGAATTCCAATTCCTCACCCATGAATGGCACACCATGCACAGCACACTCTTATTGAACTTGTCTGTCACAGCGGTGACAGGCCTGGTCCTGATGGCCTCGGCAATTGGAGCCCAGCCGGCCGCCGAAGACGGGCCCGCGGCTGATCAATTCAACCAGAAGGTCTCCGCTTCCAATCCGCTGCGAACCGAACAGGCGCGTGAGTTGGACGCGTACATCAAGCGGGTGGCCGCAGACGGCAGTCGCTTCCAGAAATTGTTCGCCCCGAATTACGATTCCCCACGACAATTCGAACGGTCGGCCGAGCCTTTGCGGGACGCGTTCTGCAAATCGATCGGCTACCCACCGCCCGGAGGTCGCCCCAGCACCGCGGCGACTTTCCGACAAATTGGCCAGGACACGCTGGGAACCTATTTCCGCGCCATGATTCCAATCCTGCCGGGCGTGCATTCCGAGGGAATCTACATCATCCCCAAATCGTCCCGTGGAAAGACGCCCCTGGTGATATCGATGCATGGCGGCGGCGGTTCACCAGAAGTTGCGTTATTCAACGGAGGAGCCAATTACAACGACATGGTTCGCGGAGCGGTCAAGCGCGGCTACGTGGTCTACGCCCCCCAGCACCTGTTCCGAGCGGAAGGATTTCCCAAGGACATTCGCCGGCGGATCGACGACCGGATGCGCTTGGTGGGAACCAGCATCACAGCGGTCGAGATCGCCAAGATCACATTCGCGATCGATGAACTGATCAAACGCCCGGAAGTGGATCCGCAACGGATCGCAATGGTCGGCCTGTCCTACGGAGGCTACTACGCGCAGGTAACACCCGCGATCGACAAGCGGATCAAAGTCTCGGTATCGAGTTGCTACTTCGGAGTCCAGGAAGGTCGTTACGAGCAAAGCGAACTCTCTGTACCCAGCGACTTTCGCTTTCAAAACCGAATGACGTTGTTCAACGATGCGGATCTGGTCGCCCTGATCTGCCCGCGTGCTCATCAAATCCAGGCCGGTTCCCGTGACAACGCGTCTCACCGCGAACAGGGAAAATCACTGGCGCCTCGAGCCGCAACGTTCTACAAGCAGCTCGGGCTCGGCAAGCGTTTTCAACACGTGGTGTTCGACGGGGGCCACGAGTTCAACGATGCTTCGGCCTGGGCTTTCGTCAAACAGCACCTGTGACAGTGCTGCCGGGTGGACTACCGGCGCCTGTGCAGACGGTTTGCCGAGCTGATCGGCCACGGGATTGCGAACGTGTTCTAGGGTTTGTCCGGCTGGGCCGGGGAAGTGATGTCGGTTCCGCTGAAATTCGCGTCCGCTCGACGAGCGTCATTTTCTTGCAGCCGCGCGGATTCGACACGCACCTTTGCCGCTTCGAACTGCTTCTTGGCGTTGGCAGCTTTCTGAAATTGCTGTTGAGCCATGCGAGACTCGGCCTGAGCCGTGCCATCCTGATTTCGCAGTTCATCGTAGGTGTTGTTCAATTTCAGTGCCTGCTGTTCGGCTTCAGCGAGCTGCGTCTGAAGCTGCTTAGCCTGCTTGGCCAACTCGACATCATCCGGATTGTCTTTGGCTTTTTGCATGGCCTGCGCGGTCCGACGTTTGAGATCTTTGACCATCCGTTTGCCCGATTCCGCTGTCTTACGCGCGGCGTCCGCCTGTTTGCGCGTCTCGGTAGCGCGTTTCTTCGCCTTTTCGTGTTCTTGCTTGAGTTCCGCCACCCGCGGATGAAACTCCTTGAACTCCCGTTCCGCAACCGAGAATTTCTGTTCCGCGTTGGCCAATGAGGATTGAGCGGCCAGCAGAACGGCCCGCACGCGCTGTTGCTCGCGCAGCGGATTGGGCCAAACCTGAATCCCAGAACGCGCTTGTTGCAAGGCTGCGATAGCGGGGCCTGCCACCCGAGTCCGCCACACGTAAAGCTGCTTGAGTCTCGGCAGTTGCCCGACAGTTTTCAGACCGGTGTCGCCAATCAGCGTGCCATTCAGATTGAGATATTCCAGTTGCTTCAGCCCGGCCAGATGTTTCAAACCGGCGTCGGTGATCCGAGTGTGTTCCAGATGCAAGCGGCGCAGATCGGTGAGTCCCGCCAGATGGGCCAGTCCGGCGTCGGTGATCTGCTGGTTTTTCAGCCGCAACACGACCAGCTGATCCAACAACCGCAGGTCTTGCAAGTGCTGATCCTGAAGGCCGGGGCCGCTGAATTGGAAGTCGACTTCGACGGCGGTGCCCTGCCGCGCGACTTTGCGAACCGCACCTCCCAGACTTTCAATCCGCTTGACCGCTTCGGCGGCGGTGGTGGCCGGCCGATAGGGTCCGGGTGCCGCCCCACTTGGCGCCTGGGCAAGTAGTGTCAGCGTCATGACCACCACGGCATTCATGCAAACAACTCCTGGACAACACGGGCGGATTTATCGACCAGCGGCATCGGACGCCCGCCGGACGCCATGTACTCTCTGTGCAGGTCGATACCGAGTAGGGAACACAACGTGGCAATAAAATCCGGTGCGCCAATCGGGCGATCCACCACGCGGTCCCCAGGTTTCTTGCCCTGCTCGCTGGTCTTGCCCACAACAATTCCGCTGTTGATCCCTCCTCCGGCCAACGCCGAAGACCAGGCCTGGCAGAAGTGACCGTTGCCATCCCCGGGAGACCGGCCGAATTCGCCCATCCAGACCACCAGGACATCATCCAGCATTCCTCGATTCTTCAAATCGAGTATCAAGGTGGACATCGCGGCATCCATCCAGGGAGCGCGGGCGGCGATCCGTAGTGCGGCTCCTTCATGGTCGTCCCATCCCCGATGAAACACTTCCACGAACGACACTCCGGATTCGATCAAGCGGCGAGCCAACAGGCACGACTGACCGAAACGGTCACGACCATACTGATCGCGCACGGCAGCCGGTTCGTCATCCAGATCAAAGGCCGCCGAGCGGGAAGACCTCATCAGTCCAACGGCACGATGGAACGCGGCTTGTTTCAAGCCCACGGCCGGTACGGGAAGTTCGCGTGCGAAGCGTTGCTCGCTTTTGGCCAACAACTGCAAACGGCGGTCGATTCGGTCGCCGGAGTCCGCGAGGTTCTCCAGGCCGTGCAGCGGATTCTGTACGGCCAACGGAGTATGCTGTGGACCAAGGTACCCCGGAACGGATCGATAAAAGCGGCCGCCATTGACCTTGTCGTTGCCGGCATCGATGGTCACGAATGCCGGCAGGCTGTCGCCCGGCAAGCCGACTTCCCGGGACGAGATACAACCGATCGCGGGATGCTCCAACCCGGTCACGCGGCGGAAGCCGGTGTGCAGGTAGTACTTGGCGTCGTAGTGGTCGTTGATCTGAGTGCTCATCGAACGCAACAACGCCATGTGCTCCATGCATTGCGCCAATTTGGGAAACATCTCCGCGATCTGAATACCGGGGACCGAGGTGGGGATCGGTTTGAACTCGCCACTGGGCTTGGGATCAAACGTGTGCTGCTGGCTGGGACCGCCGTCCATCCAGAGCAGAATGCAGGCTTTACCCCGTGGCCGCTGAATCGCGGCCTGGGCCAGAGACTCGAACCACGGCACGGATGCCGCCGACAATAGCCCGGCGGCGGACAGTTTGAGCACATCGCGGCGGGAGATCATCGCGTCGGTTGTTCGCATCCCATATCCTCTCTGCTCACGACCGCCTGTCTCTAGCGGACGCAAATAAACTCACTGCGGTTGACCAACATCCACAACACGTCGTTGTAGCCGTCCGTCCGTTTGTCAGTCGCCATCACGTACGCCACTCCTTCGGCCAACTCGTCGGCGTTGGGCCGTCGCGACAGCGTTGCCAGATACAACCACTCGACGGCCTGCTGCGGCATGGCCTGCGGATGCGCTTTCAGGAATTCGTCGAAACCGCGGCTGCCTTGCATCAGGCGGGGGTGGTTGATGAAGGTCAGCATCTGTGGAATGCCGTGAGTGAAATCGGTGGCATCCCCTTCGTTGGTGCCGAACTTGCGGTGAAACTCCAGGTAGGCGTCACCGACGGCGGCACTCTCCCCGCTGGTGTTACCGTCCTTTTGATCCACGGACCGCAAATCCAGTTTCGGATCTCCGTAAACCAACTTGAGAGACTCCAACAGCATGTCGGCGGTCATCACACGAACCGGGGCACGACCGAAGCGTTGCAACTGACGGTCCAGGGTCAATCCTTGTGTGCCGACGGCCAGACGACTGCTGCGCTGATAGGTCTGCGAATTGCACACGCAGCGCACGAGGTGTTTCACGTCAAAACCCGAATCTGCGAACTCGTTCGACAACAGTTGCAACAGACCGGGATGCGAAGGCGGATTCAGTTCCCGTAGATCATCCACCGGATTGACGATCCCCCGACTGAACAATTGAAACCACAGACGATTGGCAAAGGCCCGCGCGAAGAAGGGATTGTCCTTGGACGTCAACCAGTCGAGGAACACGGGACGCCAGGTCTTCTTTTGTGTCGCCTCCGGTTTGGCGCCCTGCAAAAATCCGATCGGCACCCGATTTCCGGCATTGCGAAACGCCGAACGCGGGATCGTGATGCGGCCTTCACCCGGCTGTTCGTCGATCTTTTTGAAATCGCCTTTTACGTT
>Ga0315336_1001427_pt1 | contig 46626 bp, 43 predicted proteins | sample ASW5metaG_FD_204512 | JGI IMG/M metagenome (GOLD analysis project Ga0315336, IMG submission 204512) | Ammonia-oxidizing marine archaeal communities from Monterey Bay, California, United States - ASW #5 | ecosystem: Environmental > Aquatic > Marine > Intertidal zone | place: USA: California... | reverse complement strand
GGCGGTCGGGGCGGCACCGGTGGCTTGTAGAAGTACGGGAACTGCGGTGGCGGGAGAGTGGACTCTCCGTCCGACTCCGAGGACTCACCGTCGCCCTCGTTGTGACCTTCTTGTCCGCCGAACGGTTCGTGCTTTGCGTCGGCGCGAACGCCGCGTCGATACCCGTGGCGCCATTGGTGGCGCGTGGCGCGCCATGCGTCGCGTTCACGTCGCCACTCCGAGCGGACCGCGTCGCGCTCTTCACGCCACTCCTCCTGGTCCATGTGCCACCTCGAGTGCCAGCGCGGCCCGTCAGCCGGCCATACGAGGAGGGCGATGCCGGCAGCGAGAATCAACAGCGGCAGGAACAATCCGTCGCCGACTGGCAGCCAGAAGACCGAACTCGAAAGGACGACGATGCCGACGAGGAGAAGTCCGATGGCGAGGAAGGCTCGCCCGCCTGGGCGATGACCGCCTCGCAATGCGTTGATTGCGGCACTCTCGTTCTGGTGGGCGTCGGGCATGACCAGCCAGGCAATGAGATAGAGACCGACGCCGCTGCCACCGAGCAGAGCCAGGGCGACGAAGCCGAGGCGAACGATGATCGGGTCGATGCCGAAGTACTCGGCGACCCCACCGCTCACGCCGGCGATCATCCGGTCGTAGGAGCTACGCCGGAGACGTCGGGGACCGGTGGGATCGCCCGGGGGAGGAGTTGGGGGGAACTCCTCGGTTGGGTCGTCGGTGGTCGACTGGTCGTTCATGTCCTTCACTGTGTCAGCAAGGCGATCGTGGGCCCATGGGGGTCATCCCTGATTCGACCCTGAGGCGTAGGGGATAGATCCGGGATCGACCCCGAGTCGCTTTCTCGGAGGATCGTGCGACCATGGAGTGGTGACAGAGGCGACCGCCGCTCCGAATCGAAACCTTCCGAACCGGTCCACGAATGACCGTGTCATCGGCGGAGTCTGCGCGGGATTGGCTCGAGCGGTTGGCGTCGACCCACCCGTGGTGCGGATCGCGGCGATCGTGCTCGGCATCACCGGTACCGGTGCTGTCCTCTATGCGCTGGGATGGCTTCTGCTTCCCTCAGGGCCGACGCCGGAGCCCGAAGCGAGCGTTGCACCGGAAGTTCGCCGCGGTGTCGGCCTCGGACTGATCGTGCTGGGCGTTGTGCTGAGTCAGAACGCTCTGGGTCTCGGCCTCCCGCCCGAGGTGGTGTGGCCGGTAGTGGTCGTGGGAATCGGTGTGGGGGTGGTCGTTTGGCAGGTCAAGCCCCAACTCGAGGCCACGCGCTCCGAGGCCTTCCGGATTGCCGCAGGGATCATCGTTGTCGGTGCCGGTATCACCGCGCTCATCGCCGGCAACCTCTCGTTTGAAGTCGTCCGCAGCAGTTTCCTGGCCACGACCTTGGTGCTGGGCGGAGTGGCCCTGATCGTCGGGCCGTGGATCGCCGTGCTCATGCGCGAACGAACGGAGGAACGCCGGAGGCGTCTCCATGCCGATGCCCGCGCCGACATGGCTGCGCACCTCCACGACTCCGTGCTGCAGACCTTCGCGCTGATTCAACGCACCGACGATCCGAAAGTGATCGCGCAACTCGCTCGCCAGCAGGAACGAGAGCTCCGGCGTTGGCTCTACGCCGATTCCGACGACCCGGCTGCTACCACTCTGAAGAACGCGGTCGATCGAATCGCCGGCGTGGTCGAAGACCGCTTCGACGTGTCCGTCGAGACGGTGGTCGTGGGCGACATCGCTCTCGACACCTCTCTCGAGGCGCTGATGGGCGCGATGGGCGAGGCGGCGACGAACGCGGCGAAGTGGTCCGGTTGCGAACAGATCTCAGTATTTGCCGAGGTCGAGGACGACGGCATCCGAGCGTTTGTCCGCGACACGGGCGCGGGTTTCGACACTGATGCGGTGGCTGAGGACCGCCTCGGCGTGCGCGAGTCGATCGTCGGGCGTATGGAGCGAGTGGGTGGAATCGTAGAGATCCGCTCCGCGCTCGGCGATGGCACCGAAGTGGAGCTGTTCGTTCCCCTGGTTGGTGCGTCGCGCAGGGATACGGTCTGACGCATGGCCGCCGCTCCGCCCAGAGTCGTTCTCGTCGATGATCATCAGATGTTTCGCAGCGGGGTCCGCTCCGAACTCGGAGACCGAGTCACTGTGGTGGCGGAGGCCGACGACATCGCCGACGCCGTCGCGGTGATCGAGCAGTGGTCGCCCGACGTTGTCCTGCTCGATGTGCATCTGCCGTCGGGTACCGGACGAGAGGTCATCGAGGCCATCGATGCGGCCGGGGTCGACACTCGATTTCTTGCCTTGTCAGTGTCGGATGCGGCCGAGGATGTGATCGACGTCGTCCGAGCGGGTGCCCGTGGCTACGTCACGAAGTCGATCTCGGCCGACGATCTCGTCAATGCGATCATCCGCGTGAGTGAGGGTGACGCGGTCTTTTCTCCCCGACTCGCCGGCTTCGTCCTCGACGCCTTCGCGGGCGGACCAACCGCCGCCGAGATCGAGGATGCCGACGACGACCTCGACGCGCTCACCAACCGCGAGAAAGAGGTATTGCGCCACCTCGCCCGCGGCTACACCTACAAAGAGATCGCGCAGCAACTCACGATCTCGGTGAAGACGGTTGAGACCCACGCGTCGGCAGTGCTCCGCAAACTTCAGCTCTCGAATCGTCACGAACTCAGTCGTTGGGCGGCCGCTCGCCGTATCTGGTGACGCTCGCTGAGCTGGCGCCCGGGTGACCGCGCAGCCAGGATGGCTCCATGGAGCCGCGGACCGACCTGTTTCTTCCCGAGCCGACGCCCCGCGAGGTGAAGTACACCGTCATCTCGGTGGACGACCATGTCGTCGAACCCCGGCACACGTTCGAAGGGCGGCTTCCAAAGCACCTCGCCGATCGGGCGCCGCGGATCGTGGAGAACGAGTTCGGCCACGAGGTGTGGGATTTCGAAGGCGACACCTACAGCCAGGTCGGTATGAACGCTGTTGCGGGGCGGCCGAAGACCGAGAACATCGAGCCGTGCCGATTCGATGAGATGCGCCTCGGTTGCTACGACGCTGATGCCCGCATTCGCGACATGGACATCAACGGCGTGTGGGCCGCAGTCAACTTCCCGTCGATGATCACGGGGTTCTGCGGACGAGTCTTCTTCAACGCCAAGGACCCGGAACTCGGGCAGGCGTGTGTGCGAGCGTGGAACGACTGGATTCATGAAGAGTGGTACACGCCTCACCCTGACCGGATCATTCCACTCGGCATCGCCTATCTCAGCGATCCGGAAGTGGCCGTGGCGGAGATCCATCGCAACGCCGAACGGGGGTTCACTGCGCTGAGCGTGCCCGAGATGCCGCACAACATCGGGCTCCCCAACCTTTGGGACAGGGACCATTGGAATCCGATCCTCGAGGCGTGCGTCGACACCGAGACGGTGCTGTCGATGCACGTCGGAAGCTCGGGCGGTCACGACATCCCGGCCGGCGCGCCCGGCTTGCACCTTGGCGCAACGCTCTTCGGGCAGATGTCGCTGGCCGCATGTGCCCAGTGGCTGTGGTCCGGCTATCCGAATCGCTACCCAGATCTGAAGATCGCCATGAGTGAAGGCGGCATTGGTTGGGTGGCCATGCTGCTCGACCGGCTCGACAACATCGTCGACCGGGCCGGCTTCGGCGTCCGTTGGGACGAGCGTCCCGCCGACATCCTCCAACGCAACTTCTGGTTCTGCACGATCGACGACCCGTCGACGATCGATACGCGCCACCGCATCGGCGTCGAGAACATCATGTTCGAGTGCGACTTCCCCCACGGCGACGGCACCTGGCCCGATACACAAACGGTTATCGAGCAGGCCTGGGGCCACATCCCTGACGATGAGGTCCGCAAGATGTGCTGCGAGAACGCGGCTGAGCTCTATCGGCACCCGCTGCCCGACCTCGTGCTGCCACGTTGAGCAGGTCGACATCATGATCCTCGCCGCCAACACCTCGGGAATCCCGGTGCCTCGTCCTACTGCAGAGAGCGAGCCGTACTGGACAGGCTGCCGTGCCGGCGTGGTGAAGTTTCGCCGCTGCTCCGACTGCCGCCTGGCCGTGTTCGAACCGAGGTCGATCTGTCCGCGGTGCCACGGGGTCGATCTGCCGTGGGAGGAGAGCGCCGGAGAGGGCCAGATCTATTCGTGGTCGGTTGTGTGGCGACCACAGACCCCGGCCTTCGGCAGTCCCTACGCTCCGGCGATCGTCACGCTCGACGAAGGGTTCGACATGCTCACGGCGATCGTGGGCTGTGCGCCTGAGGAGATCGAGGCGGGCCTTCGAGTTCGCGCCGAGTTTCACGCCGTCGACGACGTCATCACCCTTCCGTTCTTCAGGCCGGCATGAGCAACCCGCTCCATTCCGTCGCCATTGTCGGGGCCTACAACACGCGCCAGGCTCGCGATCTCGGCCGGACCACCCGCGAAGTACTCAACGAGGCCGCCCTCGGCGCGATTGCCGATGCCGGTCTCGTGGTGGGAGACGTCGACGCGATCGTGTCGACCAGCGGCCACCAGGTGCTGTTCGATCTCGGCTTGGGGTCGATTCGGTCTGTGCCATCGGGGCCCGACATCGACGGTGTGCTCACCGCGGCCGGACTACTCGCTACCGGACAGGCGCGGGTCGTGCTGTTGGTCACCGCGAAAGCAGGCCGCGGATTCGACCGGGCATCCGTGGCGCCCTGGGTTCGCCCCGATCACGAGTTCGTTGCGTCCTACGGGTTGATCACCCCCGCGGAGTTCGCGCTCATGGCTCGACGCCACATGATCGACCATGGAACCACGGCGACGCAGATGGCGACGGTCGCGGCCGCGATCCGCAACAACGGCCACTCGAATCCTGAGGCGATCTACCACGGCCGCGGCCCCTTCACCGTCGACGACATCCTCGCGTCACCGATGGTCGCCGATCCGTTCCATCTGCTCGAGTGCGCGACAACTTCGCAGGGAGGCTGCGCGGTGGTGATGACCACGGCGGACCGAGCGGTTGACGGCAAGGGAGTTCCGGCCTGGTTGCTGGGCGGTGGTTCTGACCGCTGCGGTCCGTCGTATCAGACCTCACCGAGCTGGGATCGCGTCGGCTTCCATGGCGACGATCAGCCGGCAGGCCTCGTCGGTCGGCGGGCCGCCCGCCAGGCGTTCGGCCAGGCCGGACTTCGGCCCGACGACGTCGACGTGTGTGAGTTCTACGACCCGTTCAGTTTCGAGATCATCCGTCAGTTCGAGGCGTTCGGTTTCTGCGAAGTGGGCGAGGGCGGCGGTTTCGTCAGCGACGGCCGTATCGAACTCGACGGCCAGTTCCCGATCACGACCGACGGCGGGCTCATGTCGTTCAGCCACGCCGGCAGCTTTCCTCAACAGCTCCAGCGCGTCATCCGCGCCGTCGAACAGGTGCGCGGGTCGTGCCAGGCGAACCAGGTGCCCGACGCTCGTGTGGCGATGTGCAGCAACGGCGGTTCGGGCGCGCTCTACACGCAAGTGTTGCTCGTCTCGAGCGAACGAGTCTGAATCAGCCGGCGACCTCGTTCGAAAACACCTATCGAAAGGCAGCAACGTGATCCCACGCTGGATCGCGCGTCCAGACGAGCGACGTCGCTGGCTGCCGGGCCACCCACTCTTCGATGCGTCTCTGGGTCTGTGTCTGCTGGTCACAATAGAAATGGAGAGTCCTGGTGCCGGCCCGCACCTCGGCCGCAGCCAGCAGGGCGTCGTGTGCAAACGACGACTCGAAGTCGCTCTCGATCGACTGGAGCCTCTCGATTCCCTCCGAGAGAGGAAAGAGGGCAGCGCCATGGAGATCGAAGAGGGGGTAGTCGACTGGCTTGAGAGGCCGTCTGGCCGTCACGAGAATCTCCGCTCCTGATCTGTCCTTGCCCTGGAGGACGGACCACCTAACTTCGCTGTTCCTTTCGGCCAGGCTCTCGACGATCTCGGGCAGGGCGTCGATGGGTACTGCACCGGCCGTCTTCTCGGTGGTGGTTTCGATCGGCCCGATCCATCGTTCGACGTCGGTCTCACCGATCGACCAGTCGATGGCGAGGAACAAGAACCTCACCCGGGCTTCCTCACGGAGGTCGGCGAAGGCGGGGTGGTAGCCGCTGAGACTCAGGAGCTGACGGTCGTGATCGAGGGTGAGTGCCAGCTCGATCTCTCTCGGCTCCAGATTGTGACCATCGATGTCGACAGTGCTGTTGAGCCAGACCTGACTCCCGATACGAGCAGCGTGGTATTCCCACGTCGGCGTGGATGCCGGGGCGCGGCGAAGCCAGCGATGTGGGAGCGCCCGGACTTCCGGCTGCGCCACCGCAGACAGACAAAGAGCGTGCGCCGCCCCTTGGCCTTCGCTGAGCTCCCAGTCGAGGTTGGGATGAATGGCGTGGACCTTGGTCGACATCTGGTCGGCCAGCGTGACGACATCTCCGCGGGCAATGGCGCTCGCATAGTCGTTGCTAGCGGTGGACCACCACGACCAGAACTGATCGATGGCGATCGACGGAGATGGCACGTTTGCGACGCTATCTCTCACGTGCCCCCGGCAGGAATCGAACCTGCGCTCACGGTTTAGGAAACCGATGCTCTATCCACTGAGCTACGGGGGCCGGACCGGAAGACCTCGCGGCGCGAACCTCCGGCGGGTGAAGTGTAGGGCGAGGCTTTGGCTGGTCAGGCGCCTGCAGGCTCGTGAGCTGGCGCGCTGGCGCGCTGGTGTGACGGTGCGGCTCGGGGTGCTCCGAGGCGTTCAGGCGGCGATGGCGGTGTCGCGTCGTTGTCGGTGTTCGGAGCAGGCTGGCGCCGCAACGGTGTGCGGTATCGTTATGGCGATGGCGACAGAGCGAATAGGGATGTCCGAGGTTCTGGGCGCCCTGTCGGTGGTGGCTGACGTGGGAGTGGGCGCTCCCGAAGAGACCGGTATTGGCGCTGCGGTGCTCGCGGGCCGGATCGGTCGACGACTTGATCTTCCTGACGCCGAATGCGCTGACCTGTTCTATTCCAGCCTCCTCCGCTTCATCGGGTGCTCTGTCGCCGTCCCCGAGACGGTCGATGTAACGCTCGGCGACATCCACGGTTACCAAAAGGCGCTGGCGCTCGCTGACCTCGGCGACCGGGACGACATTATCGAACGCCTCGACGCCCACATGGCCCTCGATCAACCCGACGAAGCCCGCCACGCGTCCCTCTCGACCATCGACGGCATGCTCGCCCAGCCCGAGTTGATGGGCGCAATCAGCAAGAGCCATTGCGATCTTGCCTCTCGGCTGGCCCAAGACGTCGGTATGTCCGACGCCGTCACCACTGCGCTCACCCAAGTGTACGAACGGTTTGACGGCCAGGGTCTCCCGCTCGGTACCGCTGGCGAGGACCTCAGCCTTGCCGCCCGAGTGCTCCACCTCACAACGGCATTCGAGTTCCATCGCCGGGTGGCAGGCCTTGATTCTGCGTTCAGGCAGGTGACTGCGCGGTGTGGCAAGCAGTTCGATCCTGCTCTGTGCGAGGTCGTGATGTCCGATCCCGATGGTCTTGTAGAGGGCATGGACAGCGCAACGTTGGTCGACATCTTCATCGACGAAGCACCTGGAGGCCTGACTATCGACGCCGGACGGATCGTCGATGTCGCTCGGGCGTGCGCGCACAACGTCGATCATCGGTCCACCTACACCCTTGGCCATAGCGAAGGGGTGTCAGACCTGGCGGCCGATACTGCCGATGTCCTGGGCCTCAGCGCCGCTGAGCAAGAGCGACTCCGAATTGCCGGCTACCTCCACGACGTTGGCAAAGTCGGGATCTCGAGCGCGATTTGGGAAAAGCCCGGCCCGCTGACCGCGGCTGAGCGTTCGCTGGTCGAGGACCACACCTATCTCACAGATTCGATCCTGCGTCGCTCACCGGCGCTCGCGCCCTACGCAGCTCTTGCGAGCTCGGCGCACGAACGAGCCGCCGGCACCGGGTACCACCGCCGGCTCGACACCCCCGACCTCTCAGGCCAGGTGCTCGCCGCCAGCGACGCGTATCACGCAATGCGCGAGGCGCGGCCATGGCGAGCAGCCCTCGACGAGGCAGACGCGATCGCTGAGCTCCAGCGCGATGTGAAGGAGGGTCGCCTCAACGGGCGCGCCGTGAGCGCGGTGATCGAGGCGGCGACCGGTCGCGCTCAACCAGCTGTGCTGCCCCATGACCTCTCAGCTCGCGAGGCCGAGGTGCTCTGTTGTCTGGCCCGTGGGTGCTCGAACAAGGAGATCGCGGCCGAACTGTTCATCTCGTTGAAAACGGTCGAGAACCACATCGGCCGGATCTACGACAAACTTGGCGACCGATCACGGGCCGCTGCCGCCACTCTCGCCGTTCGCCACGGACTCTGCACGTGACCTCGGGCTGAGCGCTTCGCGGAGCGGGAGGTTGACCGCCAGATTGGGGGTTTTCCCTGATGCGGCAGGGGGTGAGGAATTCGTACGGTGCGAGTGCTGCACACAAGTGCGGCACAACCAAGAAGGAAGCCCGACATGACTCACTACACCGCCGTTGCATTGACCCCCACCACTGACGCGTGGATTCCCGGCTACATGGAGAACGTTCCCGAGATCGTCGCAAGGCACGGTGGCCGCTACGTCGTCCGAGCGGACGACTACCAGCGCATCGAGGGTGAGGCGGCAGGTGCCGACGCCGCCATGATCGTGATCATCGAGTGGCCAAACAAAGAGGCTGAGACGGCGTTCATGACCGACCGCGACTACGCGCCCTACCACGAGGCACGGCTCGCGGGCGCAACGAACAACTCGTTCTCTCTGCCTGGTCTCGACTGATATCTGGTGGCGGGACGTGCTGCCCCTCGGCTGCCGACCGGGATGACACCGCGGAACGACACGGGTTACAGTCCACGCCGCGTTGGCCGAGCGTTTCGGGGGAGGGCGAGCGATGACATCTAGCGATCCGACCTCGCCGGAGGCTGGGGCTTCTGATCTGCAGCTGTTCGGCGACGCTCTCCCGGTCGCGGTCGCCCTCGTCGTGCCCCGAGACGCGACCGTGATCCGCAGCAACGCCGAGTTCACCGAGCTACTCGGGTGCCAACCGGGGTCGCTCGAACAACTCCAGTTCACCGACCTGTTCGCCGAGCCGGATCGGGTGCGGGGCTTCTTGCGCACCGCCGCCGACGGAAACCCGGTCACCGATGTCGAGCTCGAGGCCAAGCACGGACGCGGGGACGATCTTGTCGTGCTCGCGTCCTTCGCGGTGGCGAAGGAACCGAGCGAGTCCGAGGCGGTCGTCGTCGTGCTCCACGATGTCACTGGCCTCAGCCGACTACGCGGGGACCTGAAGGAGCGTTCCTTGGAGCTGGAGGAGCTCGCCCGGTTCCCCGAGATGAACCCCGGCCCGGTCCTGCGACTCGACCACGAGGGAAGGGTGGTTCTCGCCAACGCCGCCGCTCGCGGGATCTTTGGCGCGTCTGACCTCGTGGGCCGGTCCTGGCTCGAGGTCTGCCCCAGCATGAATGAGAAGCGGTGGGAGGAGGTACTGGATGGGAACAGCGGGTTCTCGCTCGAGGCCGAGATCGGCGACCTGACGATCGTCTTCGCCCACGTGGGCGACATCAGTGGAGAGCGATTCTTCGTCTTCGGTGCCGACGTCACCGACTTCCGACGCACGGGCCAGTTGCTCAACGAAACGACAAGACAGCTCGCCGAGTTCGCACGCTTCCCCGACATGAATCCCGGACCAGTCCTGCAGCTCGACCTCGACGCGTCGGTGTTGCTGGCGAACTGGGCCGCGACCGACCTCTTCGGCGACTCGCTGGTCGGACGGTCGTGGCGGGACATTTGTCCCGACTTCGACGATGCCGTGTGGGACGAGATCGTCGGATCCGAGGACTTCGTCACCCTCGAACGACCCCTCGACAGCCAGCACTTCATCTTTTTCCATCGCGCCGACGCCCTCAGCGAACGTGTTTTCGTGTACGGGGCCGACGTCTCAGAGCAGCGCCAAGCCGACGAGCTGATCCGACTCCTGTTGGCGTCCACGGGCGAAGGCATCTACGGCACCGACCGCGACGGCATCTGCACCTTTGCGAACCCGGCATGTGCGAGCATCCTCGGTTTCCAGAGTGATGCCGATGTCGTGGGCCAGGACATGCACGAGCTGGCTCACCACAGTCGAGCCCACGGCGAGCGTCATCCAGCCGAAGAGGGCCGTATCCGCCAAGCGCTGATCGGAATGGAGGGGGTGCACGCCGACGACGAGGTCATGTGGCGGGCCGACGGATCGAGCTTCCCGGCCGAGTACTGGTCGTCCCCCATGAAGCTCGACGGGGAGCTCATGGGTGCCGTGGTGACGTTCGTCGACATCACCGAGCGAAAGCTTGTTGCCGACGAGCTCGCTCGCGCCAGGGTGATTGCCGAGGAAGCAAGCGAGGCAAAGAGTCAGTTCATGGCCAACATGAGCCATGAGCTGCGTACCCCCATGAATGCGATCCTCGGCTACAGCGAGATGCTGATGGAGGACGCCGAGGATTCCGGCGACGACGCGATCGCCGATCTGTCCAAGATCAATTCCGCGGGCCGGCATCTCCTCGATCTCATCAACACGGTGCTCGATCTCTCAAAGATCGAAGCGGGCCAGATGGACCTCAACCTCGAGACCTTCGATGTGTCCGGGATGTTCGCTGATGTTTCCGTGGTCGCCCAGCCACTCATCGAGACCAACGGCAACCGCCTGGTGAGGGATTGGGACGAAACACTCGGCCACATGCACTCCGACGTCACCAAGATTCGTCAGTCGCTTCTCAACTTGTTGTCCAACGCGTCGAAGTTCAGCAAAGACGACGTCATCACGCTCTCTGCCCGTCGTCGCACCATCGACGACACTGACTGGATCTGTTTTCGAGTGAGCGACAACGGCATCGGAATCCCCGAGGACAAACTCGAGCACGTCTTCGCCGAGTTCGCTCAGGCGACGAGCACGACGGCACGAGACTACGGAGGCACCGGATTGGGTCTGCCGGTCACCCGCCGCCTGTGTCGCCTTCTCGGCGGGGACGTGACGCTGGAGAGCACTGCCGGTGTGGGGTCGACGTTCACGATCGAGCTTCCGGTTGTCGCCGTCGTAGCGCCGGACATCTCGTCACACGCTCCTTCGCCCACGGTCGACGCTGACGGGTCCAGACCGGATGTTCTGGTTATCGACGACGATGCGCACTCACGTGATCTGTTGGCCCGCACGCTCGAACGTGACGGCTACACCGTCGTCACCGCTTCAAGTGGTCAACGTGGGATCGAGATGGCTCGCAGTCGCCAACCTGCCTTCATCACCCTCGACATCGTCATGCCGAACATGGACGGATGGGCCGTGTTGACCGAGCTCAAAGAGGATCCCAGCACCGCCGAGATTCCAGTGGCCATGGTGTCGATCGCACCCAACCACGAAATGGGGTTCCTGCTGGGTGCCGTCGACTCGCTCGCGAAACCGATCGACAGGGACATGCTCTACGAGGTGGTTCGCCGGCATGTGGGCACCGAGGCGCTTCATGTCCTGGTCGTCGATGACGACGAACCTTCACGTTCTCTCTTGAGAAGTTACGTCGAGGCCGCCGGGTGGGATTGCTCCGCGGCCGACAATGGGGTCACCGCGCTCGACCAGATCCGTTTGCACACTCCCGATCTCATACTCCTCGATCTCATGATGCCGGAGATGAACGGATTCGAACTGCTCGACGAATTGCGGTCCGACATCACGAACCGCTTGATTCCGATCGTTGTCATCACAGCCAAGGACCTGACCGACGACGATCGCGCCCGGCTGCGGGGCCGGGTCGACACCGTGATCGAGAAGGGGCAGCAGACCGCCGATGAGGTGCTCGACTTCGTCCGCAGCGCGCTCGCGAGGCCCACTGACCCTGACAACTGAGAGCCAAGCTCTCGAGCCACGCCGATCGCGCGGAGGTATCCGCTCACGACGGCCGCGGTCAGGGGGAGTCGCCTTGCCCTTGCTCTGGCGCCCCTTCCTCAAGCGTTGCGGCTGAAGCAGGTCGTTCTCAGACGGCGTTGGGGCGCCGGGTGTGTGTCGGTCCGGCGCCCCGTGCGTGAACCGCGTGCTGGCTACGCGGTGATGGCGGCGACGGCTTCCTCGGTGGTCAGTACTGCTGAAGCGATGAATCCGAAGTTGACGAGGGCGGCGGCGTAGCCGTCTCCGAGCTCGGGATGATTGGCGGCGGCGGTGGCGTCTTTCACGACGGTGACGTCGAACCCGTCCTCGACGAGCTGGCGCATGTGGGATTCGGTGCAGAGGTTGGCGGACATGCCGGCCAGTACGACTTTGTCGACGCCGCGTTTGCGGAGCTGGAGAGCGAGGTCGTTGGTTTGGGGTCCGTAGACCTTGTGGGGGCTTGTCACGATGGTTTCGCCGTCTTCGATGAGGGGTTTGAGGACGTCGAGCCAGTCGGCTCCGGAGCCCTCGAAGCCTTCGAGGTCGAGGGGATGTTTGCGAGAGAACATGTTGATCTCGTGCATCAGATTCTCGACGGTGCCGCCGAACTCCCAACTGCCATCTGTCGGGTAGTAGTAGTGGGGCGATACGAAGACGGGCATCTCGGCCGCTTTTGCCGCTCCTATCAACGCGATGAGGTTGGCGACGGTGTTGTTGGCTGTCACCGATTGGCCCACGAGGCCCCAGGTAACTCCGTCGGGACTGAGGAAGTCGTTTTGCGGGTCGGTGATCACCAGGGCGGTCGCGGTGGAATCAAATGACATCTCGTTCTCCTTGTATGGGTGGACCTGTTGAGCGTCCACCGGATCCAACACGAAGTGGTCCGGACTGTGTTCGATTGCGTCCAGGGCAGGCGTATTCTGTGGCTGTGCTCCTTCAACAGCTACTTGATCATCTGTGCGTTTCCGTCGAACCGTTCGCACTCTGTGAGATCGAGCGGGGCTGCCGCCTCGACCTCGGTGAAGCCGAGACCATCACTGTGCACTTCGTGCTCAGCGGCGCCGGCACCATCCGATTCGGCGAGCACGTCGTGGACATCACACCGAACTGCCTCGTTCTTGTGCCGCATGGCCGACGTCATGTCCTCGAAGGGATCGGTCGCGCGGGACCGGCCGTTCGCGTGCTCGCCAGCGACCTTGAGCGCTTCAGTGCGTTGGGGGATCGAGGCGAAGCGGATGTTGTTGCGGCGTGCGGGCATCTCCTTGCTCACTACGGCACGGGGCCCGCTCTCTTCGGCAGCCTGGACGAACCGATCGCCGTGGACTTCGCCGGCAACGCCCAGATGGAGGCTCTCTTCGCTCAAGTGCTCTTGGAGAGCACTTCAATCGAGTACGGCTCGAAACAGATGCTCAGTGTGCTTATGACGCGCTGTCTCTCGATGATGTTCCACCGCCTGTGTACTGACGGCGACTGTGCCTTCGTATGGCTAAACGCGTTGAACGATCCTCGTCTCGCTGGAGCGCTCGACGACATGTTGGCCAAACCGGGCAAGCCGCATTCGCTGGAATCGCTTGCCGCGACGGCATTGATGAGCCGCTCTGCGTTCGCCCATTCTTTCAGGGAGGCATTCGGGGCACCCCCGATGACCTTCCTACGCGAAGTGCGGCTCCGAAACGCCGCCGTCCTATTGCGGAGCTCCTCACTTCCCGTCGGCTCAATCGCCGCGCAGGTGGGCTATTCGAGCCGAGCCCACTTCTCCACCGCGTTTCGCGATCACGCCGGAATGACCCCACACCAATACCGCAACCAGCGACCGATGCAGACAACGGGCCGTACCTAGGCCGTGAAAACGCGTCCTTCCGACAGGAGCGGGGCCGTCGCCCCTTTGAAGAGGGTCAGCAGCGGCAGGAAGCGCTCCGCGACGGCCTTGGGGAACTGCTCGGTGCAGAAGGCGATCACGACAAGGATCTCGTCGCCGGAGTAGGCGCCACTGATACCGAAGACACTCCCGATGCTGTGGTCGTTCACGAAGTCCTGCGCGGGAATGATCTTGCGGCCAAGGTCATCGGTGGCGAGGGCAGCGCTCTCCACGAAGAACAAGCCGGCGCTCTGGCCGATGGTCTGTTGAATCACTGTGGAGTTCCCGCGCTCCATGCAGTCGAGCGGCAGTCCGGCGGCATGGAGCAGCGAGGAGATCATCGGGATCTCGTCGACGAAGTCCGCCGAGATGAGCGGAATACCAGAATGATCCTGCGAGTGGCGCCGACTGTTCCAATCGGGATCGAGTCCGCAAGAGCCGATCAATGAGAGGACCTGGGTGGCCTCGTGGAGCTCGTCGGCCGCCTGCGATGCATCGGCCATATCGGTCGCGAACGCTCGGATCTCATCAGGCACATCCGCGAGGTCAGCCGTGACGAACACGCGCGCCAATATCATCGATTCCGACAACCGGGTGTGCAGTCCCTTGGCCAGTGCCTGCGCGGCCTCCTCCAAACTGGTGGCTGCATGGATCTCCGGCTCCACGCCAGCCCAGAGATCCAGGACGTCCATCGGGGAAAACTCTTCGATCCGCGTCGCGGAGCTGACGACGGGGAGAGTCACAGTGAACTCCGACCCTTCCCCGGGGGTGGACTGCACCGTGAGGTCCCCGCTGAGTCTGCGGCAGAACTCGCGGCACAGAGCGAGGCCGAGTCCAGCGCCGCCCTGTTCGCGGGTCGTTGTGCTGTCGACCTGGTGGAACGAGTCGAAAATGTGCTCGAGCTCGCGACTGTCGATCCCCAGGCCGCTGTCGCGCACGATGATCGAGACCCCCGCTCTGTCGGCCAACGACGCGGCCTCGGCGATGACCTCGATGCGGCTGTCCCGACTGAAGCGCGACGCGTTCCAGACCAATTCGAGCAGTGTTTGGTGGACCAGGGTCCGGTCGGTGAACATGATCGGGACCGACGGATCCACATGGAGGATCAGCTCATTGTTTCGCGCCTCCACCTGCTCTTTGACGGCACGCCCGATATCGGCGAGTAGTTCACCGAGATCGACCTCCTCGAAGTGCACTTCCATGTCGCCGGATTCGATCTTGGACATGTCGAGCACGTCGCTCACCAACGAAAGAAGGTTCCTGCCTGAGGTGCCGATCTTCTCGAGGTCGGCGATGAAGCTCTCGCCGTCGTCGCCCAAGTCGAGGGCTTCGTCTATGAGTATGTCGCTGTAGCCGATGATCGCGTTGAGGGGCGTAAGCAGTTCATGGCTCATATTGAGGAGAAACGTTCGCTTCACCGCGTCTGCCTCTTCGGCACGCGTTTCGGCATCGGCCAGCTGGGTTGTCAGCGCGTCGATTTGGGCGTCCTTGTCCAAGGTCATCCTTGGATCCACCCTAATGTTCTTTCAGTTCGCGAGGAAAGGTCTGCATGACGGCGACCAGCCCGCGAACATCGAACTAGCTCAACGCCCGTTTACGCCAGCCGAAGCGCAGTCGACTCGGTCATCGGATACGGGTCGCCGTCGCACGCAGGCCGGATTTGGCGGCCTGTCCTACAGCCGACTCAGGTGTCGCAGGGCGGGGCCGATCGCCGTGTGTTCGGCCGTCAGCGCGGCCCCGAGCCGCCGGAGTTCGTCCTCGGCATCGTCAGGAGTCGAGAACTCGTAGTACCCGAACGGTGGACCCCAGAACTCACCGTCTCCGGCTGGCTTCGTCGTGAGATACCGGCTGACCGGCGCAAGTAGACCGACCATGACCCCGTACAGGATGCCCACCAGGTGATGTCGATCTGTTCGATCCGGTGCGAGTATTCGGTCGAGGACCACGAACAAGTAGCTATAGATGGCATCGGAGAACTCGGCGATGGCGGCGACATCGCTGGGCATGGCAGAGATCGACGGGTTCTTCACGAGCGGGACGACCGAGCCGATGTCGACCGTCCCGTCGGCGAGGCTCAGAAACTTCGCGTAGTGCGTGAGCTCGCGATGGTCCGGGTCCGCGTAGCGAGCCTCCTGGACGCCCTCCCCTTGGTGGATGGCGACCTCCGTGGCCGCGAGCGCGGTCTCAACACTGTCAACAACGAGCAGTCCTCCGCTCTTCTCGTCGTCGTATTTCACCGTGACGTACCCGCTCGGGTCATGGAGCTGGCGGTCGGTCTGAGGGTTTGCGAAGAGGTCAACGTCGCCTGCGAGCCGCAGAATCGCCTGCTCGAGCGCGTGATAAAACTGGCCCTGCGACTCATAGCGGTCGGCCTGCGCGGGTGCCTCGGGTTGCCCCGGCGCCTCGATGCCGAGAAACGTGGTTTCGACGACGTTTTGGGTGCACGACTCGAGGTTCAAGACCAGTTCGGGGATCTTGTTCGGCCACGGACTCGGGTGCGCAGGGAGAACGTCAGGACTGTAGAAACGAGGTTCACCCCCGACCGCGAGCAAGATGTTTGCCATCAGCGTGGCATGGAGCATTTCCTCGGTCGCGACGCTCCGGAGGTACTTCGCCGATGTCGTGGCCTGGTCTTTGATGGAGTACAGGGCGTAGAGGTATGGCGGGATCGTGGCGACCTCGACCTGGATCGCAAGCTGCAGGTGTTCGCGGAGATCATCGACGGTATCGATGGGCATGTCAGGCTTTGAAGTCGATGTCGAAATGGGTGCCGTCGCACAAGGGCTTATTGGCGGACTGGCCACACCGACAGAGTGTGACCCGATTGCGGGTTTCGAGCAGCTCGCCCGACGCTCGCTCGATCTCGATGCCGCCGCAGACAAAGAGAGGGCCATCGGTGACGGGGCTCACCACGGTTGGTAGGTCTGGCTCGATTCGCTCGTCGTCCAATTCATACGACAGCGCGCCAGACGGGCAGTGTTCGATCATCCCGAGTAGCTGGACCCGTACCTGGTGGTCGTCAGTTTGCGGGATCATGTCGAACCAGGATCTGGCTTTGGTACTGCAGAAGCCTGCGTGCTGACAGAGCTCGCCGTCCTTGATGACCCGGATCCCTGGCCCCTCGTGGATCTCGGCTCGTTCCGCGGACGTGGTCGTCGAGGCAGTTTCGGTTCCGTCGAAACGGTCGAAGGCATGAGTTCCGTCGCAGAACGGCTTGTCGTCCGACTGTCCGCAACGACACAGCAGGTAGGTGGACGGGTGGTCCAGTTCTTCTCCCGTGCTCCAGGTCATGGCTTCGCCCTCGTCAGAACTCAGGATCGTCTTCGGTCGCAGCGAGATGTCTCCGGATACCTCATACGGTCCGTGGGGCATCACTTCGATGCGCTGGCGCGGACGTGGTTGGTCGGTCGACATAACTGGCCTGCCTCTCGTGTCGATTCGGAGATTGTGACACTTCTCGATCGAGTGAGTGAAAAGTCCGACACGGCGGTCACGGTCGGGCACGTCGTGGGTTCCCTTCAACTACGCTTCGCCACGACGCGAGACCCTCACCGAAGGTTCAGCGCTAGGGGAGAGGCGGCGAAAGGTGTGCCCGGTTTGGAGACCGAACTGGAGATCCTGAACCAGGGCGTCGAATCCTGGAACGAGTGGCGCGCCGCGAACCCAGGCATCCGGCCGTCGCTGGTCGAAGCTGACCTGATCGACCGGGATCTCACCGGTGCGAACTTCAGCGAAACCGATCTCAGTGGCGCAGACCTGGATGGTGCGTCCTTGACAAGCGCCAATCTGAAGATGTCCTCGCTTCACAAGGCCGACCTCGCCGGCGCCGATCTGAGCAACGCCGATCTCTACAAGGCCGACATGACCGGCGTGTTTGGAGTCGGCGCCAACCTGGCTCGGGCATACCTGGCCGAGGCTTGTCTCGTCGGGGCAGATCTACGGGGCGCGAATCTGAAGGGGGCCAATCTGACGCAGGCCGACGTTGCGGGCGCGAATCTGGTCGGCGTCGACCTCGCAGAGGCCGACATGTCCGGGGCTGACATTCGAGGCGCCGACATCAGCCAGGCAAATATCGCGGGGGCCGGTTTGCACGGTCTCCGCTACGGGTCGTTCATGAGCATGAGGGGTCACTACTTTGCGCTCCGCGGCCTGGACTCCTGTTACGGCAACGCGCTGTTCACTCGCGACGCTCAGGACCAGGACTACCTCGACAGTCTGCGCCGCTCGATTGACGAGACGCCCTCGCCGGTCTTGAGGAAGGCGAAGCAACTTGCATTTCGGGCTTGGTCGATCATCAACTTTGGTCGCAGTCTCGGCAAACCTGCCGCCTACGCCCTGACGATTGCACTGACCTTCGGGGCGCTTTTCAGCTTCGACCGGTCGTTCGAGTGGGGGGTGATGGACTACTCGCGCAGCGCCGACACGGTGCTAACCCCCTTCTATTACTCGATCGTGACGTACACGACGCTGGGGTACGGCGACATCACGCCACAGAATTGGGTCGGCGAAGTGCTGGTCGTCGCTGAGGTCATCATGGGCTACACGACGCTGGGATTATTGCTCTCGATCCTGGCGAACCGCATCGCCCGACAAAGTTGAAACCGGGGTTCCGGCCGGCGAGGTCTCGGTAGGCCGCGAGGAAGTCGTTGGACTAGTGTCCACCAGAGAATGACGAAAATCCTCCTGGTCGAAGACAATGAGATGAATCGGGACATGTTGTCGCGGCGTCTCACCAAGCGTGGGTACGACGTGACCATGGCGGTCGATGGCCAGGAGGGCGTCGATGCGGCCTCGGCCCAGCAGCCTGATCTCATCCTGCTGGACATGAGCCTGCCGGTGCTCGACGGCTGGACGGCCGCCCAGATGTTGAAGGCCGATCCGGTTACCGCAGCCATTCCCATCATCGCGCTGACTGCGCACGCCCTGGCCGGTGATCGAGAGAAGGCCCTCGAGGCGGGGTGCGACGACTACGACACGAAGCCAGTCGACCTCGTTCGGCTCATCGAGAAGATTCAGGCCCAACTACCCGGCTAGGTGTACCCGGCGGCGCCGGGAGGTCGGTTTCAACCAGACGATGTCGGATGGGGGTCAGGACCAGGTTCCGGGTCCGACTTCGAGAGATCGAGGATGTCATCTATGAGGGGGAGAACTTTCTCCCCCGCCTCATAGATCTTCTCCAGATCTGGCCGGAGGTCTTCTATATCGACCTCGTCCAGGTCCTCGAGCACCATTTCGGAGTATCCCCTGATCACGGTCATGGATTCGCGTAGCTCATAGCTCATCTGCACCCGGTCGGCGAATACCTGCTGCATTTCCCTCGAACGAATGAATAGGTAGAGGGATGCAGACGCAAACACCATTCCAACGATCGACAAGCCGTACGAGAGCTCATTCGTGGTGAAGAGCGGGAACCGGGCAAAGATCAGTCCGATGACAAGTGCACTCTCGAAGGCGATCTTGTCGAAGTCAGAATCCCGTGCGACCGCAATGACGAGGAAGATGGCGTCGGCCACGATCATGGCCGTGAAGACCGTACTGATGAAGTGTATTCCTTCGAATCCGTTGAGAACTTCGTCCAGAAGGATCAACAAGACCAGAACTATGACCATCATCTCTTTGAAGAGATTGGCAGTTCGGCCCGCGACGAGGTAGTCGCTGATGGACGCTTTCGTGCTGTTGCTCACGAAGTAGGTGATCAGTCCCGTCATCAACAAGATTGCCAGAGCCTTCAGGCCAGCTTCATAGACAGGCGAACCCAGCGAGCCGTCGTCGACGTATCCGTTGAGCTTTTCAAAGCTCTTGAAAAAGCTTCGGACAAGAACCAGAACTACGATCTCGAATTGGCGCCGTGCCGACTGAAGAGTGCTGTGAGAGATATTTGCGACCAGCTCCAGCAACTCTTGCATCAGGATCACGCTGAACGGGATCGAGAGATTTGCGAGCGCTCCCACGAGAAATCCATTCACATCCGTCAAGACATCAACTTCTCTTGACAAGTCGACAAGACTCCATGCGTAGAGTCCGAGAGCTGTCGCGACGAAGAGTGATTTACTGCTCTCCTCAAGCCATTCGACCTTCTCGGCCACGCGCTCGACCGAACGAACTATCTGGTCCGTGATTGCCCGTATTCTTGCCTTCATCTCAGAAACTGCGCCTGGAGGTAGAGGGTGGGGACACGGCCCTCGTAATGAGGGCAGGCCCAGCGGACTCGGCGATCCCACGCTGCCGACCCGATGGTGCCTCGTTGCTCCTGACAGTATGCGGGTTCGGCTCCGCCTGCGCCTCATTCACGGGCACCAGCGGGTTGATGGGTTGGTCGCTGTGAGGCTGTGGGGTCGAAATATTGTGTTGTTGAGGGTTTGTGAGTCGATCGGACTGCGTCGCTCGCTCGCTCGTTCGGGCTGGAGCTAGGGTTCGTCGCCATGTCGGAATACAGCGCACGCTTCGGTCCGTGGGGAGTTGTCACCGGTGCCGCGATGGGCGTCGGTCTCGCCTTCGTAGAGGAACTTCACGATCGCGGTATCGGTGTCGTCCTTGTGGATAGAGACCCGTCGGTGATCGAGGTGGCTGCCGGCTTGCGTGGCGAAACTCGAACCGTTGTGGCCGACGTGACCGACCCAGACTGGATTGACGCGCTCGCCGCGGTTGTCGACGATCTCGAGATCGGGATCGCCGTCGCCAACGCGGGGATCTCCTTCGTTGGGAACTTCCTCGACATGACTGCTCAGCAGCGGCAAGCCCACCTCGATGTGAACTGCAAGGGCGTCGCCGACCTGGCGGCCTGGTCCCTGCCGCCGATGGTCGAGCGAGGCCACGGTGGGTTCGTCGCAACCAGCTCGGGCTCAGCGCTCGCTGGTACAGCCGGGGTTGGGCTCTACAGCGCGACAAAGGCCTTTGTGGTGAACCTGATCGAAGCGATCGGCTGGGAGATCCGCGAGAGCGGCGTCACCACGCAGGCCGTCGTGGCGCCGAGTATGGATACTCCGGCATTCAGAGCGAACAATGCCGACCCTTCACGCATGATGGCTCCTGCCGTCGACCCCCGCTCGGTCGTCGCCCGGGCCCTCGACGACCTGCCGACCGGTGGGCGATGGCTTGCTGATGACGGTCTCGAATTCGCGGCCGCGGTTGCTCGAGCGGAGCGAGTCGACATGATGTCGTCCGCGACCACAGCCATGTATCCGCAGGTATTCGAGCAGACCTAGCTCGGTTCGTGGGTGCCCACCCGCCACTGTCGGCCAGCGGTCCAGGCCGCCGCATCGGCCCCGTTGTCGTGATGACTGGGCGGTCAGCGGCCTTGCCAGTTGGGCGGCCGCTTTTCTCCGCGCGCCCGGGCTCCCTCGGCTGAGTCCTCACTCTGGCTGACGACTCGACGCATCGCCTCTCCCATACGCACGGCGTCGGTCCAGGGCAGTTCGAGTCCGCGATGGGCCATCTCGTTCGTGGCCCGGACAGCGAGTGGGGCGCCTTGGCAGAGCCGGCTGGCGAGCGCGTGCGCTTCGTCCATAAGTGAATCGTGCTCGTGTACCCGCCAGGCGAGTCCAATCTCGCGGGCATGTGAGGCATCGATCGAGTCGCCGGTGAGAAGTAGGTCGAGCGCATCAGGCATCGCTACGTGTTTCGGGAGTCGTAGCGCGCCGACGATCGTCGCGACGCCGATCTTCACTTCGGGGTACCCGAAGGTGGCGCGGTCGCTGGCGAGCACGAAGTCGCAGGCGAGCGCGGCGGTGAGCCCGTAGCCAATGCAGGGGCCGTTGACCGCGGCGATCGTCGGTTTCCAGATCTCCATGCCGCTCTCGAACGTCGTGATCGTCGGCCACTCCCAGAACGAACCAGGCCAGGTGCCCACCGAACCCTTCCCGTCGCGTAGATCGGCACCAGCGCAGAACGCTCGCCCGTTGCCGGTGACGATTCCTACCCATGCGTCTTCGTCCTCTCGAAACTGCTTCCAGGCTTCGTCGAGGGCTTCGCGCATCGTGCCGTTGACGGCGTTCAGGGCATCGGGTCGGTTGTAGGCGATCGTGGCCACATGGCCGTCGCGCTCGTAGGTTGCTGCGGGCTCGGACATAGACCCGCAGCTTTCCCTACGCTGCGCTTCATGGCCACCATCACCGCAGACCTCACCGCCGGATTCGCTGTCGAGCTACGGGCCGGCAACCACGTCTGGCAGTCCGACGAGCCCACCGATGTGGGCGGCACCGACACCGGTCCCAATCCCTACGAGCTCCTGGTCTCGGCGGTTGCCGCGTGCACCTGCATCACAATCTCGATGTATTGCCAGCGCAAGGGCTGGGCCCTCGAGTCGATCTCCGCTCGCTATGAGCTCGACAAGATCCACGCCGATGATTGCGACGACTGCGAGGACGAGGCCAAGGGCTACATCGACCGTGTGCGCAGCGAGATCTTCATCGAGGGCGACTTCGACGACGAGCAGCGCGCACGATTGTCGGACATCGCACGGCGGTGCCCCGTTCACAAGACCCTCGATCACGGCGTGTCGTTCACGATCGAAACGGTCTTCGTCGGCTGACTTCCGAGGTCTTGTGAACCGTAGGTGCGCTCGACGCACACCTACGGTTCACAGAACGGACTAGCGGTTGGCCAGGGAGTCCCGGATCTCGGTGAGCAGCTCGGTTTCGCTCGGGCCGCTGTCGGCTTCTTCGTCGGCCTTTGTGGCGTTGTAGGCCTTGAGCACGAAGAAGACTGCGACGGCTACGCACAAGAAGCTGACCAACGCTGTAATGACCGCGCCGTAGTAGAAGTCGGTCTCGTCGACCGTGAAGGTCAGGCGTTCGAAGTCCGGCTGGCCGAAGATGAGTCCGACGAACTGCATGAGGATGCCGTCGACGAATCGATCGATGACCGGCTTGAAGGCGAATGCCATCACGACGCCGACTGCCATCTCGATGATGTTGCCCTTGTTGATGAAGTCCTTGAATTCCTGAATCACTTCGGGTTCTCCCTCTCGAGGGCCGCCGGAATGCAGCCCGCCGCGGCCACGAGACTAGGTCACGTGGACTGAACGCCGCTCAGAACCGTGGCTTCGGGTGCGTCGGCGAGGTGAGTGCGTGAGGTGAGTGACTAAGGTCGCGCTCCGACGACTTTCCACGGGGGCAGCACCATGGCCGACGGTTCCATCGAGGTCTACGAGAGCGAAGGGCGCACCTTTCCGCCCGCTCCCGAATTTGCCACCGCGGCTCTGGCAAACGATCGGTCGCTCTACGACGAGGCCGACGCCGACTTCGAAGCCTTCTGGGCGCGGCAGGCCCGTGAGCTACTCACCTGGTCGAAGGATTTCGACACCGTTCTCGAGTGGAATCTCCCGTTTGCAAAGTGGTTCCTCGGTGGCGAACTCAACGTGAGCGAGAACTGTCTCGACCGCCATGTGGCGGCCGGCCGCGGCGACAGAGTGGCGTATCACTTCGAAGGAGAGCCCGGCGACACTCGCACGATCACCTATGCCGAACTCCTCGCCGATGTGGAGCGATTCGCCAACGTGCTCAAGGGCCTGGGCCTCGCCAAGGGCGATCGCATCGCCATCTACATGCCGATGATTCCCGAGCTGCCGGTGGCGATGCTGGCCTGCACCCGAATCGGCGTCGCCCACTCGGTGATCTTCGGGGGGTTCTCACCTGACGCCATCACCGATCGCTGCGTCGACGCCGACGCCAAGCTCATCATCACCGCCGATGCCGGCTACCGCCGCGGTGAACCCTCGGCGCTGAAGCCCAACGTCGACGCGGCGCTCGTGGCGGGCGCTCCCTCGGTCGAGAATGTGGTCGTCGTCGACCGATGTGGCACCGACCCGGTGATGGTCGAAGGTCGCGACCACTGGTGGCACGAGCTCATGGCTGCCGCCGACGCGAGCTGCCCGGCCGAACCAATGGACTCCGAGCAACTGCTCTACCTGCTCTACACCTCGGGCACCACGGCGAAGCCGAAGGGCATCATGCACACCACGGGTGGCTATCTCACCCAGGTGGCGTTCACCCACAAGTACGTGTTCGACCTTCAGCCCGACAACGACGTCTATTGGTGCGCGGCCGACATCGGCTGGGTCACCGGCCACAGCTACATCGTCTACGGCCCCCTCACCAACGGCTGCACCTCGGTGATGTACGAGGGAACACCCGACACGCCACGACCCGAGGAGCGCGACGGTGACCGCGGCGGCTGGAAGAAGGATCGACTCTGGGACATCGTCGAGCGCTACGGCGTCACCCAGCTCTATACGGCCCCCACCGCGATCCGTACCTTCATGAAGTGGGGCGAGGAGTGGCCGGCGGGTCGCGACTTGTCGTCGCTGCGGGTGCTGGGCACCGTCGGCGAGCCGATCAATCCGGAAGCGTGGATGTGGTATCACCGCAACATCGGAGCCGAATCGTGTCCGATCGTCGACACGTGGTGGCAGACCGAGACCGGCGGCCACATGATCACTCCGCTGCCGGGCGTGACCACGACCAAACCCGGCACGGCAACAACCACCATCCCCGGCGTCTACGCCGAAGTGGTCGACGACGCCGGCAACGAGGTGACCGAGGGCGGCGGCTATCTCACCATCACGAAGCCGTGGCCATCGATGCTGCGGGGGATCTGGGGCGACGAGGAGCGCTACAAGGAGACCTACTGGTCGACGTATGAGGGCAAGTACTTCGCCGGCGACGGTGCTCGGGTCGACGACGACGGCTACATCTGGCTGCTTGGTCGAGTCGACGACGTCATGAACGTCTCCGGCCACCGCATCTCGACCGCCGAGGTCGAGAGCGCCCTGGTCGACCACCCGGCCGTCGCCGAAGCCGCGGTCGTCGGTGCCACCGACGACATCACCGGTCAGGCCATCGTCGGCTACGTCATCCTGCGCGGCACGGCCCAGGAGTCGCCCGAGCTGCGCGAAGAGATTCGCCAACACGTGTCCATCAAACTCGGCCCGACCGCGCGACCGAAGGCGGTCTTCCTGGTGCCCGATCTGCCCAAGACCCGTTCGGGAAAGATCATGCGGCGCCTGCTGCGTGACGTCGCCGACGGGCGAGATCTCGGCGACACCACCACGCTTGCCGATCCCGGTGTGGTTTCGGCGATTCGCGAAGGTGCCGAGGCCGGCGACGAGGAGTGAACTACCCACACTGGGTCCGGATCACTGATCGAGGCTTCGAGCTGCCGGTCGCCATATTCGACATGGACGGCGTGCTCTCCGATGCCACGCATCGCCAGGAGTTCCTCCGCTCCGATCCGCCGGATTGGATTGGTTTTGGCGATCTCGCCCATCTCGACGACCCGATCGACTTCGGTCATCAGGAAGTGGGTCGCTACCGCGAGGACCACTGCATCGTGTTGGTCACGGCGCGCCCGATCGAACGGAGCGACGGCTCGCTCGAATGGCTCGAACGTCACGGATTCGCGATCGACCTGGCGATCTTTCGACCCACCGGTGATGAACGACCTTCACACGAGTTGAAGGGCGGCGAACTCGATCGCATCAGGTCTCACGGGGGCGACGTGAAGGTCGCGCACGAAGACGAGCTCGAAAACCTCGTGATGTATGGCCGGGCCGGCGTGCCGGCGGTCTACGTCCACTCCGGTTACTACGACGACGGCGGCGCGGTCTACTCGCTGTAACAAGGCGGCTTTGACCTGGAATTTCGGTCGGTGCCTCTACGGTTGAGTCCATTAGGAGGTGTTTGACGCAATGGTCAACACAGCAAAGACATTCACGCTTCTCGCTGCCCTCGGTGGCCTGATCATCGTCGCCGGTGGTGCGCTCGGCGGCAGTGGTGGCCTCGTCATCGGGCTTGTCATCGGCATCGTGATGGTCGGCGGCTCGTACTGGTTCAGCGACAAGCTCGCGATCAAGTCCGCGAAGGCACAACCCGCCACCCGTGAGCAGATGCCCGAGTACTTCCAGATCATGGAGGAGCTGACGGCCAAGGCCAACATGCCGATGCCGAAGCTCTACGTCTCGCCCAACCCGCAGCCCAACGCCTTCGCCACGGGCCGCAACCCCAAGCATGCGGCGGTCGCGGTAACCATCGGTCTGCTCGACGCGATGACCTGGGACGAGGTCCGCGGTGTCCTGGCCCACGAACTCGCCCACATTCGCAATCGCGACATCCTCATCGGCTCAGTGGCCGCCGCGATCGGCATGGGCATCACGTTCGCGGCCCGTATGGCGATGTGGGGCGCGATGTTCAGCGGCCGCGGTGGCCGCGACCGCAACCCGATCGGCGAGATCGCGTTCGCGCTGCTCGCCCCGATCGCCGCCGCGGTCATCCAAGCTGCCGTCAGCCGCAGCCGCGAGTTCCAGGCCGACGAGTCGGCCGCAAAGCTCATCGGCACCGGCGAGCCTCTGGCCCAGGCCCTCGAGAAGCTCGACGCCTACGCCTTGCGGATCCCGGTCGACATCGACCCGAATCAGGCCAGCGCCTACATCATCAACCCGCTGAGCGCGCAGGCCGCCGCCCGCGGCCGCGGCGGCATGGGCAAGTGGTTCAGCACCCATCCCCCCACCGAACAGCGCATCGCCCGCCTCCGCGCCCTCTAATTCGATTCTTAGACAAGTAAGTCGCGCTGAGCGCGCCTTACTCACTCCAGATCGCCAGGTGGGGTGGGGCGTCAGTCGCGGAAGTTGTTGAACTGGAGGGGGAGGCCGAAGTCCCCTTCCTTCAGCTTGGCGATCACGTCCTGGAGCTGATCGCGTTTCTTGCCCGACACTCGGAGTTGGTCGCCTTGGGTTGACGACTGCACACCCTTGAGACCGAGTGCCTTGATGAATTTGTTGAGCTCGCGGGCCTTGTCGGCATTGATGCCTGCCTGCAGCGTGGCTGTCTGGCGAACTGTTCCGCCCGAGGCCGACTCGACCTCGCCGTAGTCGAGCACCTTCAAGCTCACCTTCCGCTTGACGAGCTTCTCTTCGAGAACCTGTCGAAGCGCGGTGAGACGGTCTTCGCTCAGCGACGCCATGTCGATGGTGCCGTCGCCCAGCTCAACGGTGCTGTCGGTGTTCTTGAAGTCGAAGCGCTGAGCGACCTCTCTCGCCGCCTGGTCGACCGCGTTGCGCACTTCCTGCTGATCGACCTCTGAAACCACATCGAACGTCGGCATGGCAGGAACGTACCAAAGCCAGGCGGAGACCGCGATCAGTGGAGCTGAAGCACACTCATTTCCTCTAGGCGCATGCCGACGGATGGGGTATGTCCAATCTGCGCCTCTCGGCCATCGTCACCGGCGCCGTCTACCTGACCTGGCGGCTGGTCTTCACCTGGGAGGGCGCGAACCCGGTGATGTTCTTCCTGCTTCTTGCCGCGGAAGCATTCGGATTCGTGCGACTGCTCATGGAGACATCGCTGCTCGGCGACCCCCTCCCCGAGACCCGCACACCGGAGAAGACCATGGCGCCTGACGGCGACGTGATCGTGGTCGTGACCGATGAGCCCGCCAGCGAAGTGCGTGCCGCCGTCCTGTCCGCTCGGCTGATCTCGGGCTACACCACGCTGCGGATCGTCGACCGTGACGATCGTCCTGATGTCGCTGAACTCGCGGCCCGTCTCGACCTGACCCGCGTGGTGGGCGGATTTGATGCCGACCTCGGCGGCCTGATCGACCGAGCGATGGACGAATGCAGCTCCCTTTTTGCGCTCCTCATGCCGGCCGACGTCGTCGTCATGCCCGACATCCTCGAGGTGACCGCCGGAGCCTTCGCTGACCCTGAGGTCGCGGTTGTCGCCTGCCGGATCGAGAACACCAACGCGATGAGCGCGGTCGACTACGGCGGCTACGGCGAACACCGCCGCCGAGACGAACTCATGCTCTCGAAGCTCGACGGTGCCCTCGCATTGCCGTGGTGGCCAGGCATGGCCGTCGTGCGACGTAGCGCTATCCGCGAGATCGACGGCATGAGTCGAGGTCGTCAAGGTGTGACCCTGTCGACCGGCGTGCGTCTCCAGGAGGTCGGCTGGAAGATCACGGATGTACCCGTGCTCGTCGCCCGCCGCCTCGCCCCGTGGAACGACGATCGGCACCTCCACCGCTGGGCCCGTGACCTGCACGAGCGCCTATCGGTGCTCGTCGACAAGGAAGCTCCTCTGCGCAACGAGCACTCCACCCGTCTCAGTCGCCGTGTCTACCGAGTCGCCGATCTCCACGTCGGTCGCAGCATTCAGCGCCTGGTGCTCATAGGAATGCTCTTCGGGGTGATGTTCTCATCATCGCTCCCCTTGGTCGCCAACCCTCTTCTGCTGCTCACCCTGTGGGGATCGTGGCAAGTCTCGTCGCTTCTCTACCGGCGTGCCGCGCAATCGCCGATCGGGTTCACGAACTGGATCACCAGTGACCTTCGTCTGCTTGCCACTGATCTACGCGTCGCGATCAAGGCGCTGCCCGGGCGACCTCTCGGCGCCGACCTCGTCGACCCGGCTCCCGGCCGCTTGAGTCGCAAGGTCTTCCTCATCTCCCTTCAAGTCGCCCTCTCGGCCGCACTTGTCGTATTCGGCATGGGAATCCTTCGTCCCTCGCATGGCGACTTCGTGACGCTCGCTTCCCTGTCGATCGCGGCATGGCTGTGGGTCATGACCTTGCAAGCCCAATCGGCACTGAGACTCCGTCAGCTCCGCCAGAACTTCCGGACGTCGGAGGAACTTCCCGTGTTGGCGAGTGACGGAAAGATGGGCGTCGTCGGTGTGTCGCCGTTCGGACTCGACGTTGTCTCGGCGAAGCCACTCGAGGTCGGCGAGAACGTGCGCATCGCTTTCGCCCTTCCTCAGACCGACGGATCGACCCTGCGGTTCGACTGTCCCACCGCTGTGCGCCGTAGCGCCCGCAACGGCAAGCACTACGTCGCCTACCTCCGTTTCGCGATTCTCAGCGACGTAGAGGTCGACCAGATCACCGAGTACTGCGCGGTTGTCGCCGGGCTGGAACAGCTCCGCGACGAAGTGCCGGGTGAGAGCACGCCGGTCGCGCCGATCACCGGCACCGTTGTCCAGCCAAGAGCGAGCGGAAACCTGGTCGCAGAAGTCTGATCGGCGGATAGTCTTTTCTCGTCCAAGGGTCGGTGCCCGAGCGGCCAAAGGGAACGGGCTGTAAACCCGTCGGCTTTCGCCTACGAAGGTTCGAATCCTTCTCGGCCCACGTGACAGAAGACCCGGCGCTCAGCGCCGGGTCTTCGCATTTTCCGGCGCAGTTGGCTACGCCAACATGCTGTGTCGGTGGCGCAGTTGGCTACGCCAACATGCTGTGTCGCTGGCGCAGTTGGCTACGCCAACATGCTGTGTCGCTGGCGCAGTTGGCTACGCCAACATGCTGTGTCGGTGGCGCAGTTGGCTACGCCAACATGCGCTGCATCACTACGACGTCGAGCCACTTTCCGAACTTTCGGCCCACCTCTCGCTCGGTGCCGACCACCTGGAAACCGCACGCATGATGGAGTCCGATGCTCGCCTCGCTCCCGGAGATGTGGGCAATGATCGTGTGGAAACCCCGCGTTGTCGCCACCTCGATCAACTCGTCCATGAGGGCCCGTCCGACCCCCATGCCCCTTGACCACTCGGCGACATAGACGCTGTTCTCGACCGACGTTCGATACGCGGGCCGATGCCGATACGGCGAAAGTGATGCAAATCCGGCGACGCGGCCTTCGATCTCGGCCACGACAACTCCGAGTGCGCCTTCCCGTTCGCGGATCCAATCCTTTTGCTCTTCGAGAGTGCGGGGCTCGAGATCGAACGTGTTCGTCGTTTCGAGCACCTCGCGGTTGTAGATCGAGCGAAGCGCCTCCGCATCGGCCACGGTTCCGAGTCGAAGATCCATCAGTCTCTGTCCCTGTCTCTGTGCGGGGCCCGGCCCGGTCCGACTCGAGGCCTGCCATCGGCGACGGCACCAAGCGCATGGGCAGCGACGGTCGCCGCGCCGGTGACGAGTGCTCGGTTCCAGCGCGGCATGCGGCCTCAATCTGTCGGGAGGGACGGTGGCGTGACTGAATCTACTGCCGTGGTTGTATGGGGCATGCCCACCGACCCGTCGGAAGACCGAGCCGCTCAGGCAAGCGCGCGAAATGTCCTCGGAGGAGAACTCGCCGAGTGCGGCAGCGACCCGGTCACCGGGTTCTTTCGCGACGGCTGTTGCAACACCAACGAAGACGACATCGGGTCACACACCGTCTGTACGACGGTGACCGCGAGGTTCCTCGAATTCTCGAAAGAGGCGGGCAATGACCTGTCGACGCCGCGGCCCGAATGGGGGTTCGCGGGCCTCCAGCCCGGCGACGGATGGTGTGTCTGCGCAGCCCGTTGGCTCGAGGCTGCGCTCGCTGGAGCAGCCGCACCGGTGCGGCTGACGGCCACCCACGAGCGGGCGCTCGAGGTGGTGCCGCTACAGATGCTGCGAGCCAACGCGGTCGACGGCGAGAACTGACCTAGGCAGCCGCGACATCGCGGGCGACCTGGGCCCAGCGATCGAGGATGTCCGGGTGCTTCCGCAACTGGCTCGAAGCGGTGTAGGTCATGAGACGCGCGGACGGAGCGACATCGGCGTAGCGCTCCACGAGGTTCGCTCCCAGAGTCGACCACGAACCCGACACGGTGTAGTGATCGAGCATGTCGTCGGTGATCAAGCCCACCATCCCGGCCAGATCTCCCTCGCGTTGTTTGGCGTGGAGCTGATCCGACAGACCGTCGAACCCATGCGTCTCGAAGACGGGGGAGTAGGTGCGGGTCGAGCCGTAGAAAGCGATCATCTGACGAGCGTGTTCCCGCGTTTCCGCCAACTCCTCGTCGGAGTCGCCGACTGGTGTCATCACGGGGATCTCGAACGTGACATCGGCGAGTTGGCGGCCGGACCGGGCGATGCCTTCCTCCACGTGGGGCCGTTGTCGCTCGGTGATGAACTCGGCGGAATTGAACGGGTGGATGTGGATTCCGTCGCAGACTTCGCCAGCCATGCGGCTCATCCACGGCAGCACCGCCGATACGAAGATCTTCGGATCAGGCGCGTCGATCGGCCCGGGTGACCACTGGGCAGGGAGCAACGAGAAGTTGTAGAAGTCGCCCTCGAACGCCAGCTTTTCCTCACCGCGAAAGGCGCGGAAGATTGCCTGGATCGATTGGACGTACTCCTTCATTCGCGGCCCGGGGTGGGAGTACTCCGATGAATAGCGGCGCTCCACGTGGGCTTTCACCTGCGTTCCGAGGCCGAGCGTGAATCGTCCTCCGGTCGCGTCGGCCAGTTCCCAGGCTGTCGAGGCGGTGATCATCGGGCTCCGGGGGAAGGCAACCGCGACAGCGGTTCCGATACCCAAGTTCTCGGTCGCGAGCCCGGTCGCGGCGGCTGAGAGATACGCGGTGCGCCCTGACTCGGTGAGCCAGATCGTGCCGAATCCTGCCTCCTCCACGGCCTTGGCATGGCGCTGCATGGCGCTGAGCTCCATCGCGCCCGACATGATGTCGAGTTCCATCTCTGCTCCTTCGTGGGATCCGCGTCGTCGTGACGACAGAACCGCAGGTCAACGTAGTGCGATGGATCAGACACGACCTCAACTCGCCGGCGGAGAGGCCGAATGGGAGAGGACCCCGTCTCAGGACACTTCTCTCTTGTCATCGATCTCCGACAGCCCAACGACGTCTGATCCGCTCGCTGTTGTCGACCAGGTGGGACAGGTCCTGGCTCGTTTCGACGGCGAGGACCACGCCACTGGGTATGCCGAAGCACTCCGGCTTCTTGCCGAGGGGTTTGGCGCGACGCTCACGGCGATTCTGCGCTACGAGTCTGATGGGGCCCATGTGGTCGGCCTCTGGGCCGGCGGCCGCTATGTCCGCGACCCGCAGGTCCTGCTCAATAACAAACTGCTGCCCGTTGACGCGCCGGTGCGGTCGAGCCGTGAGCCGCTGGCCTTCGCGCCCGAGGCGCTCGGGCGGGCATTCGGGTCGATGCTGAACGAGTTCGGCGACGGCCAGATGCTGCTGGTCGCTCCCATGAGCGATCTGGATCGTGTGAGTGGTGCCCTAGCGATCCTCGCGCCAGGCGCCGATGCCTTCAGTGCCGACCATCGAATCGCGCTGCAGCTCAGCGGCGAGCTCCTCTGGCGTCACATGACGCACCACGAGACGCGCCACGAGCTTCGTGAGCGGGCTGAGGTGGCCGAGATCCTCGCCCACCTCGGCAGCCGGCTTCACGCCGGCGGACTCTCCAGCGCCCGCGAACTGGTGGATGAGGTCTTTGCCGCGGTTGGTACCTACGTCGGCGCCGACCTCGTCGCCATGTATGACCGATCGGGCGAAGTGGCCGAAGCCATGGTGACGTGGTCAGGTGATGAGGCTTCCCCCGCATCTCTGTCGCTCACACTCACCTCCGACGAGTGGGCGCGGACCAGCGATGGTGTTGCGCAGTGGAGTGAGCTCGATCTCGACCCGGTCGTCGACGAAGTGCGAGGGCCATATCGAGCGGGGATCGTTGTCCCGAGTTCGAGTCAGACCGACGTCGTCGGGCTCTTCGTCGTCGCCAAACTCGACAACCGCCCGTTCCACGCGGCCCATGTGGAATTGATCACGTCGGCGGTTCGCCTGCTCGGTCACTTTCGTGTTCGGATGCGCGCTGAACGGGCGCTGATCCGGCGCGGCGTCGTCGAACAGTGTCGAACTGAACTCGCCGAGGCCTTCATCAATTCACCGGCAGAGGCGATCGACGACATGTTGGTCGGTGCCCTCGAACGCATCGGTGGTGTCTTCGGCGCTCGAAGAGTGCGGTGGGTCGAACTCGATGCGTCTGGAGCGAGCGCCACAGTCTCGATCGAGTGGAGCGATGGTTCGCGGCCGCCGGCCCCGAGCGAATTCCTGCTCGCCGGGTCGGCGATGGTCGACAGTGAGCAGGCGCGTCAGCCGTTCTTGCTTCAGCCTGCCGACGAGGTCGACGACTGTGGGGCCACCGCCACGTCGCCCACGCTGATCGTGCCGACCGTCGTCGGCTCGGAGATCCGCGCGGTGTTGACCCTCACCGGCGACCGACTGGCCGACGGGTTCCCGGTCGACGAGCGCCGAGCACTGACCGATCTGGCCGGACTGGTCCACCAGGCCCGCGGTCGGGCTGAGCAGGAGCTCCTCGCTGAGTACCGCACGGTCCTGGACGACCTCCAACTCCGCCTCGCTCACCGCTTCCTCGACCGAACCGTGGTCGAGGATGGCCCTGTCCTCGATTGGGTTCTGGCCGAACTCGGAACGGCGATGGACTGTGACTTGATCGCCTTCGCCGAATACGTCGGCACCGAAGAGGGCGAGATCCACTGGTGGTCGAGCGATGGAACCGGGCGCGCCGTCGCCGACGAGATGGACGTGCGCGGTGCTGCCTTCGCTCCCCACTTCAGTCGCTGTCTCGAGACCGGTGATCCGCTGATCACGCGGAGTCGACGCCTGCCCGATGAGATTCGCAAGCCGGCCGAGAAGTTCGCGGGCAGCGAATTCTCGATGCTCGTTGTGCCCTTCCGCGCCCCTGGAATCGCCCTTCTACTCGGTGTCTGCGCGTTGCGAGACCGAGAGTGGGACGACCTCGAGACCGCGCTTCTTCAACAGGTGATCGGCCAGCTGCGTCAGTTCATCGACGTGGTTGCGGGCCGTACACAACTCGAGTTCGACGCCGCTCACGACTCGCTGACCGGACTCGCCAACCGCCGCAAGATGGCCGAGGAATTCACGGGCCTGGTCGAGTCCGGCCGCCAGGGCGCGATGTTGATGATCGATGTCGACCGTTTCAAGGTGGTCAACGACTCGCTCGGGCACAGCGCCGGCGATGCCGTTCTCGTTGCGCTCGCCGACCGGATCCGCACCTCGGTGCGCGGCGGCGATCTCGTGGCTCGTTTCGGTGGCGACGAATTTGCTGTGATGGTTCCCGACGCGGTGACCGATCTGGAGTTGGCGGCGACCGCCGACCGCCTGATCGCCGTGATCCGCAAACCAATGATGGTGAGAGGCACAACGGTCTTGCCGACCTGCAGCATCGGGATCGCGGCATCGACCGAAGGTGACGATGTCGAGGCGGTCCTGCGTCACGCTGACGCGGCGCTCTACGACGCGAAGGCCAAAGGCCGCGATCGCTACGAGTTCTTCGATGATGATCATCGCCAGTCGCTGACCGAGCGTCTCCACCTCGAGACTGCGCTGCGCCGCGCGGTCGGCGCTGGCGAGTTCGTTCCGTGGTTTCAGCCGGAGTACGACCTCATCAATCAGGAGATCGTCGGCGTCGAGGCCCTCGTTCGCTGGAATCATCCGACCCAAGGAGTGCTCGACGCCTCCCGATTCATCGACACCGCCGAAGAGATCGGATTGGCGCCTGAGCTGAGCCGGATGGTTCTCGAGAGCAGCTTCAGGACGCTTCGAGAGTGGATCGAGGATGGCTTCCACACTCGGATGCGCGTCAATGTCGCCGCTGCCCAACTCCAGTCGCGAGAGCTGGCCGATCAGATAGCGGCTGCGCTCGACGAATTCGGCCTCTCCGCCGATCTCTTGTGTATCGAGATCACCGAGCGTTCACTGATGCTCGATCTCGACACCGCGATCGACGCTCTCGGGGCCGTGCGAGAACTCGGTGTGGAGGTGGCCGTCGACGACTTCGGGACCGGCTTCAGCTCCCTCGCGAGACTGAAGCAGTTGCCCGTCGACACATTGAAGATCGATCGGTCGTTTGTCTCGGGAATCGTCACGAGCGCCACCGATCGGGAGATCGTTCGCACCATCATCTGGCTGAGTCGTGGCCTCGGTCTCGACGTCGTGGCCGAAGGGGTCGAAGAGGCAGAGCAGGTGGAAATGCTGCTCGAACTCGGCTGCCGCCGTGCTCAAGGGTGGCTCTGGTCGCCGGCGGTTCCGGCTGCCGAAGTGCCCCGCCTCGCCCGCGTGTGAATACTCTGTAGGTGCATGTCACATTGCGTGACGCCCGCATGATCCAGGAGGGCACCATGGAGCCGACCGACATCGAGGAAAACACCACCGCTGCCAATGCCGTGGTGGAGACAAACGCAGTGGTCGACACAACTGAACTCGTCGAAGAGGAACTTCTCGTAGAAGAGATCTCCATCGACGGAATGTGCGGCGTCTACTAGTCCCTTGGACTTCGACGCCACCCGCGCCTACCGGTTGCACGAGCGCGTCGCCCTTCGCCCCGAACCCTTCGGAGCTCTGGCGTACCACTACGGCAACCGGCGCCTGAACTTCCTCCGCGCGCCCGAGCTTGTCACTCTTGTCGAGACGCTCGCCGACCACGACACTCCCCGTGCTGCCTTCGATGCAGCCGGAATCGAATCCCGACGCTGGCCGTCGTTCGAGAAGGCACTCGCCTCGCTCGCGGCCTCCGACTTCTTGGTGGCCGCATGACCGACCTGCAAATCCCTCCGACTCCCGCTCCCGACAACTTGGTGTTGTCGCCGGTGAAGCAGAGCGGACTGGGTGATCAGATGAAGGCCGGGCTCGACGCGCCGATCTGCCTCACCTGGGAGCTCACCTACGCCTGCAACCTTCAGTGCGTTCACTGTCTCTCGTCGAGCGGTCGCCGCGATCCGCGCGAGCTGTCCACGGCTGAAGCCGAAGCGGTGATCGATGAGCTCGAGCGGATGCAGGTCTTCTACATCAACATCGGTGGCGGCGAGCCCACGATTCGCCCAGATTTCTGGCACCTCGTCGAATATGCCGTCGATCACGGTGTGGGTGTGAAGTTCTCCACCAACGGCTCCCAGATTGATGCCGCGGTAGCCGAGAAGCTCGCTGGAATGGACTACGTCGACGTGCAGATCTCGATCGACGGAGCGGATGCCGACACCAACGACGCGGTGCGTGGCGAGGGTTCCTTCGCCACCGCGGTTCGGGCGATGGAACACCTCCACGACGCGGGCTTCGGCGAATTCAAGATCTCGGTGGTCATGACCCGCCACAACATCCCGCAGGTCGACGAGTTCAAGGCGATGGCCGACAAGTACGACGCCCAGCTCCGGCTCACCCGATTCCGACCGTCGGGCCGCGGTGCCGACAGTTGGCACGAGCTTCACCCGACCGACCAGCAACAGCGTGATCTCTACCACTGGCTGCTTGGTCGAGACGACGTGCTCACCGGCGACTCGTTCTTCCATCTCTCAGCCCTCGGCGAGGCGCTTCCCGGACTCAACCTGTGCGGCGCCGGACGTGTCGTGTGCCTCATCGACCCGCTTGGCGACGTGTACGCCTGCCCCTTCGTGCTGCATGACGAGTTTCTCGCCGGGAGCGTTCGCGACACCGGCGGGTTCCAGAAGGTGTGGCAGGAGAGCGACCTCTTCCGCGAGCTACGCGAGCCCCAGTCGGCCGGCGCCTGCGCTTCGTGTGGCCATTTCGATGCTTGCCAAGGCGGCTGCATGGCCGCGAAGTTCTTCACCGGCATTCCGCTCGACGGCCCCGATCCCGAATGCGTGCTCGGCCACGGCGAACCGCTCGTCGCGGCCGCTGACCAAGCGCTTCGCCCGGTCGGGCAGGATCACTCGCGCCCGACCCCGGTGAAGTTCCTCGGCCGCAAGTGAGACGGGGCCTGCTCGGCCTCGTGTGCACCGTTGCGCTGCTGAGCGCGGCATGCGGCGACGATTCGGCGGCTCCGACCGCGAGCACGACCACGTCGACGACGACCACGTCGACGATCGCTCCGACCACGACCACGCCGACGACGACCAGCGTGGCGCCGGCCACGACAACGGGCACTGACCTTCGACCAAAGTGTGCGACGCATCCGAGTGAGACGCGCACGCTGATCGATGAGAGTCGCATCACCCCCGCAACCAGCCAGGCTGAAGAAATCGCCACTCGGAGCATCGACGTGTGGATCGACCGCCCGGCTCTTTCCGTGCCTGTCCCGCTGCTGGTCTTCGCCCATGGCCTCACCGGCCATCCGCGCAACCACGAAATGCACCGGAGTTACCTCGCTGAGGAGTGCTTCGTGGTCGTCGCGCTCGCCTTTCCTCTCACGAACGAGGACGTGCCCGAGGGTCTCTTCAATGTCGGCGACATCGAAGGGCAAGTTGGTGATGTGTCGTTCGTCATCGATCAGGTGCTGGCTGACCCCGAGCTCGGCCTATTGATCGACCCCGACCGCATCGGTGTGATCGGTCACTCGCTCGGTGGCCTCACGACCGCCGGTGCGGCTCTCAGCCCCGGCAGCGACACTCGGGTTTCCGCTGCCGTTGTGATGTCGGCCGGCTTCGGCGAGGTCCGCGAGGACGTTGCCGTACTGGTGCTCCACGGCGCCAACGATGGGTCCGTGCCCATCGCGAGCAGCGAGGTCTCCTACGGCCTGTTGACCGGACGTCGCCTCTTCGCGACCATCCTCGACGGCGATCACGTGACCGGCATCATCGACGACGACTCGGAGCAGGGTTCGGTCGTTCGAGCACTCACCGGCGCCTTCCTCTCCCATGAGTTGGGCGGCGATCCAGGCACGATCGAGGAGCTCTTCGAGAGTCCGCTCGACCTCGTCGCGGTGGTGGCCGGAACCGTCGACGGTCCGCTCGAGGATTGGCAAGACTACTTCTCGAGCTGACGGGGTCGGCCCGAGAGCGCACCGAGCTAGGGGCGCTGGTCGCGCACTTCTTGTACCCGGTCGATTGCCTCGCGAAGTTCACGAATCCAGTCGTCTTCGTGTTGCCCGACCAGGCTCACGCACCACGCGAGGGCTTCGCTGCGGCTGCGGGCGACGCCACCGTCGATCAGCGAGTCGAGGACCTGTCGCTCTTCCAATCGCAGGCGGGTCATGGCCGGCGCGTTGACCGTGGTGAACCTCACCTCGGTTGTTCCGCAAACCACGCCCCAGCTGATCTTGCGGCGAAAGGTCGCTTCGGCTTCGTCGGCGACCGCCATGCGCTGTTCGCGCGTGGCCTCACGGAACGCGACGATCTGTTGCTCGTGGGTGAGCCCCGCGCCGGGAGGGCCGAGATCGCCGGTCACGAGGACCTCGTCGGCGTCGTGACGGATGACGAGAGCGTCGTGGAACCAGCCCTCGGGCAATGCGGTCGAGAACCACTCGAGCAGTGCCTCGGTGGAGGTGGGCGGGGGACCGGCGCTGCGTTCGCGGCGGCCTTTGGAGGACCGGGGAGGTGTCATGGGAATACTGGCTACCGTAGAACGTTGTAAGCGTGTAATCAACCGGCTGAAGGAATCACTTACATGAGCCAGGAATCACCCTCGACCCACTCGACCGCCGACGCAGTTCGCACCGTGCCCTTGCTCCCGACCTCGGGTGTCGTGCTTCCCGAGATGGTGGTCACGATCAAGGTCGAGACCGCCGAAGCAGCTGCTGCGATCGCGGCCGCCCCCGCCCACGACGACCACATCGTCCTCGTGCCGAAAGATCTCGACGCGACCCAGGGCATCGGAACTCTGGCCCACATTGAACAGCGCGGTGCTCTTCCCGGCGGCGGCGACGGCCTGGTCATCCGCGGCATGGCCCGAGTCCGAGTCGGGCGGGGTTCTCTCGACGGCACCGGCGCTCTTCTCGTCGATGCAACTGCGGTAGACGACGGCGAGCCGAGCGCCGATACCGTCGATCTCGCCGACCGCTACCGCAGCGCGGCAACTCGGTTGCTTCGTGCCGTCGGTGGCTCACGGATGGCCCGCCTGTTGGACGACGTCGACGATGCCGGCGCGCTGGCCGACACGATCGCGTGGTGGCCCGAGCTCAGCGATGCACAACGTGTCGAACTCTTGGAGACTGTTGTCGTCGACGACCGTCTTGCCCTTGCGATCAGGTGGGCCGAGGCCGCCGCGGCCGAGGCCGAGGTGTCGAGCGAAATCCACCGCCAGGTCAACGACGACCTCGAGTCGAATCAGCGTGAGGCGATCCTTCGGCGTCAGCTCGCGGCCATTCAGACCGAGTTGGGCGAGGGCGAGGGCGACCCCGCGGGTGAGTTTCGAGCGAAGCTCGCCGAACTGCGCGACAACGGGCTCGCCGATGGTGTCGCCGAATCGATTGAGAAGGAGATCGACCGGCTCGAGCGGGCTGGGTCGCAGAGCCAGGAATCAGGCTGGATCCAGACCTGGCTTGAGACCGTCTTCGAGATCCCCTGGGCCAACCGAACCGATGATGATCTCGATCTCGAACGAGCCCGCGGCGTGCTCGACGACGATCACACCGGACTCGACGACGTGAAGGAACGCATCATCGAGTTCCTTGCGGTGCGCCGACTCCGCGAAGAACGGGCGGTCGACGACTCCAAGGTGCGTGGCGGAACGATCCTCGCGCTTGCCGGCCCTCCTGGCGTGGGCAAGACCTCGCTCGGACGATCGGTTGCGCGGACTCTGGGTCGAGAGTTCGTCCGGATGTCGCTCGGCGGGATCCACGACGAGGCTGAGATCCGCGGCCATCGACGCACCTACGTGGGTGCTCGCCCCGGTCGAATCGTGAGGGCGCTCACCGAGGCGGGAGCGATGAATCCGGTCGTCCTGCTCGACGAGATCGACAAGATCGGTGCCGACTACCGCGGCGACCCGTCCGCCGCGCTGTTGGAAGTTCTCGACCCGGCACAAAACGACACGTTCCGCGATCACTACCTCGAGATGGATCTCGATCTGAGCGACGTCGTGTTCATTGCCACCGCCAATGAGATCGAGCGCCTGCCCGCGCCGTTGCTCGATCGCATGGAAGTCATCCCGCTCCGCGGCTACAGCGAAGACGAGAAGGTCGAGATCGCCCGCGATCATCTGCTCCCTCGTCTCTTCGAGCAGAACGCGGTCCGGCCCGACGAGGTGGTCATCTCCGATGATCTCGTCCGCGCGGTTGTTGGCGACTACACCCGCGAAGCCGGGGTTCGGTCGCTCGAACGTCGACTCGATCGACTGATCCGGCGGGCCGCCACCAAGGTGGCGACAGGGACCAACGAGCCCATCATCGTGTCCGACAGCGAGCTGATCGAGGCCCTCGGGCGCCCGGCACTTCGCGAGGATCCGGCCGACCGCACGGTCGACCCGGGTGTCGCCACCGGCCTCGCGGTCACGGGGGCAGGCGGCGATGTCCTCTTCGTCGAGACCGCGGTGATGCCGGGAGAAGGCGGTCTCACCCTCACCGGCCAGTTGGGTGATGTCATGCAGGAGTCGGCGCAGATCGCGCTCAGCTTCCTGCGAGCCAACAGTGACGCTCTTGGTATCGAGTTGCCCGACGACCAGCGTGTGCATGTCCACTTCCCGGCTGGAGCGGTGCCGAAGGACGGACCCTCGGCCGGTGTCACGATGTCGGTCGCCCTGGTGAGTCTGCTCACCGGGCGACGAGTCCGCGGCGATGTCGCCATGACCGGAGAAGTCACCCTGCAGGGCCGAGTGCTACCGATCGGCGGCGTGAAGGAGAAGGTGCTCGCCGCTCACCGAGCCGGCGTCACCGACGTGATCTTGCCGATCGCCAACGAAGGTGACGTGGACGACATTCCCGAGCAGGTACGCGACCAGGTGACGATCCATCTCGTCTCGAAGGTGGAAGAGGCCCTCGAGGTGGCTCTGGTCGGCGAGCGGGTGGGCGTCGAGGTCAGCGCCGGCTGAGAAGGCGCAGCACGTACCAGAACATGGTCATCACGGAGGAGAAGAGGCCGAGCGCCGCGGCAACGTGAGCCTGCGACGGGTACTTCCGGATGATTGTCTGCGTCTGGTAGAGGATTGACACGCCCGACAGAGCGATCATCGCGACCGAGAACCATACGCCGAGGTTGAAGCCGAAGAGGATGGCGCCGAGGATGAGAACGGCCGAAACCACGAACCCGTACATGACCATCGGCCGTAGAAACGAGAGGTCCTTGCGGGTGATGAAGCCGACGACGGTGAGGCCGGCGAAGGCAACCCCGGTGATCAGGGCGGCGGCGGCAACAGTGGTGCCGCCGTTTTCCTGGTGGCGGAAGACGTAGTGCAGCATCGGTGCGAAGAGCACGGCGTAAACGAGGGCTGATCCAAACAGACCCGCGTATTGCTTCTGTGGGTTGAGGAGGTCAGCGGCCGCGTTGGCGGCGATCCACTGACCGGCCATGAAGAGCCCGAGGATGAGCAGCCAGCGGCCCCCGCCCCCGCCATAGAAGAAGTCGAAGAGCGTTTCTGCGATCGGCGTGTTGAGGAAGATCGCCTCGATGCCCACGAACACGGCGATCGCCGCCATCAGGTGCTGATACACGCGCACGACGAAGTCGCCGCGCGTGTCGTCATCGAGAGCAGCTACCGGTCGGAGGTCGAGATCGCCGTAGGTCATGGATGCCATGGTACCGCTCGACAACCGGCGGAGAAGACCGCCCGCTGTCTACGGTTGCTGCATGCATCCGCGTTGGATCACCGCGTTCATCGACCAGCCTGCCGAATTGTTTGATATCGGCACGCTGTTCTGGATGTCGGTCACGGCGTCGACGATGTCGCCCCGCAGAGGGGAACGAGAGGAATTCGCGACGCTGTTGCCATCGAACGGCGACGCATTCGTACGCGTGCAGATCGCGGCTGATGCCGGTGCCGGGGTCCACATCGACTTCCACGTCGACTCGGTTCCTGTCGCGGTGGCTGAAGCCCGGTCCCTCGGCGCGCACGTTCTCGACGAGGGCAGCCACGCCGTGATGTCATCGCCGAGCGGACTGCGGTTCTGTCTTGTCGCGTCTCGGGGCGAGACCGACATCCCGCCGTCGGTCGGCTCTCCGGAGAGTGCGCTCGACCAGATCTGCCTCGACATTCCGGCTGATCAGTTCGACGACGAGGTCACCTTCTGGCGGGGCCTCTTCGGTTGGGACGATCGACCGGTTGCCCGCGCCGAATTCCACCGGTTGGCCGAGCCGGTGGGATTGCCGTTCAGCCTGCTCTTCCAGAGGCTCGGGGCCGACTCTCAGGCAACCTCAGCTTCGGCCCACCTCGACATCGCCGCGGGCGAGGATCGCGAAGCGATTGCCCGACAGCACGAGGCGCTCGGCGCGACGAGGATCGCCACGTTCGACCGCTGGATCGTGATGCGAGACCCGCTCGGACTCGAGTACTGCGTGACGGGGCGATCCCCAGGCATCACGCAGGCTTGATCACTCCGGCATCGAGCAGCGCCTGGCGCTGTTCCGCCGTGATGCCGATCTCGGTGAGCACCTCGTCGATGTGTTCGTTGAGTAGCGGCGCGCTCGCCTTGAACTCAGCCGGCGTGCCGCCGAAACGGGCGGACATTCGCGGGCTCCTGATGCGACCCGCCGTCTCGTGCTCCCATTCGACGAAGGTCTCGCTGTGCACGATCTGAGGGTCGGTCGGTAGATCCTCCATCTGGTTCACGTGACCACACGGCACCGAGTGCTCGTGCATGCGAGGGAGCAGGTCGGCGACACTCCACTCGAGAAAGGCGTTGCCCAGCAGGGCGCCGAGCTCCTCCTGCTTCCCCTGGCGCTGTGCGTTGCTGCCATACGTTTCCATCCACTCCTCGTGGCCGAGGGCCCTGAACAGTCCTTCGAACTGGCCATCGGAGATCACGAAGTAGACAACGTGGCCGTCTGCACACTGGCTCAGCGTGTAGATCTCGCTCAGCCGGTAGCCCCGTGGGATGTCGGGATCGAGCATGGTGTCGGCCATACCACCGTCGGGCCAGAGGAACTGCACGGCGATATCGAGCATCGACAGTTCGATGTGTTGCCCGCCCTTGCCGCTGCCGCGTGCGTGGAGTGCGCTGGTGATCGCCAACGCGGCCATCCACGCTGCGGCCTTGTCGACCACTCCGTTGCGCACGAGATCAGGGATCGGCACCTGCGGGTTGATCTGCAGGGCCACGTAGCCCGACATCGCCTGGACGATGGGGTCGTAGACCGGTCGGTCGGCGTAAGGGCCCGTGGGGCCGTAGCCCGACATCGAGCAGTAGATGATCTCCGGGTTCACCGCGGAGCTTCCCTCCCAGCCCACGCCGAGTCGTTCCATCACCCCTGGCCGCATGTTCTGCACAACGACATCAGCCCCCTTTATGAGGTCGAGGACGAGGTCGCGCCCCTCCGCCTGCTGGATGTCGACTTGTATCGACCGCTTGCCTCGATTGTTGTTGACAACTGAGCTGTTGAGGCCGCCCTTGGCGAATTGGGCGAGCCGTGTGAGGTCGCCGAAGTCGGGCGGTTCGACCTTGATCACATCGGCGCCCAGATCGCTCAGCAGCATGCACGCCATGGGCCCCGCGATCACCTGGGTCATGTCGACGACCTTGATTCCCTCGAGCGGTCCAGTCATGTGTTCCTCGGTTCCTTCGGCGCGGGCGACATTAGCCGTGTAGATTCACTCCGCAGTTTTGACCGACCGGTCAACCAGAACACCAGGAGACCCCCGTGGGCATTCTCGACAAGATCAAGGGACTGATCGGTGGCAACGCCGACAAGGCCGACGACGCAATCGACAAGGCCGCCGACGTCGTGAAAGACAAGATTCCCGACGAGCACGACGACAAGGTCGACATGGCCGCCGAAAAGGCCAAAGACGTCGTCGACGGTCTCGACGGCGACGACTGAACCACGTCCGAGAGCGTAAGAAATGAGGGAGCCGTGCCCCGAGGGGCACGGCTTCGTCGTTTTCCGGCTTCACGCGTTGTCGGCCCCGGCCGGTACCGTCCTGGGTCGGACGACGTGAGTCGGATGAGAGGTCACACTCGTGGGTAATCCTTGGTTTGAAACGGTCGCAGTCGCCCAGGAACGGGCGAAGAAACGCATCCCCAAGTCGGTCTACGGCGCCCTCATCGCCGGCGCCGAGGCAGGCATCTCGATGCGCGACAACGTGTCGGCGTTCGACGAGCTCGGATTTCGCCCCGTCACCGCCGGTCAGGCACCCGAGCGCACGATGGACGTGGAGATCATGGGCCAGCCCGCCTCGATGCCCGTCGTCATTTCGCCTACCGGTGTGCAGGCTGTGCACCCGGACGGCGAAGTTGCCGTCGCTCGCGCCGCCGCCAACCGTGGCGTTCCCGCCGGCCTCTCCTCGTTTGCGTCGAAGCCGATCGAGGAAGTCGCCGCGGTCAACCCGCAGCTCTTCTTCCAGATCTACTGGGCGGGCGACAAGGATTCGATGCTCGCCCGCATCGAGCGGGCCAAGGCGGCCGGAGCCGTGGGCCTCATCCTGACCCTTGATTGGTCCTTCTCACACGGGCGCGACTGGGGCAGTCCGGCGATCCCGCAGTCGTTCACGCTCAAGGAGTTGCTGCCCAACGCGCCCGATGTGATCCGCAAGCCGAGGTGGGCTTGGACCTGGGCGAGGGCCGGTCAGATCCCGCGGTTGACGGTACCCAACTTCGTCACGGGCGACGAGAAGCCGCCGGTGTTCTTCGAGGCCTATGGAACTTGGATGGGAACACCCCCACCGACCTGGGACGATGTCGCCTGGCTGCGATCACAGTGGGACGGACCGTTCATGGTCAAGGGTGTCGTGCGAGCCGACGAGGCGCGCCGCGCCGTCGATGCCGGAGCCACTTGCCTGTCGGTGAGTAACCACGGCGGCAACAACGTCGACGGCGCGCCGGCATCGATTCGGATGCTCCCCGACGTCGTCGCCGCAGTGGGAGATCAGGTCGAGATCGTGCTCGACGGCGGAGTTCGCCGTGGGTCTGATGTCGTGAAAGCGTGTGCCCTTGGCGCCGACGCGGTGCTCATCGGCCGGGCCTACCTCTGGGGCCTCGCCGCCAACGGCCAGGCCGGTGTGGAAAACGTGCTCGACATCCTGCGCGGTGGCATCGACGCCACGCTCAGGGGCATCGGCGTCGACTCGATCGCCGACCTCACCCCCGACGACGTCATCGTCCCGCCCAACTTCTCGCCACCTGCCCTCTGACGCTCCTGTCGGTGCGCATGTGACCCGCGTGACGGATCCGCCCCGCCAACGCTCGAGCTGGTCAAGACCAGCGACGACAGCTCGGACATCAGGCCTCCATAGCCGTTTCGGGGCGGTCGGCCTCGAAGGTCGGAGGGGCCGGCCGCTACCGTCGGAGCCATGACTCGATCTCGACTGCTGTGCGTCTTCGTGGCGGCATCGGTCGTCTTCGCCGCGTGCAGCGACGACACCACCTCCGACGCGTCGCTCACTACGACAACCGCAAACGGGGAGGCGTTGTCGCACTCGACCACGACCGCGGCGCCAACGACGACACCAAGCACGACGAGCGCCGCGCCGGTCGACCTCGGCGAGCAGCTGCTCACCACCGTCGTGGTCGGTGACTTGGTCTTTGATGCTCGCACTTCGGGTCCGGCCGAAGGTGAAGTCGTGTTTCTCCTCCACGGTTTCCCATCCACCTCAGATCAATGGCGCCACCAGATTCGGTTCCTCGGTGAGGCAGGATTCCGCGTGATCGCCCCGGACCAGCGCGGCTACTCCGCGGGGGCACGACCCGACGCAGTGGACGACTACGCGATCGAATTGATCGCCGACGACGTCGCCGGAATGGCCGATGCGCTCGGCATCGACGAGTTCCATGTGGTGGGTCACGATTTCGGTGGCGCCGCTGCGTGGGCGGTCGCCGACCGACACGGAGACCGCGTGCTGTCGCTCACGTCGATCTCCACGCCACACCCCGCCGCGCTGACTGCCACGATCGGCTCGGCCGACAGCGATCAGGCCGATCGGTCGTCGTATGTCGAGACGTTTGTGCAGCCCGGCTCAGAGAACCTCTTCCTCGCCGGTGACGCCGCGGCATTGCGCGGGCTCTATGCGGGCCAAGGGTTGACCGCGGAGGAAATGGAGCCACAGGTCGCGCTTCTCAACGATCCGGCCGCGATGATCGCCGCACTCAACTGGTATCGGGCCTCGTTCAACGCCGACGGGTTCGCGATCGGCCAGATCACGGTGCCGACCATGTTCATCTGGGGAACCGACGACGCCTTTCTCGGCCCCGACCCGGCCGCTCTCACCGGCGACTACGTCGATGCCGGCTACCGATTCGAGATCATCGAAGGCGCCGATCACTGGGTTCCAGAGGTAGCCGCCGGCGTGGTCAACCCGCTTCTGCTCGACTTTCTCGCGGAGCCATCCGCCGTCGCCCCGGGTGACGCGGTCACCACCGAGCATCCGTCCGGCTGACCGATGTCCCTTGGTTCATTGACGTCACCCGATCTCGTTGACCGAGCGGTCACCCTGCTGGTGCCGGTCGGCGCGACCGAACAGCACGGTGCCCATCTTCCTCTCGACACCGACACACGCATCGCTATCGCCGTCGCCGAGGGAGTAGCGGCGCAGGTCGATTCCGCGCTCGTCGCTCCGGCATTTGCCATCGGGGCTTCCGGTGAGCACGCGGGGTTTGCCGGTACGTTGTCGATCGGGACCAAGGTGCTCGCCGACGTGCTCGTCGAGATCGTGCGCACCGCGGGGCCCGAGTTCGCTCGCATCATCGTGATCAACGGGCACGGCGGCAACGCCTACGCGCTGAGAGCGGCAGCCGCCACCTGTGCAGCCGAGGGGCGTGCTCTCGAGGTGTGGTCGGTGCGGCTGCCGGGCGCCGATGCCCATGCCGGACGCACGGAAACCTCGCTCATGCTGCATCTCGCTCCTGAGTTGGTCAGGCTCGGCGCGGCCGTCCCGGGCAACACCGATCCACTCGATGAGTTGCTCCCGAAGATGATGGAGGGCGGCGTTGGTGAGGTGTCGCCCAACGGCGTGCTGGGTGATCCGGCGGGGGCATCAGCCGAAGAAGGTTCTGCCCTGCTCAGCTCCCTCATCGACGACGCGGTCGCGCAGATCGAGCGGGGGTAGTCGCACTTCGTCCTCGCACCTGCGACGCTTGTGCCCGTGAGCCGACCTGTCGCCCTTGTCACCGGAGCCGCGCGCGGGATGGGAGCGGCAACCGTTGCCCGGCTGGTCGACGACGGCTGGTCGGTGGTCGCCACCGACATCTGTGCCGATGAGCCGGCGATCCCCT
>Ga0315336_1001426_pt1 | contig 46631 bp, 38 predicted proteins | sample ASW5metaG_FD_204512 | JGI IMG/M metagenome (GOLD analysis project Ga0315336, IMG submission 204512) | Ammonia-oxidizing marine archaeal communities from Monterey Bay, California, United States - ASW #5 | ecosystem: Environmental > Aquatic > Marine > Intertidal zone | place: USA: California... | reverse complement strand
CCAGTTTTACTCTGTCGCCGACGACGCCTTTAAGGACATAAACGTTTAATCCAACCGGCGGTGTGATCAGCCCTATTTCTAGAAATTTTACCATAATTACGCCGAACCATATGAGATCATAGCCAAGTGCCTCAACGACGGGTGTCACGACAGGCAATGTAAGTAACATGATGCCGAGGGGGTCCATAAAGGTACCCAAGATTATGAAAACCAGTGATAATGCCAACAAAATACCGATTGGCGGCAAATCGAGTCCGATCGCCCATTCTGCAAGGACACTTGCGACGCCTGTGATTGCGATAAATCCGACAAAAATTTTCGCGCCCAGCACAACAGCAAAAATACTGCTTATCTGTGTAACGGTTTCAACGATAGCATCTCTTGATGTTTTGCGTGTCATTCTTCTAGATATGAAACCCAGGACCCAGGCGCCAAGCGCTCCAATGGCGGCAGCTTCAGTAGGGGTGACAAATCCTGTGTAAATTCCACCCATAATAATGACGAATAAGACGATGATCGACCACGTACCTTTAAGCGAATGAAACTTTTCACTCCAGGTTACACGTTCTGGCGTCGGAGCCAATTCAGGATTAATTGCAGCCCTTACCCAAATCATTGCCATGTAAATAAGCGCCGACAGAACACCTGGAATAAATCCGGCCATTAATAATTTACCGACAGATTGTTCGGTAAAGATCCCATATAGGATCATCAGGATGCTGGGCGGGATCAAGGAGCCAAGTGTACCGCTTGCGGCAACAACGCCGGTCGCCAGCCCTTTATCATATTTGTAGCGTAGCATTTCCGGCACAGCCAGTTTGCCCATAGCGGCAGCGGTTGCCAGACTGGACCCACTGACAGCGGCGAACATGGCGCAACCTGCAACCGATGCCATTGCCAGGCCACCCTTAACACCGCCTAGCCACATGCGGGCTGTGTGGTATATGTCCTTGGTGAAGCCGGCATGGAAGGCCACATATCCCATCATCAAGAAGAGAGGAATAGCCACAAGAGAAAAGGAGGCAATAAAAGAGAAGGGCTCGAAACTAACAAAAGACCAGGCAGCTTCGAAACCGCGTTCCAAATCAAGCTCGCTGCCATTTGGCCAGCCGATGGCAAATATCAAACCTACAAAGCCAACGATCCCTAGCGCGAACGCCATCGGAACCTTAATAAAAATCAATATCAGGAGGATTACGAGCCCAATAATACCTAGAGTTAACGGTTCCATAAGCTACTAATCCTTAAAATTCTGCAGGTGAGCTAAGTTCATCCGCCGTAGGCCCGCGCAGGACGGCAGTGACAAGATCAAGAACCAATTTGATTAAGAGTAATCCTGTACCAACAGTTACAGACCCTCGAGACGGCCACTCTTTGATCTCCAACGGCCCTTCAAAGATAGCTTCATCAATATAAGCGGTATAAGCATCTCCAAAAGAAGCAACCATAACGATCGCCATAAAGGAAATGCCGACAAGAAGGCCAATTATATTGCAGATATGTTTCCCTTTGATCGACATATGGTCTGTCAATATCGAAACACTTAAGTGCTCGCCTTTGCCTTGAACATATGAAAATGGCAGGAATACCATCACCACCAACAACGCTTGCATAATGATAATGTCATCTGGAATAGAGACGCCGAGGAAATACCGTCCACTAACTGAAGCAGTAATGAAAAGCATTATAAAGATCAGAATGCCCATCGACAAAACGGCGAAGACATTGCTAATCCAGTCAACAATTTTTACCATTGAAAATTACCCCTTATAAAGACCTGTGCGGCTCGTTGATCGCCACACAGGTCGATATGTCAATAATTACTATCGAGTCCAGGGGTACCCTTTTTCAGCCAATTCTTTTTCGTATTTGGCTCTGATCTCTTCGAACTGGGCAACGAATGCATCGCCGTCGATGCCTTTTTTGGCAACTTTTTCTTTCCAGTTCGGGATAAAATCGGCAGAAGCGGCAATCCATTCATCTCTGTCAGTGACTTCATGAAAAACAACTTTTTTCCCGTCGATACCAGCCATCATTGCGGCTTTGGCTTCAGCAACAGAGGACGCATAGGATTCTGCAAAATGTTCCATCATTTCGAAACTTGTTTCATCAAGAATCTTTCTATTCGCATCCGACAATTTATTATATGTTTTCAAATTGATTCCAAGGCCAAAACCAAGTACCTGACCCATTTGAATTTGTGTAATGTGACCGGCAACTTCATACTGTTTATAGGCTTTTACGGCCTGAATATAGTTTTGTGTTCCGTCGACCGTACCGCGGTCCAAGGCTTGGTAAAGCTCGCCAAAGCCAACTTTTACAGTTGACGCGCCGAGGTTTTTGAAAAGCCCGGTCCAACCGCCGCTGGTGCGGAATTTTTTGCCTTTAACATCTGCGACACTCGTAATGGGTTCTTTGGAGAGGATATCGACAGAGCCGGTCGTATAGTTCGCGAGAATTTTTACATTCTTTTTCTTGGTTTCCGCGATTAAGTCTTTGTTGACCTGCCGCATTTCATACCATGTGCGCATGCCAACCCATTCGTCAGCCACGCCAAAAGGTGCATTTGACAAATTCCATAAAGGAAATTCGGCGGGCGTGTAAATGCCCAGGATTGTTCCGGAGTCAGACAAACCGGAGCCGACCGCCTTCAACGTTTCCTTACCTTTCACCAATGACTGGCTCCAGTAAAATTTCACTGTAATTTCGTTGTTTGTGCGTTTTGCGAGCTCGTCAGCCCACCAAATCAAGGAAACCGCACGGGGGCCGCGTGGCGGACCAATATCTGAATAACGGAGCTCTATGGCTTCGGCTGAAGCTGCGGCGATACCCATTAACATGCCGCTCAGAGCGAGTGTTGAGATGAATTTTTTATGAAGGGTAGCTAATTTCAGCATTATTTGTCCTCCCAGAACCAAGACTGAATATTCTATTTTTTTGTCCGCACCTGTTCATTATTTGTGGCACAGTTTCGCGAGTTTTTTTATTTATTGACGTCGCTCACTATACTGGCGTGTTTTTTAGAACAAAGTCAATATGTACCAACCAATGGTTATTTCCGATGTTGGACTCTCAAGCATTTATCCTTGATTGATGGATAAAAATTAGTCGAGCTCTTTAGGATCCATAAATTCAGTGCTCAAATGTTGGTAAGGAAACCGCTCGCGGTATTTAAGCTGTTTTTGCGTTTCAGTTTTCTAGAAACCTCAAAATTTGACAAACAGTAAGTAAATGCGAGATCATAAGATGCATTGCTATAAAAACAAGAAAACGTACAAGAGGCCCCTCATGCTACAACAGCCAATTTCGTTCCATCGGACAAACGGTGGCGTAGGCGCGTTCGTCGAGAACGTCGATCTTTCTCAACCTGTTCCCATTGAAACATCTAACGAGATTAAACAAAGCCTCGGCGAATTTGGCGTTTTGTTTTTTCGAAACCAGAAGCTGGATCCGGACGCCCATCAGGCATTTGCTGAAGGGTTGGGGGTAATTGATGTAAATAGGTTCTTTAAACCAGTGGATGGATACCCAAAGATTGCCGAAGTGCGAAAGGAACCGGAGCAGGTGTATGCCATTGGGGAGGATTGGCACACGGATCATTCCTATGATCAAAAACCAGCTCTCGGATCCATCCTTTTGGCGCGAGAGCTCCCCCAACATGGCGGGGACACGATGTTCGCCAATATGTATCTCGCATATGAAGCTCTATCTGAGAGTTTTAAAAAGGTTTTGGATAATCTACAGGCTGAGCATTCGTCGCGTCACCGTTTCGGCGGACAGGCAACTGTTACCAGAAATGCGGAAGACACCGGCGGTCGCTTGGGTAACGCGGAACTGGCGACGCAGGATGCAATACATCCGGTTGTCATCAGGCATCCCATAAGTGGAAAAAAAGCGCTTTATGTGAACAAAGCTTTTACCCTAGGTATCGTTGGGTGGTCGGATCCAGAAAGCAAAGCATTGCTTGATTTTCTGTACGAACATGCAAGCCAGCCGGAATTCACGTACCGATTTGAATGGGAGACTGGTTCAATAGCGATGTGGGATAATCGCGCCACATGGCATCGGGCATTGAATGACTACCATGGTGAGCGTCGCCTGATGCATCGTATCACTCTACAAGGGGACGCATTATCCGCCGATTAGTCCGATAACCAGCTATCTAAATTGATAGTCTCTGAATTTTTTTACGCTTGTCCTAAACCGTATTTTTGGAAAAAAACATAACGCAAATTTATTCCGCCGCTTGCTGTCGTTCAGCGATGAGATCCACCAGACAGCTATCGTCCATCGCTTCAATAGGGCTAAATTCCCGATGGGCAATCCATTCTTCCCTGTTAAAGGCGCGAATATGATTGTCCACATGGCAGAGGGACAAGTAGACGATCGTTCGATCGAATGGAGAGATATTGGCGGGGCTCGCGTGGACAAGCAAAGATGAGAACATCAGCATGCTTCCAGCAGGACCAGTAGGCGCAACGCATCCGCCGCGTTCAGCAAGTTCGGTTACCTTATCCCGGCCCAGCGTCCAAAGTGGATATGAGGTGGTTTCCAGATCATGTCCGGCGTCGACAACCCCAATCTTATGACTGCCGGGAATAAACAACAAAGGTCCATTTGCCGCCGTCACATCATCAAGGAATACGGCAATGTTCATGGCACGTGGTTCTGGCATCTCGTCATCGCGTTTCCAGGTGCCATAATCCTGGTGCCACTGCCAAACGTCGCCATCAAAAGCCGCTTTTGCATTAACTTTGTACTGATGCATATATACAGGACCTTCGAGAACCTGCTCGACCGGCTCAATCAAACGGGGATGCGCACCAAGACGTCTGAAACCTTCGTTGTAGCGGTGGGCAGCAAAAGCCGTCCGCGCTACACCTGAACTTTCCCGCCAGACTTCCTTGCGATCCATGGCATAGACCGCTTCGGCTTCCTGTTTAAGTAGTGTTGCCTCATCAGGTGAGAATTTACCCGGAAAGAATAAATATCCGTCCTTATCAAAATCAGCCAATTGTTGATCAGTTAAGTGCATTGAAGACCCGTCCTTTTTTATTCTGATTATCTGATGGTAGGGCGCAACGCCATCTTTCTCAAGAGCCTTGAGTTTTTACGGTCAATCAATTTTTAATTTGGAAGGGGGTCTGGATCCATTGTCGAAACCAAAAGTCTTGTGGAAAGGCCCAAGGGGGTTCTTGTTGCTTATGAACAAGAACCCCCTTGGGTTTACATTAAATGTCAAAGTGCAGAATTATGCCGCACGGACATCATCAAGAAACGCCTCAACATTTTCTTTGAGGTTGCTTGATAATTCGGTGAGTTCTTGCGAGGCAGTCTGCATATTTATCGCTGCTTCGCCGGTGTTTTGGGACTCTGTCGAGACTGTTTCAATCTTTGAAGAAACAGCTGCTGTCCCGGTAGATGCCTGCTGGACATTACGGGAAATCTCGGCAGTTGCCGCACTTTGCTCTTCAACAGCGGACGAGATAGAAACCGTTGCCTCGCGAATAGAATTGATAACAGTGCTAATGCTGTTGATTGCAGACACCGTCGATGAGGAGGCCTGCTGCATTTCATTAATCTGCTTCTCGATTTCTTCGGTCGCTCTTGCTGTTTGAGTGGCAAGCGCTTTAACTTCGGATGCAACGACGGCAAAACCTTTACCGGCATCTCCGGCCCGAGCCGCTTCAATTGTTGCGTTCAAGGCCAGCAAGTTGGTTTGGCTAGCAATATCGCTGATCATCGTAACGACATCGCCAATCTTCTGAGCCCGGTCGGCCAAATCATTGACTGAATCAATACTCGTCGTCGCTTCGCTAACAGCTTCTTCCGAAACACCCGAAGCCTGGGTGACCTGACGACTGATTTCAGAGATGGAAGAGGACAATTCCTCTGCAGCAGCGGCCACCGTCTGGACATTTGAAGTCGCCTGTCCAGCTGCGACCGAAACTTCTGAAGACAAACTGTTTGTTGTTTCAGCTGTAACTTTTAGCTGATCCGCATTCGTGCTGAAATTCGAGGCGGAACTATCCAGATTGGCGATAAGGGATTTAACCTTGCTGTCAAATCCGTTGACCATGTCTGTAATTTTTTTCGTGCGGGCTTCACGGGCAGCAGCATCAGCCTGCTCTTTCTCCCGTTCTTCCGCTTCTTTTTTGGCTTCCGCGTCCCTTTGGGCCGCTTCGCGCCGGTTTTGTTCCTCGGTCGCTTTTTCAGCTTCGGCAGTTAGGCGTTCGCGTTCAATGGCATTGTTCTTGAAAACCTGGACGGAACGGGCCATCTCGCCAATTTCATCCACTCTTTCCTGATAAACGACCTCGACACTGTTGTCGCCTTCCGCCAGTTTCAACATGGTACCATTAATATTGGACAAGGAACCTGAAATCTGGCGCGCTATAAAGTATCCAATCGCTGCGACAACCGTGAGAAGCCCGAGGACGACCCATATCATCGTATTGCGAAGCGCGACAATCGGTGCATTGAATTCGGTTTCGTCGATTTCCGCTATAACGGCCCAAGTCGACCCCATGAATTTGAGCGGTCCGTAGGCCACAGCTGAGACGACTCCTTCAAGTTCCTCGGCAGCAACAAACCCGCTTTCGCCCTCTAAGGCGGCGGCAACAGAATTAATTTCTACATGACGGTCAAGCATGGTCGATGTTTCCGAAAAACGGGAATTACTGCGCATGAGATTATCACTACCGACAACGAAACTTTCGCCAGACTCACCCAGGCCCTTTGCTTCATTCATAATCGCGTTTAATCGATCGACGGGCATTTGAACTGCAAGAACACCTAGGAGCTTACCTTCGGCATCGACAACAGGCTTGGCAATAAAACTTGCGGGTGCGCCTGCACTTGGCGCATAAGGGCGGAAATCAAAGAAAACGTCTTTGCCGGTGCCAGCGTTCGCAGCGGCGGCCCGAAATGCATTACCTAGATCCGTATCTTTGTATTCCCCTGTTTCCAGGTTGGTAGCGTAATCCAGTTCTTTGTAAACGGAGTAAACTAGGTTGCCTTGTGTATCGAACAGGAAAATGTCGTAATATTGACGTTCCTGCAAAACCTTGCGGAACCAGGGATGATAGGTCTCGTGCGCCTTATCGTACCATGACCCATCACCGACAGCGTCCAGTTTTTCTTTCTGTCCAGCTGGATGCGGATTATCCGTTATATAAAGGGCTTGCAAATGTGCCTGCGCGTTATCTCCTGTGGCTTTCCAGGCAAAGGCGAAGTCTTTCAGCGCATTTGCGGCGACAGGGCTGGTTGCAATAATATCGAGATCTTTGCGAATGGATGCAAAATATCCGTCCAAGGCGGAAGTCCGGGCCTGAACAATGGCTTGCAAACTGTTTTGCATTTCATGATGAACGGCGTCTGAGCTTTTTATATAACTCGTCGTCCCAAGAGCTAGGGCGGTCACGAGGGCACCACCTATGATTACTAGGGGAAGCTTGTGGGAAATCTTAAACTTAAATCCGAACATTTACATTATCTCCTGGTACAAAGTGATCTACATTTTTCGCGGAGACTGTTGGACTGTGCGAAAGATGCAGTACTAAATTTATTAGACTAAATTTTTACGGAAAAGAGGTAAATTTTAGATTAACAATTAAATATTACTTATATGTGAAATGTCTGGATTATCCGTGCATTGAAAAACCTGTTTTTGACCTACGTAACTCAACTTGCGTCAAATATTCTTCATGCAATAAGAGGCACAACGTTTATATTGTAGCTGTGCCGAACCATAGCTACTGTTCGTTCCTTCCTGTAAGCCATAATAGAAATAGGTTTCCCATGCAGATCGCGATTTTAACTTTCGATGGATTTAATGAACTCGACTCCTTTATTGCGGCTGGAATATTGAACCGTATGAAACCAAAGGGATGGAAAGCCTGGATCACCTGTCCAGAAGAAACTGTTACTTCCATGAACGGCGTTACCATTCAAGCTGAGCGTGATTTATCCTTTGCGACCACAGCCGATGCGGTTCTAATCGGGAGTGGCATTAATACACGGGAGATTGCAAAAGATGCCGCCTTGCTTGGCCGGTTGTTGCTGGACCCATCGCGCCAATTGATCGGTGCTCAATGCTCCGGTACTTTATTGCTGTCCAAACTTGGGCTGCTCGGTGATCTGCCCGCTTGCACGGACCTGACAACCAAGCCATGGGTGATTGAAGCCGGGGTGAGGGTGCTCGATCAGCCTTTTTACGCCGATGGTAATATTGCGACTGCCGGCGGATGCCTTGCGTCGCAATATCTTGCAGCCTGGATGATATTGCGCGGTGCAAGCCAGCAGGATGCAGAAGAGGCCATACATTACGTCGCACCCGTTGGGCAAAAGGAAGAATACGTCAGGCAAGCAATCTCTGCCATTACGGAATATCTACCGGCTGAACCAGCTGTTGTAGAAACTACGGGCGCGTAGGACACGTTACTAAAGAAACCTAAACCTGACTCCGTTTTTTTGGCAACGGAAACCGGATAGTTTGTATGAAGTTAATTTTATAGGGTCATTCCGTATAAATATTGGTAAGGAAATGAAAATTGGATACGCCTAAAACAATGGACCGTCAGGATTGGTGTCTGTTGATCCTCCTCTCGATTCTGTGGGGAGGGACCTATTTCTTTGCAGGAGTTGCCGTCAAGGAACTGCCGCCGCTGACCGTTGTGCTGGTTCGCGTGTTTCTGGCAGCTACCCTGTTGTTGCCGATATTCTGGTATTTCGGTCATTCGTTGCCCAGGACTTTTTCTGGATGGCTTCCATTTATGGGGATGGGTCTTTTGAATAATGTTCTGCCGTTTGGTTTTATATTTGCGGGTCAGACCCAGATTACTGTCGGTCTCTCCTCGATAATTAATGCCATGACGCCATTGTTTACAGTGATGGTAATGGCTGTTTTTCTGGAAGAACGCTTGACCATCAACAGGATTATTGGGGTCCTTCTCGGGGTGGTCGGTGTGGCTGTGTTACGGGGTTTTGACGGACCCGTAAGTGGCAGTCAAACACTTGGTATCATTCTCTGTATGGCCGGAGCACTCAGTTATGGCTTTGCGGCGCTCTGGGGACGCAGGTTCTTCGCCGGTGTACCGCCTTTAAAATCCGCAACATGCCAATTAATGAGCTCAACCTTGATAATAGCCGTCGTAGTTGCCGTCATTGATAAACCCTGGTCGCTTCCAATGCCTAGCGTGGAAGTTATATTTTCGCTGCTGGCGCTCGCTGTTTTTGGCACTGCTGTTGCCTATATTGTTTTTTTTAGAATATTAGTTCGAGCCGGGGCTAGCAATGCCATGCTTGTGACGCTTCTGATACCGGTTACCGCATTGGTGCTGGGGAATATCTTTTTGGGTGAAGCTGTTCATACGAAGGAAATCATTGGTGCGATCATTATTGGATTGGGCCTTTTATTCATTGATGGCCGAATGACAAAATGGTTCACGAGAAGACAACGCGTTGCGAATTGACGTAAAAATGCAGGCGGTGAAGCTTTTTCTGTGGAAGCCATTTTCTTAAAATAATGTTTGAAATCAATTATTTGCATACATATTCATTACCCCTGCATGGAGTTTCTGGTTTTTTTAGATAGAAAATAGGTTCTCACCTGTTTAATCATGATAAAAAGACCTCATGGATTTTTCAGGCGACTTTCAAGACTTGCACGATGTACATATCTGGACCAGTTCGGTGGATTCGAAGGCTGCTTGGAGATATAATCATATGCTCGCTCCAACGGAAAAAGCTCGGGCTGAAAGATTTGCAACCGAAGAACTTCGCGACAAATATATCGTGCAGCAGGGGATACTGCGGGACATTCTGAGGCGGTATCTCAATTGTACGGCTGAAGCTGTGGAATTTACGACGCTTGCTCATGGAAAACCAGGGCTAGCATCGTCCGATCATCCGCAAGGCAATCTTGCGTTTAATCTTTCTCATACCAAAGGTCAATTGGTCGCTTCCGTAACCCTGAATACAGAAATTGGGGTGGATATTGAATTTCACAACCCGCGGACAGACTGGAAGGAAATTTCACAGAGCTATTTCACCGTGCAGGAAAATGACTGGCTTCTCAGTTTGCCAGAGAAACAGGGATTTACTGCCTTTTATGATATCTGGACCATGAAGGAAGCGGTGATGAAGGCAGATGGACGCGGTCTTGGTCTGGCCATTGAAGAGATTTCCTTCGACTTGCCCTCATCGGAAATATTCACTCCCGCCCTTGTCGCAACAAAAACGGATGCGCCGGAAACATGGTGGGGCCGGGCCCTGAATTTGGGGCAGGACATGTCCGCCGCCGTGGTGTGTCGGAACAAGGATGCCATTGTCCAGATTCAACCGTATTCGTAGCGTTGAACAAGCTATGAAAACCATCACGCGCCAGCTTTTGCAGACACATAGTTATGATGGGTTGTCTGAGTTTTATGTGGATTGTCTTGGAATGACGGATTTTAGCGCAGGCAAAAATTTATCATTCGGCTATGAACCAACAGGCTGTCATCTATTTTTCGAAAAATCGTCCTGCGCTTCTTACGTTCCGTCGGCCACTGATTTTTACTGGAAAACCGGAATTACGGTGCGAAACCTTGATATTGCAGTTCGGTTTTTGAAAGAGCGGGATATTGCGATTTCAGAGCCAATTCAGTTTATGGATATCGGCTATTTGGCCCATCTGCAAGATCCGCAAGGCCATATGATCGAGCTTTTGCAACAGGGGTTTGAAGGGAATGAACAAGAGGTCGGTGACGTCCATCCCATTGGCGGGCAGGCGACAGTCGCGCATATTACGCTGAGGGTAACTGAAATCGCCCGTTGTGATGCCTTTTTGTCTGAGCGGCTGGGTATGCGGCTGATGTCCATTCAGCCCGTGACTAGCCGGGGCTTTACCTTGTATTTTTACGGATGGAGCGACGACAAGCTCCCCAATCGGGATTTGCAAGCAGTCGAAAATCGGGAGTGGTTATGGGCTCGGCCGTACACGTTGTTGGAGTTACAGCATTTTCACGAACCTGTTACCCTGAATTTCAAGACTAAACAGGACGCGGGTTTTCAAGGATTTTCATATTCCGAAGATAGTGCTACCAAACCGGTCAATCTCAGCTTGTCAGATTTAGCAGTCCTCGTCTGAATGTTCATCGATACTGCTAGTTGTCTTCAAATTCGGCATAAGGGTTCAGGGTCTTATCACGAATACCTTCGAGCTCGACGACATAGTCTGCTGTTTTCTGATCTGACAATCTGCTGTAACTGGCAAGGACAAAAGCAAACAGGCCAATGACAGAACCGATGGCCAGATCCCAGCCAAAGGGAACCAGCCCAGTGCCATGACCGAAATTCCCGAAATAAGACAAAAGGCCAAGTGCAAAGAGATACGGGATCAACCATAATGCTTCTCTGATATCCAAGGTTCTTTTGTCTTTTGAAATTAATCGCATCAATAAAAATAGTAGAAGACCAACAGCAAGCAGGGGCATTAGCACCTGAATCACGGTCCAGCCACTCCAATAAAGTGTCAGGGTGCCAGCGATAAAGGCGATAACTGCAGTCAGACTGACCGCGGGAATTTGAAAATAGCGGGCGCGGTCAGGTAGTTGTTTTCGAAGCGCATAAACGGCAATTGGCCCGGCAACAAGGGAAAGGACAATTGCGGCGCCGTTCAGGGTCACCATTTCCTTGAAGCTGATCAGGAATAGCATCGCAAAACCAATGGCCCAGTTAAGAAGAAGAGCGTTCAACGGCACACCTCGTGGGGACAAGGCGGCAAAAAACCGCGGAAATTGATTATTATCAGCCATGGCCATGGTTAGCCGGGCATTGGAGCCGGTGGCAACAAGACCACCGCCGAAAGGCGCGATAATGGCACCGGAATAAATTACGCTCATGATCCAGAGGATGCCGAGGGCCGTACCGAGAGCCGCAAATGGACCGTAGTCATGGTCCATATGAATGTTGCGCCATCCCGAGCTTACATCGCCAGGATCAATTGCGCCGATGAAAGCCATCTGCGCACCAGCATATATCAACATGCAAAACAGGATCGACAAACAGAGGGCGAGTGGGATGGTTTTGTGGGGTTTCCGCGTTTCGCCGGCTAAATCAATAGCATGTCGAAATCCAACGAAGGCAAAGATCACGCCGCCCGTGGAGACACCCGCTAAAATGCCCGTCATGCCGTAAGGGGAAAATTCCTGCATGGTGAAATTCGAAATTTCGAATTTTGTGGTCAAAAAGGTCAAGATGATTATCACTGGCACAACAATCTTGATCCATGTGAGACCTGTATTGACTTTGCTGAAAAAATGAACGCCCCAGGCATTAATTACAACCATCAATACCATGAGGACGCCGGCAATCAGGGACCCAGGTAATGTGAGGGTGCTTGTTCCGGGCTCCTGAATAAACGGCGCCCAGGTCGAGAGATATTGCAGCATGGCGGAAACTTCGATGGGGGCGGTCAATGTATAGCCAATCCATGCCGTCCAGCCCATAGCGGCACTTACGACATTGCCATGGCTAAAATAGGGAACCCGGGCAAGACCGCCGGAGACCGGCAGCATAGCACTGACTTCAGCAAAAGTTATGGCAATCAGGAACATCACGGCACCGCCAATGCCCCAGGAAATGATCGCCGCTGGACCCGCCTGCTGCGCCGCCAGTTCCGGTGCAAAGAGCCAGCCTGAGCCGAGCATTCCGCTGATGGCAACGAAGGTCAGGCCGAGGAGGCCGATGGAACGCTGTAGTTTCATGTGGCCGTACTCTCTATATGCCTTCTCCAATTGAAATCTGCTCGACAATCTGTCCAGATTGGGCGGCGATAATCGTTCCGCGTGGCAATCCTTCCCAATTGTCGCCACTTAGAGGAACACTGGCAAGCAGTAGGGTTTTTTGGTTCGGACTGTCTTGGGATTTTAGATCTAGACCTCTGGCTTTAAAATCTCGCCGGGCGATCCAGTGGAGTGCCGGTGACTGATTGGGGCCGAAGGTTCCTTCACTGTCATATCGGCGCTTGTCGGCATGGGCAAACAAGAATTCGCCGTCACTGTATAGAAAATTAGCGCTGCCAGTTGCGCGCATTTTTAACGCAACATTCGAAAGTACCTCCAGTTTTTCGTTCAGTGAGGGTGGGGAGGTTTTCCATAGATCGGAAAGTTCGTTGAGAAGATAACAAAAAGCGTGTTCTGAATCCGTCTGGCCCATAGGTAAAAATGTTGTGGAATTCAGTGGAAGTGCCTCTTCGTATCCACTGAGCGAACCGTTATGGGCAAAAACATGGGCTCGGCCAAAAGCTTCGCGTTTGAAAGGATGTGTGTTTTCGAAAACCGGCTCTCCTTTCGTGGCATATCGTACATGGGCCAAAATGCAGTTGCTGGAGAGATGCTGGTCATGAATAAATTTCACCCATGCACTATCGAAAGCTGGCATTGCCTCCTTGATCAGCAAGGTATCCAAATCTTGTTGGAAACTCATGCCCCAGCCAGATTTGTTTAGATGGCTCAAACCGCCGTGCTGGGAAAATTCATGTAAGGAATAGTCGACCGCAACCCGGTTTAAACTGGATACTGCAAATAATTCACACATGGATTGTCTCGTCGTTGAAATAGCTAGCATATTTGCAATAACCATAAGCTATCCAAACCGGAAGTAAACTACTTCTGGTTTGACTATCGTGATCCGGAAATCTTGCGTAAATGAAACCAGGATGGTTATAGTGAAGTCATCTAATCTTCTCATGACGGAACGGGCTTACTTATTGTGAGTAAATATTTTAAAAATGCATTCTAAAAATGACCAATACATAACTGGTATTGATTTATTATTTGAGCCTGTTTTGAATAAAGGAACTGCTTTTACGGAACAGGAACGTGCCAAATATGGACTGTTGGGGCTACTTCCACCCCATGTGGAGACCCTGGAGCAGCAAACATTTCGAGCCTATGAGGCCATGCAAGCCAAGGATACGGATCTTGAAAAACACATATATCTGAGGTCCCTTCAGGATACCAACGAAGTCCTGTTTTATAATCTGATTGTCTCGCATGTTCAGGAAATGATGCCGTTGATTTATACGCCTGTCGTTGGCGCCGCCTGTGAGCAATTTAGTGAAATCTATCGTCATCCACGCGGGCTATTTATATCATATCCGCATCGGGATAAAATTGACCAAATTCTGGATAATGCGATCAATAACGTTGTCGAGGCAATTGTTGTCACCGATGGAGAGCGCATTCTTGGGCTTGGCGATCAGGGGGCCGGCGGCATGGGCATACCTATCGGAAAATTATCGCTCTACACGGCCGCTGGTGGCGTTGATCCGCGGGTGACTCTGCCGATTATTCTGGATGCTGGAACCAATAACAAGGAACGGCTCGCAGATCCGCTCTATATTGGGTGGCGGCATGAACGGATCATCGGAGAGGACTATTTTGAATTTGTCGATCAGTTCGTACAGGCGGTGAAACGCAAATGGCCGAAGGTTCTGCTGCAGTTCGAAGACTTTGCACAACCGCATGCCGAGCCTTTGCTCGAAAAATATCGCGACCAGCTTTGCACCTATAATGACGATATTCAGGGGACGGCTGCGGTCGCTGCCGGTACTTTACTTGCTGCATGTAAAATTATGGGCAAGCCTCTGAATGAGCACGTTATTTCTTTCCTCGGAGCGGGGTCGGCCGGGGCCGGCATCGCTGAACAATTGATCCGGATTATGGTCGATGAAGGATTGAGTGATGCCGAGGCACGCAAGCGGGTCTATATGGTCGATCGATATGGTTTGTTGCATGATGAAATGAGCGGATTAATGTCATTTCAACAAAAATTATCCCATCATCGCCAGGATATCATAGATTGGTCGAGTGCCGAGGATGGCTCGGTTAGTTTATTGGATGTTATGAAACATGCGCAGCCCAGCATCCTGATCGGTGTGTCCGGACAAGGTGGCTTGTTTACGGAAGACATTATTCGTGAAATGGCTAAACATACGGAAAAGCCAATTATTTTCCCTCTCTCAAACCCGACATCCCGCGCCGAGGCAGTGCCGGAGGACTTGATCCATTGGACCAACGGTACAGCACTTGTCGCTACCGGTAGCCCGTTTGACGCTGTTGATTATAAAGGGAAAACCCATTTCATCGCGCAAAGCAATAATACCTACATCTTTCCCGGGATTGGCCTGGGGGTGCTCGCCAGTAGGGCAACCCGAGTCACCGATGGCATGTTTATGGCGTCTGCACGAGCCCTCGGTGATTTGTCACCCGCCCTCAACGATCATAATGCGCCGCTATTACCACCGGTATCTGATATCCGTGCAGTCAGTAAGTCAGTCGCCCGTGCAGTCGCGCTTCAAGCACAAAATGAGGGCGTTGCGCCTTCTACTTCTGAAGAGGAGCTAGAGAGGCGCATAGAAGATAAATACTGGGCTCCGGCTTACAATTAAATGAATTAATCTGCGTAAGGCTTTGAATAGGAAGATATTATGGGTATCGATGTGTTGGAATATACTCCGCGTGGCGATAAGAAAAACTCTGAGTTTTTTGATGAATTCCGGATCAAGATTTACGAGCGTCGTAAGAGCAGCGGTATCGAGGACCTTGTTGGCACCATGCAGGCGATTGTTACGCAAGTTGAGCCGGGCAAAAGTATGGATACGATGTTGGAAATGTATCTAATGACGCCGTATCGTCATGTTGCCAGCTATCTTGGAGCAACCCATAAATACTGTCTTCTACGCAGCAGCGATAACTATCCTGCCGTGTTGTTGATGGAGCCATTGAGTGCTGATTTTGATGAGTATATTTCGCGCTTGAATAAGATGTATCCGCTGTCTCGGGCGACGCCGCATACCCGATATGTTGGCGAAGTTTATCAATGTAAAAACTTAACTTCTACGTGCAAGATATTGGAAGAGCACGCTGTTCGATTTGAATATTCTGGCGAAGTAGAGAACCCCTTTTATGCATGTGACAATTTTCTATTCTCCATGCCTTCTGATTTTACGGGTAATCGGATTGGTTATAGCGGAAATGATTTTTCTGATCCGGACAGTCTGAACCTGGGCGACAGGATCGTTTTGTCTGCTGCTGAGACGGCATTATTGGAGGAAGCAGCCGCATTTGGTGACGCCTCCGGTATCGCACCTTTGTTGCTGGGTGTAGATCATATGGCGACACGTATTCTAGCGCCGGATCGTGAGGATGCGATTTTGGAATTTTTGTCGCAGGTGCCGTATTATTTCTGGGGTGCTTATAACATCTACGACATGAATTCATCGACCAACGTTAATCGATGCGGCAATGTCACCGATGATAAACAGTCGCCAGCCAAGGTATTTACGGCTAACAATACGCCGTCGTTCGTCAATTCCTTCGAAAATTTGCCTATGCCAACGGAAACCTTTGTCCGCAACTATGGCCGCCGTATGCATCATGTTGCCATTGAAGTTAAGGACGGTGACCATCTTTCAGGCCAGAAAAATGTTGATTTTGTTGTTGATGCCATGAAGGAGCGGGGCATTCCATTCCTTGCCAATGTGGTTGGAGAATGCACGGACGAGCCCAATCTCAAGCAGATTTTCTCTAAGCACTCAAAAAACACTATTTTAATAACGGAATATGTGGAGCGCTGTCACGGATTTGACGGCTTTTTCACGAAGGACAATGTTGCCGCCTTGACGGAAGCTGCCGGACAGGATGAACAGTATAACCATGGTCAGATATTTGATTAGAGCTGAGATGACAACAAGCGCATAACATCTAAGAAAGCAGGCAAACATGGCGAAGACTATATTTTATGCAATCTCGATTATCGGAATCCTGATTGTCGTCTTGGGCCAATTTATCTGGCCCGCTATTAGCTGGCTTTTAATTGTCCTGATCCCCTATATCCTCATTGGTTTGTATGACATGCATTTCGCTACGCATAATGTCCTCAGGAATTATCCGGTTATTGGTCATATGCGATATGCCATGGAATTTATCAGTCCGGAAATTCAGCAGTATTTTATTGAAACCAACGAAAGTGGTCGACCTTACAATCGCCAACAACGTAATCTTGTTTATTCCCGCGCGGACAAGGGGCTCGATACCCAGCCTTTTGGTACACAGTGGGATTTATTGACAGTTGGCTATCAACGGGCGAGTCATTCTCTGGCGCCAAAAATTGTGGATCGTACGGAATCCAGAGTTACGGTTGGTGGTCCCGAATGCAAGCAGCCCTATTCGGCATCAAGACTTAATATTTCGGCCATGAGTTTCGGGGCATTGAGCTCCAACGCGATCCATGCCTTGAATGCTGGTGCCAGACGTGGCGGCTTTGCCCATAATACAGGCGAAGGCGGTCTCAGTCCTTATCATCTGGCCGGTGGTGGTGATATCATCTGGCAAATTGGGACCGGGTATTTTGGATGCCGGACATCCGATGGCAATTTCGACGCGGAAAAATTCGCAGAAAATGCCAATCGTGAGGTCGTGAAGATGATCGAAATCAAACTCTCCCAAGGAGCCAAGCCGGCGCATGGCGGTGTTCTACCCGCAGCAAAAGTAGATGAAGAAATTGCTGGAATTCGTGGTGTTCCCATGGGTAAAGATGTCATTTCGCCACCCGGTCATTCCGCCTTTTCCACTCCGGAGGGGTTGCTGGATTTTGTTGCTCAGTTACGGAAAATGACCGATGGAAAACCTGTGGGGTTTAAACTTTGTATCGGGCGACGCAGTGAATTTATGGGCATTTGCAAGGCCATGATCAAAACCGGCATTTTGCCAGATTTTATTACGGTAGATGGCGCTGAAGGTGGTACCGGTGCTGCACCGTTGGAATTTACAAATCGTCTTGGTGTGCCGATTAACGAAGGACTGTCCTTTGTCCATAACTGTCTTGTCGGCGTGGGGTTACGTGACAAGATCAAGGTGATTGCCAGCGGCAAGATCGTCACTGGTTTTGATATGATGGAAAAAGTTGCCTTGGGGGCGGACCTTTGCAATGTTGCCCGCCCGATGATGTTTGCGCTCGGCTGTATCCAGTCTCTGCGATGCAATACAAATACCTGCCCGACTGGTATTGCGACGCAAGATGCGGCAAGGGCGCAAGCAGTCGATGTGGAAACCCGCCAGATCAAAGTAGCGAATTATCACGATGCGACTGTCGAGAGTTTCCTCGACCTGGTTGGCGCGTGCGGTGTCGAGGATCCGGATCATTTGACACCTCATCATATTTTTCAACGGGTTGCCAACGAAACAGAATTGGCTTTTGATCAAATATACGACTATCTGGAAGACAGCCAACTCCTTTCAGGTAAGGTTCCGGAAAGTTATAGGTTGCCATGGGAACACGCGAAAGCCGGGTCATTTTGAGAGTTTTTATTGGAGTTTCGCAGCAGCTTTCATAGTACTGGCAAGTTCTGTCGCAGTGACCACACCAATAATATTCGCACCGGTTTCTTCGTTTGGTGTCTCCGATACCAAAGCTGTATCCGCATCATTGTCAGCGAGAATTTGAACGGCTTCTAAAACACTTAGATCGCCTGAGACAAACAGATAGTGCGACTTTTCGCCGACTGTTAGTTCTTCTTGAGGCTTATCGACATCAATAAATCGTCTCTCAGTAGAAGTAACTTTTCCGTCTTTGGTCCAAACCACAATGCCCGGCGTTTTTGGTCGGTCCGACCCTTGTTCAAGTATGGTTAAATTAGACGTCATGACGTCTTTAACGCGTCTAGCCGATAAAATAGCTGCGTTTAATCCTTCAGGCACCGTATGACCGCGTCGATTAAGTTTTAACGTATATATACTGGCAGAGGACAAACGGCGTCTTACGGCATAAGCTGTGGCCGTGCAAAGCATAGTCGGCAGCATCATGTGATAATCCCCTGTCATTTCAGAGAGCATTATAACACTGGTAAAGATGGCACCGGTCGTTGCGCCGATCATCGCAGCCATACCAGCAATGGCGAAAACCGGTATACCAATCCCGAGATCCGGGATAAACACCAAGACAATATTGCCAAATGCAGCTCCTAATGTTGCGCCCATAAATAGCGACGGCGAAAAGACACCGCCAGAAGCCCCTGATCCCAATGTGAGGCAGGTCGCAATCAATTTTAACAGAAATAAAAGGAGGAGGAACCAGGGGTCCGAAAGAGCACCTATCAATACATCCAGGATCGTCGCATAACCGACACCCTGCACGTAAAATTGCCCTGCATAGCGCTGCAATAGGTAAATCATCACACCGACACATGCCATACCGAGAAGGTGGCGGGTGTAATAATTTCCGGGCATGGCATCGAATTTATCCTCTGCCCAATAAATGGCGCGGATAAAGAGAGTGGCGGCGAGGCCGCATAGCAATCCAAAAGGTACAAAGAGAATAAGACCCCAGGCGGGTTCAACGCCAAATTCAGGGGTCTGAAGTGCTGGCACCTCAAAGCTAGGATTGGCACCCAACAGGAGGCGACCAATATAGGTTGCAACGATGGTCGCGATGGACACCAGAAGAATACTTTGCGCCGTTATGGCGACCAGCAGTAATTCGACGGCAAACAGTACGCCGCCCAGTGGCGCGTTGAAGGTGGCCGCGATACCGGCACCGGCGCCGGCGGCCATTAATATTACCCGCTGCCGTGTCGGCATCGCTACCCAGGTGCCGAGAACGGAGCCGAATGTTGCGCCGATTTGAATGATAGGTCCTTCACGACCGATAGCGCCACCACTGCCAATGGACAACGCAGAAGCAAGCGATTTCACAACGACCACGACGGGCCTGATTTTGCCGTCATTATAATGGATGGCATCCATGACCTCGGGCACACCATGGCCTTTTGCCTCTGGTGCAAAGGTTTTAACCAGCCAGGCGACGCCGACAGCACCAATCATGGGGACTGCAATTATCCAGGCACCCCAAACATCTGTCGCCGTGTGAATATTGGCATCATAATGAAAGTTAAATTCGCCCAGAAACAAGAGATTATGGAAGAAGCCAATAAGCAATCGAAAGATCCAGGCACCAATTCCTCCAATGACACCGACCATCGCAGAAAGAAGGCAGAGCAGGATAATTCCGCGATTTTCTATTTCCGGCATTTATGAAAGCCCCAACTCATGACAGTTCGATTAATGGTTAAACAGATGCCTAAATTACACGGCATTGGGGTTAATGACAAAGTATTTCAGCTTGAATTGAAAGCGGTCTCGACGTTTTCAAAAATGTCATTTTTGTTGTAAATCTCTACAAACGTACTACTCTTGCATGTCCTGTTTTATATATGGGAGGTTAGATCCATGTCCGAACCGTTACCGTCCTGGCGGGATAGCAATGTTCCCGACCCAATCGAGTCGGAAATGAATATTATCAGACATGCGCTTGACCTTGAAATTCCGCCAAAGCGCGACGTCAGCCGAAATTTGCTGATTGGGACATGGAATATTAAAGCCTTTTCTTCGCTGACACGAAAATGGACATCGGCGGGAAGTGACAGTCCGAAGCGGGATTATCGCGCCCTTTGGGCTATTACCGAAATTGTTTCCCGGTTTGATGTCATTGCCATTCAAGAAATAAAAGGCGACCTTCGGGCATTGCGGACAATGATGAAAACACTCGGCGATGACTGGAATTTCCTGATTACGGATGTGACTCGCGGCGACTCCGGGAATAACGAACGGATGGGCTATATTTTTGATACGCGCCGGGTGCGCCTTTCCGGGTTAGCTGGTGAATTGGTCATACCCGAAGTAGAAGACGGCATTATCGGTGCGGGCGCGTTGCAACGGCAATTTGCGCGAACACCCTATGCCGTTAGTTTTCGGGCCGGATTGGAAACATTTATCCTAACAAGCTTGCATGTGGATTACGGTTCTTCGTCGGCTGGCCGCATTCCAGAATTGGAAGGTATAGCCCAATGGCTTTTCGAATGGGCCGGTCAAGCAAATGCTTTTGGCCAGAATTTGATCGCGTTAGGGGATTTTAATATCGATCGGCATGGTGACGCACTCTGGCAGGCTTTTACCAGTACAGGCCTGACTGTTCCTGACGACTTGCATGCTGTCAAGCGATCCATTTTTGCCATCGATAATGACCCTGATCTGAAGAAATACTATGATCAAATTGCTTGGTTTGAAACTGGTGGAAAACGGGCCCTAAATTTGGAATTTGTTTCTGCCGGCGGGTTTGATTTTGTCCCCTTCATTTACACGGATACAGATTTCACAAAATCGACCTTGCAACATCGACTATCCGATCATTATCCTCTCTGGGTGGAATTCAACAGTCAGCAATAACGCTCGGCACCGCCTAACTGGGCTTCTGAATAGCGGTCGCCATGGGCGAACCCGACAGGTAAAAGTGTTTCAATTTCAGCTAAATCATCTTCTTTTAAATTAATCTCATTGGCAGCGGCACATTCCGATAAATGATCGGCCGAGCGGGTGCCCGGAATAGGGATATGCGTTTCGCTTCGATTTAGAATCCAGGCTAAAGCGAGCGACGCAGGTGAAAGTCCTTTGTCAGAAGCGAAAGACCGAAACTGATCAACGGCGTTGTGGTTGTAGGAATAATTCGGCTCCAGAAAGCGGGGGTTATTCTTTCTAAAATCAATTTTGGTAAAAGTGCTTGGGTCCGGCGCTGAACGAGTGAATACGCCGCGTCCAAGGGGAGAGAAGGGAACGAAGGCGACGCCCAATTCGTCGCAAGCTTGAACCATGCCCAGTTCGGCTCCGCGGGTCCACAAGGAGTATTCGCTCTGTACGGCCGTTACTGGATGGATGGCATGGGCTCTGCGTAGTGACGACGGTGCAATCTCGGAAAAGCCGATGCCGCCAATTTTTCCCTCGTTTTTAAATGCAACAAGGGTTTCCATAACTTCTTCTATGGGAAGATTGGATTCCCTACGGTGGATATAATACAGGTCGACATATTCAACTCCCAAATTTTTTAGGGATTTCTCCAGGCATTCTCGTAAATAAGCTGAACCATTATTAAAAACGCGTTCCGTGGAGCCTGGCGCCCTTTGGATCCCGCCTTTTGTTGCGATTTTGAACTGGTTGGAATTTTTGGCAATAAACGAGCCGATAACCTGTTCCGATACACCTGCGCCATAGACATTGGCCGTATCCAGAAAATCCACTCCTAGATCCAGCGCTTTAGTTAAAGTCGCATGACTTTCTGATTCATCTGTCGGACCATAAGCACCGCCAAAGCTCCAACATCCCAAGCCAACAGGGTTTACCATAGGACCATTTTTTCCGAGGGGCCGTTTGTTCATTATTGTTTTTCCCATTAGTTGAATTGTCCGCAATAATTGTGCGGCCAGAGATCTTTCTTATTCGTTGGATAGTGTTACTATGCGGACATATTGGCGCAATATTAAATAAATAAAAAGAGGCTCCTTATGCACAAACTTGAATTTTTCTTTGATTGCTCCAGTCCCTGGACGTATTTGGGATTTGAATCCCTACAGGTTCTGGCGGCCCGGCAACCGGAATTAGACATAATTTACCGGCCATTCCTGGTGGGCGGCGTTTTCAATTCGGTCAATCCATCTGTGTATAATAACCGCCAGAATCCAGTGGTACCGAAGATGCGTTATTCTAAAAAGGACTTACAGGACTGGGCACAGTTTGTGGGCATTGAAATTGGTCAGCCTCCGGTTTTTCCTGTTAATAGTGTGAAAGCAATGAGAGGAGCTTTTGTGGCTTTGGAACAAGATTGCCTTGTTACTTATGCCCGCGCTGTTTTCAAACGATACTGGACGGACCTGGCCGATATATCGCAAATTGATGTGCTCGAACAAATTGTAAAGGAAGTTGGCCTGGATAGTGAGGATTTCTTCAATAAGATCAATGAGCAATCCTATAAAGATAAACTTAAAGAAACGACGGATGAGCTGATTGCACGGGGCGGCTTCGGGTCGCCAACAATGTATCTGGATGATTTGGATATGTATTTCGGAAATGATCGGTTTCCTCTTATTGAATCGAAACTCATACAGTCGTAAACGACAGGAGCGATAAATGATTGATGCCTATTATTGGCCGACACCTAATGGCTGGAAGATTTCCATAGCGCTCGAAGAAATGGGTTTGGACTATAATGTTGTTCCCGTAAATATTGGTAAAGGCGAACAGTTTGAAAAAAGCTTCCTCACCATCAGCCCGAATAATCGTATGCCCGCCATTGTTGATTGCGATCCGGCAGATGGTGGCGACCCCATCTCGGTATTTGAAACTGGCGCCATTCTTATTTATCTCGCAGAGAAAACAGGTAAGTTTCTTCCGGGTGATATTCGGGGCCGGAGCGAAGTCATTGAGTGGCTAATGTGGCAGATGGGAGGTTTAGGACCCATGCTCGGCCAGAATGGTCACTTTAAGTTTTACGCGCCGGAACGTATTCCCTATGCCATGGAAAGATACTCGACAGAAGTTCTGAGACTTTTTGATGTCTTGAATAGACGTTTGGAGGGGCGTGAATTTATTTGTGATCAGTATTCGATAGCGGATATGGCCTGCTGGCCCTGGATTATCACCTATAAGCGACAAGAGATCGATTTGGAGCAATTCCCGAATATTCGTCGTTGGTATGATCATTTGAAAGAACGTCCAGCTTTGCGGCGCGGATATATGGTCGGCCGTGAGTTTGGCAAACCGACGGGGAGCTGGAGCGAGGAAACGCGAAAAAATCTAACAGCACAACGGGTCCCGGCAAGAGATTAGTTTTTATAGCTAGAAAATAGTTTAAAGAGACAGTATCGCCAGAGCATATTACGCGCTTGTAACCCTTAATATTCAGATATAATGAAACCTATTGAAATGCAGTCTGTTACAAGATGATGCCGATATCTGTGTATGGAAGCTTGTTCTTCAGCGCCTTTTTGTCAGCGACCTTGTTGCCGGGTTCCTCTGAAGCGCTATTGGCGACCTATATAGCTACTGAAAACGGAAATGTCTGGGTCTTGTTGGTTACGGCAGTGACAGGAAATGTCCTCGGTTCCGTCGTTAATTGGTTTATTGGTCGTTTCCTGTCACAGTATGTCGGGCGTAAATGGTTCCCAATATCCGAACGACGTTACGAACAAGCGATTAATTGGTTTAATAAATACGGAAAATGGTCACTTTTGTTCGCATGGCTCCCGATTATAGGCGATCCTCTAACTATAGTGGCAGGGGGGCTGCGGGTGCCGATTGGTATTTTTGCAATACTGGTAACCATCGGAAAATTAGTGCGATATCTGCTAATATTGCAGGCAGCACTAATCTGGGTTGGCTAAAACGTGGTTTAGTCTACGATGTGCTCTTCAAGATACTCACCAACGGTCCAGCCAGTCATACCATTGTATGTAATGTTACACCATTTGCGGCGAGTTTCGACTTTTCGGACGGCCGTTGTCGATTTTTTCCATTCCAAATATGGCATACCTACATGACATCCGAGATTTGCAATACCTTCGGCTGTGGCCGGAAGCGTTCCAATTTTAGTGCTTTTCAGTGTCGGATCTACGCGAATGTTCAGGCTGCCACCAGGTTTCATATTCACTTGAAAATATTCTGGCTCATCCGAACCTGCGTATGTTGGTAAAGCAAAAGCTGTTGAGCCGACACTAATTGCGGCCGTTGTCAGAGCAACTTTCAATAACTTTTTGGGGTCACAAGTGGAAATCATCGCAACTCTTACTCTATTAATATTCACGGCACACCTCGTCAGATAAGTAATCTAAATGGACTATTGGCGATGATCAACCAAAGTTCTTAAAAAACGATTTTTAAATAGAAAAAATAAAGATCAAATGTTCCCTAAATCTAATCGAGTGGCTTTCCAAACGATCTGGAAAACTGGGGAGTTCTTACTTATTTTGAAAAAATACTTCATCCGTAATGAATTAACGGCATATTTTCGCCAATTTATAGCATTATTGTAAAATGGTAATGTCATGCATTTAGAGGATAAAGGCGCTAAAAAGCTCTTCATAATTTCTTAATTATGTTAATTAAGAAATATGGTATAGTGTTGTTTTGATTAGGAAATTATGAAAATAAAATTTATTGGCTGCTCCCTTGTTTGAGGTATGCGGAAGGCGTCAAATTGGCCTATTGTCTATTTATTAGTAGATTTCGCACACGCATATCTTTTTGGATGATTTTTTAATAGTCATCTTCCTTATTGGGAAACTTAGTTCGAATGAAAACCGTCTTTAATTCACCTTTGCTATCTGAAGATGCCGATATCATATTTGGTGCAAATGGGGATGCGACGACTTCTCAAAATCAAATACTGATTCCGGCATTGAACGGTGTCCCCAGCGAAACTGGCATCGGCGATGTTGATTGGCAAGCCGGATTCATGCTCGGTAATGAAGGAGATGAGATAGTTGAAAATGTCGTTTCCGAAGTTGGCGAGTCCATTGCGGATGTTCGTTCCGCTCACGTTGTTGACGTCGAAGAGGCAGAGCTTCTTTACGTCGAAGACGATGCAAATTTTGTCCATTCTCTGGCAATCGAGCGGTCGGCCAATAATGACTATTTTGATGTGGATGCTTTTGTGCCCTCATCCAACTTGACGGAATCTTTGCCGTTATTCGTAACAGAACTGGAATCATTTTTAGAAAGCCCAATTGAGAATTCCGTAAATATAGATACAATTTTTGACGTAATGGGGCTGTCTGGTAATCGTACAACAGACGAAAAACTTTACTTTAATGATCCTGCGTTCAGTAAAATTAGTACTCAGGAAAACACCAATTCGTTTGGTGACGAGATTGCAATCACAGCTGACGTGTCATTCTCAGATCTCGAATTGGGCAAGTTGATCGATCAAATGGCCGATCAAATGTTCATAGTCAATGAAAGCTGATCGAACGATATATCGCTTCATCTAGGTTAATTCTTTTTGCGGGGTAATCGCCCAAAACCGAAGTGGCGTGCGGCGCCTTCTATTTTTGTCGTCCAATATTCCGAACCAAAAGCAATGCATAGTAGAAATTTTTGAAAAAATCGATAGCACAGTCAAAGAGATTTTGCGCTACGATGGTTTCTTTATGTGCGCGCCGACCAAACTGAACTGATTCAGTTTGATTTGGCTAGAAGGAGTAAAGAAGAATGCGTGATACTTACATAATTGGCGCGTTTAGTACGCATTTCGAGAAGATGCCTGAGAAATCGTTCAAGGATCTTACCCGTGAGGCTTATGTGGGAGTTCTTGAAGATGTGGGCGCTGCGGTCGCCAATGACATAGAACAGGCCTATTTCGGCAATTGTGGGATGGGTACGTTTGGTCAAGCTTGCATCCGTGGTCAGGTGTCCTTTACGCCTTTGGTCAAGGAGGGGCTGTTTCCTGAACGTGTTCCGATAATAAATGTTGAAGGCGCCTGTGCTACGGCTTCTTTAGCTTTTCATGGGGCTTGGAAAGATATTCTCTCTGGCCAATCGGAATTATCGTTGGCGATTGGCGTTGAGAAAACCTTTGTTCCTGATAATCCTGAAAAAATACAGGAAATTTTTGACGGCGGGATTGATCAGCTTGATGCAAATGAATGGCAAAGCTATTATAAAGAAGCTGGCGAGTTGACCGGAAAGCCGTTCGATCCGGAGAATGGTGAGGGAACGGTGTTTATGGATACCTATGCCATGCAGGCAGCCTATCATATGAAAAAATACGGGACGACGCAGCGGCAAATAGCGGCGGCCTCTTCCAAGAATCATCATCATGGCAGCCTGAACCCTAAAGCCCAGTATCGATTTGAAGTCAGCGTAGATAAGGTTTTGGAAGACCGTCCTATCAGCTTTCCGTTGACGCGATCCATGTGCGCGCCGATTGGCGATGGGGCTGCTGCCGCCCTGATTTGTTCAGCCGAATATCTTGAAAAACTACCCGCGGAAGTAAAGAGGCGGGCAATCAAAATTCGGGCAAGTGTTCTCTCAGGTGGAAAATATCGCGATCTGGATGAGCCGGGTCTGAGTTCGGTTGCGGCGCAAAAAGCCTATAAACAATCTGGCCTTACACCAGATGATATAGATATTGCCGAAGTACATGATGCCACTTCGTTTTGTGAAATTTATCAGTGTGAAATGTTAGGATTTTGCGAAGAAGGACAAGGCGGAGCCTATGTCGAAAGCGGAGCAACAGCTCTCGGCGGCTCCCGGCCTATAAATTTATCCGGTGGTCTGGTGTCCAAAGGGCATCCGGTAGGCGCAACTGGTTTATCCATGATTGATGAGCTGACCCAGCAACTACGCGGGGAGGCCGGAGCAAGGCAAGCCGATAACCCGAAAATTGCACTCGCTGAAAATGGCGGCGGTGTCATGGGTTTCGATGAAGCCGCCTGTTCCGTTATAATTTTGGAAGCACGTTAAAAGGCAAAAAATTTCAAGGAAATTTTATGAGCAGTATCGACAACGCGCAGGTTTTCTTACCGGAACTTTGGACGACCCATGCCAAATTCAATCCGAACAAAGAAGCAGTGATTTGCGGAGAAGAACGGCGCACCTGGGGCGATTTTGACGGGAATATGAGCCGTGTCGCGAATGCCCTAGTCTCCCGGGGTATCGGCCGTGGCGATAAAGTTGCTGTCTTGATGAGCAACAAGGTGGAGGCCTTGGAAATTATTTTTGGAGTGGTTCGGGCGGGCGCCTGCGTTGTACCCTTGAGCGGTCTATTAACAGCCGAGCAAATGTCGACGCTTATAAATGATTGTGACGCCAGTATGCTGATCGCTGCCGCCGCGTATCGGGAGCGTATCGGGAAAATATACAAAAAACTCAAAAATATCCCTGAATCGAATTTTATTGCCGCTGACTTTTCCGCTCCGGGCTGGACGGATTTCTCGGCGTTTATTGCCGGAATGTCAGATGTGGCGCCAAAAGTCGATTTCAGGCTCGATGATGATTTCAATATTATATACAGCTCGGGCACAACCGGACTTCCAAAAGGGATTGTTCAAACACATCGTGCTCGTCAGCACTGGTCTTTTAGTAACGCAATTGAAATGGGATTTTCCTCCTCCTCCAGAGCTATGACCACAACGGCTCTATACTCAAACGGGACCTGGTTGATGGTGCTCCCCATCTTGTTCACAGGTGGGACACTCGTTGTTCTTCCAGAATTCAGTCCTTCTGCTTTTTTGGAAATAGCGGAGCGAGAGGAAATTACGCATACATTTATGGTACCGACTCAATTCATCGTAACATTGGATTATCAGGATTTTGATTCCTTTGATTTGAGCCGCTTACAAGCTGTATTATGCGCGGGATCGCCCCTGCGGCCAGATACGAAAGAGGAAGTTCTGCAACGGCTAACTCCTAATTTATATGCCCTTTATGGATACTCAGAAGGTTTCGCCTCCATGAGTAAACCACATATGCATGCGAACAAACCGGATTCCGTCGGCCTTCCGGTTTTAGGATTTGATGTCAAAATATTTGATGATGACGGAAAAGAGTTAGCGCAAGGCGAAGTCGGGGAGATTTGCGGATATGGCGCCGGAATGATGAAATGTTACTATAAACGGGACGACCTAACCCAAGAAATGATTGTTACTGACAGCTCAGGTAGAAGTTTTTTGAGATCGGGCGATATTGGAAAGATGGATGAGGATGGACATCTCTATATTCTGGACCGAAAGAAGGACATGATCATTTCCGGCGGTTTCAATGTATTTCCGGCCGATATTGAAGCGATCATCGGAAAACATCAGGATGTTTTGGATGTTACGGTAATCGGTGTTCCTCATGAAAAATGGGGAGAAAGTCCCTATGCTCTCATCGTCGCAGGTGAGGGGGTAACGGAAGCCGGACCAATCGTTCAATGGTCGAATGAAAGACTGGCGAAGACCCAACGGATCATTGGTGCTGAATTTATGGATGAATTTCCACGTAATGCTCTCGGAAAAGTATTGAAACGAGAGCTTCGCGATCCTTTTTGGATAAAGTAGCCACTGATCACTACCCTGTTATCAATCCTTCTTTTCCGTTGTTCGAAGATCAAGTAACCACTACCTTTCAATTAACGGTAATTAAATGCAGGAAGTGGAGTGGCAAATGCGATCAGAAAAAATTACGTTTGAAGGGTCTGACGGGATGCTGGCCGCCAGATTGGATTTACCGATCGGGACGCCGAAAACCTTCGCACTTTTTGCCCATTGTTTCACCTGCTCGAAAGATATATTTGCGGCGTCGCGCGTTGCGGCAGCCCTAACTGATCGTGGTGTGGCGACGCTACGGTTTGATTTTACCGGTCTGGGGCAAAGCGATGGCGAATTTGAGAATACAAATTTTTCGTCGAACATAACTGATTTGCTGAAAGCCGCGGAATTCCTGAAAGAAGAATATCAGCCGCCCAGCATATTGATTGGGCATAGCCTGGGGGGCGCGGCTATTCTGGCGGCAGCTGGACAAATAAACAGCGCTGAAGCTGTTGTCACGATCGGCGCTCCTTTTGATCCGGCGCATGTTGGACACCATTTCATGGAGAACCAGGCGGAGATTGAAGAAAAAGGGGAAGCTGCTGTAACCATCGGCGGGCGGCCGTTCAAAGTCAAAAAGCAATTCATTGATGACCTGCATGGTCAGGAACAGGTTGAACGCCTGAAAACCCTGCATAAACCCTTGTTAATTTTTCATGCGCCTTTGGACCAGACGGTTGGAATAAATAATGCGGGAAATATTTTTACTTCAGCCAAGCATCCGAAAAGCTTCATTTCTTTGGATGGTGCCGACCATTTACTCAGTAAGCGCAGCGATGCCATTTATGTTGCCGATGTTATCGGCAGTTGGGCTGAGCGATATGTAGAGGCCCTCCAACCGGTTAAAGCCGTAACAAAGTTAAAGTCTGACGAGAACAGCACGGTCGTCGTGGAGGCGGGGCCTGGTAAATTTGTGCAGCAAATCGACAGCAGTGGACATCCACTTGTCGCTGACGAACCGTTTTCTGTCGGCGGGTCGAATACCGGGCCAACGCCCTATGACCTCCTGGTGTCTGGTCTTGGTGCGTGTACCTCCATGACAATCCGAATGTATGCAAACAGAAAAAAATGGCCACTGGAAAATGTGGCTGTCAAACTGCGTCATCACAAAATACATACTGACGATTGTGAACAATGCGAAACGAGTTCAGGAAAAATTGACACAATTGAACGAGAAATTGAACTTAAAGGAGAATTATCTGATGAACAACGCGCAAGACTATTAGAAATTGCAGACTTGTGTCCGGTTCATAAAACTCTTCATTCCGAAGTTATTATCAAGTCGGTTTTGACCTGACGTCCACCATATATAATTGGTTATTCAGCGTGCAAAGCTATTGCCGCTGAATTTGAAAATACGATTGCTAAACTAGCGATCTTGCGCGCATAACAGGCAGAAATCTTGCTATTTCTGCATTCCGGCCACAGTTTTGCCCTCTTTATATTACTATTATTGAGAATATGAAAAATCACCTAAATATGCATCTAATTAGCCACATAATTTACTCTTCTCAAAAAACAATTCCATAAATAATTTAAAATTAACAATATGTTAAGACTTTCCGCCGAGAATATCAACGGGACCGGTGTATTCAGCTTTTTAGTATTGATATTCGCAGTAGGGATCGATTTTTGTGACGGAGAATTTTCAAAAAAATTTTGGTGTTATACTTGCATTTCTAGCTGCCCTATTTGCGTTGCTTTTTTTCTGGACCTATCAGGTATATTCTCTGAACGCACCCACGCAGTGGAGTGTAGCGGATCACCAGTTTAAAGAAACCGAAAACCACACGGAACGTCTAATTACGATTATTGGATTTCAAGGATTAATTCACAACTTTAAAGATTATCTAATCCGAGGTGATGGGGAAAATAAGGACCAATTTTTTGGTCATTTCGAAGCCGCCCGGGCAGAGCTGAAGTCACTACAAAATCGGTTTGGTGTGGCGGCTGAACAGCAAATTAGCACGATTGAAGAAACGCTTAGAAAATATTTCGTCAATATTAATAAAGTCGATCAACTACGCGAGGAAGGCAAATCAGTTTATGAAATTGATGCCGCACTGGCAATTGACGATACGGCCGCATTTGAAGCTTTACAAGCACTGCTTGAGATGCACGATGAAGAGCAGGCCGAAATACGAAGTATCGTTGTCGCGGCGTTAGAGAAAGATCAATCGAACCTTGTTTCTCTATATACAACGTTGTTTGCAATAGGTTTGCTATTGTCTGTCGCGGTCGTTATGGGGCTACGGTTTGATTACCTGAAACGACGCGCCGTCGAAAAGCAATCCGAAACAAAATCATTGTTGGAAAGCTTCCTCGACAATTCTACCGTACCGTTTTTGATCGCAGGTATGGATGGGAGGATTCGCCATTGTAATCTGGCGGCGGCGTCTTTGCTGGATACTCAGCCTAGAAACCTTGTCGGAGCGGCTATGTCCCAGATACTTGAATTGCCGACATCTGACGTGGATACCGACATTTCTTCAAAATCTAGTACTGTAAAAGGGATTGCAACTGTTCTGGAGTTACAAGATGGCAAGCAAATCCCCGTGCAAGCTGATCTGACAACCAACAAAGACGGAACCATGCGGATTGTTGCCTTGTTCGATCAACGTTCCGAAATTAAAATGCGGGAACGGATTCTTCTTGAAGCCGAGCAGAAACTTACGAAAGCGACGATCGACGGCGGACAGGCCATTCGCCGGGATGTTCAAAACTTTATTGATTTGATCCGGCGTTACGTCGGACAAATAAAAAAAGTTCCGTTGGGTCCGGACAAACAAGAGGAATATGCAGATTCCGCACTAGCGATGGCGGAAGCATTGAAGGAAAATTTAGCAGAATATCTGCCATTATCCGGACCGTTGGCGGATAGCAAATCTGTTTTGAAACTGCAGGATCTTACGGCAGAAAAATTTGAGAAGACGGTAAAGGATTCTCTTCGCATGTTTGAACGTGTTGTCGAAGAGAAAAATTTAACCCTTAACTGGGTGAATAAGGTGCCGCTCCGAAAAGAAACCGATATTCCGGCTCAGTTGGAACGCATTTTGGCGAATTTGATCAGTAATGCCGTGAAATATACGGCCAAAGATGGCGCGATAAAAATAAGTACTTCCATTAAGGACAATTTGCTCAATGTGAAAGTGGAAGATACGGGAATTGGCATACTAGCGAAGGATATTCCGAAAATATTCGAGCCCGGCGTACGAATGCAAGACGCCGCGAATATGAGTAGAGGGCAGGGGATTGGACTGTATTCTGTTCGTCAGTCAGTCCGAAAACTTGGTGGTGAAATAACCTGTAGTTCTTATAAAGGTGTCGGAACTGATTTCGTTGTCAAGATCCCTTTGCATAAAGTTTGAATAATACAGGGTAGTTTTTAAAGAGATGTAATTTCACGTACTGCAAGAACGGCTTGCAGCTCTGTGCCTATCCAATCGCAATGCTCAAGAAAGACTTTTCTTGCAGCCGCTTCGTCTCCGGCCAAAATAATTTCCTTCAGGTGGTTATGATTGCGTAAAGACCGCTCCCTGTCCGTCATGGAAATATAGCTGAATGCTAGAGATAAAGCTCTTTGGATGACATCTCGATAGCCAAGACCTATTTCCATGAGTTTTGAGTTTCCATTGAGAATGAATAAGCCACGGTGGAATGTGTCATTCGCCTCGGCCCATCTGGCTAAATCTTGTGATTTAACCGCATTCTCCATTGAGGATAATGCGTATAGTACGGGCATGATATCCGTTCTTGTTAGTTTTCTTCGACAGATATTACCGACAGCTTGGAGCTCAAGCGAGGATATGATTTGATGAAACTCGTTCAATTCTTTAACCGAAAAAGGTAAAATACGAATGCCTTGTTTCGGTACGATTTCAACTATTTTTTCAGTTTGAAGACGCAGCATGGCTTCACGAATTGGCGTGCGGCTCATACCTAGTTGTTCTTCGATTTGCGGAAGATCGATGAAACTGTTTGGCGAGATATTTCCCGTAATGATCTCGGCCTTAATAGCAGAATATGCCTTGTCGGTAAGAGATTGCCTTTTGACCATCAATGAAGGTCTGGCTCTATATTGAAGTGCTGCTGTCATAAACAGCATATTGACCTTGGTAATATTGCCAAATGGTTAATCACGAGAATAAAAGGTGCAAAACTCCAAGTTTTCCGCGGTTTTCTAAATATATAACGTTATTAAAATGCGAACGTGTAGAATGCCAGCAGGATAGAGATTGTGATTAGGTCCGCCATTTGAGAAAATATTTTTCAGCCATACCTATTAACCAGGCGATGATCAGTCCGAGAATGGACAGCATTGCAACTCCCGCAATAAGTTGATCTGTGGCCATCAAACTCCCGGCAAGAAGAATATAAGCACCAATGCCATATTCAGCTGCAATCATTTCTGCAGCCACCAGCAGAATAATTGCGATTGCTGCTGAAATTCGTGCGCCTGATAAAATTGCGGGAAGGGCACCCGGCAGGATTATCTTCCGGATAATCGAAAATCGTTTTAATCCGAACGACTGTCCCATACGGATTAAATTCCGATCTACATTGTCGATACCGCCATATGTTGCAATGACGGTTGGAAAAAAGGTGCCGAACATAATTGTCGCAACCTTGGACCCTTCGCCAATGCCGAACCAGATAATGAATAGCGGCAAAAGAGCAATTTTCGGAATGGGGAAAATGGCGGAGACAAGAGGAGATAACCCTGAGCGTGCGACAGAAAAAAGACCTATCAAAGTCCCAACGAAAATTCCCAGGAAGGTTCCCGTTGACCAACCTATCACAAGGCGCTGCAGCGATGCCGCCAAGTGTTGCCATAATAATCCGGAATTAACGAGATCCATAAAGGCGCTCCAGGCTTCCGACGGGGCAGGTAGGACCAAGGGACTGATAATGCCATTTTGAGATCCATATTCCCAAAAAAGAATAAGGCCGACAAATACGAGAGGACCGATTATCCGTTTAGGAGTCGGCAGAAAACCACCCCCACGAAAGGGTACCGATTTCTCTGGAGATTGCGATTGCATAATGTTTTCTTCAGGTGGACGTTTCTCAGACATTGACCAATTCCATATCAGCGGCAAGAGCCTCTTCGCGCATCATCTCCCACAACTGATTTTGAATTTTTTCCAGTTCTGGAGAAATACGCATTCGATCTGCAAGTGGGATGTCTATTGAGACTATTTCCCTGATTTTCCCCGGCCGCCTTGATAGAACGACAATCTTGTGACCCAGTCGGACTGCCTCCGCCAGGTTGTGGGTGACATAGCAGGCCGTGTACGGGTCCTTGGACCATAAATCGACGAGATCATCCATTAACAGCTCACGGGTCTGGCTATCAAGGGCGGACAAGGGCTCATCCATCAATAGAACGGCGGGACGTACACTTAAGGCCCGGGCGATTGCAACGCGTTGCTTCATGCCGCCGGATAATTGTTTAGGTAGGGCTTTACGAAACTCTGTAAGTTTTGTGCGTCCGAGGACGTCATCGATAATTTTCTCTTTTTCCAGTGCCGCTATCGCGTGATCCTCGAGAGCAAGGGAAATATTGCCTTCAACTGTTCGCCAAGGCAAAAGCGCAAAGTCCTGAAAGATATAAGTAAGAGGATTCAGGGAATCTAGCGGAGCCGCGCCGACCTGGATGACATCTCCCGTGGTAGGTCGTTCCAGGCCACCGATAAATCGCAACAAGGTCGACTTGCCACAGCCAGAAGGGCCAATGATACAAACAATTTCGCCTTGTTTGATATCAAGGTTGATATCTTGAAGGACCTCAACATCGTCATATCGATGTGAAATATGGCGAAGGCTGAGATCCATATCAGAAACTAGAAAGTATCGACATAATCGGTATTCACAAGGGTTTCAATCGTGATGTTTTTTGACACCAATCCTTCGGATTGGAACCAGGCTAACTGATCTTTTACGTTAGTGATATTTAGTGCTGCATTTTTATTGATACGCATGGCGCCGTTTCGTATGGACGGTGCGGCTTTTTCGTATGGCTTGCTGGCATAGACATATTTATGGATCAGAACCACCATATCTTCTGCCGCCTGGTCTCCAGCTGTCTTATCAACCAACGCCGCATTAAAATCGTCAGCGCCCATGGAAAAGGCTTTCAAGAAACGTTTTGTCAGATCTGGCTTGTTCTCCGCATTATCTGTGGACGTGAAAACAGTCGTTACTTGATAATCAGGAATATACTCAGCAATCATCCCGATTTGCTCTACAGCTGGTCCTTTGGACAATGCTTTGGCGATATGGGGGACGATAGACCAACTATCGACTTGCCCTGATTTTAGGGCGCCGATGATTGCCCCGACTTTTTGTAACGGAACGGTCTTGATTTCGGAGCCTTCAAACCCTTCCTTCTGAGCAATTTTATGCGCCATGTAATGAAAGGACGATCCGGCTTGCGTAATGCCAAAACTCCGGCCTTTCAACATTGCTGGAGACGTGACACCCTCATCATAAGCTTGCTTTGAGACAAGAATGATTTGACCGTCAATGCCGGGTTCTTCTTGCAGCGCGCCCCCAATGATTTTAATGGCTCCCTTATTCGCCAGATTGATCAACGCGCCGGATATGGCAGTGACACCGAAATCTACATCCCCAGAGGCGATGGCCACAGCCATGGGCTGTGCGGCTTGAAAAAACTTGAACTCAACTTCAAGCCCCTGATCCTTGAAATATCCGCGCTCGTAAGCAACAAAACTTGGAGAATGTGACGTGAACCGTAATGCTCCAACGGTAATTTTATCAGCGGCAAAAGCGGGAAGTGCCGATGATAACGCCGACAGAGCAATCACGCCGCTGAGTGCGAATTTCGCGACGGCGCGTCTGGTGATCGAAAACATAAAATTATCCTCCTGTAAATCGGCTTTTTTTGGGCATCGGGACGCCTGTGCCATATTGTTCTAGAGGATTTGTACGTGGATCAGTGTCGTGGAGTCAATGAATTACCGAGGAAAAAATAGGTTTGGTCAGCTTTGAAATAGCGGGCCAATTCGCTATTTTTATGTCAACAGATTCGAGCGGAGCAAATTTATTTGCTCGTTTAGAGATTTGGCATTTTGGGTTAATTCCTGAGCTTTTGCCAGGGCTGCTTGGACAGGAGCCGGAGGCTTCGTCGCTGTAATTGGCTGATCTGCCCTCAATTGCAGTATTTTGGCACTGCGCGTCAGATTTGCGGAAGCATTTGCAATATTGTCGACAACCGATCTAACGTCTTTGCGAAGATCTGTTGGAAAATCAATAATATTCTCAGCTTTCGTGTCCATTTGCTTGAACTCTTTCAAAATCGATAAACGAAGTTGATATTATTTTTAGCTGAGACAGCTTAAAAATTAATTAAGCTCAATTTTTATGAATATAATCGTCGTTCTTCCGTCAATACCCGGAACGCGTTATGGTTTTTGCTGAAGAAAAAATTAAATAAAATGCTGATCAAGGAAGGTTCATAGCAATCATGACGATTACAGAGCATGCGACGCGAAGCGGGCGACATACGACTTCTTACCTTTCAGCCGGCCCGCAAGATGGCCCTCTTATTATTTTTGTCCATGGATGGCCTGAACTCTCACTCAGTTGGCGCCATCAGTTGCGAGCGATGGGAGGTCTCGGATTTTATGCTGTTGCCCCAGATATGCGGGGGTATGGCCGCTCCAGTATTTATACGCAGCATAGCGACTATGCTCAACGTGAGGTCGTTGCGGACATGATCGAATTGCTGGACTCATTAGGTCGCGATAAAGCTATTTGGGTTGGGCATGATTGGGGAAGCCCCACCGTGTGGAATATCGCCAGTCATCATCCCGAGCGTTGCCATGCCGTAGCGAACCTTTGTGTCCCATATTACACGTTGGAACGCGGCATAGATGCATTTCTCCCCCTTGTTGACAGGGAGACTTATCCCGTTGATCAATTTCCGGCTGGCCAGTGGGAGTATATGCGGTTCTATGAAGAAAATTTTGAAGCCGCATGCGCCGCTTTTGACGCAAATCCCTTAAACACGGTCAAAGCGCTTTTTCGCAAAGGGAAACCGGATGGTGCGAAGGTTCCATCTCTCACGTCAATGGTCAGGAAGAATGGCGGTTGGTTTGGAGAAATGGGGGAAGCTCCCGACGTTCCACGAGATGGCGACGTTGTGAGTGAAGAAGACTTGAGTATCTATGCGGCGGCCTTGGCGCGGAACGGTTTCTTTGGCCCTGATTCCTATTATATGAACCACGAATTGAACGCTGAGTATGCGGCTGAGGCATTGAAGGACGGGTATATCGATCTACCAACGTTGTTTCTTTTGGGTGAATATGACTATACCTGTGAATGCGTGCATTCACGATTGGCCGAGCCAATGCAAACCTATTGCCGTAATTTGACCACGACGAATGTTAAATCAGGTCACTGGATGGCGCAGGAGAAGCCAAGAGAGGTTAACGCAGCACTGACGAAATGGCTGGTGACGGTGATACCGGATATCTGGCCAGGCTGAGATTGGCCCGTAATCAAGAAGAGACAATCTAATGTTCCGCGAGGGACTAAATCACGTCGTCCGCGATCCATGTTTTAATCGCCTTGATATCTTTATCGAGCAAGACTAAATCAGCGTCAAATCCTGGCCGAATTTGACCAATTTTGTCGTTTAACCCCAAAAAAGTAGCAGGCGTGGTCGAGGCCATTTTGACAGCGGAAAGCAAGGATTGTCCGGCGAGTTTTGAAACATTACGAACTGCTGTTGCCATATCAAGAACGGAGCCTGCCAAAACACCGTCTGCCGTAATACATCTACCGTCACGAACATCGATAAGCTGGTCGCCAAGCATGAAGCCAGTCTCATCTGTTCCGACAGGTGACATGGCGTCTGTTACCAGCATTATTTTATCCGGCCCTTTGGCCGCGAGCGTTGCGCTCAAAGTGGCCCAGTGAACATGCTGGCCGTCTGCGATAACCCCGCAGAAACTGTCGCTGCTTGCCAGTGCTGCACCAATTACACCCGGTGCACGACTTTGCATGGCTGGCATAGCGTTATGAAGATGCGTAAATCCTGTCAAACCAGCGTCCATCGCTTCTTGTGTTTGATCATAGGTGGCATTCGTATGGCCGGCGCATACTATTACTCCCGCATCAACAAGGGAGCGAATATAACCTGCCGTCACTTTCTCTGGCGCCAGTGTCACGATTACCTGCCCGAGATTACTATTTTTTACCAGCTCGAGAAAACTGTCATCCATTGGCCGGATTAAATTTGCATCATGAACACCCTTGCGCTCAACGTTGAGGAATGGTCCTTCGAAATGGATCCCTTTTATGCCGGGGCTATTTTCCGCCCGGGCCTTTTCCACCGCTGCAGCCATTTTCCTCATTTTGGTGGCCTCATCGGTGATGAAGGTGGGCGTGAGGGAGGTCGTTCCGAATTTTCGATGCGCTGTTGCGACAGTTTCAATAGAGGACTTATCAGGTGTATTATTTAGTAAAACACCGCCGCCGCCATTGACTTGAATATCGACAAAACCAGGCACAAGGAAGTGCCCGTCCAAATCTTCAACAGGACAGGAAAGCGGGACATCTATAGATGCGCAAAGTTTTACAATTTTTCCATTTTCCATAAGGACGGAATGATTTTCCAGCCATGTATCACCCGCATAAATTTTGCTGTTGGAAAGTGCTAACATGGCTACAGGCCTCGACTGTGCATATTAATCAAGCCGAGATTTTCCGTGATCAACTGTAAGGCACCATCAAAGGTATCTCCTTCGGGTTGAACGAGATGGCGGACAGTTTCATCCGACAACCGTGATCGAATTGCGGCGGACAAACCGCCCATATGACAAATTTTTTCTGAACCCCTGCTCACCAAAGCGGACACCAGTTCGTCGATTTCAGCTGAGATTTCTGTCAATAATTGATTGGCGACTGGATCTCCCTGATCTGCATGAGCGAAGACAACAGCAGCAAATTTTCCGTAATCTGCCGGCTGGGCCGTCATCGCCCAATGATGAGCGGTAGCGGCTGTCCCGCCCAACGCGGATAAAATTTCGTCGCATAGGGGAGAGGGGGATCGGATAGCGTCAAAAGCTTGCACGGCTCGTCGGATTGCCAGATGTCCAAGTCTAGCACCGCTGCCGTGATCCGAAATCGAAAACCCCCAACCACCCACATAGAAACTCTTGGCCTGCACGACACCGAACCCACAGGAACCGGTTCCGGTTATTAACAATGCGCCATCCTTGGTACCAAATGCCCCCAACCGTGCCACAAAGGCGTCCGTTTCACCGCATAGGGAGGCAAAGGGATGATCCATTTCTCGAAATTTACTGCGAAGGTTCTCATTAACCAGACCTGCAATGGCTAAGGCTGTCTTCAGGGAAGATAATACGACACCGGGATTCGCTAATTCCGTAAGGGCGTTTTTAGACGCGTCAACAACGGCTGACATCATAACATCCAGTCCGAGGGAGGCATTGGCTGGCCCAGCAATACCTTCCGCCAACTGGCTTCCTGTTTGATCATAGAGCCGGACACGGCAATGCGTGCCCCCACAATCAGCGGCGAGGTAGGTTGGTATATGAGCGGTCGTCTGCGTCAATAAATCTTATTCCATCTGTATAGGCGCCGGTTTTACGTGAAACTGTGTTACAATACTCATAACAAATTAAAAACGAATATTTCTGCCAACGCATTAACTTAATGCATTTTCCAATCTCCTTCGTCAAAAAATGGAATATCGAAACAGGCAGAAGGACGATAGCGTTGCAACCAACTATACAGGGGAATGATCCATCGACTTGATACGGCAAAAAACCCAGGTTGCAATTGTTGGGGCCGGTCCCTCGGGGCTGTTGCTCGGACAGTTGTTGCACAAACAGGGTATCGATAATGTTATTGTGGAGCGGGTCAGTGCGGCATATGTCCTGGGTCGGATTCGCGCCGGCGTTATTGAACAGGGTTTCTCCGACCTTATGGAGGAGGCCGGCGTTTCAGATCGTATGAAATCCGAGGGAGAAATTCATCATGCCGTTGAGATTGCGACTTATGGTGACGTTCATTCCATTGATTTAGGCGGTCTTACGGGTGGGAAAGTCGTCACGGTCTACGGTCAGACTGAAATAACCCGTGATCTGATGGATGCCCGCAGCGCGTCTGGACAAATAACTGTATATGAAGCTGACGATGTTCGGCCGCAGGACGTCAAGACGGACAATCCTTTCGTGACATATACTGTGGACGGACAGTCGCATATTCTGGACTGCGACTATATCGCGGGATGTGACGGATTTCATGGCATATGCAGGCCTTCAATCCCCGACGGCGTGCTCAAGGAATACGAAAAAATCTACCCCTTTGGATGGCTCGGCCTGCTCGCCGATACACCCCCTGTTAATTACGAACTGATCTATATAAAGCATGAAAGAGGCTTCGCCTTGTGCAGTAAGCGATCAGAGACCCGTAGTCGGTATTACCTGGAAGTTCCCGTCGAAGAGAAAGTGGAGGATTGGTCCGACAATCGTTTCTGGGAAGAACTTATACAGCGCTTGCCTGTCGAGGCAGCAAGCCGTCTCGTTACCGGTCCGTCTCTTGAGAAAAGTATCGCGCCGCTACGGAGTTTCGTTACGGAACCCATGCAATATGGCAGGATGTTCCTTGTTGGCGATGCAGCACATATCGTCCCGCCAACGGGTGCAAAAGGCCTAAATCTGGCAGCAAGCGACGTCAGTACCTTGTATCGGATTTTGACCAAGGTCTATAAAGAGGGCCGGGTAGATCTGATCGAGAAATATTCCGAAATTTGTCTCCGGCGGGTTTGGCATGGTGTCCGGTTCTCCTGGTGGATGACGAACATGCTGCATTCTTTCGATGAAAGTGAGATTGAAGGACGGATCAGAAGTTCGGAACTCAGTTTTTTCCTGAACGAGGAAGCGGGACGGCGTGTGTTGGCTCAACAATATGTCGGCCTGCCCTATGAAGAACTAGAATGATTTCTTCGTAACCTTGACAGACGAATAACAACAAGAAACTATGGCAAAAATTCTTTATTAGGGAGTATCACATGAAATTCGGTTTATTGGGTGGCGCAGTCCTCGCGGCAGCGCTCGTAACAGGCAATTTTGCGTCAGCGGAAACACGGGTGACGTATAAATCGGCGAAATCGACGTCATCCTATTATCAAATGGCGGTCCAGATTGCTGAAGCCATGAAAAAGGGTTCCAATGGCGATATCATTTTAACCGTTGAAGAGAGTCAGGGCTCTGTCCAGAATGTTAAGGAAGTTGCCGCGCGAACGGGAAATTATGTTTTTACCACGCCGCCGGTCCTGGTCAAACTAGCCCAAAAGGGCAAGGCCATGTTCGAAGGCAAGACCAACCCGAAATATGACGAAATCCGGGCGTTGTTTCCCATTCCTTCCCTGACCATGCATTTTGTCATGCGTGCCGACAGCGATGTTAAGACATTTGAAGATCTGGCCGGGAAGAAACTGTTGATCGGTAAAGGATCCTTCGGCGCCAAGGAAGGGGCGAAATATGTCAAGCTGTTTGGTTTGGAAGGTAAGGTGAATATCGCCAATGTTGAATTGGGTAGTTCCGTCGCAGCATTGAAAAACAAACAAATCGACGGATTTGTTACGGCCGGATCATACCCGGCGCCAAACGTAATTGAGGCCGCCGCAACAACACCGATTACTCTGATCAGCCTGACAGATGAACAGGTAAAGCAGACAAAGCGGACGAAATTGATGATCCCGGCGGGAACATATCAGGGAGTTGACGCTGCAACAGAAACCACGTCACTGCCTGTTGTCGCCTATACGACAACGCAGATGGACGATGCGACGGCCTATGAACTGACGAAAACCTATTGGTCGCAAAAAGCTGAAATGGGTGCGAGCCATCCGTGGTGGAATGCGGTTTCCGGCGCCATGCTGACAAATGTCTATGGCAAATTGCATCCCGGTGCGCTTAAATATTACGATGAAGCAGGGATCAAAGTTCCAGACGCCCTCCGCTAATCATGCTTGACGGGTCGCCGCAGCGACGTTTGCTCTGGAGTGCGCTCGGCGGCCTGTCCATCCTCTTTCACATCGGGCTGGTGTTCAGCGGCCTCGTCCCCAGTCTGGTGTCCAGGCCATTGCATATGGCACTGGCATTGCCTTGGGCGTTTGTCTTCATGGCAAAAACCACCACTCAGAAACTTGTTGGGTTTGTTCTTAGTACGTTTGGTATTCTCGGGTGTTTCTGGATAGCGGCCAATGAATCCATGTTGGGAGACCAGTATGGCTCGCTGGAAGGTAACTTTCAGCTTATCCTGTCTGTTTTTCTGATTTTACTCGTCCTCGAGATGGCGCGTCGCTCGATCAGCTGGCCGTTACCTCTGGTCGCGTTGCTGGCCCTTTGTTATGGTCTGTGGGGCCAGTACCTGCCCGGTGAATTTGGTCATCCGGGGCTCCCGATCCGGAGCTTCCTCGGCACGATGACGATTGCCGAAGGCGGCCTTTGGGGAAAATTAACAGCCGTTTCAGTGGGCATCGTTGCGGTTTTCGTCATTATGGGTGCCGTGCTGAATGCCGGTGAAGCGGGCCAGGGCTTTATGAATGTGGCTACCGCCGCTGCAGGCAGATTGAAGGGCGGCGCAGCGAAAGTGTCAGTGCTGTCTTCCGCGTTGTTCGGGTCCATCTCCGGATCGGCATCGGCGAACGTGGCCTCTACGGGCGCCATTACCTTGCCGGCGATGACACGCCTCGGCTATCCGAAACGTTTGGCGGGTGCGGTTGAGGCCGTCGCGTCTTCAGGTGGCCAGATCATGCCGCCATTGATGGGGGCCGGGGCCTTTGTCATGGTAGAGCTGACCGGTGTACCCTATACCGGGATTATGGCCGCCGCGATCCTGCCGGCAATCCTGTATTTCATCGCCGTCTGGGTCGGGATCAATGCCTTTGCCCGGCGTTATGAATTAAAAGGTGTTGCGAAAGAAGACCAACCGGCCCTGAAAACGGTTATTATCACCTCTGCTTTTTTTGCAGTTCCGTTCTTTGTGCTTCTGGAAAGAATGTTCGTTGGGGATTACACACCGCAATATGCAGCCTGTGTTGCCATTCTGGTTGCGGCGGTTCTTTTGCTATTTGACGGGCGGCTCACCTTATCCGTTAAACGAACCTTTAGTCGTCTGGAATCTGTTTGTCTCACGGCAGGCAAGCAAATCTCTCTCATCGCATCGATTATTCTCTGCGCCAGTCTGGTCATCAGTGTCCTTGGCCAAACGGGCCTTGGGATCAAAATCACGTCGCTTATTTTAAGTGGGTCAGGGGACCAGCTCTGGCCTGCATTATTATTGACGGCACTAGCCTGCCTTATTCTGGGAATGGAAGTTCCGACCACGGCCGCGTATGTCATCTGTGTTTCTGTTGCCGGTCCGGCCCTGCAAGCCCAAGGACTTGACCCGCTTATCACCCATTTGTTTGTTTTCTGGTTTGCCTTGCTCTCGACCATTACACCGCCAGTATGTGGTGCAGTTTTTATCGCCGCCGGGATGGTGCAGGAAAATTGGTTGAAAGTCGCCGTGTTTGCGATGTTACTTGGGGTCGGCTTGTATCTTGTACCGCTTGCAATGATTGCCAACCCGTCGCTTATAGAGTTTTCGGACAATCCCGTTGGCGCGTTGACCGCCTTCTTTAAAATTGCCGTGGGCCTTGCCGCCATCTCCTTTGGCATGATTGCACCTTTCGCCTTATTACCGCGGCTTGCCCTTGTTGCCTTCGGCGGAGTAGTCTTGTTTACCTTTGGCGTCGTATTTTAGCGAAGAGGTTTTCATGCTTTTGTTTCCGCGCTCAAAAAACCGTCCCTTTCATTTCGGCCCGTTTCCGCTGGAAACACTGAGACGCGACAGTACAGTTTATGCGCGAGAAGCAAAACGACCGATGGCTGTTATGCCCGGCCCGGCCAGTGATCAAGACGGAATTGGCGGCGTCGCAGATGCCTATCAACGTCTTTTCAGTCAGTTCAAGGAAGGAATGGCAGCAGCACAAACGGCACCCCTCCCAGAAGATCTGGGGCCAAGGGCCGTCGACTTGAAAGGCGCCGCCTATTTTCTCGATGCAAGTATGGCCGGCATTTGTGAAATACCGGACAATGCATGGCTGCAATCGCCTGAAAATTCAGCTAATCAATATGCGCTGGTGATTTTGTTGGAGCATGTTCAGCTGCCGGAGCAATCTAATCTGGCTAGCTCCTGGATTGGTGGATCTGCAGGCAGCCTGCATCACCTGCGGATTACCGAGATCGCAACATGTATCGCGGGGCATGTCCGAAATATGGGATTTGATGCCCGGGTTCATGTGGCCGGAGATCCGGAAATTGATATTGTAAAGTTGAGTGTTCTCGCCGGAGTGACTATTCGCACTGGTGATGTCGTTACCGCGCCGTTTATAGGGCGCGAATTCTCGCTGGCGGCTATAAGCATGGAGTATGATGTTGCCATTGATGCACCGCTGCATGCTGCTTCCTTGAAAGCCAAAGGGCTGCATTATTGGTGGGGTCAGAATGGCGCTCAATCGGGCCGGGAGAGGCGACGCCGGAGTAAACGGGCCAGTCATTTGAGCCGGTACCCCATGGAAACCGTAAAGCGTATCGATCGACCAACGACGCTCATTCTCGATGATGAAGTCCCGCGAGTTCCAAAACGCGCCGAGTTCTTCCAACGGGCCCTGTTCGGCGATTTGGGGGCGAAGGCCCAGAAGGAAAGGGGACGCTTTGCCTTTAAAACGCCGTTGTCCGTAAGCCTACTTGAGCTCATCAAGGCGCTTGTGCCACAACAGGACGGTCCGATCGCGCCTGAAATAGCGGCAGATGTCAGTAATCCTGGTGAGAATACTAAAGCCATCAAGTCGCTGTCCTATTATCTCGGCGCCGATTTGACCGGTATTTGCGAAATCCCGAATTATGCCTGGTATTCACATCGGGCCGACGGCAGCGAAGTTAATCCCAACCATAAATACGCCATCGTCATGCTGATTGATCAGGGGTATGAGACCATGGAAGGGGCGAGCGGTGATGACTGGATGTCCGGTGCACAGTCCATGCGTGGATATCTACGCGGCGCTGAAATTGCCGGTTTGATGGGGCAGATGTTACGAGAAAAAGGCGTGCCGTCCCGTGCGCAAACCAACGCGGATAGCGAAGTTCTCCAGATACCGTTGATTTTATGGGCGGGTTTGGGCGAACTGAGCCGGATTGGCGAGCTGGTTCTCAACCCGTTTGTAGGCCCCCGGTTCAAATCTGTCGTGTTGACCACGGATTTGCCGTTAATCGCCGATAAACCCATTGATTTTGGCCTGCAAACCTTTTGCGGGAATTGTATGAAATGTGCCCGGGAATGCCCCTGCGATGCCATTCCTTTTGGCGATAAAGTGATGTTTAACGGTTATGAAATCTGGAAACCGGATGTGGAGCGCTGTACCCGGTATCGGGTGACGAACCCTAAGGGATCGGCCTGCGGTCGCTGCATGAAAACCTGCCCGATAAACAAGGTGGTGGATGCCGACGGGGCGTATTTAACTCGCGTTGCCAGTTGGATGGGCATTAACGCCATGGCGCTTAAGCCACTGATGGTACCAATAGCCACATGGCTCGATGACAAACTCGGGAATGGCATGAGAAATCCTGTTAAAAAATGGTGGTTTGACCATGAAATCATTGATGGAATCTCCGTCGACCCGCCCAAGGGGACAAATCAGAGAGATATTGAACCAGACCGGCAAGTGGATGCCGCCAAGCAGAAAATGGCCTATTATCCAGCCGATACAATGCCGGCACCCGATCAAAAAGCTCCAAAACCAATTGATCGCAAAGCCGCTGTAAAAGCAGGCCAGTTGTTGGAGCGTCCGTCAGAAGCCTATTTACGGCATAAGGCAGGCGGGGCGTCCCCGCAGCATTACCAACCAGCTATATCCACTGGAGAGGACAAGGGGGCTAGCCAAGCACCTGATAGCCCCTACAAATAACGGTTACCATACGCCGAAATAGATACCGCGCTCCTTTGCATTATCGGTTCGATTTTCGATTTCCTCATGGGTAATTGTTGTGCGGTTTCGCCTTTCACGTAGCCATTTATTCAGCCGGTCTGACATTTCCCGCCGAACTCCTTCATGAGAGATACTCTCTCCAAGATCCGTCAGCTCCTTAGGATCTGCCTTTAAATCAAAGAGTTGCGGCCTGAAGTGATCGTGAGATATGAACTTCCAGAGATCGGTGCGCACCATATAAACACGGGTTTGATCCGGTGCGAGGTCTAGGGACAATCGCGCCCCTCGCCAGGCGTAATCAGCTTCACTAAACACCGCATCCCGCCAATCGACTGCCACGTCACCGCTTAAGTGTGGCAATAAAGAGCGTCCTTCAAGGATATGAGTTTGGCTGTCTCCACCCAGGGCATCAATAAAAGTTGGAATAAGATCAATGGCTTCGACTAATGCATTAATGTGCTGGCCGCGGGTGGCATCAGCATTTTCGTCCGGATTATACAGGATCATCGGAATGGCCAGGCTTTCTTCGTGAAACATTTCTTTCTCGCCCAACCAGTGATCCCCCAGATAATCCCCATGATCGCTGGTCAGCACGATCAGGGTATCGTCCAGTCGCCCTCGCTCCTCAAGAAAGGACATGAGGCGTCCAATATGATCATCAAT
>Ga0315336_1001425_pt1 | contig 46677 bp, 49 predicted proteins | sample ASW5metaG_FD_204512 | JGI IMG/M metagenome (GOLD analysis project Ga0315336, IMG submission 204512) | Ammonia-oxidizing marine archaeal communities from Monterey Bay, California, United States - ASW #5 | ecosystem: Environmental > Aquatic > Marine > Intertidal zone | place: USA: California... | reverse complement strand
CCCACCAGGGGGGGGGGCCCCCCAAGGGTCCCCGCCCCACTTCTTTTGGGTCGAGGGCCCGGTTAAGGGCGGGCGCTGTCCGGCCTGTCCGAGAACTCCTGGCCCACGGATTCGTCTTCGGTCGGCGGCACTAGCCACAGGTGCCGCGCCTGGTGCAGCTCGCGGCCCTGTGCGGCGCGGATCCTGGCCAGCAGCGCCGCAGTGGAAGGGGTGTAGGCCATGGTGACTCCTCCGACGTCCGGGATCTCGCGAGCTAGGCCGAGGCGTTGTCGATCAACCGCGTGCTCAGCCACTGACGGCCGCGGGCGGTAGTGACCTGAAACAGGTTGGGATGCCGCCCATCCTGGGTGATGACGATTGTGGTGGACGGAGCCAGAGCTGACTGGGGGCGGCGCAGCACCACGGTGATCGCTGCGGCCGGTGCTTCCCTACTGCCGTCGGTGAGAACGATCGCCCCAGGCGGCGGCACGGCCGGGGGCAGCATGAACTGCTCTGCCGCACCGTGACTGGCCAAGGCGTCCCACTGGCGAGGATGGGCGGTGTACACCGCCACCGGCAATCCCGAGAGCGCCAGCCGCGCGACGATCCCCATATGGAACTGCTGGGTGCCGGTGACGGTGATCCGCACCGGTTCCGGGGACGCCAGGCCCAAATAGACCGGCTGACGATCACGGCTGAAGCCCAGCGGTACCCCGGCGGCCGACGTCGGCCACCGCAGCTGCGCCAAGTCGGACCACGTGAGCCGGCCGCTCGGCAACTCGATGTCGTGATGGTCGAAACCGGTCGCCGTCAACGACGGGGCCACTGCCCGATGCAGCCCATGAAAGCCGGTCAGTCCTGAAAGCGGATACCGCGGAGGCTGGGCGCTGGTCAACGTGCCCACACACGCCTCGACCGTGGCCGTCTGGCGGTTCAGTGACCGCACGGTCACCGACACCCACGTCGCCTTGGTGTTCAACGTGACGATGTTGGACATGACGTCATCAAAAGCCCCTGGATCCACCGCGTAGATCGCGCGGAAGCCATCGGAATACTCCGTGCCCGTCCAGGTTTCCTTGCGCACCATGGCCGCCGCAGGCACGAACCGTGGCAGCGCATCTGAGGTGTCGCTGAGCGTGGCCAGCCATCCGCGCTCGCGCAGTTCGGCCACCAGTCGCCGGGACACCGTGTCGGCCAACGTGGCGCGCCGCGGGCCCGCCGCCGACGCCTGCTCGACCTCCTCCAGGGCGGGCTCGTCGTCGAGGCCTTCGGAGCGGCCTGTGGCGGCCGCAGGAGTGCCCATCGTGGTCTGGCGGGCCGTCAGCGCCCCCACGTTGTCTTCGGCGCGCAGCGTGTACGTCAGCCAGGTGTCGCGGTGCTGAGGCGTCCGCGCGGTCAGCAGTGGCGCGGAATCGGTGCGCAAGCCGCTCGCCGGCGGGGTCCGGGTGAGCGCGGTGATGTTCAACGCCTCAGCGCGGACCCCGTAGCGGTCCAGCCAGCTGGTGACGAAGTTCCACGGCATCTGGTCAACGGTGTCGGCCGGGGTGGACAGCGCATGCGGGTGTGGGCGCAGGTGGATGACGATCTGCGCTTCCAGCGCGGTGGATCGCACGCTGGGGAGCTGCTGGTCCTCGGCTGACGCGTCGCGTCGCGGCCGGCGCTGGGTGCCTCGGACACGTTGGCGGCGATTGAACAGCGCCATCGGAACTCGGCGCCGTACCGTCGTCGAGACGTGCTGCCCATGCCAGGAGCCCAGGAACGCCAGGATCAGCGCCACGCCGATGGCGTAGTGCCACCACATCGGCCGCTGGCCTGGCGGCAGCAACGCTGCCCAGACCAGCAGAAGCAGCGACACCAAGGTTGTGAGCCGGCGCCAGCTCGGCGCCGCGGGAGCGAACCGTCGCCGCGGGCGGTTAGTTGCTTGTGTTGCCACGGCGCATTCCAATCAACGTGATGGCGACGACGGCGCCGACGATGGCGAGGATGCCGACACCGAAAGCGATCATTCGGGGTAGCCGGTCATCCGGTGGTGGCGGTGCCGGCGGCTCTACTCGCACGACGGGCATGTTGGCGGGCACCTCCTCGCCGTCGGGGATCTCCCATGTCAGTGCCGCGACGGGATCAATCACCCCGGCGCCGACCAGGTTTGACGGTGAGCGGGCTGCGTTATGGGAGGTTCCGACGATCCGGTTGACCACCTGGCGGGCGGTGAGGTCAGGGAACTCCGATCGCACCAGAGCGGCGATGCCGGAGACGTAGGCCGCGGCGAAGCTGGTCCCGTTGATGGGTACCAGGGGTTCCTTGTTGGACGGCTGGCCGTTGACCAGGCCCGAGTTGGGGCCGTTGCCCAGCGTCACGATCTGCTCACCCGGTGCGGCGACGCCCACCCAGGGCCCGGCCATGCTGAACCCTGAGGGTTGCCCTTCGGGTGTCAAAGAGCCGACCGAGAGCACGTAGGGCTGCCAGTACGACGGCGTGGAGATGGTGGTGGCCCCGGCCCAGTTGCGCGGATCCTCAGGGTTTTTCGGGTCGGTCAGGGGGTTGCTCTGGCAGTTGCTTTCGCCGTTGTTGCCGGCCGCGGTGACCACCACGATGTCCTTGTCGATCGCCGCGTAGCGCACCGCGGCGCCGAGCGCCTTTTGGTCGACCTGCTTGTACTCGGCGATGCAGTTGACGATCGAGATGTTGATGACGCGGACGAAGGGCATGTCGGCGGCATGGCGAATGGCCCGGGCCAAGGTGGCGACGTCGCCGGCGGTCTTGACTTCCTGGGGGTCACCGCCGGAAGGGATCTTGGGTGCCCACTGCGCCGAACTCTGCCGGATCGAGACGATCGACGCTTCGGGCGCGACGCCAGAGAAGCCGTCCGGGCCCGGCTGTGCGGCGATGATGCCGGCGACTGCCGTCCCGTGGCCGTCGCAATCGACCAGTCCGTTGGCGGAGGGGTCGATAAAATCTCCACCCGGATTGAGGTTGGGCAGACGCGGCTGGGGCGCGACCCCTGAGTCGATGACGGCGACCGCCACTCCCCTACCTCGCGAGGTCTTCCACGCCTCCGGCAGGTTGAGCATCGCCTGGCTTGGCGGTACCAGCGCCGGGTCGAAACCCGGTAGGGCGCCGTTGATTGCGCACTGCTCGGTGTTCTTGCGCATCTCCTGTTCCGGGCCGGGCGGGCCGTCAGGAGGCAGTGCTGCCGGGTCGACCACCGGCATCGTCAGGGCAGCGGCCTGTGGCGGCGGGCTGCACAGCATCAGCAGCGCCACCGACGCGGCCACGGATCCGAGCTGTCGCATCATCACAGAGTCCCCCGGTTACGAATCAGGCTGACCAGGCCGACCAGCCAGAGCATCGACGGCACGATCGTGACCAACAGGGTGTTCTGGAACAGGTCCAGGCGTCGCCGCTGCGGGATCGTCAGATCCCCAAGCGTGAGCATCGACATGATCAGCAGCACCACTGTCAGGCCGATAACCGTCGCGGTCGCGTACAGCCCGGCCATCAAGTGGCCGGTCGCGGTGAACGCTATGGCCAGCGCCGCGGCCGTGAGGAACGGTGCGGACAGGAACCACAGCGCCGTCAGTCGTGAATCCCAAATTCGCATCCGCAGCAGCGTCACCGTGACAGTCGCGACCACCAACCACCACGCAAGCAGCTGGGGTGCGTCGGGCAGCCAGGCCACAAGCACCGAGCCGATGACAGCCAGAATGACGGAGGCCGCGATCAGACCGTTTTGATACGAGGCGCTGGTGGCGGTTTTGCGTGGCAGGCCCTCGATTTCGGCCAGCGAGGATGCCGGCGGGGTTGGTTCACCCGGGGCCGGGACGTTGGGCAGTGGAAAGCGAGCCCACACAGCCGAGGAAGTTGGAGCGTTCAGGGCTACCAGCAGCGAGACCCCAAGCACGCCGCAGCCCAGCGACAGGTAGGGCAGATGCCACAGGATGCGTACCGCGGCGGCAATCGCGACGGTGATGCCGACCGCGATCATGGCGGTGTAGGTGGCTACGTAGGTGCTGGTCACCGCCAACAGCACCAGCGACCAGGCGACAATACCGGCGGCGGCCAAGAAAACCCGCGGCGCAGCCGCGTCACCGGGCAGTGCCGCGGCCAGCGCCAGGGCAAGCGGAACGGTGGTAGCTAGCCCCATACGGGCCGAGGCGACAGAACGACCGCGCCGGCTCAACACCACTGTCGAGGCCACGAACGTGACGGTCAGGACACCCAGAGCTGCCGCGGCCCACCACTGATAGCCGCGATACCACCCGTCGAGGGCCAGCCCACAGACCAGCGCGCCGAGAGCGAGCACGACCACTTGCGCCACACCCGGCAACAGCTGGTGATTGAACGGTTTGAACTGGCCCTTCGAGTGAATGGCCGCGGCATCGGCGATGTCCTCGACGACCGGCGGTGCCGCCGGCCCCGGGGGCAGCTTGCACAGGATCAACTGCTCGCCGTCGTCGATGTTGAGTGTCTCGAGTGTGGCGTCCAAGCTGAACGGCGTACCACCGAGTGGGGCAAGTGAATACGGGCGTGGGCTGTCGACGTCGGCGACGTCCTGCGGCGCTAGGTCACCGTCATCGCGTCCCGATGTCAGCGTCGCCCGGATCCGCGGGATGAGTTCACGGATGGCCAACGTGGTCGGCAGGGCCAGGTCGGCGTTCGCGCCCTCGCCGATGATGGCGACGCGGACTTGCCCGGTTGCAGTGGCTGGATCCATTGTCAGTAGCTCCCCAGTTCCTCAGGGCGGTGGCGTGATTCGCGTGTCGGGAAGAACAGCGCGATCGAGCCAGCCAGTTCCATTACGGCCTTGCGGGTCGTCTTGCCCATCCGCAGAAATTCGATGAAACCGCCTTCGTGTAGGTGCTTGTCGTAGGGCACCCGCACCACTTCCTGAATCTGCTCACGGAAGGTGCCTTCGGCAGCCTTCATGTCGATGGCAGGAGTGTCGCCGCTGTTGGCGTTCAACGTCACCACCGTTCGCGGGATCAGCCGGCCAAAGCTGTGCGACTGCAGCCACGCCAGCGTTCTCATGGCGCCGTTGAGGCCGGGAGCGTCGTTGGAGGACACCACGACCAGGCAGTCGACCTGCTTGGCGATCGTCGGGAACAGCGACGAGGTGATCGAGGTCCCGCAGTCGAGAATGATGATGTTGTAGTGCAGGCGCAGGATATCCATCACCTTCTCGAAATCCTGGCTGTTGAGCCGGTAGGACGAGCGCGGATCATTCTGCGAGGCAAGCATTTCCAGCCGGTCGTGATTCTGGACGGTGAACGTTTTGACGTTGGAATAGCTCCTGGCGTCCCGCAGCAAGGCCAGTTCCTGGATGTTGGCTTTCGGGCCGCCGTTCTTCTCGAACCGCGCCGAGAGGTTGCCAAGGTCGGTGTCAACGTCGACCACGATCACCCGGTCGCCGCGCTCACGGGCGATTGCGTTGCCCGCAGCCACGGCCATGGTGGTCTTGCCCACGCCGCCCTTGGAGTTGACGAACGCCACGGTGTAGATGCCCGTGAGCTGCCCTTTGATCCGGTCGAGGATCTCGTCGTCGTGCTGCTCTTTAGCGCTCGGGCCCGGCTTGATCAGCCCGAATGTCATGACTCTCACGGCCTTGCGCCACCCGCGGTTGGCCACAAGGCGCCGGTTGGGCTCGAAATCCGGGGAATTGTCTTGGCCGGCAACGAACCCGCCATTGCCGAAGGGTTCTCCGCCTTCCAGGGCGGCCGCGAAGAGAGGCGGCGGGGCCGGTGGTGTCGCCTGTGGCGGTGCGGGCGGCCAGCCCTGCTGCGGTGCAGCGGGATCCGCGCCTGCGGGGCCGAAGAAATCACCGACACCGGGATCCTGTCCCGCCTTCTCCCGCAACGCGGCCATGTCTGATGCCGACAGAACCGTCGTCTGCTCGCTCGGGTCCTGGCGCCGTGGCGCCGGATACCCACCGTTCGGCTGCTGAGGTGCTGAGGGGGCGCCCTGCGGTGTGTTCGGGGGTGCCTGCTGCGTCCACCGCTGCTGTGGCGGCTGCTGGTGGCGTGGCTCGGGGGCCGCATGCTGCGGCGCCGATGAGGGTGGCTGCTGCGGGCCCGGCCACGCCCCACCGAGTATTTCGGCCGCATGCTCGGTCGCTGGCGGCGGTGTAGTGGCTGCCGGCGGCGAAGATGGCGCTGGCGGGGGCGGGGGCGGCGGCGTGGGCTGGCTCGGGAATCTGTCTGGCTGGGGCGCCGCGCCAGGCTGCGAGGTGCGTCGTGCCTCTTCGGAGGGGGCCGGCGTGGGCGCGGGCGTCCCCCAGCGGTCGTCGGCCGGTGAGAAGCCTGACGGGGCGGCCTGGTGGCCCCAGTCGGCCGGCGGTGGGGGCAGTACCGGGCGGGGCTGCGAGCCGGTGTCGGTCGTCGGCGACGGTGCCCGGCGGTGCTCCCCTTCCTGCTGTCGCACCTCGGCGGTGCGCTCCTCCGGTGCATCGCTGTGCTGCTCGGGGCGGGGGTCGTCGTTGTTTGAGGCGAAGAAATCAGGTGGTGTGCTCATAGTGTGTATCCGTTTCCGTTGATCGGGTCAGATGTCGAAGTTCTCGTGGGGAAACCAAGTGCCAGAGGGCAATCGCGCAGTCAGGTCGCGCACCGCCATGGCGACGGCGAACGGTTCGGCTGGGGCGAATAGCGACGTTGCAGGCTCACCCTCTTGTGGACTGACGAGGATCCGCCCTACCTGGGTGCTGATGACGTTGACGCTGACGTCGGTCTGATGGCGCGCGCCGTCTGCTGAGTCGTGGGCAGTCAGTTCCACGGTGATGCGCTCGCCAGTGCGGGCCAGCTCCATGATGTCAGCGCTGCCCTCGGTGACGTCCAAGTCGGTCAGCGTCTCCACGACATCGGCGCCGCGGCCGATGCGCGCGTCGATTTGCTTGCCGATGTCCATGCGGATCTCGAACTCGGTGAACTGCGCAGGAGGCTCGTCGTCGGGAAGGCCTGCGGTGATGATGGGCACGATCGACTCGCTGTGGTCGAGCTGCAGCGGGGTGAACGTGACCATCTGGGCGTATCGCAGTGCCACGACGGCATGGGGCGGGTTGGTCCGGGCCAGGACGCCGCGCAGCATCTGCTCAGCGCTGATGATCGTGTACCACTCCAGCCATTGTCGAGGTTGGCAGACTGTCCGGATCGCTTCGGCCACAGAGGGTTTCACACGTCCGTCATCGTCGATCACGCCTGCCTCGGTGAGTTCGGCCAGCGACCGGGCGTTGAACGGCTCCCGGTCAGAGGGGTCGACATAGGGGCCGGTGATCGCCAGCTTCCATGGGTACATTCCGCCGCCGAGGTAGTCGGCGAGGAACCACGCCTGGTGCGCCGTCACTTCCACTGCCTCATATCTAGCCATCAGTGTCGCCACCCTTTGTCGGGGGTTCGGCCTTCTCAAGTTCCTCCAGCACGGGCTCCAGGGCACGCTCGGTGATCAGTGACATCGATGCGCCCCAGCGCTGCTCTTGGGCTTTGAGCCGCTTCAGAGTCGACCGCTTGAGCCGCAGTGTGGTGGCGGTCTTCTCGTCTTGGTCCAGCAACTTCTTGGACAGTTCCTGGACTAGGGCGCCGCCGACGCTATCCGATTGAGTCGTCGCCATCGTGACTCACCCCTTCCTTGCTGGGTCTTTGCCCCCGCGATCGCAGTAGAGCACACGCGATGGACACGGCAAATAGATTGCATATCCCCGTAGCCAATACGGAAAAAGCCTGTAAGCGCCGCATCCGTCGGTGTCTAGTCTGCCCTGAACCCATAGGTGCATCGCGCACCAATTACGCCATCTGTCTGCAATACGCGCGTAAGCGCCGAATACGCGCATATGCGACGCATACGTCGGTATGCGCTTGTCACATACGACGGCATGCGCGGGCACGCGGGGCTTCGGCGCGACCGATCGGCGGGCGACCGCTGGCCCGTGTCGCGACTGGGTGCCACACTGATCCCCAAGTGAGCCGCCCGGGCGCTATCTCCTCCCCCAACTGCCCCTATAAGCCCACCTGCGCCAAAAACGTCACTGTGACGTATCGGTTCAACGGTTGTTGACACGCCGACCCGGTGATGCAGCCTGCATCACCGCCTCCGGCTTTCCGACACGCCACCTAAACGCTTGTCGGTGTCACACCTTGGAAATACCCTAATACCGGTAATCAAGAAAGGGAGTCACCCAGTGACCGATACGACTACAGCGCGGCCCGCCCGCCGGCCCAAGCGCAAGACCACCGCCAACAGGTTCGCCAAGCTTGCTGGCGGCGACATCGCCGCCGACGACACCGCCCTCTCCCCCGCATCCGACGACGCGCCAGCCGACGACGCCGGCGGACTCATCGGCGGCATGACCGTCGTCGCGGCCGTCGAGGCGGCCCACCGGGTCGTCGAGGTGGCAGTGAACGAGATCGCGCCCCACCCGTTCAACGACGACGCCCGGTCCCAGCCTCATCCGGGCGATCCAAAATGGGACGAGCTGCTCAACAGCGTCCGCGCCAACGGCGTCCGCCTGCCTGTGTTGGTAGTCCCCCGTGAAACCTTCACCGCAGCCAGACCCGCTATGGCAGAACAGATTTCACCGGAGGCGCGGTATGTCCTGGTTTACGGACACCGGCGTCGAGCCGCTGCGCTGGAAGCCGGGCGCGCCACAGTGCCCGCCGTCATCGACGACTCGATCATGGCCGATGACGGTGACCTCGACGCCATGGCATCGGAAAACCTTGGCCGCCAAGATCTCTCAGCTCTCGCCGAAGCTGATCTGTTCGCGCGCTACTCCGAGATCGGATTGTCGCAACGTGCGATCGGTGAACGGCTCGGCGTCGACCAGACCACCGTCTCGCGCCGGCTGGCGCTGCTGCTGCTGGCCCCCGAGGTCCGCGCCGCCATCGAAGCCGGGCGGATCCCGAGCCATGAAGCGCCGGGATTCTCCGGCGTTCTGCCCTACGGCCCGCTGCGGCGCTGGCAGAAGAAGAAGGACCCCGAGCAGGACACACAGCGCCGGCGCGACGAGCAGCTTGAGGCGCTGCGCCTGGTGCTCGACCGCGGCTGGCTGCCGTCGCGAGCTGCGGACCGGGTTGTCGCAGAGCGTGAGGCCCGCGCCGAAGCCGCCGCGCTCGGCATCACCCTGGTCGACGATCCGGAGGCTGAGCTGGGAGCTGATTACATCGAGCGCCGTATCAGCCGGGAGGAGTTCACCCCTGGTGCGGACGTGATCGGTGCCATCAACGCCAACACCGGCACGCTCGATCTCTACGACGGCTCACCCGCCAAGCCCGCCGATCGCACACCGCCCGCCGGCGAGGCCGCCGATCCAACCCCAGTGGCCGACCCCACCACGGCGCCCCCGTGGGACACCGATACCGACGAGGATGCGGGGGAGTACGACACGGGGGAGGGCGCCACCGGTGTCGAGGACGAGGATCCCGAAGCCGCGGCGATCGCCGAACAACAGCGTGCCGATGCCGCCGCGGCCGCCAGCGCGCAGACCCGACGCCGACAGGCGTGCGCGGCCCTGATCACCCATCAGCCGTCCAACGCGGATCTACTCAAGGTCCTGGTGCGGCAGTGCATTTCTGGTGTCAGCGCCCGCAGCCAAACATCGGCGGTCAAAGCGCTCCTGCGTGACTGGGACGCCAGCGCCGACGGCACGGGGGAGAAGGCCCGCAACGCCCGCGCCTGGCATCTCGCCGTCGCCTCCGCGGAACTGCACACCGCCGAACTCAAAGGCGCCTGGGATGAGGACGCGATCGCTCATCTCGACGTCCTCGTCGAGCGTGTCGGCTACCAGCCCACCGAGTGGGAAAGCCGCCAACTGACCGACGCGCGCGCGTGATGCAGTCTGCATCATCGCCCCACCAGTCCCGCATGATGCAGCCTGCATCACGCGTCACACGCCTGATTCCGGTGATGCAGCCTGCATCACCGACCCCCCACACCGCCCTGCGATAGGAGTCCCACATGCCCACCTACACCGTCGCCAACATGTCTGGCAGCGTCGGCAAGACCACCACCGTCGTCACCGCCGCTGTGCAACTGGCCGCCTCCGGCCTGCGGGTACGCGTTATTGACCTCGACCCCCAAGCCAACGCCACTACGTGGCTCGGCTACCCCGGAATCAAGGGCACCACCGTCGCCGACGTCCTGCGTGAGGACGCCACGATCAACGACATCGAACGCCCCGCACGCGTCATGCAGGGATACAACGAGGACGGCGAGCCGGATTACCTCGACGACGCCGAGGGCTACATCGACAACCTGACCGTGGTCCCGGCCGCTCGGGCCACCTTGGACAAGGTGATGATCGAGCTGTCGGCAGCCAACGGGGGAGTGATGCGTCTGCGCGACGCGCTCGAAGCTGCGGCTCCGGTCGACGTGACCCTCATCGACTCTCCCGGATCCAACAGTGCGCTGGTCACCACCGCGCTGATCGCGTCCTCCGTGGACGAGGACGGTCCGGCCGGCTCCTGGGGTCTGATCACCTGCACCAAGCCCTCAGGCAAGGAATCAGAGGGGATTCAGGACCTCCTGCACGAACTGGCCGTCATCAAGAAGACCTACCGCATCGACATCCCTCTGCTGGCGATCGTGCCGTGCGCTGTGCCCGCCAGCGGCGCGGTCTACCGCGAGCAGATGGGATACCTGCAGGAAGGCTTCGGCGACAAAGTAACCCCGGCGGTGCGACGCGGCGCGATCGTTGACGAGGCCTACAGCAATTATCTGCCTGTGCCGCTCTACGGCTACCGCGCCAAAGAGGTCAGCAAGGACTACGAGAACGTCATAGCCCACATGAAGCGCCACGGAATGTTCCGCCCCGCCGCCATCAATGCCTAGAAGCGGCGACCCCGCAGCTCCGCCGGAGGTCGGGAAGCTCAGCAAGCTCAACGTTCCCACCGAGCTGCACCAACGGGCCCGGGCGGCGGTGCGTATCGTGCGGCGCGTCACCGGCCGGCGCTACACCATCGCCCAGTTCGTCACCGAGGCGTTCGTGGCCCAATTAGCGGTCATCGCCCGCGATTACAACGGCGGCCGGGAGATCTACCCCGACACCGAACCCCTCGAACGCGGCCGCCGATAGCCCCTCTGCGCACCTCCGGCGACGGCACCCACCTGCAGCCCCTGAGCATTCGCCGACCGTGTCGCTCGCAGCACCGATAGTGAGTACACGCAGCGACGAGGAGGGGCACGAATTGGGCAGCGAGCAGTTCGCCGAACCGGAACAGTCAACGGATTGGCCGGACACCGAGGGCTACGGTCCCGGCACTCACGTGCCACTGCACCCGCCGATCGGGGAGGCGGTGCGCGCCCCACTGGAGTACTCCTACACCGCACCGGAACTCATGGCCGCGCTACCGCGCGCGGAAGCCATCGACGTCGAAGCCCTGCCCGCGGACCTGCAGCACAAAGCCCGCAGCCACGGCGACAACCTCGACAACATCGTCGAATCCGACCAACTCGTCCGCCGACGCGGCGCTCTCGCCCGGATCGCGGACTCACGCGTGGGCCGCGCGGTCTATCCGCTCGCCGCGTACAGCGCCGCGCTGGCCGTCCTCATCGCCATCGCGCTGATGGCGGTGCACGCCGTGCGTAATGCCGACGCATCCAGCGCCGAGATCCTGGCGGCCTCAAATCGGTTCCGCAACCTCGCAGCCGTGCTCATTGCCGTCGCCCTGGTGCTCTGGTTCGCTCGCCGCCGCGCATCAGCGCCGCCCTGGGTCTACACCGCAGAGGAACTCGCGACCCTGGATGCCGCCTCGGTTGCCTGGCCGGCCGTGCCCGAGGACCTCGACCGGTACGCCAACGGCGAGACGCTGCGCCGGGAATGGCACAACATTTGGATGGCGCGGATCCAGCCCGGCGCCGCGGCCCTGGTCTGGCGAGAACCCCACCTCGTCGCGATCGCCACCTTGCTCGGGCGCGAGATCCGGTCCAGCCCGACGTGGCAGAGCGAGCTGCTCGACGTCCATCGGGTACGGATCGACCTCGACCGCACCCTCACCGACATCCACGTCCGCGCGCACCGCGTCTGGCGCGCCCGCGCCAACCTCGTCGCACCGCCCAGCGCGGACCCCGGGGACGTCGTGGCCCGCCGCAACGCCGAGATCGACGATGCCGCCGGCGAGGCATGGACCACCCTGCTCGCCCTGGTGCGCCAGCTGCAGAACTACCGGAAAGCGCTCGCCCCAGTCGACGTGATCTTCGCCGAGATCCTCGCGCTGCAGCAGAGCAGCCTGCGCATCACCGATGACGCCGTACGGCAGCTGCACATCGACGCCGCCGGCAACACCCTGCACGCCGGCGCAGTCGGTGCGGCCGCCGGCGAGCTGGCCGACCTCAACGCCAACCTCACGGCGCGGTTGGCGACGCTGCGCCAGAGCCTCACCGCCGCGACCAACGGCCTTGCCCTGCGCGCGCCGTAGCGCGCCACACCTGAACGGAATCCGCGCTATGAACCCCTAGCCCCGCTCTGCTGAGATCGACCCCTAACCGCCGCGCCAGGAGAGACCGAGAACCCACATGGCCCCCACGACCATCACCTTCCGCACCGACCGCGGTGTGATCGCCTACAGCGCGATGGAGCGCCCACAAACCGACGAACCCGGCGGAGTGGCCGGCGGACTCCTCGGCGGCGAACCCGCACTCGTCGCCATCGTGCGCGAGATCCTCGCCGGCAGCCTGCCCAAGACGGTGCGCGTCGCTGAACCCAACATCGACTACGTGTTCAGCGCGCGCCGCGACACACTCGCCGACATCGCGGCCGCGATGCTCGTCGCCGGGAACGGCCGCGGCCGACTCTCCGACTCTGGCTGGGACGCCCTCGATGCCGCCATGGACGCTGAGCCAGCGCCCGACACCGACAGCACCGTCATCCACTGACTGGGCCGATGACCGATCGAGGACGAGCAGCATGTGCCGCGCCGTAGACGAAGGCGGCCGGCGCTGCCCCTGCACGCGCGGAGACCGCCGGCGCGCCTACCAACGGATGCGCTACGCAGCCCGCCAGGCCGCGATCGCCACCACCGACGGCGACAGCACCCCCGCAGCCGACGCGTCCACCGAGACGGCCGCTGAGGCGCTCGAACAGCGCCGCACCGAGACCGCCGCCGCCGTCGACAATGCGCTCACCGCGCTACGCGACCCAGCCCGCAGCAGCGACCCCGACGTCCACGACGCCTACCTCACCGCGGTCCTGGACCACGGCGCCGTCGTCCGCGACATCGCCGATCAGAAGATCGAACGGGCCTACGCCGAGCGAGGCCTTGACGACGCCTCAGTCGCCGCCGAAACCGCCGCGGTCGCCGCCGAACTCGACCACATCGAAAGCCAGTGGCGTGAGACCAAGAAACGCTCCGATGCCTACCTCACCGCCGACGGCACATCGTTCACCCCTGAGGGCGCCGCAGCCCTCGACGACGCCCGCAACGCCTACGCCGCCGCCAAACAAGACTGCTACCGCCGCGCCACGGCGCGCTCGAAGACCATCAACGAACAGCGCGCCCAGATCGCCAAGGACATCTACTACGAGGAGCTGTCCCGCGAACGCAGCTTCGGCGGGCCTGCGGCCGCGGCGTTCGTACCGTCGAACACCGCCAAGATGACCCGAGCCGACCGCGCCCTGTTCACCGCATCAACTTCCCTGTATCCCGACGAAATGGTCGAGCACGCCAACAGTCTCGGCGGCATGCTCGCCAAACGCTCCAAGGCCCGGGCGCACTACACCGCCGGCGCGCGGCAACGCAGCCGACGCACCCGCACCGAAGTGTTCGACCTCAACGATGCGCTGGAGAACGGGCGGTTTCGGTTCAACCACTTCGTCGACTCGCCCGAAGAGATGGCCCGCGGTGGCGGATCCGTTCGCGACCGTTACGGCGCCGACAACGCGTTCGTGGCGCGTACCCCGGACAACGAACGCAGGGTGGGGGAGTTGGTCGCCCAGTACAACGAGGGCCGGCGCCAGCACGCGACGATCGAGTATGCGACCGCGGTGCCCAGGGATGGGGGAGATCCCCGCGAAGTCATCTACGTCAAAGGCCCACGCAAGCGCGTCACCACCGAGGTGACTGGGATCTCGGCCGAGTTGACCTTCAGTGACTCCTCGTCGATGACCCATGAGTTAGGCCACCGCATGGAAGATCGGAACCCCGAAATCTCGGTGGCGACCAAAGCGTTCCTCCGCCGGCGCACCGCCGGCCTGGCCCCTGAGCGCTACCACAAGTCGGAATTGGTTGTGCCAGACGGATTTTCGGATCGCTATTTCGGAAAGGACTATGCGGGAACGCATCACACCGAGCTGCTGTCCTGTGGGATGGAAGCCATCACGCACGGCCGCTTCGGAGGGCTCACCGGCCGACGCAGCGTCTTCCTTCCCGCGCCCGGCGGCCTCAGCCTCGCCGACCGCGCCCAACCGCCCAAGGCCGATATCGAGCACCTGGCACTGGTCCTCGGGCTGCTGGCCTCAGCCAACAAGCGGATCCCATAGAAGGGAGTTGAGGTGTCCCTATGGTGTTCGTCAAATCGTGGGTGACTCGGAATTGCTGTCGTAGTACTGGACGATGCAGAACTCATGGCCCTCTGGATCGTGCATGACCATGACGGCCCCTTCGTCGTAATCGTGACGCACGCCGGACCATGTGCCGCCCAGACTTACTACGTGGTGGCGGCCGGCGTCGATGTCGTCGACCTGAATGTCGAGATGGATGCGAGCCTTACTGGTTTTTGGTTCGGGGACGCGTTGGAAGGTCAAGCGCGGCTGGTTATCGCTGCGAGAGCCTACGGTGGCCCATCCGCTGTCGTTCCCGTGTTCGTCGGTCTCGGCGATGTTGAGCATGTCGCTCCAGAACGATGCCAGCCGTGCGGGGTCAGCGCAGTCGATTGTGATGCCAACCAGCCGATTCGTCATGCCTACAGCATCTACCAGGCCGTGCATCCGCCCCCAGTGCGACGCAGTGACTCACAAGAAGGCGCCACTCTGCCGCCGTGCCACCCCCTCGTACGGATGGGGACGAGGAAATACCTGATCAGTGGCCCTCCGCGGTCATGCCGGCGGATCGGTCTTGATCACGTCCGGCTCCACCCACAACTGCAGCGTCACGTGCGAGGCGTCGTTGGCGCTGGCCGCGGCCAGCAGGACCACGGCCAACCAGCCGCCATCGGCCCGGCGTAGCCACCCCACCTGCCGGCCCGGCATCCACGGCTCCAGGCGCACACCGCCGCTCTTGATCCACAACGCCAACTCGTCCTGTCGACGGGTGCATGACCCGAGGCCAGGAAAGACCCGCACCATGTCGACCCACACCTGCCGGTCGATCGAGTAGCGGGTGCGGTACTCGGAGGTCTCGGGCCAGCGGCTGAAGTCGGGGCCCGTCACGGTGCCGCCTGGTCGTCCTTGGCGTGCAGCTCCGCGCGCATGTTGCGCTCATCCATCGCCAGCAGCAGGCACTGCGGCCCGAGTGCAGGGGAGTAAATCGTGAACTCGCACGATCGACAGAAATGAGTCCGATGGGCATAGCCGCATCGACAGGTTGCCGTGCCGATCAGCGTCTTCCCGGGCCCCAGCGTGGCGCTGCACTCGGGGCACTGGGTCGGACCCTGTTCGGCCCACCCTCGCGCGGTCCTCCGTAACCGCACGGCCGGACGGCCGTCCCGGGTCCTCGACATCTCACCATGCTACTCGAACGCATGTTCGATATACATCGGGATTCAACGGTGGGGGCGCACAACTAATCATTGTGCCCGTCCACAACGAACGCTTGTGGGTGTCATGCACCGCCGATAGCATCCCCGGTGTGTTCGACACGCAAAAGGCAGAGGTCAGCTCATGACCACGGGCGATCCCACCGTGGCGCTGATTCAGGCTGTGGCACAACGCGATGCCGACACCTTCGCCGCACGGATGGCTGACTCATCCCTGGAAGCCGCCGTGGACATCTGGCTACGGCGCATCGCTCGGCGCAAGGTCAGCGCAGCTGCCCGGGTCCGGTTAGTGCGTGCCGTTGAACGCGGCGACGCCGCAGAGACTAAGGCTGTTCAGCTGACCCGCGCCGCGCTCCTGAGAAAGGCCGGCCTCGATGAGCGCCCGGCCGCGGCCGCGGCGATCGCAGCTGGCGCGACATACACCGAGGTGGGGGCTGTGCTCGGGATGACGCAGCAGGGCGCCAGCGCGCGGATCCGCCCCTACCTCGCCGCCCGCGCCGACACCGGCGGAGCGCAGGAATGAACCCCGGCGCGGCACCGGTCGACCGTCACGTCGTGATTGTGACCGCGGCGGGGTCCTTCACCGCTGCGGGTGAACGACTGACCGGGCCAGTGGATGACGTCGACAAGCTCGAGAAGCTCATCGGCTGGGTCCGCCAGCGCGGCGGCCTGCAGCCTCTCCCCTCAGCTGCTGACGGTGACACCGAACCCGCGCGGGTATGGCTGGTCGGGGCGGCGGGCAGCATCCTGGTCGACTCCCGGGGCTCCGCTGTGGGCGCGGAGACCGAGCGGATCGGGCAAGCACTCGCATCGCTGGTCACCCGCGGGTGGGAGCTACGGGCCCGGCCCACGGGAGCGCTGATGTTGACGCGCGGTCAAGGCGCACAACGGCTTTGCGTGGAGGTTCTGGTCGAACCGCAGCCGTGGCTGGCCGCCGGGTCCGCCGACGTAGCCGAGGATCCCACCGAACTCGGCCGCCGGCTACGCCAGTGGTATGCCGCAGTGGGTGTGCTGCCCGCCACCAGCGGAGCGACGTCCGCGGCGGTTCTGAGCGACCACATAATGCGGGCCCGCGAAGGGCGGCGCGGCCCCGTCGTGTCAGCGCCGACCCCGTTGCCGGCGTGGGTGCAGCCTGAAGTGCGGATCCAGCCGGTGTGGTGCGCTACGGCGGCCGAGGTGGAGCAGCAGTTCGAGCGCTCCGACGTCGTGGTGCGCCTAGCTCAGCAGTGCCCGCAGCTGGCCTCGGCAGGCATGCTCACCTTGGGCTACGGCCAGCCCCAGGTCCTCGACGCCGCGGCCGCAGCCGCGGCCGCAGCCGAGACCAAGCGTCGGTTCGGGCTGTGGCGCGTGACTCTGCCCCCGACCAACGAGCTGGCGCTGCCCGCGATGCTGCCCCCGCCGCACCCACAGATGTGCGCCGACGCGGCCGTCGAGGCCTGGGTGAGCACCGAGGACATCGACGGTCTGGTCAAAGACGTCCGTGACGGGGGAGCAGGGCTGACCGTCGAGCAGCTCGCCGTAGAGGAGGCGATCGTCTGGCCACAGCAGAGCCGGGTCCTGGAAGCCTGGGCGACGCGGCTACGCGAAGCCCGAGAAACGTTCCGTGACGATTTGGTCCTGCAGGGATTGGTCGAGGCCGCCGCCGCCGACTACCTCACCGCGCTGGCTGAACCGGACCCCTGGCGCTCGACAGCCTGGGGGCAGCACTTCCAGCCGGCCTGGGCCGCGGCGATCGCCACCCACGTCCGGTTCCGCGGGCGACGGGCGGCCATGCGAATCTCCCGCGAATATCGAGCATGGCCGGCATACGTACGCGACGCCGACATGATCTACACCCCCGGCCGCGAAGAGGACACCGGTGCACCGATTGACCTGTCCGACAGCCACACTCGGCTAGGACGCCTGGTAATCGCCCAACAAGTAGAACTGACCGACCAGGCAGTGATCGCCGTCCTTCTCGCCGAGTCCCGGTCCGAGGTCGCAGAAGCGCTCACCGCCGCACTGGGTGTCCCTGCCGACTACAGCGAAGCAGTTATGCCGCCGACGGCTGAACACGGTGTCGACGAGCCCGAGCCAGCATCGACAACCGTCGTGCAAGAGCATCCCTCCGGTGCACCTGCACCGACAGCTGCCGGTGAGATTGACTCCGCCTCAACAGATGAGCCGCCAGATGAACCGACCTCCACACCTCGTCGTAAAAGCCGGACGGGCGGCGCAAAGACGGCGCCGGGCGGCTCACCGGCCGCGGTTCTCGACACTGACGGGCTGTGGTTCCCCGACGGCACCCGCCTCGAACTGGCTCACCCAATTGAGCATGTCGGACAGGTCGCGCAGCTCGCCTACGATCACAATCTCGGCTTCCGCCTCTCTGAGAGTTTCGCCGAACCCGGTCAGATCTGGCTGAGTGTCGAGGTCTGCGAAGCGGTGGGCATAGATGTCGACGCGATTGACTTTCAGGACAGTGCGAAATCGCTTCGTGACCTGACCAAGGGAACCCCGTTCGTCGACCTGGCCGCCGAGGCTGGGTGGCGCTTCGGTGGAGTCCCCGAGGGTGAGGGCCCACGCCTGGGGACGTGGACGCGCGTGTATCGAGACGACGGCGAAAAGCGAGGGGTCTGGGTAGTCCTCACCGCAGGGCTCGGCGATCCCGACTCCATGCCGATCTTCGGCGGAGATCCCACACCGGCACAAGTTGCCCGACGACTAGACCTACTGGCCAATTCCCTGAAGTTCCCATGGAAGATCAACGGTGGCGTCACAGCCGTTGACCTCATGTTGCAAGCGCGCCCGAAAAGCTGGTCCCCCCAGGACTGGAAGAACGTGGTGATGGCGCCCTCAACGACCGAGCCTCCCTTTGGGATCGGCGATGTGGAGACAGACTTCAACTGGTCGCGCGAGCCCACCACTGACGAACGCGAGCTGAAGTATCTCCATGCCTACGATCGCGGAGGATCGTATGTCGCAGGGATTGCCGGCACTGAGCTGCCCATCGGCGAACCCACGCACCAGACCGACGGGGTGCAGTTCGATCCGAGAGTCCCCGGCTACTACCTGACAGTCATCCCCGAACAGGAAGATTGGCGCCAGCCTTACGTTCTCAACCCCAGAGGTCTTAAGTTCAACGAGCCGAAGTGGGTCTGCCCGGCCCGACTAGAGCGAGCGATCGCGATGGGATACGAACCGCAGATCCTGGAAGCCTGGACCTGGCCGCAGCACGGCAGAGTTCTACTCGGCTGGTACGAGCGATTCCGCGACGCCAGCACCGAACTCGACACCGACGACCCCGATTACCAGGCAGCACGAAAGCAGACAAAGGTCATCCGCACACACGGCATCGGCATCATCGGGTCCACCGAATTCCTCAAAGGGAAAGCGGGATTCAACCCCGAGCGGCGGTTTCACATCATGGCAAAAGCCAACGCCAACATCACATACAGGGTCAACGACATCGGGCAACGCACCGGGCGCTGGCCGCTAGCGGTATTCCGAGACACCGTCCTCTACGCCTCCGACGAGATCGATCCAGACAAGGCGTGGCCCGGAGCCCCGAGAACTTACGGCCGCGGATTCGGCCAATATAAGCCTGAACGCTCGGGCCTGCTCGCCGACCAACTGGCATACCTCAACGAATATGGCTACCAAGGGAAGACAGAGTTGACACCGACCGACGAATGGCGCCAAGAGCACGGTTTGACCACACCCACCGAAGGTGACCAGTAATGGCTTTCGGGCGCCGCCGTCGCTCGACAGGGATCAGCATCCGTGACCTGGCGGATTATCGAACGTCAGACGTTAACAAGGAACCCTTCGATGGGCGTTCAGTCAACGTTGATGAAGCCGCTAAAGGTCTCGGTGTTTCCAAGAAGGCAGTACGTGGCGTTATAGCCAGCGCTCGAACCGCACTGTCAGACCGGCTATTAAGACGTCTCACAGGTCGCACCGAAGCAGATACATCACAAGCGGCGACGGCGCGGGGGATGCTCCAGGCCGCCTTCGGAAGGGGGCCGCGTGGGGGAGCGGTTGACACGAAAGCGGCGGCGCGAGAACTAGGGGTGGCGCCAGGAACCGTGCGGCGCTGGGCCGCCGGCACCCAGCAGCCCTCCGAAAGCCGCCTCGCCGCTCTGAGGTCAGCGGCACGCCGGTCGACAACCACGAAGCGTGGCCGGCAGGCAACCATTGAGGAGTTCCGTAACAGCGCGGCGGGTAAGGCCGCGTTGCAGGGTGGCACAAAGGTCTGGGTATACGGCTACCAGGGCGCTCGGCGCGACGGCAAAACCTATTCCCGGGATAACCGAACGATCTATCGCTACGTCGATGGCCCCAGTATCGAGGATTTGCTCCAAAGGTACGAAGAGCAAGGGGTGGACGGCTTCAGGGACTGGCTTGGTGATTTTGGCACGTCCTACATGGATGGCGGGGAGTGGGAGTTCACCGACATCTACGATCTGGGATTCGGCGAACGTCAATGACTTAAAGCTGTTTCGCTCCATACAGTGGCGATCACTGATTTGCGCGCACATGGACAGTGAGCCTGCGTGCGAGAGTGTCCGGACGTGCGTGGGTGTCGAACTAGACTAGGCACCATTTTTCGGGGTTCTGATGACGACAACCGCAGGCGGATCGTAGTTATGCCGCGTCGCTGCAGGCTCAATGTCAGCGAACTACGGCAGGGATGGTGCGTCCCCTGAGGCTGCGGGTAGCGCAAAGGTTTTGAGGTCGGCAGCGGGTGCATCGGCCATCCAGACTTGTGTGCGTCCGATGGCGAGCTGGCTCTTGGCTGGGTGGACTCGCCAGTGCTGTTGACGAACCATCACGTGGTGAGCGAGGGCATCGGCGTAGAAGCGGTTGGGGACGACCTCCGATTGGAGAATGCTGGCCCGTCGGCGCAATGCCGCGACGGCGCGGTGATTGCCCTTGGTGACCACGACCTGATGCCAAGGCTTGTCATGGATCTCGACAACCGCAACAGTGTGGGCGTCGAGCCAATTTTGTTCCCGCCACGGCGGGAGAATCTGACCAGCCTCAATGAGGCCAATAGCGCTCAGCGCGTATCTGTAGCGGCCTTCGTTGCGCTCCTCGACGTCCTCACTCGCCCGTTGGATCTGTGTGAGCCGACGTCGTGGCAGGTGCGCTCTGACGCGGCTGGGTGCCCCGCGATCGTTGTGGAGCCAACGACGAACGGTGGCGGGTGTGACGCCGACGTGGCCGGCAACCGCGGCGATGTCGATGGGCCCGCGCGAGGATGGCCCGTAACAGTCGACGAGCATGTCAACGAATCGCTTCTGGGTCCACCTCGGCCCGCGGACCGGTGTCACGACGGTATCCATCACGAGGTGCCCAGCGTTGTGAGAAGCAGTCGTGTTTCTTTGGAGTAGTGCGTGATTCGTCCCATCTCCAGGACCGCGCCGGCGCTGTTCGGCATCGCGTCAACGGACCCAGAGGCCGCGCACTTCTCCTGGACAGTGGCGGTGATGGCTGCGCTCACGTTGTCGAGCAATGTGGTGGTGCCGTCAATCCGCGAAAGAAGGGTGTCGAGTTGATATGACGTGGCGTCGGCAACTAGACGCGGGTAAAGGGCGATAGCCTGTTTCAGGCGGTTGTGTGATCGTTCGGATTCTTCGGAGAAGTCCGCCAGTTCCTCCCGGAGGAACCACGCTGGTGCATCGGCGTCCTGAGCGCTTTCGTCGTCGTCGGGGTCGCAGGTGAAGTCCCCGGCACTGACGTATGCGAGCGCCTGACTTAGGCGACCGTGCAGATGCGCGATACTCATAACCGCGTTGTAGGCGGCGTCGTCGGGGGTAATCGATTCCAAAGCGCCCATTAGTGATAGCAGGCTCCCAGTCACGTCAGCGAGTTGCGGGGGCGTGACTCGCCGAGGTAGTGAGTCCCGTCCATCGTCGCCAACCAGGAACTCGGAGATTTCCGCTTCTATCCCTTTGGCGTGGTTCTTCAGCGTCATCGCGAGATCTAGAGTGGCAACGGTGTGCCTGTCGCTGGCGTCGAAGACGGCCCGGGCGAGTCGGGCCATATTGGCGGCTGAGTCCGCTGCGACTCGTAGTTCGGCGCGCAGTGCGATCTCTTGGCTGCGCATCGAGGCTATGAGGTCGAGGGCCTCGCCCAACGTAGTGACTGCGGTGTCGCGGGTGACGGTCGCCGTGGGGTGGGTCAGGGATTCGGGAATGTCGGTGCCGCTTTGCCGACATTGGGTGACTGCTCGCTGGACGTCACGTGCGGTGTTCTGGCCCGGCGACGATGCAATCTCGTCGATCGCCTGAAGGGCTTGGACGTCATGACGGGACGACGCTGTGGGCGAGTCCATGGCGATAACGGTGAGGGCGCCGGCGGAGCAGTCAACGTTGATGCAGCGCAGCGTTATACGGCCGTAGTCGTCGTGGATGTCGTCGAAGGCCAGTGTGGAGGTGTGAGATCCGCAGAACGGGCAGATGTGGAAGCGATGCTTGGGCTGGTTGCGAATCCACGGCTGCGTGTGGGGTTGCCAACTGCTGGTGGGGTGTGTCATGTGTGGCGGTCTCCTTGAGCGTCGGACGGTTAGCGGCTCAGGGCTGTGCGGAGCATTCCCAGCACTCCTTGGCCGATTCGGGCGTCAGAGAACATCTCTGGTGAGATGCGGTCTAGCAGGGGGGCAACCCATTTGGTGCTCGGCTTGGACAAGCGAAACGTGATGGGGCGGGCGTCTCCGCCGCTGGAGGGTATTAACGTCCAGTCCCACTGATGGCTGCGCCGCGCAGCACTGATGATGGGCACTGCCCCTTGCCAGTCTCGTGCAGGTGCTTCCAGGTCGCCGATGAGGATTGCGGCTTGCGGCGGTTCTGCTGGCGCTGCTGAGCGGGCCACGTGCACAAAGCGACGTCGTTGGTGCTCAGTGAAGGTGGGGATGGTGTCGCTATAGCGATGGCGAGTGCCGTTGCGGGTGAAGGTGTCTCGGACGTCGCCGTAGAGGTACTCGGTCATGTCGCCGCTGAGGGTCAGGACGAACTGAATTGCTGCTCCGAGTTCGACGGCGCCAGGCTTGTCGGGGTCGGATTCCCGAGTCCAGTTCGGTAGGTGAGAATCAATGATCTGGTGCAGGATCAGGCGTTGCAGCAAGCGGGTGTCGGGGCGGTTCGGGTCGGCGATGATGGCGAGGCCTTTGTCGGCTGAGATGCCGACCGGGACTCCGTCTGCGTCCACTCCGAGGTGTATCTGGTTAGCCGGATATTCGCCGGGCGCCCACGTGAGTCGTTGTGGGTCACGCGGCGTACGGGGTTCCACGCCGGTGATCTCTTCGACTGCGATCCGAACGGTGTCGGAGTAGGAGGTGCGGACGCCGGCGATGCTTGAGCGAGTGACCTTTGCCAGCGTGCTTAATGGGTACGGCGGGTGCGCCCATTCTCGGTACAGGCACAACATCGCGCGGATGCGTGCGTCTAGTGCGTCGCGTTGGTCGACGAGATCGGCCAGTAGGCGCAGGGTTTCGTCGTCTGCGACTGCCGCTTCGCGTTCCTCGTCTAGGGATGGGACGTGAGCTGCGTAGGCGAGATCGACACTGTCTGTCGACTGATCGTTCCCGTCGTGGGGTTCAGTCCCGTGTGCGAGTGTGCGTGCCCACTCTGCAATGGGGGTGCTTTGTGTCTTCAGCTCCGGCATCTTGCGACCGTAACAACATCTTGTGACGGGCGCAAGATGTGCGCGGGTTTCTGTGACGAGGAGGAAGGACGGGCTGGTCGACCTGGCGGCGCTTGCTGCAGGCGATGCCGGTGAGAATTGCCCACGGTGTCGCGAGTGGTGGATAGGCTCGCGCCGTGGCACTGATGAAGCGGCTGGCCATGCGGCGCAGAATCCGGGAGACCTCCGAAGAGGCACTCGCGGTCAACCCGCCGTTGCCCAACGCCGAGCAGCCCGCGCGGTCCGCACCAACGCCGCTGGCGGCCAGTGCACCCGCCGAGCGCGCCTTTGTCGCGGAGGCGTTGATGCCAGACATCGCGGACCTCCCAGAAGTACCGCTGGAAAGCATGTGGCCGACACAACCAGAAAGCGGCGAGCAGCAGCCTTCCTCACCGGGCCCGCCACCCGCCGCACCAGCGACGGATCAGCGCCCTGAACCTAAGACATCCAGTACGCCAGACCATTCCGCAGATGCTGCTGCCCCATCAAACCCTGCTGACGAGCAGTGGGAACTGCCGCGATGGCAGTACGCGACCAAACGCGCGCGGATCAACCAGCGCAGGCAACGCAAGTGACGCAGCACATGAGCGAGACGGGATCCAAGATGGGCGACCAACAAGACACACCACGGCCGCCGGTCGCACCTTCGTATCACGCGGCGCCGCCGGAAGTTAACGCAGCGCGACTGATCGCGGAGAGCGCTGACCCACCGCGGGTCGACGCGCGCGAGGTCACCATGCTCGGTACGTCAGCCGACAGCTCGCCGCCGGCGTAAGTCCGGCGCGCACCACCCCGCCCACCTCGCTGGCTGGACTATGCTGAACGCACCGCCGCGTCCGCTCGGCGGACCTCCCCAGTGGTGGCCCCACACCTCCACTGACCGTGTGAGGGAACGCCCCACGGGCGCTGCGGGCGCGCAACCTGCCATTCCAACCTGTTGCTCCGTTGCTGTGCGTGTGGGGCGCCGACGCAGCACGGAGGGGAACGGGATCCGAAAATGAGCGACCAACAGAACACGCGGCAGCGACACAATGCGCGCAAAGCCGCCGCGCGACAGCTTCAGCAGAGCTACCCGTGGCTCCGGTACACCGAGGCCTATGCCACATCAACACCAAAGGCCCACAGCTGGAGAGGGTTTGCGGACTCCGGCGGCGTCGTCGCAACCACCGTCTGCGCCAGCCTCATTGCCGAGGCCGGGTTGCTTCTTGTTGCCGCGGCCGACGAGTGTGGCGAAACCCCCGAGCGTGATCGCCGCCTGGAGGGCGTGACGTTCGCGCAGTGGCTGGCGCTGCGCCTGAGCGAAGTCGTCGTGTACGTGGACGCAGTGCGAGCGACAGCACCCTTGTTCCCGGAGTATCCGTTTCAACCGTCGCCGGCACCGCCGTTTCCCGGTCCGCTCCGCACCCGCATAGGGCTTCACGGCGTCACCACGGTGCTCACCGACGCCAGCTGGACCGCCTCCGCTGCGATAGCGCCGGAAATGCCAACGCTAGTGCGGGACGCGGCGCAGCAGATCGAAGCTCTCCGAGCATGGGTCTCCACACCGCCAGCAGTGCACGCCGCGCACTGAACAGCCCTTCCTGACAGGGTGTGCAACTGGAGAAAATGCCCAGTTGCACACCTGAGGCGTCAGGTCAGCGTGCCGGTGAGTAGGCCGTCGTCCTGCTGGCCGGATGCAGGTAGGGCGGGCGCACAGTGGCCACTCCGAGAGCGCCGGCTGCAACGCCGTCGAGGCGATCGACGCAGCGCGGGGGAGCGGTGCGGCCCAAGACCCCGGACTCATGTTCGTGGCCAGCCGCCCACTCCGGCACGTCGGGGGTTTCGCTGACCTGCCACTGCATGACCACGCCCTCGCCGACCCCACGGTGTTTGCCGATGGACGGCAGCTCGGTAAGCAGGTCACGGATCCGGTCAGGATCGCCGACGGCGCGCCACGTGAGCGTGGAGGCGGGGATCGCCAGCACGGGCACGACGCGACGCTGATAGCGCCCCTGGTTGTCCGATACCGCCTGGCTGCCGATGACCGGACTGAGGTGCTGAAGCCGGCTGCGGTCGGTCCGCGAGGTGCGCCACCGGATGTCGGGCTCGATGGCGTCATGGGCGCGGGGGTGCAGGTCGGCGAAGGTCGCCATCCAATGCCAGTCCTGGTCGCGTTCGGGATCCCCGCAGCGGGCCAGCGGAAGGTCCAGGATCTCGGGGGTGTCGCGGTCTTGGTAGGTGAAGCTCTCGCCGGCGGCCCGGGCAGCCCACTTGCGTCGATGCCACAGCACCGAGGCCAGCAGGCCATCGAGCGCCGTACCCCAGGGGCGTGACAGCACGACGCCGTGCGGCGTGGTCGCGGTGATCTGTAGCGAAATCATGAGACTCAGCTGAGCTGGGTGAGTGCGGCGATCGCCTCGTCGCGGTGGGCCGCCAGATCGGCAGCCCAGTCACTGCTGTCGTCGGGCAGCGTTCCGCGCAGCGCGGTCGCGGTCACGGTGGCGGTGATCTGGCCGTGGCCGGCGGCGACGCGGCCCCCGAGATGGCCGTAGGTGGCGAACTGCGTCAGGACGTCGCGCAGGAACCCGACTTGGGGTGCGGTGGCGTTGGTGATGCGGGCCCAGGTCTGTAACCGGGTGCCCGCCGGCAGGGTCTCGACACTGAACCGGCCGAGTGGGCTGCTGTTCTCGTCGGAATCGACGCTGGGCGCCTGCGAGGTGGTGGGGCGGTGATCGGACAGGTGAGTGAAGGATTCCTCGGCGGCGCCGAGGACGACGGGCAGCGGAGTTGACTGCGGCGGGCGGGGCAAGATGTGGGCGAGTTCGGCGATCTCGGGCAGCACCTTGCCGACGGTGAGGAGCCCCGACATGATGCGGCCCGACGCTGCGCCACCGAACACCGCGATCACCGGCAGTAGCGTCTTGAGGCGGCGTTCCTCCTCGTCGGTGAGGGGCCGGGCGGACTTGGCGAGCCGGCCGCCGTTGGTCAGGAGATGGGCGGCAGGCAGGGGCAACGCAGTGTCTTCGTAGTCGAGCACGCCAGCAGTCAGCGACTCCCCGATGCGTCGCAGGACACCGCGGAAGCTGCTGCCCGACACGATCGGCACCTGCGTCACCCCGCCGTCGGCGGTGATGATCTTCTCTCGGCGGAACAGCGCGAAGGTGTCGGTGCCCACCGAGGTGTAGTCCTCGCGGTGCACGATCGACGACTGGGCGAGGATGTCGATGTCGAACTGGATGCTGGACAGGCTCATTCGCGGGCGGCCTTCCGCTCATCGGCAACGGCCTCGGCGATGATGCGCACCCGCAGCAGCAGGGCAGGCAAGCTGTCGCGAAGGACCGCGATCACCGGTAGCGGGGGCTCGCGCAGCAGCGTGGCCAGTTCGAGTCGCCGATCGCGCTGCCGTGGGGTAGGTGCGCCGAGTTGCCCGGACACATCCGACCACCAGCGGTCGAGGGTGTCGGCGCGGTAGGCGGCGCGACGCACGCGACCTGGGAGCAGCTCGTCCCAGTAGGTCTTGCGGTGGCGAGGGTCGGCGACCCAGCTCGTTTCCCAGTCAATTCCGTAATGCAACAGCAGCAGCAGGCGCTCGGCGGTCTCGATGGGCCCCTCGACGGGGAGCAGTTCAGGCACCATGGCGCGCCACACCTGGGTCGGGGTGAGGGCCGCGGTCATGGGGCGAAGCGTAACGGCCGGTCCTGCCACCGCTGGGTGATGCGGCAGGACGCTAGGGCCGCGCCGGTGGGTTGGTCAGCACACGGGCGGCCGCCCACATCGGGGGGACGGCGCGCCAGGCGTGCAGAGCCTCCCAGGCGCTCAGAAGCCGCGGCCAGCAGTCAGCGGGCTGAGCGCGCAACAGGCGCGACGGCGGCGCCGGTCGGTGGAGCTGCGGCCAGGTCGCGCCGACGGTGCTGCGTAGCCAGGCCAGATCAGCGAGCCGGGTGGCCGCGGTGTGGTCCCAGGCCAAGACAAGGCCATCTGTGGCGAGGTGGCCCCATTCGGCGGCCGGCAGAATGTGGCGGCGTCGTGCGGTCGGCAGGACCACGGCCTGGGTGTTCGACAACGGGCCCGCGGTGAGTACTTCAGCCAGCCCTGCAGCGGCGGAGTACTCCGTGACGGCCGTCGTGGTAATCAGCAGGGCTGGCTGCGTGGTGGGTTGGCGGGTGTAGGCCCACGCGCACGGCACGCACAGCCGGCGAGACCCGAACGGCCAGGCGTCGAAGCCGGTGAACTTCTCGGAGATGATGCGCGAGCTGGTGACCGTCGGGCCGTCCTGGCCGCAGCGCCCGCAGCGTCCATCGACTGGTGCGGGTGCATCAACGGCGGGCTGGCCGGCGGCAACCCAGGCCGCGGCGGCAGGGTCAGAAAGCATGTCGGCGGTAACCCTACGATTTGCCGATCGGCCACCGTGTCGTTCACGGCCGCTACGGTCACGCGGCATGAAGAGTGAAGCAACGGACAAGACGACATCGGTAGAACCCGCAAAGCCGAAACATAGCCTCGCCGTGCGCAAGCTCGCAGCACAAACCGCCGTTACCGCCAGCGAGAAAACCGGCCGACCGGTCGACCCGCGTGTGCAGAAGCTCGCCGACTCCTGACGGCCGGGCGCTGAGCGCATACCCTGGTGGGCACGAAACGCACACTGGGGTTGGGTGATGGTTTGACCTGAGGCGGCTCTGAGGCTGGCGACAGCTCTCAGAGCCGCCTCCCTCCGTTTAGTGGCGTTGGCGTGGCGTGGCGGCGTTCCCGGTTGGTGTCCAGTTCCGCCCATACACTGCGGTTGACCGTTCAGCTACGGAAGTTTGAGACCGCGTGGGTGCCAAGACCGCCAGACCGAACAGGGAGCAGCCCGTCGCCCTCGACGTCGAGGGTGGCGTGATCTCTGCGCGCGATGTCAAGGCCGCCCGCGACGTCGCTGCCGACGTGATGACCGAGCGCGGCTTCCAACGACTGGCCAACCAGATCACCGATGAGCTGCGCGACGAGGACTCATCGCTGACCCGCGCGGCGCGCGACCGCGATCGCGCCACACCGCGGGATGCCAGCCAGGTCGGTTCGGAGCGGCTCCGCGGCGATCTGCCCGCCGAAGGCGATTTTCGGAGGGCGCTCAGCGGGCGGCAGCGGAAACTTCGATCAGCTGTCAAGAACCAAGTCATGGCCGCGGCGCCGGCGTCACAGCACAAGGCGATCCGATCCATGCTGTCCGACGAGGACTCTCAGGAGTGGCGGCGCATCAACGGCGGCTTGCATGTCGCCGCCGGCGATGCCCAGCAGCTCGGTGAGAGCGATCGCGCCAAGGTGCAGCGACTCGACCGGGCGATCCAGTCCTACGAGCGGCTCAACGACCGCACCCACAAGGTCTATGTCGCCGTGCGGCTCCCGGATAACCATCAAGACGTGCGCGGGTTGCGTGACCTTCCGGCGAACCTGCGGCCCGGGTCAGGGGTGGCCTTCGACCAGTTCACGCTCACCCGGCACAACCTGCACGAAACACCGGGCCACGACAGCGACAGGCACGTGGTGTTCGAGGTCGTCACCACCCGAGGGATGTACATGGGGCGATCTGACAGCGTGGAGGACACTACCCACCTACTGCCCCGGGGCATGCAGTTCGAGGTCGCCTCGGCCGACTATGCCCCCTACGAAACCCGCTCCGGAGGTTTCGGTGAACGACTCGTCCTGCAACTGAGGGAGCGGTGATGACCAGCAGCGAATGGCTTGTACACCCGAACCGGTCCGAGCTTGGCCCCGACAAGCCCGGCCGAAACGGGCACTACCGAGGCTTACGAGATCCGCGTGTCCGGTTGCCTGTCGAGACGTGCGAGGCGCGAGTTACGTTGCCGCGAAAGATGTCACGTCTTGCTGACCACGATGGCGCCGCGACGTTCTCGGGAGCCAGCTGGCTGTTCGTCGTCGGTGCCGCCCGCACCTTCGCACGCACTCACACCGAGGTGGAGGACGTGCCGCCGCCGTTTGGCTTCAAAGACGGTGGGAAGTGGTGGTGGTGGGATGACACCACGTCCGAGGAGTCGATCCTGGACGGGCCCGATGCCGCCGGCTACGTGCAGGAGTATCTCGAACGGCTGTTTCCTGGTATGCCAATCACGTTGTCCGAGAGTCAATGACCGCTCCGCAGGCGGGCCTGGACCTTCAGCAGCTGCGCGGAATCGCCGCGCGTCGTCGCGGGCCCGCTGCGTATCGGCATCTCTTGGACCGTATCGGTGAACACCTCGACGAGCACGACGGGTTTGTGTCCTGGAGTGGCGGTAAGGATTCGACCGTTGTCGTCGACCTCGCCCGCCAGGTCGACCCACACATTCCGGTGGTCTTCTTCGACAGCGGGCTGCAGTTTCCCGAGACGATTCAGTACCTGCAAGACCTGGCCGAAAAGTGGCGGCTGAATTTCCACGTCATCGCCGCGGATCCGGATCTGCTGACCGTGCTGATCGCCGGCGGCGGGTTTGACCATGACGCGGTGGACCGGCGGCTTCCCGGCGAGCTGGCCGACATCATGATTACCGGTCCGGCTCACCAAGCCCATCAGCGCTACGGGCATGGTTCGCTGTGGGGTGTTCGGGCAGAGGAGTCTCACGGCCGGCGGATGTTGTACCGGCGCAGTTTGGGAGCGGAATCCCGTGCACAACAGGTGATTGCCCCACGCGCGGAGACGCGGTCGAGACACGGCGGTGTGGTGCGCCGCGCCGACGGCACCATAACCTACGGGCCGATCTGGGATTGGCAACGCGCACACGTCTTCGAGTACCTGGCGGGGCGAGACATCGAACCCAATCCGCTATATCGCAAGCTGGCCGATCTCGGGGTCCCTGAGCAACAGATCCGCGTCGACTCGATCATCGACGCCTCCCAGCTGTCCAACGGTCACATCGCCTGGATTCAGCGCGGATGGCCCGAAATGTTCGATCGGCTCGCCGCGGTGCTGCCCAGGTTGCGTGAATGGGTCTGACGTCGCATCTGGTTGGTAGCATTGCGTTCGACGACGGGCAGGCCGGCAAGGGCAGGCCCGGGAGAACTCCGGAAGGGAGAATGATCATGAGTGCTAGTACGGCAGGTTTATTGCCTGCCGCTGTCCACGACCAGGAGGTCGACATCGACGAAGACGGCTTCGACGAGCCGCCATACCTGTGGTCTGACCTGCTGGCCCGGCGAAATGCGCTGAGCCTTCGGGTTGAGGACCTCGTTCCGGTGTTGCGCGTGGACATGCGCAAGTACCGATCGCGAGAGACCGGCGCCCTGGAGGTTGGCCCCGAACTCGTCGACGAGTTGATCGCGATGGAAGATTTCGTCGCCGACGAGGTGAACAAGATGCTCGCCGCGGCGCCGGCTTCCGGTGTGGTGCAGCTGCAGGCCTCCGTCGACCAGGACGACTTCGAGACGTCCTACCCCGACGCGCGGACCCTGCGTGACCTCGTTCCCTACCCGGTGTCGCTGCAGCATGTCGCCGTCGGCCGCGCCGCCGCCGAACTGACCCGCCGCGGCCTCGGCGCCGAAGTGCATCGCGGCGATCGCCGAGCTGATCTCACGGTGCGCCGGCTGGCCGCCGGCCTGCTCAAGGACGAAACCGCCCGCCTGCTCGGTCTCGACGAAAAGAAGTACGCCAAGTTCGAGCGCAGCACCACAGCACCGCCGGCGGGACTCCTCGCGGAGCTGCAGGCGGTCGAGGACTTCATCACCACCAGCGCCAGCCAGCTCGCAGTCACAGAAGCTGCCGGCGTCAACGTGGTGACGATGATCGACGATCAGGCGGAGTTCGAGCGTGTCTATCCCCAGGCGCGCACCCGGCGTGACGGCGTGGTCTACCCGCGGCGGGTGCACCGTGTGGCGGCGGCCCGACGGGCCCACGCACTCGAGGCGGCAGATCAGTCGGTACGCGTCGTCGTCGCCGATCGGTAACCGACTCTGATGGTGTTCGGGCGGAAACCAAAGGCGCCGAACACTGTTGAGACGCGTCCCACCTTGAGGGCGTTGGCGATCTCGGACGCCCGCCCGGAGTGGGGATCGCGAACCCTGCCTGAGGTTGTCGCGCAGAAGGCCGCCGATGTGGTGATCACGGTGGGGGACCTGCACCGGTCAGACATCGCGGGAGCCGAACTACTGTCCGTGCCGGTCATCGGGGTGTACGGGAACCACTGCGACGGCCGCTACCTCGAAGACCTGGGCGCCACGAACCTGCATTTGTCACGGGCCGAGGTCGGCGGGCTCACGTTCGCCGGCGTGCAGGGCTGCGTGCGGTACAAGGATGGCAGCAAGGATCTGCTCTACACCCAGAGCGAATACGCCGAGATGATTCGCGGGCTGCCGCCAGCCGATGTCCTCGTCACGCACTGCCCGCCGGCCGGCGTCAACGACCATCGCAGCGATCCCGCCCACGTCGGCATCGACGCACTACGCCGATGGGTCGACTCGACCGCACCGCGCCTGGTGATCCACGGCCACACCTACCCGAAGCCGGCGCTCACGCGGCATGGCGCCACCCGCATCGAGTACGTGTACGGAGCCCGCCTGCTCACCATCTAGCTCGGGCCCGCCGGCCCCCGCCGCAGGGCATCGCCTGACGCTCCACCAAACGTCCACCACCCCACCCGGCACAGGGGTGGGGTGGTGGTAGATAAAGCATTGCCCACAGGCGCATTTCGTGTCGGTGGGTGAACGTAGAATGGCGTTGTTGGGGCACGCCGTTGGGGCGGGCCATTGAGCCCAGGAAGGGGCTTCTGCTTATGGGAAATCATCAGTCGCGTCGGGAGTCGGCTGCAGAGATCCGCACCGCGGTTCTCGACGACACGCGGTCCGAGATTGCTGCGCATGGGTGGACGGTGATCGCGGTGTTCCCCACGGAAGGGGATCCGGGGCCGTCGTTCGCGTACACCGTGGGTCTGTCGGCCAAGCAGCTGCCGGAGTTGGCGATCTACGGGCTGCCTGGTCAGGCCGCGCACCCGGTGCTCAACGAGGTGGCTCGGCGCATGGTGGCCTCGGGGGTGGCGCCGCAGAGCGGGGACCGCATCGAGGGCGTTCTGGTCGGGAACGTGCCGTTGGTGGCGGTGGCCATGGCCGATGCCACCGATCTGAATCTGGTGCGCGAGCTGTACGGCGCCGTCGCGGCCGCGGTGCAGGTGGTGTGGCCAGACAGCGCGGGGATCCTGCCGTGGGAGGAGGGCAGCCAGATCACGGAGGCCGGGCAGCCGGTGCGGGGGTGTCCTCCGGCGGCGCGCCCGCTGTATCACGCCAGTCGGTTGCCGGTGGCCACTGCGGAGGAGCTTGCCGACTTGATTGCCGACCAACCGCGGCGGTCGCTGCTGGCTGGAGACGGAGGGGATCTGAGAAGGGATAACTCGATTCGCGCGCGGAGGGCGGCGCGCGCCTTGGTGGCCTATGCGCAGCATCTGGGCGGTGCCACATTGACCGAGGAGGTCGAGGTGGCCGCGGGTGACCTGTTGGGGGATCTGCGGCACCTGTTCGATGCGCTCGGGGTTGAGTGGGACGCGGCGGTGGCGTCGTCTGAAGTGCACTATCGGGCCGAGATCTTCGGCGAGCTGTAGGTGAGGTGAACGGTGGCCCGGGGCTGTGGTCCCGGGCCACCGGCATACCACCACCCCACCCGGCACAGGGGTGGGGTGGTGGTAGATAAGGCGTTGTGTAACTGCTGGTTTCGAGCGGCTGTGTTGTCGGTGGGCGTTGGTAGTGTCAGGAGTTGTCAGGGCAAGCCGTAGGGGCGGGCCCGCTCACCCAGGCAAGGGGTTTGCAATGGTCGTTTATGTCGAGGACGTCGATCCGGTGCAGGTCGAGCAGCTGACTCTTGATGAGGCGCGGGTGGTGTTGGCCCGTGCGCAGGCGGAGCTTCCGAGGGCGTACAACTCGGTGCACGCGCAGACCTTGCGGTGCGAGATTGCCGAAGTTGAGGATCAGATCGCGTGGTTGGAATCCGAAGCTGAGGGGCAGGCGTTGGAGGATGCCGCCGTAGAGCACGCGATGGATCTGTGGGCTGATTACGACCTGGGTATCCCGGCCTGAGGGTGGGGGAGTGACGCCTTGCGGAGGGCCGCGTCAGTGGCGGTCCTCTGCGGGGTTGGGGCGGCGGCCGGCAGTCGTGGCCGGCGGTGGAGCCGGTACCACCACCCCACCCGGCACAGGGGTGGGGTGGTGGTTGTGGCTTGTGTTGAGGGCGTGGCTGTTTGGCGGGATTGATCGGCGGGGCCGTCGAGGGAACTTGTCGGTGGGCGTTGATAGTGTCTGTGGTGTTCGAGCAAGCCAGTCAGGCAGGCTCACAGATTCCCTGGAGGGGACTCGTTATGACCAGTTTGGACACGACTGTCACGGTGATCGACGCAGCGGCTCGCGCGCACGTCCCGGTGTTGCTGTGGTCCGATCCCGGTATGGGGAAGTCCAGTGTCGTAAGGGCTTTGGCGGCTGCTGATCAGGTTCCGGTGGAGACGGTGATCGGTTCGCAGCGTGAGCCGGTCGACATTGCGGGGTGGCCGGTGGTCGCGGATGGTGCGGTGCAGACGCTCGCGCTGCCGGATTGGGCCGACACCCTGATCAAGGCCAACGGCGGCTATCTGCTGCTGGACGAACTGACCACGTCGTCTGCGAGCACACAGGCGGCGATGCTGACCGTGGCGCTGGAGCGCATGGTCGGTCGGACCAAGCTGCCCGACACCGTGCGCATCGTGGCTGCGGCGAACCCTCCGGATCGGGCCGCTGGTGGCGTTGACCTGACGCCGCCGATGGCGAACCGCTTTCTGCACGTCGATTTCGAGCCGTCACCCGAGGAATGGTTGACCGGCATGCGGTCGTCGTTCGCCACGCTGCCTGCCTCACGGGCCGTCGCCGCTGATGATCTGCGCGCCGCCGAGGAAGTCGGAACTGTCTGCGCCTTCATCGAACGGCGCACGCCGCTGCTTCATGCCTACCCGGAGACTGACGAGGCGGCGGGGCGGGCGTGGCCGTCGCGGCGGTCCTGGCAGGCTGTCGCGCGGGTGCTGGCCTACCTGCGCGGCGATGACACCGCTGCGATCGCCACGGCGGTGCTCGGGCTGGTGGGTGACGGCGCGGGCAGCGAGTTCTTGGAATGGCGGGCCAGCATGGACCTGCCCCCCGTCGCTGACGTGATCGCGGATCCGTCCATCGTGGATTGGGGCACCGCGCGGCCTGATCAACTGTGGGCCATCCTGTCCGGTGTCGTGGCGTGGGCGTCGGGCAAGGGCACCAAAGACGCGTGGATGACCGCGTGGGGACCACTGGTGGCGGCGGCAACCCACGGCGCTCCCGACGTGGCCGGTGCTGCTGCTCGCGCGCTCGGGGTGGCGATGCCTCCCGGTGCGAAGCCGCCTGCTGCGGCGCGCAAGTTCACCGATGTGATGATCGCGGCGGGCCTGGACGTGGGGAACGCAGCGTGAGCGAGATACGGGCGCTCAACGCCGATGAGTGGCGGCGGCTGCGGTTGGCGCGCATGGCCGCTGTGGAGGCGATGCCCTACTACGCTCGCGCGCTGTTCGCGCTGTCGCCGGTCGCCGCGCCGGGGTTGAAAACCTTTGCCGTTGACAAGTTTTGGCGGCTCTATCTGGACCCGGCGATGCTGGGCACCGATGAGGGGTGGACCATCGGGCAATCGGGCGCTGTCCTGTTGCATGAGGTCGGCCATGTGCTGCGCGATCACGGCGAGCGCGGTGACGTGGTGGATTCCCCGGTGGATCGCACGATGTGGAACGTTGCTGCTGACGCAGAAATCAACGACGATCTGCTCGCTGCAGGGTTGGGTCTGCCCGAGGGTGTGGTCACCCCCACGGGGATTGGCTGTGAGGACGGGCATGCCGCCGAGGTCTACTACCGGCACCTGGTGCCGCCTGGCACGCCGCCCAGCGACCCCCAAGCCGGTGGCGACGATGAGGGCTGCGGGTGCGGATCCGGTGCCGGGGATGCTCCCGTGCCGGGTGAACTGCCCGCCACCGTCGATCTGGGCAGTGGCACCGGGTTGTCCGACGCCGCTGCCGATCTGGTGAAGGTCGCCGTCGCCAGAGCCGTGCAACAGGAGTTGCAGAATGGCGGCGCGGGACGGGGCACGATGCCCGCAGGGATCGCCCGGTGGGCAGCACGTCAACTCGCCCCGGCTACGGTGCCGTGGGCCAAGGTGCTGCGTGCTGCGGTGCGCCGCGCCGTCGAGGATCAGGCGGGCCAAGTTCATCACTCTTGGCGTCGGCCCAACCGGCGCGCACCCTCGGGGCTGCTGTTGCCGAGGATGCGGGCACCCAAGATCGCCGTGGACCTGATCATCGACACGTCGGGATCGATGGGTGATGCCGACCTGGCTGCCGCCCTGTCTGAGACACGCGGGGTGCTGCGGCAGGTCGGAGGGACCGTGCGGGTGCTGTGCTGCGATGCCGCCGCGACCGCGCCGCGTGTGGTGCGCTCGATCAGCGACGTGGCGCTGACCGGGGGTGGCGGCACCGACCTGCGGGTGGGTATCGACGCCGCGCTGTCGTCGCGTCCCAGGGCCAATGTGCTGGTGGTGTTCACCGATGGCGGCACGCCGTGGCACGACCGCCGACTGCCGGTGCCGATGATCGTGGCGCTGATCGGCAAGCACGCCACCGACACCACCCCCGAGTGGGCCAAGACGGTGCGCGTACCGCCCTCTGAGACGGCGGTGGCGGCGTGAGCGGGCAGGCCGGGGCCGGGGAGTTCGCGCAGTGGGCCAACGCAGTGCTGGCGGGCACGGGCTGGACACCGGCGACGGTGCGCGAGGCTGCCGACCGCCCGCGTGACGATCTGGCGACCGCCGCCCTGGCAGACGGTTTCTGCGCTGCAGCGCGCGGCCTCACCGCCGAGGGCGCTGGCGGTGCGCGATGAGCGCGGCGCTATTCGACCTCGCACTGCGGGTGGCCGCACGCGACCAGGGTGGGCCGGTGCCTCGACTGCTGCACAGCCCTGCCCCGGCGCGTGAGGTGCTTGTGGCCGTCGCCGCGCGGCGCACCGGGCCGGTGGTGCATGTGCAGGTCGTGGGGCCAGACGGTCGCACCGAGACGGGAAGCGGTGCCCACGGGCTGGCGGCGATAGCGCGTGCTGCCGGATGCGCGGGCGGCGACCTCGGCACCGGGGCCACCGCCCTGGTCGACACCACGGCCACGCTGCGGGCGCTGGCCGGGTTGGCGACCGCCTACGCAGACCCCGCCCGGTGCGCCGGCCTCGACGTGGCGGCGGGATCGGCACTGGCCGGGTGGTGGGTCGAGCGTGCCGCGCATCCCGGCACCAGCGCCGTCACCGACGTGCTGGCCGCGACCCGGCAACGCTTCATGCTCGGCGTCGTCCCCGGTGCCGATCACGCCCATGCGTGGCGGCAAGCCCTGTCGGTTCCCGCAGCGTTGGGCGGGCTGCACTCCTGGCACCGCGCGGTCACCAGCGGGACCGTGCTGCCTGGCCTCGACGCGATCCGCGAGGACGACGACTGGCTCTTGGAGGGCCAACAGAACGCGCTCAACGACGCGCGCAGTTGGGACCGGCCTGAGTCGCTGCACATCGCGGCGGCGCGGCTGGCGACCCGCTGCGATGCCGCCGACCTCTACGACGCGGCGCTACTTGCCGACCCGCTGTGGCGGGCACGGGCGGTGCACACCGGATTCGTCTGCCACGGTGAGGCGGTCGTCGGTGCTGGCGCGCACGGCAACCGGCTGACGGTGCGCGCTGGCCGGTTGGACACCCGGCTCAAGTCGGGCACGGCGGTGACCGGCTGGGCCGGTGACCCGATGACGGCGATGCCCGACAGCGAGAACCGTTTCAGCGGCGAGGTTTACGCCACGGCAGTCGAGGAGGGAGCGCTGACGGTGACCATCGGGGGACTGCGCAAAACCGGTTACCGGCCCGCTGCCGGGGAGACGCTGACCGTGATCCCCGCGCCGCCCAGTGTGTCCACGATCCGGTCGCGGCGCTCGACGGTGGCGCGGCTCTACAGGCGGCGCTTCTCCTGGCTGTCGCAGGGGGCCACCCCGACTTCCGCGCGGCGCGGGGTGCCGCTGGCCGTGTTGATCGCCGCAGCCGATGACCTAGAACCTACGGAGGACTGACGTGCGTACCTTGCCTAAGCGTTTCACCGAGACGACTGCCTCGCCCGTGACGGGACAGGCCGCGACACCGCAGCCGGTGACTGCCGCCCCCGCATTGCCTGCGGCCACGCCGATGGGTGAGTATTGGCCGGGGCGGGAACTTCTCGACTCCCCGATGCTGGCGCGGGTGCTGCTGGCGGCGTGGTCTGGGGACGCTTGCACAATAGTTCCGGCTTGCCCAGGGGCCGGAAAGTCAAGGCTAACAGCGCTTTTGGCGGCGGCGTTGGCTCATCGAGTCGGGTTGAGAGTAGCAGTCGCCGCGCAGACCCGTGAGCAAGCCGCTGAACTTGCGCGGCGCATCACCGCCGTCAGCGATCGCGCCGCGCTCATCGTGTCGGGGGCCGGTAAGAAACCGGTCACGGTGGACGGTGTGCGCACCGTGACCGGTCGCAATGTGCGGTGGACGCGGGCCTGCGGAGGCGAAATCCTCGTCGGGACGGCCGCGCGCTGGCTCTACGTGGACCCGCAAATGGCCTCTGCTGATGTGCTTTTGGTTGACGAGGCGTGGCAGTGCACTTACGCCGATCTTGGCGCGTTGGGGGCGCTGGCCCGCCAAGTGGTGTGCGTGGGTGACCCTGGACAGGTGGCTCCGGTGGTGACCGGCTCAACCGCCCGGTGGGAGGGCCAAGCGACCGGGCCTCACCAACCGGCTCCGGTGGCCCTGCTGGCCTCAATCGGTGACGCAGTGGCGGTCCACGAACTGACCAGTTCGTGGCGGCTCGGACCGCAGACCTGCGCGCTGCTCTCGGAACACTTTTACCCGCAGATGCCGTTCGCCTCGCGGCGTCCCGACGAGGCGGTGATCGCCCCCGATGGCAGTGAGCTGCCTGAAATCGTCAGCTATCCCACCGAAGCCAGAAACGGCCCGACCGACCCGGCGCTGCTGGCCGCCCTGGCGGGACGGGCGCGGGAACTGACCTGGCACCGCTACCGGCGCGGCGACACCAGCGCGGCGCTGGCTGCCGAGGACATTGCAGTCGTGGTGCCCCATGTCGCGCAGGCCGGTGCGGTGCGCGCGATGCTGGCCGACTTGCCTGGCGTCCTGGTGGGCACCGTGAACGGGCTGCAAGGTCTGGAGCGGCCAGCGGTAGTCGCGCTGCACCCGATGTGCGGGTATCGCAGCCCCGAGTCGTTCGCCCTCGACGCGGGCCGTATGTGCGTCACCCTGTCTCGGCACCGTGCGCACCTGTCGATCCTCACCGACCCGGCCACCATGGCGATACTGGACGCCGCCGCTGCCGAGGACGCGCAGGCCATGCAGGGGCGGGCGGTGCTGGCCGCGCTGTGACGGTGGTGGTGACCAGTTCCGGTCACCCACCACCACACCCGGCACAGGGGTGGGGTGGTGGTTGTGTCTTGGGTTGTGCGGGAACGGTTCTTGTCGGTGGTGGGCGGTAGTGTCATCGGTGTTGGGGCAAGCCAGTAGGGGCAGGCTCGGTGTCGGTGAAAGGGGAACGCATCATGGCGGTTTACGGTGACGGGGAGTGCTTGGACGGGCCGGAGGGCTGCAGGGGCGAGACGTTCCCTCGGCTGGCGCTCTCGGGTAGTGGGGATGCCTACTCGCGGTGCGATGCCCACTATGAGGCGTACGCCGCGCGGCTGCAGCCGGTGATGGACGACATCTCTCGTCGGTACCCCGCGATGGCGCCGAGCGATTTCGATCCGAGCTATGCCGGCGAGTCCTGGGATGAGGACGCCTGGTAGGTCGACTCCCTCGGCGGAAAGCGCCGGCCGGCATTCGCTGGCCGGCGTTTTTTCGTACCACCAACCCACCCGGCACAGGGGTGGGGTGGTGGTGTCTACCCGTTGTGAAATGTGGGGTGTCGGTCGGTGGCGATTCCGACAGTTCTTGTCGGTGGCATCCGATAGGCTTCACGTTGTTGGGCAGGTCATTCGGACCGGCCCTCGATTCCCGGAAGGGGAGTGCAATGCACGCAATCAAGGCGCTCGGAAATGCCGTGTCAAACCTCGTCGGCGTATTGGGGTTTCAGCCGATGGAGTCGCTAGTGGTGGTCACGTTGCAGGGCGGCGAGGTGAGCTGTGTGATGCGCCTGGACCTCAGCGACGCCGCAGCGCCGGATGCTGCGGAGCGGCTGGCGGATCTCGCGGCGCGCGGTGATGCTGACGGCGTGATCGCGGTGTACGTGTCGGCCGAGAGCGCGTCGTGCACGATGTGCGCCGACGAGTTCCGCGAACAGGCCGCAGCGCTGACGGCAGCGCTGGAGCGCCGTGGCGTGCAGCTGCTCGATGCGGTCGTGGTGGATCGCGTCGAGGCAGGCGGGCGGTGGCATTGTGTCGACGGCTGCGGGGTGAACGGGGTCCTCGACGATCCCGCGACGTCGGCGGCGGCTGCGGCGGCCGTGGTGGCCGGGCACCGCATCTACGGGACCCGCGAGGACCTGAAGGCGAGCGTGGCCGTGGACGTGGCGCGGGCGTCGGTGCTGACGCCCATGATGGCCGGGGGTGGCGGTCCCGTCGAGGACGTGACGGTGGCGGTGCGGGCGGCAGTCGCGGCGGTGCGCCGCGTCGGTGAGGGACAGGTGCTGTCGGACGCCGAGCTGGCCGCGGTGGGGGCGACGCTGGTGGATCTCCGAGTGCGTGACTCACTGATGACGTTGGTCCACTGCGACGAGGCGGACGCCGCCGAGCAGCTGTGGGCACAGCTGGTGCGGGTGCTGCCCCAGCCGTACCGCTGCGAGGCGTTGGTTCTCGCCAGCCACTCCGCGTTTTCCCGCGGCAACGGCCCGTTGGCGGGTGTGTGCCTGGAGGCGGTGCAGGCCGAGAACCCGACGCACCGCATGGCGCAGCTGCTCGACACGGCGCTACAGAGCGGGGTTCGTCCCGAGGAAATCCGCGGCCTGACCGCAGGCCTGCCCTCGGCGGTATCGGTGTAGCCGCTCAGCGGCCCCGGGTGGGCGCCGGCCCTGGTGGTCGGCGCCCATTCTGCGCATCACCACCCCACCCGGCACAGGGGTGGGGTGGTGGTTGTCAAAGAGGCGGCTGGGTGGCGGATTTCGAGACTGGGGTGTCGGTGGTGATCGGTAGAATCGCTGGCGTTGGGCAGGTCACACGGACAGGCCCACGGTCCCACGGAAGGGGAGCAGTCGTGACTGATGTCGTTGAGGGTTCCGGAGTGTCGGAGTCGGTGTGCGAGGGACAGGAGTCGGTGAGCTTGTACTTCAAATCCGGCTCCAGCGACAAGGTTTATCACGCGCGGATCGAGGCCGCTGGCGGCGGTGGCTTCACGGTGAACTTCGCCTACGGACGCCGCGGCGGGACGCTGTCGACGGGAACGAAGACCAAGGCCCCGGTTGACCACAACACTGCTCGGCGGCTGTTTGAGAAGCTGGTGGCAGACAAGCAATCCAAGGGATACACGGTGGGAGTGGACGGCACGCCCTACCGCCACAGTGTCAACGCTGGCCGGGTGAGTGGTCTGCTCCCGCAACTGCTCAACGTCGTCAGCGACGCCGACGCCGGCCAATTGGTGGATGATCCGCGGTGGCTGATGCAGGAGAAGTTCGACGGCCGACGCTTGATACTTCGCAAGGTCGGTGACGCCGTTGAGGGCGTCAACAAGCTCGGCCTGGTGGTCGGTGTGGCGGACACCATCGAGTCCGCCGCCAGGTTGGTTCCTGGTGACTTCGTGCTGGATGGCGAAGCTGTCGGGGACCGCTTCCATGTCTTTGATCTGCTGTCCCGCGACGGGGCCGATCTGCGGGCACGGACCTACGGTGAGCGCTACGGCGCTCTGCGGGCCGTCATCGAAGATGACGACACCGGCGCCGCGCACATCAGCGTTGCGGAGTCCTGGATCGACTCGACCGACAAGGCTCATCAGCTCGACGCGATTCGAGCGCGAAATGCCGAAGGCGTGGTGTTCAAACGCTTGGACGCCCCCTACGCCCAGGGGCGGCCTAGTAGCGGTGGGACGCAACTGAAGCTGAAGTTCGTGGCAACCGCTTCCGCGGTGGTCACGGCGATCAACCAGCAGCGCAGCGTGCGGGTCAGCCTGCTCGACGGCACGACCTGGATGGACGTCGGGGCGGTGACCGTCCCCGCGAACCAGGGGGTTCCACAGCTCGGCGAGGTCGTCGAGGTCCGCTACCTCTACGCCGCGCCAGGCGGTGCGCTCTATCAACCCGTCCTCCTGGGCGTCCGCACCGACGTCGAGCCCTCCGAATGCGTGATCGCGCAACTCAAACTCAAGGCGTCTTAGGGGTCAGGCTCGGGATGGTGCCGTACCGAGAACCGCCACCCGGTGGTGGCGGTTCTCGGTACCACCACCCCACCCGGCACAGGGGTGGGGTGGTGGTTGTCAAAAGGCCTGCCGAGGTGCGGGTTTCGGCCTGATCTGTCGGTGCCGGGCGGTAGAATCGCAGATGTAGGGCAGGTCATTCGGACCGGCCCGCGGGTTCCCGGAAGGGGAAGTGTTGTGACTGCTGTCGTTGAGGGTTCAGTCGGTGTGGTGTCGCGCTCGGTATCGGAGGCCATGGCCACCGGCGTGCCGGCGGGTGCGGTGGTGTGCGCGTCGCTGTCGGACGGACCGGTGCCGGGCTGGCTGGTCGTCGAGGAGACTGCGGTGGCCGGCGCGGAGCGTCAGTGCGCCGTCGTCCGGCTCGATGGCTGCGCAGTGGCGGCGGCAGGGTCGGTGTCGGAGGTCAAGGTGGCCGGTGACCCGGTGCCGACGGACGGGGAGATGCCGGCATGGGCTCCGGCGCTCGCTGGGGCGTTCTGGGCCAGTCGTCGGCACCGGGCGGAGGCCGAGTCGGCGCGGACGGCGCTGCGGGACCATGAGGCCCGGTTGGAGCGCATCGTCGATGCGGCCCACGAATACGCCAATGAGAACAGCCTGTGCGAACGCTTCGATGAGTTCTGCGTTGAGCAAGGTTTGCGGCCGCGCTCGCGGGACTGGCTGTGCGAGGTCGACGCGACAGTCCGGGTGCACATCCGAGTGACGTCGCACAGCGCCGACGCCGCGGGAGGCGAGGTGACCGACCGGATGGTGCAGGAAGCAATCGCCGAGTTGGGGAGCCGCGGGTTGGCGGACGCCATCCAGGACCACGACATCGTGGACGTCGAGGACGTCTGATCCCTGGGTCGTCTCGGTGGCCGGCCTTCCGCCGGCCACCGAGGTGCCGTCACGCTCGCAGCCACCACCTACCCGGCACAGGGGTGGGGTGGTGGTTTCCAAACCTGCTGCGGATGTGCTGGTTACGTTGTGGTGCTGCTGTCGACGAGTCGCAAGGGCCGGCCGGTGCTACCCAGCTCGTCGAGGAGGACGCAGAATGTCTCCCAGGTGTCGGCGGCGGCCTGGTGCTGGCGGCGTAGTGCGATCGCCCGGGGGCTGGTGAGGCCGAGTAGGCGGGCCTCGGCGAGGTCGTCGGCGGAGGGCGGCTGGGGGTACGCGAGTTGGATCCAAAGGGTGTGTTCGGTGTCGAAGCGCTCCGGTTCGGCGAGGTAGTCGAGCGCATCAGTCGCGGTCGCTAGGACGCCGGTCGCGGCCAGGATGCGGGCGAAGTCGAACACCTGGCGGTGCTCGGTGTGCCACGGGGTGATCACGTCGTCGTTCACGGTTGCTCCTGTCGTGGGTGTGTGCGGTGTAGTGGAACTTGTTGCGGCGCAGAGTGGCAACCGTCGGTACTGATAAGAGGGCTTATCGGCTGCCGGGCGGAGTTTGTCGGTGGTCGTGGGTAGTGTTCTCGGTGTAGGGCAAGCCACTTGGGCCGGCCCCGTAATCCCGGAAGGGGAGTGCCATGACTGCAGCAACAATCGAGCGGGTTTCACCACCGGCGGTCGACCAGGATGGGGAGATCGACTGGCGAGCGCTGCTCGAACAGGCGATGACCATGCCCGGCAGCCTCGGCAACACGTACTGCCGGTTTCACCAGTACTCGCTGGCAAACCAGCTGCTGTTGTGGTCGCAAGGCGTCACCGAGCCATGCGCGCCGTTCAAGGTGTGGAAAGCGCTGGGCCGGATCCCGGTCAAGGGCGGTGCCCGCTTCGTGCGGCACCCGCGACCGGTGTACGAGAAGGACGCCGCAACTGGTGAGCGGGTGGTCAAGTTCGTGCGGTTCGTGTTGCGGCGCAGCACGTTCCCGTACTCGAACACTGTGGGTCCTGACATCGAGTGGCCCGAGCTGCCCGAGTGGGACGCGCAGCGCGCCCTGGCCGCGCTGGACATCGTGCAGGTGCCGTACGCGATGATCGACGGCAACACCCAGGGGTACAGCGTGGGACGCACTATCGCTGTCTCGCCCGTCGCTGTTTTCCCCGCTAAAACCCGGTTTCACGAACTCGGGCATGTGATGCTGGGCCACACCACCGACTGCGCCGAGGGGGAGAGCCCGTGCAGTCGTGGGGTTGAGGAGTTCCAAGCCGAGGCGGTTGCCTACCTGCTGGCCCACGAACTCGAGTTGGACGCCTGGGCGCCCGAGGAGTCGCGCGCGTACATCCAGCATTGGCTGGGTGACGAGCAGGTCACCGACGCCCATATCCGCGCGGTGTTCACTGCCGTCGACAAGATCCTCAAGGCCGGCCGCACCGTCGCGGCCGAGGTCGAGGACCAGGACGTCGAGTCAAGCGCCGCTTAAGCCCGCGGTCCGCGCAGCGCGCGCCGGAAGGATCCCCCAACACTTCCTCCGGTGTCCGCGCCGCGGATCGCCACCCGTGCCCCGCCGGCCGATTCCCCCGTCGCCGGCGGGGCACACCCTTTCTGGGCGCTTCAAGCTCCACCACCCCACCCGGCACAGGGGTGGGGTGGTGGTGGGTTAGACGCTGTGGCCGTGCGGGTTTCGGCCCGGTTTGTCGGTGTGCTGCGGTAATATCGTGGTTGTTGGGCAGGTCATTTGGACCGGTCCGAGGTTCCCGGGAAGGGGAGTGTTGTGGACGTGAACGACGTACCGGTGGGGCTGCGAGTGGCCAAAGATGGGTCCGCGCTGCGGGTGCCTTTGGTTCTCGACGAGTACGGCAGTCCGGTGGGGATGCTGTGCGAGCAGATCGGGTGCCGACTGGTGCAGCTGGTCACGCTGGCCGGTGGGCTGGAGCTGTGGTTGGACGAGGAGGCGTGGGTGTTCCTCGACACCGACGACCGGGCTGCGGTCGCTGCTGCGGTGAACCCGGTCGCGACGATGATTGCGGGGCGCACCGCACGGTTGAGGGTGCCGGTGCTCGGGGTGGCGGTGTTCCTGGGCGGTGATGGCGAGAACAGCGCCGGTCTGTCAGTGGAGCAGCTGGACGAACTGGAGCGCCTGGTGGCGCTGTCGACCGAGGTCGTGGTCAGCTCCGAGGCGCTGGCCGCGCACGCGGGTGGGGGCCACTGATGGCGCTGCATCTGACGATCAAGGTGGAGAACACCTACAGCGATGGGCATGAGTCCGAGCAGACCCATGCCGTCGAGCTGGAGCACTTCCGCGGTGAAGAGGATCTGTGGGAGCAGCTGTTCGATTACACCGGGGACGGGCACGGCGCTGACCGCCCGGACCTCGGCTCGCTGTACACGGTGACGGTGCTGGCATGCCCCGAGTACTCCGAGCTTGTGGGGCTGAGCAATGAGTGGGGCTGAGGTGGACACCACGGCGCTCCCGGTCGGCACTGATGTGGAGACGGTCGACGACGTGCGTGACGGACGCCTGGACGGCCCGCTGTACCGCGTCGTGGGCCTCCAGGGCGCTCTGCGCGACGTGAGGCGGATAGAAGCCGCTACGGGCGAGCTGGACGGCATAGAGCTGCGATTCGTGGTCGCGGAGCTGCGCCCGGCGCGATCGATGACGCTGCGCCGCTATGGAGCGCTCCGCGCGCGGCGGGTGATCGCGCAATGGCGGCGCGCAGCTGCGACCGACGCCGAGGACTTCGGCATCGTCGAAGAACTCCTGGACAGCGCCGAGCGCTTGGCGGCACTGGTGCTCGACCCCACCACCGAGGAGCAGGAAGGCGGGATCTCGGTGTGCGAGTTCGCGAGCGTTCTCGACGACGCGCACGTGGTGCAGATCGACACCGCGGCGACCACGGGACGGGTCCGGGTGTTCATCAACGCCGGGGCGGTCTATGACGGCGACCCGGAGACCGACGAGCCGCCGGGAGCGCAGTACCGCGGTGACGGGTGGGGTGCCGGGCAGCAGGTGTGGAGCGTGCGCAGCCTGATGACCGGGGAGACCTCGACCTTCCGCGCCTCCAGCCAGGCCGACGCAGCTGCGCAGTACCTCGACGTGGTGGCATCGAACCTGATGGTGTGGACCGACGCTGATCCCGCAGCTGGTCGCTGCGACGAATGCGGGGCCCCCACCGAGGAGCTAGTCAGCCGGCGGCACGGCCCAGGGTGCTCGCTGCACCCCGACAACTGCGTCGGTGCTCAACCGGGACAGCCGTCGTGAGCGGGCAGCCCAGCGGCTTCGTGACGATCGGGGACACCCCTTGGCCCGATCCCACCGACCCGCGCGAACTGGCGTACCGGCTGCGTCACGAACCGGGCGGCCTGCTGCGCCGTGACCAGCTGGTGCTGGCGTCCATCGTGGAGGCGTACAGCTCGCTGGTGTGCATGGACTCCCGCACCCGGCAACGGCGCGTCATGCAGCTGCGCGACGTCGCCGACGTGTTCCGACGTGTCGGTCGCCGTCGGTAGAGTCACCGCTGTTGGGCAAGCCACTGGGGCGGGCCTGAGATCCCGAAACGAAGGGGAGTGGGACCAATGGCCGAGGTAAGCAAGAAGGCAGGCGTCACGGCCTGGACGGGCGCGTGGCGGCTGCCCACCGGCAAGCGCGATCACCAGCGCGCCGTGCGCAAGCAGCGCCGCGCCGAGCGGCGTGACGTCACCAATCTCCGGCGTGACTACGTTCGCCGATAGACTTCCTCCCACAGGCGCGCGGAGCGCGCCCTGACTGGTGCCCCGCAGAATCCCCCCTCTGCGGGGCACCGCCATATCCGGCACGAACCGGCGCGGAGCGGCGGTGAAAGGCCAGTGCGAAACCAATTGAATTGCAGCATGTTTCGGAAAACTGGTGTAGTATTGCGGTATGGCGTTGAGCATCAAGACAATCCGCGGGCACCGCGCAAGCGGTGGCGGCAACCGCGAAAGCGGTTGCAACGCAATCGATAACGAGGGATTCGGCGGGACCGGGACCACGACGGCACCGCGTCAGCGGTGCGAATACCGAAACGTGAACCGCAGCAACGCAATCGGAGACAACCGCGTAAGCGGTTGGCGCACAGTGTAACTCGCGGGCGGGCTTGCCCGCCCGAGCATGGGAGCCGGCGCAGCCGGCTCACGAATACA
>Ga0315336_1001424_pt1 | contig 46699 bp, 43 predicted proteins | sample ASW5metaG_FD_204512 | JGI IMG/M metagenome (GOLD analysis project Ga0315336, IMG submission 204512) | Ammonia-oxidizing marine archaeal communities from Monterey Bay, California, United States - ASW #5 | ecosystem: Environmental > Aquatic > Marine > Intertidal zone | place: USA: California... | reverse complement strand
AACCGCCTCGCCAATCAAGGTCAGGGGTTGGCCCATATCGAACGCCGAGATTGCTGTCCATTTTCCGGTCCCTTTCTGGCCAGCCTTGTCGAGGATTAAATCGACCGCTGCATTACCCTCTTCATCCTTGTAAGCCAAGATATCACCAGTAATTTCAATGAGGTAGCTGTCCAGCACACCTTGATTCCAACGTGTAAAGACTTCGCACATTTCATCATTTGATAAACCCAGGCCATCTTTCATCATCTGGTATGTCTCGCAGATCATTTGCATGTCGCCGTACTCGATCCCGTTGTGCACCATTTTGACAAAGTGTCCGGCACCCCCGCTGCCTACCCAGTCACAACACGGTTCACCCTGATCAGTTTTTGCCGCTATTGCCTGGAAAATTGACTTTACAAGTGGCCACGCCTCCGGGTTCCCCCCGGGCATGATGCTGGGTCCCTTCAAGGCACCTTCCTCACCACCAGAAACACCTGTCCCAATGAAAAGAATGCCTTTTTGGGCCAATTCATTTGTCCGGCGAGTACTGTCCTGAAATTTGCTATTTCCACCGTCAATGACAACGTCGCCAGGCTCAAGAAAAGGCAGCAATGACCCAATCACCTCATCCACTGCCACGCCCGCCTTGACCATGATCATGACGCGGCGGGGCCTGGCGAGTGTTGAGCACAATTGTTCAACCGAATACGCAGGAATAATGGATTTGCCCGCTGCCCGCCCAGCAACAAAATTATCCACAACAGAGGTCGTGCGGTTATAAACGGCGGCTGTAAAACCGTGATTAGCCATGTTGAGAACGAGATTCTCGCCCATGACAGCAAGCCCAATTAATCCAACCTCCGCATCCGCCAATGCTCTCTCCCCTAACGCCCCTGAGGCGCCTTGATCTTTTCGATGACCTGAACCTTCAGTGTAGGTGTTTTTTTAGATGCTAAGCGCGAAATCTCTGCCCGCACCCCCATCGTACTACTGCAACCACACTCCACGTCCTCATCCGACATATCATTATCTACGGCCACTCAAAGATGGTTCTCGGTAGAGGGCCAGGGGGTGGCTGAGACAGATCAACACCAAGGGCTTCCTTAATAAATTGCTTTTGCAGAACCGGGAGGGGCTTTTCCGACTGCGCAAACTCCTGAAGCATGGATTCCGGGTCATCAGATTGAAATACTAAAATAAGTAAATCTCCCTGAGGCGTTTCCTGTACATGCCAGCTCTCATGCATGATGCCAAAACCTTTTAAGGTCTCTTCAAACTCTTCGTGCTCAACAGCTTCTGCAATATGCTGCTCCAATGCTGTCGTTTTTCCCGGTGGAACCGGAATTGCCATTGCGAGAACAGACATGATGATCTCCTTTGGTGGTGGGGAGACGGTTACTTTACGTCTAGCTTAACTAAGTTGGATAGGTTCGTTTGATTTAAGACAATATTTCATCAGGCACCTGGTGGACCCGCCTGAATCTGTTCGCGTACCTGCGCCAAGGTTCCGGGCTTACCGCACTCCGGCCATTCCAACCACCAGGTTGTTCCGGCCTCCTGATAGGACTGTAACTTGCTGCGCACTGCATCTTTATCCAGACCATAACTTACACCGGAGACAACCACTTCGAAGGGATTATCTGTGTCCCGTAACGCAGATGTAAACTCAATGACTTCCCGAATCTGTTCCGGGCTAGGAGAAAATAAAGGGCGCATGTCCAAGCCAGAAATGTCCTGCTTTTCATCGAGATTCGTCGGCATTACATGGGGCATGATACCGTCCCAGCGCGCAGCCCTGCGTTGGCCCGGTTTTGCCGGCAACATGGCGGCAACCCAAACTGGAACACGCGGCCTTTGCACTGGACGCGGAAGAAGTCTCGCATCCTTGACCTGATACATTTCGCCATCAAAATTGACTACCTCACCTGTGTGCAGCTCTTTCATAATGGCAAGCCCTTCATCTGTTTTTTTCGCCAATACTTTCTTATTGGGCTCTTCCCCAAAATTTGAAAACTCCTGATCCATCCCCCCAAGTCCAACACCAATCCGTAGGCGCCCATTGGATAGTTGGTCCAGGCTGGCGAACTCCTTTGCCAGTTTCCAGGGGCGGCGGCGGGAGAACGGGGTGACCATGGATCCGATAAGGACCCGGCGGGTGACAACTGCAATAGCACCGAGCAAGACACTGGGATCTGGAAGTGCCAGCATGCCCTCAGGATCTAGCAACAAATGGTCACAAATAAAAAAACCGTCCCAGCCCGCTTCTTCGGTCAACTTGGCCAGCTCAACTATGTTTGCCGGATCCGAAAATTCAAAGATGGTCGGTGCTAGGAAAATGCCTTTTTTCAATGTAAACGGTCCCCCTTCATCAATTCAATTTATTCCAACTCTCACAGGCCTAAACTAACGATTTCCGTCGGGAAGGTCGGTAAAGGATCGCACCCATCCTTCGTGACATGCACATAGTCTTCGCCACCATAAACTCTGTGATGGCCATTCTCGTCCGTATCGAAAAACCAACACTCAAGGGCTAAAACCATATTTTCCTCAACCTCAAATGTTTCCCCGAGGGCGATCGCAGGGGGTTCCTGCCCATCAATTCCAACACCATGCCCGCCTTGATCAAGAGAACACTCCAAACCGCCCTCCTGCAATGTATCGTTGATCGCATCCATAATCTCGCCAGTTTTTACACCCGGTTTTGTCATCTCGGCGGCGACCTGCCGGCCACGGTCCAGAACCTGCGCCTTGCGAATCTCCTCGTCCGGGGCTGGACCCATGTGAAATGTTCGGCCAGAACTTCCCCAATATCCCTTGACTTGTGGCAGGGGTTCGAGCACTAGGCGATCACCTGGCATCAATGGAATACCTTCATCCCAAGCCGGGATGTCCGCCATGAACACCTCACGCCTGCTGGCCATACAAAGATTGGGTAGACATTCCTCTGCGTAGTCTAGAAGTCTTTTCCGGATAAACAGACCAACGTCTTTCTCCGTCCAGCCCCATTTGAATTCAGCAACCAGATCATGGTAAGCCTTAACATCTGCTTCACAAGCGATTCTTAGTGCCTCGACCTCGAGTAGTGATTTAATCATGCGGACGTTCCATATCTGATCCGCGGCATAGACAAACTCCACATCCGACAGCGCTGCCCGAAATGCATCGATATCATTGAGTGGTCGTGGAACAGCCATACCTCCTTTGATGCCGCCCTCGATTCCAACACGGCCCTTACTGCTTCCCATGAGCTCCTTGGTCACGTCTGCCACATCGTTCGGGATTCCCCTTAGATTTTCTGTAACGTGAGGATTGTGCTGGATGCGAATGTCGTTGATAAAGGTATAACCCTCTACCACACCCTGGAAAAAGTTCGGAGTAATCATGACCGGTTCCTTATCAACCGCAACAAGTAACACGGCAGGACATACCGTGACCGGCGGGAAATGGTTCGATAAAAAACCGGTAAAGTAACGAATGTTATTTTCGCCCCACATCACTATCACATCCAGCTTGGCCGCCACCATTTCCTCTTTTAGCCGGTGAATACGATCTTCATACTCCGGCCTGGGAAACGGGGCATACGGGGGCTGCTTGTGCATTCTTTCAACTTTATTAAGCATCTTTTTCCTCTTTTCGCTTTTGGTCAGCTATTGTTGTTCCGGTATTTTATTGTATTGAGCAAAGATAGCCCACAGCAAGAAATTCAAAAATCAACTCAGGGTGCTGAAGAAATATCTTTTACTTCACTGAAAATGACAAGCCAATTAATCCATCCTATTCAAAAGACAAACGATCCAAGAATGACGGGTCATTCTCTATTTTTGCCCTATCATCGCAATCATAAGGCTCATAAGGTAAATCAGAAACCTGAACTTCGTCTTGCCCTATATAGGTTCCTTGCAAATAGAGTGGATCTTCAGCCACCCACGTCCGAGAAAGTGTTCTACGCTCGTGGTCATAGCTGAATCGCTCAACGACGTGTAACTGTTCGCTATACATAATCGGTACACGGAAATTCAAAAGACCCGGCTCAAATCCGACCGTATCAACAACGAGCACCTCCCCTTCCCATCGGCCAGTGGAATGCCCCCACGCAGACTGAACGTTGCCAGGGTGCTCGGCTTGATTCATATGAATGGTCCTCATGAGATCCATCATTCCGTACTTCATTACGATTGTGTCACCTTCTTCGGTGATCTGGTTGACATGCTGATCAAAGGTCCAGTCATTAAATATGTTAGTAGGTCTGCAGTTTTTCCGGGGATTGTCTCTAGCTTCAACATAATCAACAGCAGCGGCACGCATGGCTGCGGTGGGTCTTAATCCAAGGGGGCCCCCCGCACCCATACCCATACCCATACCCATGGCCATTCCGGACTGAACATCACTGAGCAGGGCTAGCCCCCCCATGCCTGCTGTCCCTATTCCCCGGGAATCAACACTAACGCGTTGCTCCGCAGCCCAATCCCCGAAAATATTAGGGCGCCCGCCAGCAGTTAAGGCGGCGTGATCATCAGCCATCGCTGTATTTCTGGCAGATAATTGCGTATACCGATCGGTGGAGGTCCCATCTGCAAACTTTACGGTCGCGACATAACAGCTATTCGGTTCTGTCCGGTCCGGTATTCCCTCGATTGTGATTGCGTCACCTTCCAGAAATAATTCTTCAGACCACCCGGAACGCCTGAGAACCGTCCCGGCTCGCATCTCACATCTCCAAGGTTCTATGTCTTCACCGTCATCCAGAATTGCATCCAAGTAAACATAAGCATGCGGGTTGACTAAAGCTACGTCGCTGACAACGCCCGTTAGCACGAAATTTACACTGGCATTAAAGGATCCCATCCCATGATGGGAAAATACGGGCAAAGAAAAAAGCCCGAGCAAAATAAAAAATAACCGACTTTTTGAGTTCATACTCCCTCTTTTTTATATCAAAAGTAGCTTAATCCTAGCCATTACTCTGCTGGTCTATCAGTGAGTATTGAATACTTCCTGGTAAAGATGAATTTTGTCCCGGACTTTTTGCTTTTCTTCCTCCGTAGGACTTCTCGGGTCTGCAGCTGGCGGCAACGCTCCAAACTTCATAAGCGTAGCCGTCAACAACAGTCTTGCCTTTATCGGGGATAGATTGTTCCCTTCTATGGAAAAATCAGAGGGATTCGTATCCACCATCACAGATTCATCCCCCCGGCTGACACGCACTACTGGAATTCCGCTCAGCGATGCAATATCCAGCGCATTTTTAAGTGGATCATAAATGATACCTCCCAGGCCTTCTGCCACCAATCCAGACAACGGTGAATCGCTCAGATTTTTCTCGACTCTTGCCAGCACCTCGACTTCTTCTTCCACTCGGGCTGGATCGCTGTCTCTGGAGTACCGGTTGTACCTGACCATGGTAACTTTCGGAATAGCCTGCCCAAGAAGAAAACCTTCCTCATCTTTGATGCGAACCTCTACAGTCTCAACCTTCCCACCCGATCCCTGGACGCCAGGAACACTCACCGGGAGCTGTGAAAAATTAACTGCTGACTGCCAGGTATGCCGAGTTGTGGGCTCGAACCAAAAGGTGACCGGTGGCCCAACTGTACCTAAGATACCGCCGTGCCCGCCCAACGCCAGATAGCCTCCGGGCCTCGCATCGTCTTTTGCTGCTTGCCTCGAAGCGAATATCTGCTCAGCCTGCAATAGTACCGTGCCGATCCGGTCTTTCCCCTCGTCGTCAGCCCAGGCCTTAGAGAGAATGTAGTCTAGGGAATCGACGAGGTTACGGTCCCCGTCGTTACTAATAATTCCTCGGACGCGCTGGGAGGAATTAGCGGAAATGGGAATTTGCGTGTCGATTAAAAGGTTGAGCCAGTAGGCTGTCTCGGCTACCGTAAAACTACTCTCGAGCCACATAGCTCCCGCGTAGTCTTCGCCAGCTAATGCTCCCTGGACCACGTTGGCGGCCCGGGCCAGGTCCTGTAGGCGAGGATCCCGACCGTGGGGCTCGTAAGGAAAAAAATCCTCTCCCAGAATTTCAGGAGAGATAGCCCCGTCACCAGTATCAGTCCTTTTCTCCTCGGTAAGGCCTTGCGTATACCCTCCGGGTGGTACGGCGCGATAGAAATCGAAGTCAGCCCGCGAACTTAGAGGATTCGCTGTACCCTGACTGTTCCGGCCATTGACCCCCCGATCGATCTCCTCAAAAACGCGGGATGCATCGGGATAAAAACTCTGTCGACACCGCTCAGGAGGCGCATCGCCCAATGCACATGAGCCGTCCCACGGAGACCCGTTTGCCTGCATAGCCATGTAGGGAAGCAGGTAGAGACCATCTTCAGGTCTTAAGGTAACCCGGTAGACAGGCCTATCCCCAGGCGACTGCCGAGTAGCATAAAAAATGCCGCTTATATCCACGTAGCCGTCTGGTGGGCCATACAGCTGAGAAACATCATTTTCCAAGGGATGGCCCGTGAACTGCTCGATCAAGACTTCCACGGGCGCTGCTAAACGTTGGGGTGCGAGGTGATCAAACCGGACCGGACTTCCATCAGGATTGACCAATAATGGAAGGCCCTCTTTTGCTCTGGCCTTGTTACTACTCACCAGTGGTACGCTATTCTGGACAGTAGCATTCGGACCGGAAAAGACCGCTATCCGAGGCCTATCCTGCGCCAATGCGGCTGACAAATACATGCAACTAAGAAGGTAAAGACCGAGGAGTATTGTTGGGCTTTTGTTCATTGCTGCCTGACTGACCATTGCTTGTAACCTCATACTACCTTGGCTCAATGCGAAATTCGCTCGGGTGCGGCGGCACGACGGCCCGTTCCTCGGGTCGATCCAACTGCGGGACCCAGTCATAAGGGACGCGGAAGGCACGGTAGATGTTGTGACGTGTATCGTCAGACTCGTAGAAGAACGGGTTGATGTATTCCCAAACGATCTCACCATCCACTGTGACCTCGAAGGCCCGCCCGGGCGCGCCTTCGGTGATCAAGGTATTTCCATTAGGTAAACGTTGTGCGCCACTTACATTCCAGCTAAAAAATCGAAAACTGCCGTGGCCAGAAATTGAGTACTCCCAGGCGATCTCCATGGTTACTGGATTAATCTCAAGCACCCGTGAACTACGTCTCGCAACAACATTACGGCCATTTGGGGCAGCGGGGGTCGGCTCGCCGTAACCGGCCGCGCCCCCGTTATCAAATACCATGAGATTGCCCGCGCCGGGCAGTCCCACCGGGATAATATGCGGATGGTGCTGCCCGATGACTTGTCCGATCTCTCGTAGCGCCTCGGTCTCCCGGAAATCAGGCCCCATCCTCCAGACGATCTCGCTGCTGCGTGCGACAATCCCGACAATGTTGGCGTGCCGGCCGGAGAAAATTACGTTGTCTGGATGAAAGCGCTCATCGCCCTCGTCGTACCACCGGTTGGGCCCGACGTAGGTTGCAGCGTTGATGTGCAGCCAATCCTGGCTTTGAATAGCAGTCTCCATATCTAACCCTGTCGTAAGCGGTCTGCCCCTGGTGCCGCTCCGCCGAATGGCACGCCTAGCTGCCTCGGAAAAACCCAACTCGTTAATGTGATCGCTAGCCAACCAACTCCAAATGGCCTCACCGTCCCAGGACACCTCTAGGATGTAATCATCGATGAGGCGCTGATCAGAAATTTCCGGCACCACCACATTTTTATGTGCAAGAATGAGTGTCCTGCCACTCGTGATGGCAGGGCTGCTTTCGGGTGCATAGTAGCCCGCAGGTAAACCTTCACGCTGCCAGTCATGATGTACCCGCGCGGACCAGGCGGTGCCCCCATCTTCAGTCTCCATTTGCTCCGTTCTATTAAAGCTCCAGATAACATTGCCGTCCCAGTCCTTCTGCACAAGTTCCGTACCATCTCCCCCGCCAGGAGAGTCCTCAGGTGTCACGCCTATGATGTAGCCGCCCGGCAAGATCCTGCCCAGCCCGACGATGTCGGTCCAGCGCCTGACGATGTTGCCATTCATGTCGATCAATATAACCCCCTTGTCGTCGGGGGTCGGATAGAACGTGTACCCACTCCATGTCCTGTCCGGATCGTAGATTGTCGTACCCGTCGGGTAAATCGTGGGAAACGCGTGCGAAGTTGCAGAAACCAGCACAGCCATGAATAGCCATAAAAAAAGGGCTGGCTTCCCTTGTGTTAGTGTCATGTCGTTTCCTTAGGCTGGTTCAGTTTTGTGGCCCAGGTGAAAACGGGCAATTGGTGAAATACTCCGAGTTGTCGGCTACCTAGGATACTTCAACTCAGAATGCTCAGCCGATCATCCGCAGAGTATCGGTGACTTTATAATCGCTAGTATTAGCAAAACCTCATAGTAGTGTCTCTAGATATCTCACTGTCGTACGCTCGCAAATCGCCGTCCTGCTGTGAGAATATTCGGAAGAAACCAGACTGATATTGATCCGCGGCAAAACCATGCCCGCAATCCTTGATCCTAATGCCGATGAGCACATTCTCTGGAGTCGTTACCGGCGCGAAATTGTAGACATAATATTGGGAATATTCCTCGTACCCTGAATACTCAAGACTAAGATGCTCAGCCCATCTTTCCAGGGTACTTGGATTTGAGGGGGTATTTTCATCCCACGCAGAGTACGTAAAACCATGTATTGTGTCTCGTAATCCGTCAACGATAGCTGACCCGTTTGCAATCGAGGCGAATTCTAAAAAATTGATACCGCTTTTACCCGTTTCTTGGCCGTTAAACCACAGCCCTCCATCCCGCTCGCCCTGGATGTGTAAGACAGATGGTAATGTGCCAGGCGTATTTTCTTTGAAATCGACAATCCCTTTTCGTAACGTTGAACCTCCCGACACGGAAATAGCTTTAAAGGTATAGGTGTCATTGATGCTGACATCGGTTAGATCGATCGGGCCCCCTAATGCATACGAGATCAAAAAGATCGCCCCTGATGAATGGCCGACCCCAAAGATGTTTTCCGGATCGATGTTGATATCAGGCGATGACTGTAATGCTTTGAGCAACGTATGAACGAACGTAAAATCGTCACGCTCTAACTCGAAACCTTCATGCCAGAACCACATACCGCGCGCTCCGCCTTCATCAACCACCTGGGGAACCTCTGGTTTTTTCTCGGAATAGGCAGACATTTTAATGGTGATGAAATCTTCTTTATACGACTCCAACCTTGGTGACCAATCCAAATAACTCAATATGGTTTCTTTGGTGAAACTGGGACGACACATGCAGCCGTGAAAAAAAAGAACAACTGGATACGTTGCGCTATCGTTGTACGAAGTGGGAAACGTAACGGAAAAATGTCGGTCGTAGCCATTGATATTAATGGTGCCACGATTCGTCTGATCGGCTTCCAAGCTCGAAAATACCAGCTTGGTATCATCGGGCTCGGACTGGGTCTGAGCGAACGCGATGCAGCATGTTAGCCAGCAGATTGCCAGGCAGAGTCCTCGGCGACGTTTGTCACGAATTGCAAAAGAAATACTGTTCATAGCGGCTCCCTTGATTGACGAAAAGCCCGTACGGCTATCAAGCATGCACAAAGTACCAAAGAAAAATCGGCTGATCATTGCTCACATCCTCGCACTACCTTGGCTCAATGGGAAGCCCGCTTCATGTCGGCCCCTCAGACTGATTCGACTTTCAAGCCAATACCGATTTTGCCGGGTATGCTTACCTTTCTAAGTAATGTTCGGGTTACCCATCAACCCACTTGCTTCGCGACGGATACTGTTGTCATTTCTTTTTTTAGATAGCCGATTGCCAGCAAGGCTGTCGCGACCATTCCTGCAGGTAAGGCAAACATGGACAAAAGGTCCTGCTCGGCCGCGCCTCGCGCTAACGCAATACCTATCAGGACTGGAGTCGATATGTTGATTACGCGACCGACGCTTTTCGCCCACCCCGCACCAAGGCCACGTAATTCTGCCGGATAATAGGAAACCAGAACCACATTGACACCGGCATAACCTCCTAAAATAAAAAATCCGGTGGTTGCCAGGAGGATCAGAAGTGGCATATCACCAAGTTCATTTATGAATCGACCGTCGAAGAAAAACAAAACCGCTGCCAATAAATAGGCTAAGGACAATATCCGTATGGCTCCGTAGCGGTCGATCAGCAAACCAACCATCAGGAGCGCAATCAGCCCACCGAAGTTAAAGGAAGCTGCTGCATATGCTGCGATTTCTGGACTACGCCCCAATCCCACCAGCATGCTCGGCATCCAGTAAGTAATACAGTAGAAAACAGCGAACGAGCATGTATATATCAGCCACAATAACAATGTACCCCAGAGTAAGGGTGGTTTTCCGATATCTCGAAATTTGCGTGGCTCTTCATCTGGTTCTTCCGGAGTATCTGACACATCGACGTTGAGGAATTTCCACACAACTAACGCCATACACATGGTAGCCAGGCCGGTGATGGCGAAGGCCGTTCGCCACAGTTCACCCGTAACAAACCATCGGCTGACTACTCCCGCCATCGTACTGCCCAGAGCCAGACCGACGAAAAGCAGCATCACACCAATACCGCGATGTTTCTGGGGAACGATAGCCGTCACGATCACTATACAACTCGGGTAACCGCCGCCGATAAAAAAGCCCTCCAGAATTCGGATTGAAATCAGTACGTCGTGTGCCTGGACAAAATAAGTCGCGGCCTGCATGAACCCGAATCCGATCACAGAAAGAATAATTATATTCTTGTGACCGATGTACCGGGCGAACATTGGAACAATGACGAGGCCAATTGCCTGGCCGACAATAGTCCCCGAGAAAACCGGGCCAAGCTCGGCAGGTCCCAAATTCAGTGACTGCGCAATATTGGGTGCTAACGGGCCCAGCATGGCGGGCAGTAGTCCATCGAGGAAATAAACCACCGAGCACAGAGCAACAGCAAACCACGTCCTCCACGACATTGCGTCTCCAGGTTTCACCGTATTTCCCGGGCTTATGAGGCCAGCATCAACTTGGGTGGACATAGGTATCGCCTTTCTGCAATCAAAACTGGTGGGCAGTTCTCAAATGGTTTATCCGTATTAATTCGTGCGGTTCAGGCAAAGGATTTCACGGGCTTCATCCGTCGTCGCGGGTCGGCGTCGAAAAAAAGCTGCCAGTTCCACCATGTCTGCGACGATTTGGTGGTTAAACTCCGCTGGTTCGCCACTAGCACGGAACAGGTTGTCCTCCATACCGACGCGGACGGAATCACAATCTGCGGCCAACCCGACGGCAGACAACGGAAACTGGTGGACTCCTGTACCCAAGACCCCGACCTTGGCGTTCGGGAAGAGCCGGCGCCCTTCCTCCATCGTCTCAATAATATAGCGCGGTTCTGCTGGGCAATTAGCAATACCACCGCCATGCAGCAGCCAGAGGTAATCTGCATTGGGGTCGAATAAACCTTCGTCAGCAAACCGTTTGATTCGGTGTAACGCAGGTACGTGTACGACTTCGAACTCCACGGTGGAACCTTCTGAATGTGCGTGGCGCATCGCCTTGTGGAACCACGCGCCGTTGTTCGGGAAGGGGCGATCATTGGGTTGACCACCGTCGGGATGGTAAAAATCTGTAGATCCTATTGCTGCGCCGTATAGATCCGGGCGCGGTTCGAGCTGTAGCAAGGCAAGGCGTTCGTCATCACTCGGTCGGATCCACTCACCGGTAGCCTTGTCCTTACTCGCACCAATTGCATTTGTAGTTTGGATAAGGATGTCAGTTTTTTCCCGGATCAGCCTAATTGTTTCCCTGAAAACTTCTACATCCCCAGTGGTAATTCCTTCTTCATCCCGTGCATGAAAATGAATAACCGCTGCACCGGCTTCACGACAACGCGCTGCCTCCTCGGCAATTTCAAGGGGGGTGAGTGGGACTTTCGTAATGCCCTGTGGTTGGTGATAGCCACCATTGACGGCAACTACAATAACGACTGGCCTCATCTCAATTACAACCTCCAAATTTTGATCGTCGGGATACTACCGCTTTTTATAAGTGTTTAATATGTTCAATTATTTTTTTGTGAAGCCCTGAGTGCCCTGACCCGTGTAAATTTTTCAGCCTTCAGTGCGGGCCTGTCATGTAGCTCAGCTGTTTTTACAAAGGCATCATAATCAGCCTCCGATTTCCATTCCATGTAGCTCATCATCTCCGTGTCATCCAGCTTGATGTGCAGGCTGGCAGAAATAAACCCGGGGCAGCAAATAGAACCCAGAATGTATTGCCTGATCGACTGATATGCATCCTCAGCCTGCCCCGGCTCCACTTCCGCACGGATCACTGCGGCGAAACCTGTTGAAGATGGCTTTCCTGTGATTGATTCCGGGAACAGGGTTTCGTGGTAGCGGTAGCGGATCATATCCGGCACATAACGAACATTCTCCACAACCACCCGACCGCGCTCCTCCTCCAGGGAGACAATAAAGTCGTCATAGTGTTTTTCAGTTTTCCATTCGGTGTAATTCAGGAATTCCCTTTTATCCAGCCGCACGTGCAGGTTACCGGAGATGTAACCAGGCAGGCTGCTGATATAGCTTTCGATGGAGTGGGTAACCCTTGCTACGTGGTCATCTACCTCTTCCGGTTTAATGGGGGAACGAACCAGGACGAGGAATCCTTCATCTCCTTCAATATCCGGTGCAGTGGCCCTGACAGGCGTTGCGGAGGCGGTGTGTATAGCTATTCCCCCCGGCAACGGCGTTATCAAGCAGGGTTAAGTTGAAATCGTTCCCGTGCTTCGTCAACGGTCGCGGGTTCGCGGCCATAGATGCGGGCGATATCAGCGATCGCCTCTACCTGCTGACCGTTGTGTTCCGCTGCATCACCACTCGGTAGATAGATGTTGTCTTCGAAACCAACACGGACGGTCGTGCAACCCAGGGCCAAGCCCAAAGTATCGATCTTGAACATGTCCTTGCCGGTGGCCACCACACCCCAGATAGCATTGGGAAACAAGCGCCAGCCTTCCTCGATGGAATACATCACCGCGCGTGGCGTCGCCGGTACAGCACCAAACCCACCGCCGTGCAATAGCCAGACGTTTTCTCGGTCCCGGTCAAAGACGCCTTCATCTGCCAGGCGCAGTAGGCGGTTCATGGCACTGGCCTCGACAATTTCAAATTCCACCGCGGAGCCCCGTTCGTAGACCGCCTTGATGGTTTCTGCAAGGAAACGGGTGGAATTAACATAGGGTATTTCTGTTGTGTAGCCGCCTTCCGGGTGATAAAAGTCCATAGAGCCTGCTGCTGCTCCATACAGGTCAGGTTTCGGCTCAATGTTTAACAAGCCAAGGCGTTCGTCATCGGAGGGCCATGATAGCCCGCCGGTTTTCGGGTCACGTTTAACGCCGGACCCGTTCGTTGTTTGGATAAGCACGGGGCATTTTTCCCGGATTTTTGTAATGATTTCTGAAAAGACGCTGATATCTGTCGTATTGATTTTGTTTTCATCCCGGGCATGGACATGAACTACGGTCGCTCCCGCGTCATAGCAGCGTTTTGCCTCTTCCGCGATCTCGTCCGGTGTGCAGGGGATCTTTGCCCCTTCACGATCCATCTGCATGCCGCCGTTGAGTGCGCAGACAATGATAACTTTATCTGAATTCATGTAACTCCCTCGGGTAGGCTGTTGTATAAACACCGTTCATGCCCTCTCCTTGAGATACTGAGTCTAGTTGCCCAGTTCCACAGATGACTCAGCGTGGATGTAAATCAGCTTTTCCACGAGTTCCACGGTACGCTGCCTTGCGATACCACATTCGGTTGCAATGCCGAACTCGGGCAGGTACCTGCTGGCTGCCTCGATTCGTCTCTTCGTGGCATCAGCACCATCTGTGTGAACCAAGCCCAGGTACACTTCTGTGTCTAAGTCCAGCTTCAAGTCCCCGAGCGGCTTAAAATAGGCATCATCATCCCGCTCAATTGGAACCGGCATGTGGACCCAGGCCAGTGGGTGGTCAGCGGCGGCGGCGATAGCGTTGGCAAGGCTCACCATACGCTCGGCATCGACCGGCTCAATGAAATGTTTGCCATCAAAGTCGCCATAGCACAAGTGCACACCTACCTCGACATCCCCTGGGATCGTGTCGCAAAGCTTGCCAAGTGCCGGAGGAATAATTTGCTCCTTGTTATCCAACGGCGGCACGATCGACGGCTGACCATCCCAGGCGACCATCTCGAGGCAAATGTCCCATTGAATCGCAAGGTCGTCATGTGGGATAGCCGCGCAGATCGCCTGCGCTTCGCGGATCATTGCCTTTTCGTAGGCAGCAAGTACGGGAAACATGCCGTCGCCCCGAACGAAGGGTGTAATGACGGCGAATGGTGTCGGCAAACTCACCTGAAATCGCACGTTCTCCGGAATGTCGCCAGCTTTGCGTGCTGCGCAGAAGTCTTGATACGAAATACGGGCCTCACGGCAATACCCAAGCTCACCGAAGTGAATCTCTTCCGGTTTAACCCCTGGAACCAGCTCTAGCGGAACCAGTTCAGTGCCTCCTCCGATCGGCCTCAGGTACGGGCTCGAGCGGAGAAGCGGGGCCTGCCAGCTGATCCACAGACGGCGCCCGCCAGGTTCTCCATCGGGAAGCCGTTTCAATCTGCGACCCAAAGTCTGGCCACAAGTCTTAAATACTTCCTCAACGGTATCCAGCGCGATACTGCCAACGAAATGTACTTTACTTGGTTGCATAGTGAGGTCCTCTATAAATAAGGCACGATCTCCTCGGAAAGCAGCTCCAAATGTTCTCGTTCATTTGCCAGCGGATCGAGCAATAGGTGCTTTGCTCCAGCCTGAACTATCTCTCCTAACCTATCCAGGCACTCCTGTCGGCCGCCCCAGAGGCAGACTTGCGGACCCAGATCGGCATTATTATAAATTCGGGAGAAGAATTTACGAATATCCCTTTCCCCACGCGCTTTGTTATCGTCGACAATGAGATAGACGCGCTTGGAGACGGGGAAACTCGCAGGATCGCGTCCCTCTTCCTCAAGATACTGGAAGAGGAGGCTGAAATGATTCTTCACTTCCTCGAACGAGCAAGAACCCTGGCCCATGAAAGCATCGCCAAGCCGCGCTGCACGACGAATGGCGTTAGGATGGCGGGCTCCAAACCAAACGGGCGGATGGGGCTGCTGAACGGGGCGCGGCCGCACGGCAATATTCTCGAAGTTCCAGTTCTTCCCTGAAAAGGAAGCTTGCGGCTGGGTCCACAGTGCTCTCATAACGGCCAGGGATTCTTCAAAACGAGCGACGCGCCCTTCGCGGGCGTAGCCGAAGATCGCTTCTGTCCCGTGTCCCATACCGATGCCCATGTCGAAGCGGCCATCGCTCATATAGTCGAGGCTGGCCGCGGCCTTGGCCAATTGGATGGGGTTGCGCAGTGTAAGCCTCATCACCGCGACGCCGAGCCGTAGCCTGCTAGTCATCGCCGCAACATAAGACAGCAGGGAAATGGGTTCTATATTGAACTCCGCACTGATGATCCCTTCCGCCATCCAGAGGCTGTCGTAGTTGAGCGTCTCGGCCCGGACCACGAATTCGCGAATGGGTTCCATATCACCTGACTGAGTCTGTAGAGCATGGTGGGGAATGCCGATGCCGCATGGGATATTTCCTGATGCCATTTTATCTACTTCGTTTTAGGATCTGGTAACAGTAGAGTATCTGCTAGGATGAATCCATGAAGCTAGGGACAGTTGAGAACGGAAGTCGCGATGGTGCACTCGTCGTCGTTTCAGCAGACGGAAAGCACTTTGCCTGGCCCGCTCAGCCGACAACGATGCAACAGGCCATTGAATGCTGGGACGATGCGGGTACAGAGCTCGAAGCGTTGGCAGCCAGACTTGCCGATGACGGCGGAGAACCGACGAGCGGCGTTCGTTTTAATGCACCACTGCCACGCGCCTGGCAGTGGCTCGATGGATCAGCCTTCGATGCGCATGGCTACGTAATGCAAAAGGCTTACAAACTCAAACCAGTCGAACACGACAAGCCACTGATGTACCAAGGTATGTCACACCAGTTTTACGGCCCCAACGACGATATCCCGCTACCGCAAGAAGAGGACGGTATCGATTTCGAGGGCGAGTTCGGCATCATCATTGACGAAGTACCAATGGGTACGAGCCCTGCGGACGCGATGCAGCACATCAAGCTACTCGTGCAGATCAATGACTGGTCGCTGCGTACTATCGCACCGGCGGAAATGAAAACAGGCTTCGGTTGGGTCCAAGCAAAACCTGCTTGCTCCGTCGCTCCGTTCGCGGTGACACCGGATGAACTTGGCGATAGCTGGGCACATGGCCGCGTGAACCTAAATCTCGAGGTCAAGTGGAACGGCAAGCTCTTCGGAAATGCGCACGGCGAAGCGATGAGTATCGGATTTCACGATCTCATCGCACACGCGGCCGCCACCCGCTCGCTGTGTGCTGGAACGATTATCGGCTCGGGCACAGTCGCTAACGACAACAACCGGGAGATCGGCACGTCATGCATCAGCGAGCGACGCGGTATCGAAATAATCGACGAAGGTGAGCCAGTAACACCCTATATGTCCTTTGGCGATACGGTATTCATGGAAGCAAGAACAACGGACGGTAACGTGCTGTTCGGTCCAATTAATCAACGTGTATGCAAACTCAAGTAGTAATTGGCAGCTTAAAATATCCACATAAACATGATCAGGATATTTACTGATCAGAAAATCGTTCCAGCACGGATTCAAGCGATTCGCCGCTCTCTATGGCATCGGCGGCTTCGTTGCCAGATTTTTGACCTACTTCTTCGTGCACGTTGTAGAACGTTCCATTTAATTCAAAACCACTCATCGCCATCTCCGGGGACCCACCACGAGCGGGCCATCCAAGTACGATGAGCTCATCGCCAGACTTGATGGCATCTTGAGCGATACCGGCCCGGTTCCAGAACCTTAAAGGAACCTCTATCTCCCATTTCACATTTTCATCATCCAAAAAAGTCAGCATGGGATGAGGGCGTTTGTATACAAAGTCTTCAGCAACACCCGCTATCTCAATAGGATTACGGATGTCGTAGGGAGCAAAAGAGTGATGAGCGGATGCGTACCCTGTAGCCATTAGGGAACACAAAATAATTATTGTCAGTTTGAAATTCATCGAAACGTTACTCCTATAGACAATTCGCTCATTAGTCTCGTTTTATTCTCTACTGTACTTGACCGCGCAACCAGCCATATAGATGCCGGAAGACTCATTGCGTTCGCAAAACATCATGGCCGCTTCAACCTGGCTTTCTATGTTTTCAATAACTTCGGCCAGGCTTGTTACCCTGCCATGCACAGGAATATCAGTTGTCGGGTTCAGGTCAAAATGTTCAATGCTGTCCAGGTAGTTTCCACCCCACCAGTGCCAGTCCCAGCCGATATCAAACATATCACCCTGCATCAAAATTCTTTCTTCAGGAAGGTAAGCAAACACTGCCTCGGTCATGTGCATATGCCCGACAACTTCATAGACGTCAACTCTTCTCGTGGCATCTTCCAATATCAGGTGTTCATCGACCGGCACAAAATTCAGCGGTTGTGGGTTACGTGCCAATGCATCCGGAAAATTTGGGGCAGGACGTGAAATCATTTCTCTCAAAATGTCTTCATTTTCACGTTTGGAAATAATAGTCAAACCTCTGGACACTGCCGCACGTATACCGCCGGAGTGATCAAAATGATGGTGGGACAAAATGACCTCGGTCACTTCCTTGCCAGGAACCAACGTGTTTGCCCGATCGATGCGTGCCAGCGAATTTGCTTCATTACCATAGGCTTCAAACATCAACAGGTGATCATCGAACTCCACAATGGCACCACCGTTGGGGCCAACACGCAGATCCCAAACGCCATCAGCAACTTCTATCACGGCAACTTCCAGATTGCCGCCTTCGCCAAAAAAACTGCCACTCGCAACGAACTCTGGCAGATCTGCATCGACTTCATAGGAATCGACGTGAAAAACAGTCACGACGTTTTCACGCCAGTCAATATCAGTCGTAAGACCAGACGGCAGTCTGAGTCCGTCAAAAGGTACATAGCCAGTGAACCAGGTGGTATAGGTAACTTCACCAAGATTCGCATGGGGGCCCAGCCATCTGACCCACGCCGGAAGCTTATTGAGCTGGTTAACAGCCAGCCAGAGTGCTGCGCCCTGGGCCAGAGTAAGCTGCACCACGATGTTATCGTCTTCGATACTGACGGCCCCCAGCTCTGTGTTGTGTGCAAAAGCGGCTCTTAAAGCCATCAATGGGTGGCCAAGTGCACTGGCTCCGTCGCGAATCTGAGCGTTTTCAACCCAGGCATGGCCGCGAGCCAGGGCAAAAGGAAACAAGTAACCCTGCCGATGAGTCTGGAAAGCGCGTAGATCACTAAGGTCGAAATAGCGCTCTACACCATTTTGGGCGGCCCATTTTTTCGGCGCTTTGGGGTGTGGTGAAGGAGCTGACCCCCCATCCTGATTTAGGGTCTGGCTGAATCCGGTCATTAGCAGGCTATCAATATCCTGAATGCGATCCATGCCACCCATGGCTTCAGCTGCATCTTCAAGCACCGTACGAGCTGAGATCATTTGTGCGGAACCAGGCAAAGAGACGAATAGCAGACAGCAAAAACTCATAATTCCTGTGATTTTTCGCAGTGTCATAATTTTTATCTCCGGTGTCTCGGGAGTTTTCTAATCAGTAGTTTACTATTTTTCTTCGGCCTCTCTGGACGCCTTGAAAAGCCGTTCAACATAACGGTCAATGATATCTACTTTTGATCTCGGTTAAGTCTTGGCCTATTTGCCGACTGCCAGGATGTCTCTTAATTTAGAGTAATAATTCCTCATTAATTTCATGAAATTGGTCAGCAGCATAAATAAGTGCATTGGCGGTCAGTGATCGCACGCCATAAACTTCGGTATGAACAGCGTAATCTTTCCTGACCTTTTGCAACAACAGGTCGAAGTCCCCATCTCCGGATAATAAGATTACGGTATCGACGTCCTTCGCGGCATCTAGAACGTCAATCGTAATGCCTACATCCCAATCGCCTTTTGCCGAACCGTCACTACGCTGAATATATGGTTTAAGTTTTACGACAAACCCGATTTTTTTGAGCGCACCCTGAAACTTGATCTGCTTATCATCCCCACGATCTGTTGCATAAGCAATTGCGGTAACTATTTCACCTTTCTCACCAATGAGTTGCCATAATTTTTGGTAATAAAACTGACGCTTAAAAACCTCTCGGGTTGTGTAATATATATTCTGAACGTCAACGAAAACAGCGATTTTTTTCACGTTGACACCTTTACATTAGCTACTTCAGATCACCTTATCCTTCTGTAACAAGGTATCACGTACGATCCTTTAAAAAAAACAATCTTATAGCTATATTGCAAAGTTAGATGGCGACACGGGCACTTATTGTAGGCGGCGGAATCGGGGGGCTGGCGGCAGCCCTGACATTGGCGCGAATCGGAATCAAGGTTGAGGTCTTCGAGCAGGCCCCCACATTTAGCGAAGTAGGCGCCGGTATCCAATTGAGCCCGAACGCTGTACGCGTACTACATCACATCGGCCTAGAAGAACGGCTCCGTACAATCGGTTCCTGCCCCGAGGCGCTGGAAATGAGGACTTGGCGCCACGGCTGGATGGTAAGCCGAGCACCACTGGGTGCAAGTGTTGAGTCTACCTTTGGTTTTCCGTACTACCATGTACACCGAATGGACCTCATCACAATGCTCGCTGAAACCGCACAGGAAAACTCGGGCATTAGCGTCCACTTCAGCTTGCGCTGCATCGCCCTTGAACAGAAAAAGAACTCGGTCGCAGTGAAATTTGAAAATGGCGAATCCTGGGAGGGTGATTTCGTCATTGGCGCCGACGGTATCCACTCGGTCGTACGTGAAAACTTATGGGGTCTTGCCAAACCGCGGTTCACGGGCGCCATTGCCTGGCGCGCTACGGTTTCAAAAAATGCTCTTCCTGCAGATTTGATCCGGCCGGTTTGCACCGTATGGATGGGTCCCCAGAGGCACTTCGTTACCTATTACGTAAAACAGGGCCGACTGGTTAACTTTGTAGCGGTGGTCGAAAAACACGGCTGGGAAGTCGAATCATGGACCGAGAAGGGAGATAAATCGGAACTGCAGGCAGACTACTCAGGGTGGCACAACACTGTCCAGCAATTAATAACCGCAGCAGATCCTGATCAGTGTTACAAGTGGGCCCTTTTAGACCGGGAACCACTGGAGCGCTGGACTGACGGTCGCATCACGATGTTAGGGGATGCCTGCCACCCAAGCATGCCAATGATGGCCCAGGGCGCGGCGATGGCAATCGAGGATGCCGCCGTTATCACCTCCTGCATCGCCGACAATACCGACATCGAGGCTGCTCTACACCGTTATGAATCTCTGCGAAAGGGGCGCACCACTCGGATCCAGACTGGTTCTAGAACCAACACGCGTGATTTCCATTTGCGTCCACCCGCTTCATGGTCGCGCAACCTCCGCTGGTTCATCACTAAACAAGCTCTAAGCGGCAGCGGCGACGTCGGCTGGCTGTACGGCTATGATGCATTGTCCACCGCCAGCTGAGCGGGCGAAGACTGCTACGTGCGATGAATTTCATCATCAGAGCGCATCGTTCGACTTCCGATACCTGTAGGTTTCCCCATTAACGATAAAGACCAAGATTCCGTCCTCAACAATAAACTCCTCGACGGCGATAACGACTCCTTCGTCATCGAAATAATTTACTCCGTAAACGCCATTATCTTGATACTTCCATGACAGTGCTTCTTCAGGCCCTATTTGCGCGCCCCCATAAGTGAATGATCCGGTACCATCCTCCAATAACACGATCTCTATGGGAAACTCTTCCGGGTCTATTTCAGTGTATACACCTGAGATGTCATCACTGGTTCCGCAGCCATTTAGTCCCAGTAGAAATAAAAAAAGCAACGAGCAGCGAGTCATTAATTTCATAAAGATTTTATATTTCAGTAGTTTATTATTTTTCTTCGGCTTCTCTAGACGCCTTGAAAAGCCGTTCAACGTAACGGGCAATGATATCTACTTCGATATTAACAACGGCCCCTACCTCGTAACTGTCAATGATAGTGACTTCTCTGGTGTGGGGAATAATGTTCACCTCTAAATTTTTTTTGACAGCGGAATTTATTGTCAGATTCACCCCGTCAATGGTGACCGACCCCTTGTGCGCAAAATATGGAGTGAGTAATTGTGGTACCTCAATCGTAATAGCCTGAGAGCGCGCCATTTCCTTCAACGCAATCACATGTCCCACTCCGTCTACATGGCCGCTGACGATATGCCCGTCTAAGGAGTCCCCTAATCTAAGTGAAGGCTCCAGATTCACTAGCGCTCCGACTTCCAGCTTACCTAACGTAGTGACTGATAATGTTTCCCTTGAAACATCAGCCTCGAAGGCATTAGCATCATAATCCGATACCGTAAGACACACACCATTCACGGCAATACTATCACCACGTCCAATGTCTGGAAGCGCCACTCCTTGAGTATCAATCTGTATCCGTTGATCGCCGGCCGTGTCGTCTTTTCTCAACACCCGCCCTACGCCTATGACAATGCCTGTAAACATGTCTCTAGCTCACTTATCCCATAGCTACAGTCAGGGGCTGGTCACCGTATCGGGCCGAGCAATGATTCGCAAGTCTTCTCCTACCCGGCGGACATCGCAATAATGGAGCATGTGGCGCCCACTAAGGCTCTCAAGTGGAGCCATGGAAAACATACCCCTCGCGGTATCGCCTAGTACATGTGGGGCCATATAAATCACCAGCTCATCAATCAGGCTTGCTGTAATCAATGCCCCGTTGAGTACCGGACCTGCCTCTACCCAGACCTCGTTGATCTCCAGCTCCGCCAGACGGGAGAGCACCTGCACCAAATCACAATGCGGATCCCCATTCACTTTTTCGATTCTGGCTCCACGCTCTTCGAGTGCTTGACGAATTGCAGTGTCATCACACGCTGTAAAGATAATTACGTCACCCGGCATCTTAAGAATTCGCGCCGTCGGTGGCGTTCTAAGATTAGAATCTAAAATAATGCGCTTCGGTTGCATCATGGAAAAAGCTGAATCTTCCGACCGTGCATCCAAGGAGGGGTCATCTTCGAGTACGGTGCCGATCCCGGTTACTATGGCGCTGGATCGACCCCGCCAATTATGCACGTCGGCTCGAGCGGAATCGCCTGTGATCCACTGACTTTCACCGCTTGCTAAAGCCGTGTGCCCATCCAGACTAACCGCCAGTTTGCTCCTGATAAATGGCCGTCCTTTCGTTATGCGTGTGAGATATCCCGGATTAAGCTCGGTGGCAGCATCTTCCATAAGGCCGGTTTCCACAACTATGCCCGCATCCTCCAAGGCACGCCTGCCTGAGCCAGCAACTTGATTGGGATCCTCGATAGCAAATACAACCCGCGCTACACCAGCCTCTATCAGTGCATCACTGCAGGGACCAGTACGCCCGGTATGGTTGCACGGCTCAAGATTCACATAAGCCGTCGCGCCACGCGCTTGACCGCCAGCTATCTCAAGCGCTGCCCGTTCTGCGTGTGGGCCGCCGGCCTTCTCATGCCAACCCTCTCCAACAATCTTGTCATCGTTAACAAGAACACACCCCACACGGGGATTGGGATCACAGGTATATAAGCCTCGGGCAGCCAACTCCAAGGCTCTCTTCATACAATCACCGTCGAAGTTTGTAGTCATTCTTCCGGCTCATCATCGGATAATAAAGACATCTGGTCCCGCTCAGCTGAGGCGCTAGGAAAGGACTGCAAAAGACGGATCTCTTCTTCGAATTCAGTGACGTCCTGAAAACTTCGGTACACCGAAGCGAAACGAACGTAAGCTACCTCATCCAAGCGCCTGAGCTCCTCCATTACGATGCCACCTACCAATCGCCCCGAAATTTCACGTTCACCCAATGTTTGTAAACGATGCGTGATCCGATCAATAGTCCCCTCAATGTCTTCACTATTTACAGGCCTTTTTTCTAGGGCCCTTAAAATACCGGTTCGCAATTTTATTTCATCAAAAGGTTCACGCCGATCATCCCGTTTAACAATCAGTGGCATTACAAGTGTGGGTAATTCAAAAGTAGTGAAACGTTCGCTGCATGACTGACACTCACGCCTACGGCGAACCTGCCGACCCTCGCCCGATAAACGGGAATCAACGACCTTGGTTTCCTCGTGGCTACAAAATGGACAATGCAGGAGACGTCTCCTCGCTAGCTTTAGAGTTCATATACCGGGAAACGCCGACATAGCTCAATCACCTGGCCGCGAACCTGATCAATTGTCGCTTCAGAATCCAGGTCATCAAGTATGTCAGCAATCCACGTAGTTAACTGTGTGGTTTCTTTTTCCTTGAAACCTCGCGTAGTAATAGCTGGTGTCCCAATTCTCAAGCCACTAGTCACACGTGGCGGCCTTGGGTCATTGGGTACAGCATTTTTATTCACCGTGATATTGGCCCTGCCAAGAGCATCCTCTGCCGCCTGCCCTGTGATGTCTTGACTGATTAAATCAACCAGCATCAAATGGTTGTCAGTACCGCCCGAGACGATCTTGTACCCACGACTACCCAGAACCCGGGCCATGCAACGAGCATTATCCACAACTTGCTTTTGATAGATCTTAAATTCCGGTTGTAATGCCTCCTCCAGCGCCACAGCCTTAGCCGCAATGACATGCATGAGCGGGCCCCCTTGCGTGCCTGGAAAAACCAGTGAATTGAATTTTTTGGTGAGTTCTGGATTCTCCCGCGCAAGAATTAATCCACCTCGGGGACCACGCAGAGTCTTGTGGGTGGTTGTAGTGGTAACATCAGCAATAGGCACCGGATTGGGGTATTGTCCGGCAGCAACCAGACCCGCCACGTGGGCCATATCTACCATTAAAAAAGCCCCTACTTCATCAGCAATAACCCTGAAACGCTGCCAGTCAACCACACGGGAATATGCTGAAAAACCAGCAACGATGACCTTTGGCTGATGCTCGTGTGCGAGCTCTGCCACTTTTTCACAATCAATTTCTCCACTTGCCTCATCAATTCCGTACTGGACCACCTTGAACAACTTGCCAGAAAAATTGACCTTGGCACCGTGGGTCAGGTGCCCACCGTGTGAAAGGCTCATTCCCAGCAATGTATCCCCGGGCTCCATCATTGCCATATAGGCAGCTGCGTTTGCTTGGGACCCAGAGTGCGGCTGAACGTTTACATAATCAGCGCTGAATAATCGCTTGGCTCGATCGATAGCAAGCTCTTCGGCAACATCGACAAATTCACAACCACCGTAATAGCGTCTACCTGGATAGCCTTCGGCGTATTTATTGGTTAATACGGATCCCTGGGCTTGGAGCACTCGCGGGCTCGCATAATTTTCTGAAGCAATCAGCTCAATGTGCTCCTCCTGTCGGCGGCATTCCTCCCCTATCGCATGAGCGAGTACGTCGTCAAATCCCTCTATGCGGAATTCTTTTGTAAACATTTTTGCCTTCAGTCCCCTTACTGGGTGGCTGCATTTAAAGACGGAATTGTACGGTATCTTGGAAGGACTGCTTAGTTATCACAACCGGCAAGATTCTCCACCACGCGCGTCCATGCCGAAGCAAGATTGGAGCGATTATAACCTCCACCGCCCATAGCTATAATTCTTCCGCCGCAATAATGATCAGCCAGTGTGCGCAGACGCCTTGCTGCATGTGCGTGAGCATCAGCAGAATAGTTGAGGTGGGTAATCGGGTCTCCAGCCAAGGAGTCAGCACCACACTGCAGAAAAATCAGTTGCGGGCTTCCTGCCTCGATATGCGCCTCCACTTCGTCCCAGATTGCGAGAAACGCCGAATCATCTGAGCCTGGGGGCATGGGAATATTTAGCTTTGTACCAACCGCCTCTCCTTTTCCTGTTTCGCTTCGGTTTCCGGTACCTGGGTACAGAAAGCGCCCATCCTCGTGTACATCAGCAAATATCACCCTAGGGTCGTCCTCGAAACCATAGAAAACCCCATCACCGTGATGTGCATCGATATCTACATAGGCCACTTTTTTCAGGCCAAAGCGATCCAGAGCAATTGCAATTGCAACCGCTGCATCGTTAAAAACACAAAAACCAGCTGCCGTGTTCCTTGCAGCATGATGTAACCCTCCAATGGGATTAAAAGCTCGGGGTACTGCCCCCTCAAGCACGAACTGCAAAGCGTCCAAAGTCCCTCCCACGGTATGCGCCGCAGCCTCGTAAACCCCCGGATAGGCCGGGGTGTCACCACCATCCAAATAACCAGCTCCGGCTTCCGAAAGCTTAATGACCAAGTCGATGTACCCCGGGGTATGAAAGGACTCTATCTCCTCACGAGAGGCCTCGCGGGAAGGTTGTCGATCCAAAACCGGAACGCACGCCGATTGCTCAAGCTCAGCCATGAAGGCATCGTGCCGGTCAGGTCCGAAGGGATGCCCGTTAGGAAAACCATAGGCGGCGAGTTCCGGTCCCGTGATGATGATAATGGGGTCTGACATCTCCTATTTGAGCCCTATAGCAAACCGCGTCAGATTTTCATAACCAGTCGCGCGCATTGAAAAATAATTGCTGCCAAGGTGAATCCTCGCTCCAATCTGCCGGATGCCAAGAATTCTGAACCGTACGGAAACACCGTTCCGGATGAGGCATCATTATAGTGACACGGCCATCTTCATTAGAAAGGCCCGCGATACCAAGGGGTGAACCGTTCGGGTTCGCTGGGTAACGGTTTGCTGTTTCTCCGTGATTGTCTATGTAGGTCAAACTTACAAGTTCCTGGCTCGCCACTCGTAAATCGTTTGCTGAGGCAAACTCGGCAAGGCCTTCTCCATGGGAGGTCACAATCGGTAGCCGGGAACCCGCCATGGGTGCCAGTAGGATCGAGGGACCGGGATCGATACGAACCATGGAAAAACGAGCTTCAAACTGATCGGACCGGTTGCGTACAAATCTCGGCCAATGGCCGGTTCCCGGAATCAATTCCTTCAAGGCAGCCAGCATCTGGCAGCCATTACAGACACCTAGCGCGAATATATTGTCACGGTCAAAAAACTCACCAAACAAGTGCCTGATGCTTCCGTTATAGAGTATTGATTTGGCCCAGCCTTCGCCTGCTCCCAACACATCACCATATGAAAACCCACCACAGGCCACCAAGCCCCGATATTGATCTAGCGAAACCTTTCCCGAAAAAAGGTCGCTCATATGTACGTCGTACGGATCAAAGCCAGCCCGATGAAAAGCTGCTGCCATTTCACGGTGGCTGTTAACCCCTTGCTCTCTCAAGATCGCAACCTTTGGCTTATGGCCCGAGTGAGCAACTTTGCCCTGGCTTTGCTTAAAATTAAGGTGAACGCTCAGCCCTGGATTGCTATCAGCCAATACATCCTCATAAGCTTCCCGGGCACACTCCGGATTATCCCTCAGGGCCTGCATCCGAAAAGTAAGCTCGGACCACCAGCCTTGCAGAAGTTCAAGCTGGGCTTTGAAGACCTCTGCATCCCCATGACGAATAACTATTTCACGATTAACTGTCGGCTCCGCTACTACCTTACTGCCCCCAAGGCTGTACTCCTCAAGCACATTGAGGACTCGCCCTAAATCCACCGAACGCACCTGTATTGCTACGCCCGGCTCCTCATTAAATAGATACGCCAGTACATCGCTAACCTTAGATGAAATCTCAATCTTCAGGCCGACGCGTGCCGTTAATGCCATCTCGGTCAGTGTCATCAGCAACCCGCCATCAGACCTATCGTGATATGCCAACACTAAGCCTTCTTCCCGAAGTCGTCGCTGCGCCTTAAAAAACTGCACTAGCCTCTTGGAATCATCCAAATCCGGTGGTTGGCCCCCGAAAGTGTCATGGACCTGGGCCAAACTCGAACCGCCGAGGCGTAACTGCCCAGCTGACAAATCAATCAGGAGCAACGATGTTTTTCCGGTATCCATTCGCAACTCCGGCGTCAAGGTGCGGCGCACATCGGCAACCGGAGCAAAGGCCGATACAATCACTGAAACCGGTGCTGTCACTGAGTAAGATTTTCCTTGCTCTTCCCACGCGGTGCGCATAGACAAAGAATCCTTACCTACCGGTACTGCAATGCCCAATGCAGGACAGAGGTCCTCCCCCATAGTTTTAACCATGTCGTAAAGCACGCCGTCATCATCTTGGTGCCCGGCGGCTGCCATCCAGTTGGCGGAAAGGCGAATATCGCTTAGTTCGAGTACATCGGCAGCAGCAATATTGGTTACCGCTTCGGTCACTGCAAGGCGCACTGAGGCAGGCCCATCGTAGGTAGCTATTGGCGTGCGCTCTCCCATAGCCATGGCTTCCCCGGTATAGCTGGCAAAACCGGAAGTAGTAACAGCCACATCGCTGACCGGCACTTGCCATGGACCCACGAGTTGATCCCGGGCCGTCATGCCCCCAACCGTACGATCACCGATATGAATCAAAAAAGATTTATCCGCCACCGCTGGAAACTTCAGTACCCTTTCTACAGCAGACTCGAGCACAATTTTCTGATGATTCCATGCGTCCGGCTGAAGCCGCTTAGATTTTGCAGAGCGTGTGAGCTTAGGTTGGCTGCCAAAAAGCATGTCCATAGAAATGGAGACTGGTGAATTGCCATACTTTGCATCGGTCACCTCAAGCTTTCGGGTTTCTGTGAGTTCCCCGATAATGGCGTACGGGCACCGCTCTCGTTCACAGATCGCCTCAAAAGCCGGCAATCTCTTTGTAGGCACTGCAAGCATATAGCGCTCCTGTGCCTCGTTACACCAGATCTCCATGGGGGTCATACCAGACTCATCACTAGGAACCTCTCGCAACTCAATCAGTGCACCGCGATGACTTTGCTCCACGATTTCCGGAACAGCGTTAGATAAACCCCCCGCGCCGATGTCATGTATAGAAGTAATGGGGTTTTGGTCTGCAAGGGCCATACAGCCTTCTATCACTTCCTGAGCGCGACGCTGAATCTCCGGGTTTCCTCTTTGCACGGACGCAAAATCGAGATCTTCCTCACCCGAACCACTACCCTTTGATGAGGCAGCGCCACCGCCCAAACCGATAAGCATACTGGGCCCACCCAGTACGATGAGTTTAGCTCCAACATCAGCAATCTCTTTTTCAACGTGGGTATCGAGTATGTTGCCGACACCGCCCGCGATCATGATCGGCTTGTGGTATCCGCGCCAGACACTCTCCACTTCAAAAAGATAAGTGCGAAAATAGCCGGAAAGGTTGGGGCGCCCAAACTCATTATTAAATTGAGCTGCTCCAATAGGCCCATCAAGCATGATGTTCAGTGGAGAGGTGATTCGCCCAGGCCGACCTATCTTTTCCGCCTCCCATGGCTGGAAAAAATCAGGTATCTCAAGATGGGAGACCGTAAATCCAGTGAGTCCCGCCTTCGGCTTGGCGCCTCGACCAGTAGCACCCTCGTCCCGAATCTCCCCGCCGGAACCAGTGGCTGCGCCGGGAAATGGAGATATTGCTGTCGGATGATTGTGCGTCTCAACCTTCATCACCAGATGAAGTAGTTCATTTCGATAGCCATAGAGAGCAGATTCTGGATCCGCTGCAAACCACTGCCCAATAGGGCCCTCTACTACAGCCGCATTATCTTTGTAGGCTGACAAAACACCCTCGGGCGCGCAAGCATGGGTATTTTTGATCATTTGGAATAGACTTTTGTTGGTTGTCTTGCCATCAACAATCCAGCTCGCATTAAAAATTTTATGCCTGCAGTGCTCAGAGTTCACCTGCCCAAACATCATTAACTCTACATCTGTAGGATTGCGCTTGATTGCCTTAAACTGTTGTGCAAGGTGCGTAATTTCATCTTCGGATAATGCCAACCCAAGATTTGAGTTGACCTCCTCCAGCGAGGAAACACCCTGGCCCGAAAGATCAATCGAGTCAAAAGATCGCGCCTGATGTTCGATAAATAGCTGTGCTTCACTCGGTGCTTCACTGAGTGCGGTCTCTGTCATGCGATCATGTAAAAGCGGGGCCAACTCCAACAAGTCAACTGGATCAAGCCGCTCTTGAGTGTTAAAGCGATAACAGCAACCCCTCTCCAACCGATGTACCGGAAGGCCGCAAATATGCGCAATATTAGTAGCCTTTGAGGCCCACGGTGTAATGGTGCCCAGCCTAGGAACAACATACAGTGTGCTCCCTTTTGGAAGCGGATCTGTTTTTCTCCCGTAGGTTAATAAAGCTTTTAACAAATCAGTATCGCTGTCCGACAGGCGATCGATTGAGTGTACGAAGTGAACGAAGTTGACTGAAACATCCCGAATAGCATTCGAACGAAGCTGGAGTTGTTGCAACAGTTTGCTCAAACGAAAATTGGTCTCTGCTGCGGGCCCAATCAAACTCAGCATAGTCATGAGTGCAATCCCTGCTGTAATGCATGGATACAAATGCTCACGCGCTGAAAAAACACGTGAAGTAAGCCGGTCATTCTGAAATCAGCACCAGACCTCATGAAGACAGGTGTTTTTATAAATGGCTCCTAAACTATTTCAAGCCAAGGGCTAGGTACATCTTGACTTGCAATGTGCAATTTTTGACTAGGTCCGCCTAAAAAACCCTTGAGGGATTCAGTCACACGATCAGGTGAATTGTTTTTTTGGCTCAAATGCAAAGCGATGGCCCACTGCAGCCCTTCATGCTTGACTCCTGCTAACAAGTCAGCCGCCTGACCATTGCTCAAGTGGCCAAGTTGCGAGGTGACTCTTTCCTTAATTGCTTTTGGATATTGGCCCTGCCAAAGCACTTCTGGGTCATGATTGCACTCGATCCCCAGCGCATCACAATCTGCTAAGCAATCAAGGATATGGGGGGTTACGTGTCCAGTGTCGGTAATTACACCAAGTCGACGATCTGCCGCTGTAAATACATACTGACACGGCTCACGCGCATCATGGGGCACTGGATAGGGCTGAACACTGATTTCGCCAAACGCCAGTTTTTCATGGTAGCTAAAGGTTTGCAGGGTCGGTAAATCATCAGTACCCAACGCAGCGGCAGTTCCACAGGTCATCCACACTTGTGTACCAAAACGACGCGTAAAATGAGCTACACCTTTCGTATGATCAGAATGCTCATGCGTTACCAGCAGTGCTGAAATTTCATTAGGGTGACGGTCAAGCAAGGCCATACGGTCAGTAATAGCCTTTACGCTTAAGCCGCAATCAATCATCAGGAGAGTCTTACGGAATTCGACGAGGAGTGCGTTACCACGGCTACCACTTCCCAGTGAACAGAACCGGAGCATCACAATTCGCCCGACTGATTCACTTGTCCCCAGATCCACCCTTGCCGCCTTCTCCGGACGGCGTGTACATGGGCATGGGAAATTGCGCGACGTTACCACCTTCGGCGCTGATCACCTTGCTAACGCCCTGCTTCTCCACCTCATCAATGCGAATTACTGAATGAAGAGGCAGGTAAGTTCGAGTCACTCCTGCAAACTCAGTTTGTATTCTCTCCTCAGAAGGATCAACCACTACAGAAGAGCGGGCACCAAACACCAATTCCTCTATTTCCACAAAACCGAACAGCGAGCCGTGACCTACATGCTTTGCATAAACTTCATAAACCTTCCCTTGGTTCATGAAGACTACTTTGTAAATTGGTTTTGAGGACATCTTAAGTAGGGCCTTGGTAAGCATGTGAAGCTTAGCAGATGTCGTCCGACATGCCGAGCCAAGCATCCGAGCTAACTAAACTATTCACCTTTGGTGCTAGTAGCGGCGTTATGCACACCACATGCGCTTTTCCGGGTCGCATTGTACACTTCTACCACTCTTCTTTTCGAAGTGCCACGAGCTAATAAAGCAATGACCTACTTCTGGATTGGACTGGGAAGTGCGCTGGGCGGTATGGCCCGCTACTGGTGCTCAGGCTTAGTAATCCGATTGTTTGGGGAAACCTTCCCGTGGGGAACCCTCATTGTCAATGTGGCTGGCTCGCTTGCCATCGGCTTTCTAGCTACATGGCTTTCGCCGGATAGCCGGTTTCTGGTTTTCTCAGAACCCCGCTCATTTCTAATGATCGGTATTCTCGGTGGCTATACCACATTTTCTTCTTTCAGTTTACAAACCCTAAATCTAGCCCGGGATGGAGAATGGCTCCTGGCCCTGGCCAATATCTTTTTTTCCGTTACCTTATGCCTGATCGCAGTTTTTTTAGGCCATACGACCGCATCACACTTCAGCCGCTAGGGATTATCAATATGGCCCGGCCAGGCATGTAGTGCTGCTCATCTAGTCATTAACAGCTAATCTGCCTGCACAATCACCGCCTGCGACTGGCACCCCTTTCCTGTGCTAGATTGGACTGCGGAGGGATGCCGGAGTGGTCGAACGGGCTTGATTCGAAATCAAGTGACGGGCTTGCCCCGTCCGTGGGTTCGAATCCCACTCCCTCCGCCACTCTAAACTACTGTTTTTTGGGATAGCCACAGTCCGTTGAGTGGTTTCTTCATGTTCCAGGCCGACTACGTGCTCACGAATGATTTAGGCGACAATCCCGATCCACTCGATTTCGTCGGAAACTCCCAGCGTATCGATGCTAGGTTGTCCTTAGCACCTCAGAACAGTAACTGGGATATAGCTGTGTACGTTCGTGACCTCACAGATGAGCGTCACATATTGGGTTCTGGAAGTGACTTCCAAAGCAAAAGCTTCAATAAAACGATACACGATGCCGGCGGTATCGCGCGAGAGCGCGGGCGAAGGGTAGGCGTATCGTGGAGTTACTATTTCGGGAGCTAAATATTAATACCGCTAGATGTCCGGGTGCAGCTATCGCGTCCGGACATCAAAGCGTTGTCTTTCAAATACCTGCATAAAATAGCCCACAACGTTGGTTTCTCAGAATGATTCTGGTAGTTTAGATCCGCATTTTCTGTCTGGTTCGTTGTTTATAAGCAACAAATTGACAACACAATCAAAGTGTCACACCCCCTCCCAGGAGTGGACTGTTGACTTGGCCCGTTGGGATACACCGGAGGTTCTCATGTCTAGATGTACCAATAGTTTTCTTCGCTATACCACAATAACTGTGCTTGTTTTAGGTCTAGGCCTAGCAGGGGGCATTGGTCAGCTATCTGCCCAAGGTCTTGAGGAAATCATCGTTGTGGCCCAAAAGCGGGAAGAAAACATTCAAGATGTGCCGCTTTCCGTCTCGGCGTACAACACAAATTTTTTAGAGGAAAATTCGGTCAAAGATGTGTTTGACTTGATGACCAGCGTACCTGGCCTGATAGTCAGTGCGAACAACACAGCCAGCACCTCCAATTTCTCAATTCGCGGCATAGGAACGGGCGGCCAGAATTTTGGGCTGGAATCCTCTGTGGGACTCTATGTAGATGGAGCCTACCGTTCCCGTCAGAGTTCCATGATTAACCAGTTGGTGGATATAGAAAGTGTAGAAGTCATACGGGGACCTCAGGGAACACTGTTCGGAAAAAATTCGTCTTCAGGGGCCTTATTGATCAGAACAAAAGCACCATCCCATGATCAAGATTCATATGTGGAGCTGGGAATAGGATCAGACAGCCTTACGAACTTTAGCACCGCATTCAACCACAGCATTATCGATGGAGAGTTAGCCAGTCGTACCACTATTTTCACCAGTAAAAGGGACGGATTTGTCGGGGTGACCAACATGCCGGGCGTCACCCTTAACGAGCGTGACCGGGCTGGAATCCGTCATCAGTATCTCTTCACGCCGAGTGATACCCTCAGTGTTCGAATCGTTGCAGATTATTCAGAGATTAACGAACTGTGTTGCGGCGCTTTGAGCCTAAAAGACAGTCTCGTGGCATCGGGCAGAACAGCTGGCGGTAAACCCATTCCGGGAACAGATGCAATCATGACGGCACTGGGCGGAACTGTGTTCAAGACCGGAACTTTTGGCAACCTTGAAATGGCTACAAACACGTTACCGGATTCAAAAAGCAAGGATCGGGGTATATCGATTGAAATAATCAAAGACCTTGAAGGTCACCAGTTCACCTCGCACACAGCGAGTCGTAAGTTCGATACCCATGATGTATTCGACGTAGATTTTACGAACGTTGACCTGGCATGGCGGGACTATGGCGCGGAACAACAATCTTTCACTCAGGAGTTCCGTATAGCGAGCAATAGCGATGGTCGCATGAACTACCAACTAGGGGCATATTTCTATAAACAGGAGCTAAACGGCAAAGACGACTTGGGCGCGGGGGCCTTTCTCAACAATTATGTCATCGCTGCCTCCCCTGACGTGCTGGGCGCGTTAATATCAAATGCAAGCCCGGGTCTTTTAGGCTTTATCAATCTGGCGTACGGACAAAGTTTTCCGCTAACGCTAGCGAATGCTGTTCAGGCTGGTAGCGTCATTAAAGACAGGTCCTATCAGAACCATGATTCGATGGCCGTGTTTGGAGAATTCGACTTTGACCTGTCAGACACCATTACCTTCTCAGCGGGACTCCGCTACACGGAAGAAAACAAAGATATGGTGAGTACTTTCAATGAAAGTATCGATATTCCGGGGCGAACCGATTTGAACACGACGGCTATAACAGCAGTACTTGGAATCGCAGGCCACCAGGCACTTGCCTTTCAGGGCTTGCCACATAATCCTGCCCTGGCCGCAGGAAATGCTGCGCCATTCCTGCCGGCAATGGCCGTTTTGTTTAAACCCGGTTGGGCCAATTGTTCGGTGAGTCCGCGTCTTTGTCCGAGGGATGACCTGGATGTACTGCTCAACGATTCTCAGGTCACGGGGAATTTGACTTTAACTATCCGGCCGGATGAACAAACCATGTATTACGGATCCTTTGCTACCGGATACAAATCCGGGGGCACGAACACAGACCGTATTGGTTTCGGCTTTGCTCCCAAATTTGGGCCTGAGTACACAGAGACCTTCGAGTTAGGTGTCAAAAAAGATTTCCTAGATCCGACCTTGCGCTTAAATCTGGCCCTGCACTGGACCAAGGTTGACGACTTTCAGACTAACACCTTTACCGGAACCGCATTCAATTTGCAAAATGCGGGCAGTATCGATGTGTCTGGCGCAGAATTAGAGTTGTGGTGGCTTCCAAATGATTCCACCAGCTTGTCCTTGGCCTGGACTTTCACTGAAGCCGATTTCAATACCTTTAAAGCAGGAAATTGCCAACTCGCCAACATGTTCCACACTGGAGACCCAGGTGAAGCGGTTCAAAATGCAACCAAGGGCTATTGTGATAGAAGTGGAGACCGGGTCGGTGGCGTTTCAGACAACCACGTAGTCTTTAATGCATCGAAAAGGGTTCAGTTAGGGTCGGCGGGCAATGAAGCATTTTTCGGTGGTGAATATATCTACTATTCTGACATGATGATGCATAACAACAATGATCCTTTCGCCCTACAGAAAGGTGTGGGGCTCCTGAACATCAGGGCCGGAATTACCCTGGCCAATAGTGGTGTCGACATGACCTTCTGGATCAGAAATGCTGATGATGAAAAATGGCACGGAACCGTGTTTGATGCCCCGCTGCAGACCGGGAAACTGGGTACCTATCCCAGAGAAGGTCGGACGGTTGGTCTATCAGTCCGGAAAAGTTTCTAACGAAACCACCACTCTTCGTTACTGCTAGTTGCACCGCCAGCAGTTCCCTTGCAAGGGAACTGCTGGCGGTGTGTTAGAAAATACAAGCCAACTCTTTCATAACCTACACATATTGTGAAATAGAATGGCGGCAACCGGTAAAGCCCCCCCTTTTTTTTCGTTTTTTATCTAAAGACCTGCCAGGGGCGTGTCTTTAATTGGCTCTTGCAAACCTCCAGCTGATCCGCATGCATTGCACTGCGCTCGCGTACTTCCTGAGCATACCTTTTGACATCATCATTATTTTTCCAAGCGCCAGTCCGATACCCGCCCAAACCTTCGTAATAGGCGACGTAAAGATGATAGGCGTCATTTTTTGCAATGCCAAGAACTCTGTGAGACCGATCGTTGTACCAGCCAATAAAATCAATTGCATCAGAAAAATTATTCCTTGCAGCTAGCCGGCCCCTTCCCGTATCGGCCAAATAATCTTCCCAGGCCGCATCGGTTATCTGAGCATACCCAAAGGCATCTGAAATACGCCCCCAGGGAATCACTCCCAACAAATACTGTCGCGGTGGCCGGGCGTTAGCTCGATAGCTAGATTCTCGATAGACAAAGCTAAGGGCAACCTCCGGTGGCAAATTCCACTGGTCCTCAGCAGCAATCACCGCCCTGTACCATCTGAGGTTTCCGGAAAAAATATGGCAGGCATCATGGGGGTTGGCTGGCGGAAGACTGGCGCAGCCCGCTAAACCGAGCGTGCAAAGCACCAAGCATCTTCCTAGTATGGCTCTCATGTGAAAAAACCTCGTTCCATAAATACCAAGCATAGCAAAATTAGCTCCTGATCCATGGCTCGCACCCAAACTGGCCACACGCTTAAAATAAATGGATTTTTTAGCGAAAGATGCAGTCCTATATAACCATAACTTATTGATTTAAATATATAAATGCTATTGGAATCCACCTAGCAGTATCTGTTATTATTGCGCCTGAGTAGATCGGGCGGTTTGCGGCTAAACCACTGAGCTAGTGTCCAATACTAACTATAACAAGGGCTCTGCCAGCAACTAGGAAGGGAAGCTGTTGCGTGCACTTGTAATCATTGCCCTGAGCGGGTTGGCTGGGACATGCTCCTCGCCACCCCTATTACTAGGCCCGGAATCCCTGCTTGAGGAGATCAAGCAGTCCGGCGAGTTTCGGGTCGTTACCCGTAACAGTCCGGTAACTTTTTACCATGGGGCTGATCAGTCCCGTGGAATCGACTATGAATTAGCCCAAGGTTTTGCGAACTGGCTGGGAGTGGATTTAAAAATTTACGTGGCAGAGCCATTCCGCGAAATCCTTTCCCATATCGCAACGGGTAATGCCCATGTGGGTGCCGCCGGACTGACAGTAACCGAGTCAAGTGAAACGTTAGTTGACTTCGGTCCCACGTATCAAATCGTTAATCAGCAGCTCATTTATAAAGTCGGCACCCGAAAACCGAAAACCATTGAGGATGTGCTCGAACAAAACATAGAAATTGTTGCCGGCTCCGCCCATGTTGGTGTGCTTGAAGATTATTACAGGCAACACCCGTCACTACGCTGGGTTGAAAATCCCCATGCCAATGCTGAGGAGCTACTAAAAAAGGTCAGTGCGGGCTTGATTGACTACACTGTCATAAACTCCAATGTCTTTGAGATACTTCGCCATTTGCACCCGGACACCCGAGCTGCATTTGACTTGGGTATACAGAAACAGATTGCCTGGGCGCTACCTAAAACGGATGATCAATCGTTAAGTGAAAGTGTCTCATCCTATTTTTCTGAGATCCAGGCTAACGGGGAACTTCAGAAAATTCGTGATCGCTATTCTTTTTACACTCTTGACTTCGATTACGTAGGAAGTAGATCTTTCTTGCGACACTTCGAATTTCGGCTCCCTAAATACAGGGACTTTTTTATTAAAGCGGCCGAGGACATGGAGCTAGACTGGCGCTTGCTGGCTGCAATGGCCTACCAAGAATCTCACTGGGATCCCCAGGCTATCTCCTTTACTCATGTTAGGGGCCTCATGATGCTGACTCAAAAAACAGCGGATATGATGGGAGTAGAAGACAGGACGGACGCACAGGAAAGCATAGAGGGCGGTGCACGTTATTTTGTTAGGACTCTGGAGAAATTCCCTGAGCGAATCAGCGAGCCTGATCGAATTCGTTTTGCGCTCGCTGCGTATAATGTAGGCTTCGGGCATCTCGAAGATGCCCGTGTGATTACCGAAATTCAGGGTGGTAATCCAGATCTCTGGAGTGATGTACAAAAACGGCTGCCGCTGCTGAGTGAGAAGGAATGGTATGAGCGTGTCTCGCGTGGCTATGCCCGGGGGCATGAACCAGTGCAATACGTGAACAACATCGAGCGGTACTACAATTACCTCCTGTGGATGACCGCCCAGGAAATATCTGCTGAGCTGCATCTGCCTTATGATGAGCAGGCCATAGGACAAAAAACAGGAATCGGTTACTAGCGTCGTCGATCCTGAAAGAAACGCTGTAACAATAGAGCGCTCTCGGCCTCCAGGACTCCGCCCGTAACCTCTAGCTGATGATTTAAGTCCGGACTTTCGGCCAAATTGAAGACAGAACCCAAGGCACCCGCACGTGGGTCTTTGGCCCCAAAAACCACTCTTTTAACGCGCGCATGAATCAAAGCACCCGCACACATAAAGCATGGCTCCAAGCTCACGTAGAGCGTGGTCCCCGGCAAGCGATAGTTGCCTGTCGCCGCCCCAGCTGCCCTGAGAACTGCAATCTCTGCATGGGCAGTGGGATCATGGTTCGCAATAGGACAATTGGCCGCTTCTGCCAAGGTAGATCCGTGGGCATCCACCAGCAAGGCCCCTACAGGTACCTCGCCCGCTTCCGCTGCTGCTTTGGCTAACACCATCGCACGGGCCATAAGCAACGCGTCAGGCCTTTCAGCTACCTTCATGTTCACTTACTCTTTGGTCAATACCATGATTGTGTTTGATGCCTTGCCGTTCGTTTCTGTGTCGGGATAATCGAGTGTGTAGTGCAACCCTCGGCTTTCGTGACGTAACAACGCACTTCTGATAATCAACTCGGCCACGGTAACCAGGTTACGTAGTTCGATCAGGTTATTGTTGATTTTGAAATGACTGTAGTAATCACGAATTTCTTCTTTCAGGAGCTCAACTCGACGCATGGCCCGCTGTAGCCGCTTATCAGTGCGGACAATCCCGACATAATCCCACATCGCCCGGCGCAGTTCGTCCCAGTTGTGTGTGACGACGATCTGCTCATCGGGGTCCGAAACTTGACTTTCATCCCACGCCGGAACCTGTGGCTCATTGAATTTCTCTTTGGTCAGATCGCGCTGAATCTGCTCACCCGCAGCCCTTGCAAAAACTAGACATTCAAGCAGTGAATTACTAGCCAAGCGGTTTGCGCCATGCAAGCCCGTAAATGCACATTCTCCGACTGCGTAGAGTCCAGCTAGATCAGTGCAGCCATTTAGGTCAGTCATTACGCCACCACAAGTGTAGTGAGCAGCCGGAACAACTGGTAGCGGCCCTGCCGTCATGTCAAAGCCGTACTCAGCGCAGCGTTTTACGATATTTGGAAAATGCGAGAGAACAAAGTCCGCCGGTTGATGGCTGATGTCGAGGTAAATGCAATCGTAGCCGCCGCGCTTCATCTCGTAATCAATCGCGCGAGCTACGATATCTCGGGGTGCCAGTTCGGCTCTAGGGTCATGATCTGGCATAAAGCGTTGTCCGTCTGGTAGTTGCAGCTGACCCCCTTCCCCGCGTACGGCCTCAGAAATTAAAAATGATTTGGCCTGTGGGTGGTACAAGCAGGTTGGATGAAATTGGACAAACTCCATATTTGCAACCTGGCAACCGGCCCGCCAAGCCATTGCTATACCGTCCCCAGTCGCCGTATCAGGATTGCTTGTATAGAGATAGACCTTGGAGGCGCCGCCGGTCGCAAGCACCACAACTTGGGCGGTCATAGTGATGACTTTGCTCGAACTTTTATCGAGGGCATAGATACCCAGGATGCGATTGGACCCCGCCTGACCAAGCTTGGCGGAAGTAATGATATCCACAGCGATATACTGTTCAAGCAAGTGGATATTCGGATGGCAACGTGCCTTATGCTCCAGTGTCTCCATGACTGCTTGGCCGGTCGCATCAGTAGCATGGATCACTCGACGGTGACTATGACCACCCTCCTGGGTCAAGTGAAATCCCTTGCTATCGTCTTTGCGTGTGAACGGAACCTGTTGGGTAATCAGCCAATCCACACACTCGGGACCCCGATTAACGGCGAACTCCACCACCTCACGATCACAAAGTCCGGCACCCGCACGGATGGTGTCCTCTATATGGGATTGAGCCGAATCATCTTCCCCTAACACAGCAGCGATACCGCCTTGAGCGTAATAACTAGAGCCTTCTTGAAGTGGGCGCTTGGCTAACAGGCGGACGCGCACGCCGGAATCGGCCAAACGTAGGGCAACCGTTAGGCCCGCCAGGCCACCGCCGATGACGAGGACTGGCATGTAGTCCTGTTGTGACATGCCGGGCGGCTTAGTTGCTGCCGACCTCCAACATTCTCTGCAACGAAACGGTGGCCCGCTCCGCAATATCCTGGTCAAGCTTTATCTCGTACTCGAGATTCTTAAGCGAATGCAGAATTTTTGGCAGCGTGATGCGCTTCATGTGTGGGCAAAGATTGCAGGGGCGAACAAACTCAACCTCCGGATACTCCACGGCGACATTATCACTCATCGAGCACTCCGTAATCATGACAACCTTTTCGGGCTGTAATTCACCCACGTGTTTAATCATTCCAGACGTGGAGCCAACAAAATCTACTTCGGCCAATACATCAGGTGAACACTCCGGATGAGCAATAACATGAATATCCGGATAGGCCTTCCGATAATTCCTAATTTCTTCTGCAGAAAACCGCTCGTGAACTTCGCAAGTTCCGTCCCAAAGTATTAGTTCGACATCGGTCTGGGCTTCGACATACCGACCAAGGTAACCGTCCGGCAAAAAAATCACACGATTAACCCCGAGCGACTCAACGACTTGGACGGCATTCGCTGATGTGCAACAAATATCAGTTTCAGCCCTTACATCAGCATAGGTGTTCACGTAAGTCACGACCGGCACGCCAGGATGACGTTTCTTAAGTTGACGGACGTCCTCCCCGGTGATTGAGGCTGCCAGCGAACATCCAGCATTTAGATCAGGAATCAACACTGTTTTTTCGTAGCTGAGAATTTTTGCGGTCTCAGCCATGAAACGCACCCCGCAAAGCAAGATGATATCGGCATCTGTTTTTGCGGCCTGCTGAGCCAAACCCAATGAATCTCCCGCAAAATCAGCAACACCATGAAAAATTTCCGGCGTTTGATAATTATGAACGAGCAGGACTGCGTTAAGCTCCCGTTTTAGCTCATTAATCGCCGCGATATAGGGCGCATGTACCGGCCACTCGATGTCCGGAATGACAGTTTTCAGGCGGTCATAGGCAGCCGCCGTGGCTCGCTCTACAGCCGGCGTATACTCCAGAGGGCTTACCTCTCCAGACACTGCAACCACTCACCTTCTCCTCATCGCCCAGGCTAGACATGCTGATTTAAGCATAATTCCAGCTATTTTTTCCGCCTGCGACTCAGTTGCTATTTTACTAAAAAACCACCTCGATTCTATTACTTCCGGGGCCTGCATGAGAGTACTACATGATCTCTTCAATCGAGCTCCAAATGCTTTAACCGAGAAGAGAACGCAAAGCTCAGCGAGAATATACTTACCACATTCACCAATGCAATGAGTTTTTGAATCGTGGCCTGCCTAACCATTTCCCCACGACTTTCCATGGGGCTGCTGCTGACCAATTGGTAAACAACATACGAAAAAGTGCATATTAAAAAAAACATCACCACGAAGGCATATCTGTTCTCAATCGGGCTACGTAACAAAACGATGAGATAGACAACAGAAGCTGGTACTAAGAGCCTGAAAGCATTAATTGCAAAAAAAACATGCATATCCCTATAAATATCGTGCGGCGTTAGTCCAACGCCTGCAAAAAAAACAGTACCAAGCAAGAAAAATATTGAACCGGTCATGGCCAATGTGTGATTAATAGGGTCCTCTTTGAATAGTCGAGGCACAAATAAGAACGATATACCCACTCCAGCAAATAACAACATGGAGAAATTGAAAAAAATAGCGGAAGGAAGATTCCCGGAACCCGAGCGGGATTGGTAGCCACCCAGGTCACTTAAAAAATTGTGTGTGACCGAATACCCGACCTGTTCCGGATCATGGATATTGCCACCCGGATAAAAATAAATCGAAATCGCAACAGAAAAAATAAAAAACAATGGAACAAAACGAAGCAGCCTAACAGTCCAGAAACGATACATAGGTTTCTCTGCTCAATGAGTGTCGTTGAGTTTACGATCTAAATTTGAAACATTTTGACTCACACTCAAGCACCCTCTTAAGTAGGCTGGCAATTGAAAACAGGAATATTCCTTTCTGTTTTTTTCTGATAAGCATCGAAATCAGGGTAGCAAGAACAGATCAGTGGCCATAGCTCAGATTTTTTCTCATCATCAACCTGTTTGGCAACCAAATTTAATTTTTTTTTGTTTAAATGAACCAAGACCTCAGGGTAAGCCTTCAGGTTCCAATACCAAGAAGGATGAATGTCAGCGCCCCCCATAGAGGCAACCAAAACCACGCCTTTCTCGTAAGGAACATACATCAAAGGGATATTTCTGACTTTTCCTGACCTAGCACCCCTCATTTTTACAACGCAGATATCGTAGCCCCTCAGTCGGCTCATCCATCTTCCGCCTGAAAATCTAAAAATGACCGAGTGAACCGTTACAAATATTTTAAAAAATAACATTTCTACTTTTTCTCAGGTTATCCTAACCCAATAATATTTTTTAATTCGTTCTTTGCTCATCAATCAATACTGAATTTTACTATTTGCCTTTTATGGTGTCTTCCGAAGATCTTAGAAAAAAAATCGCTGATTCTAAATCGAAAACCGTACTTACTCCTTAGCACAGAAAATGAGAATTTAATTTTTTCAGGCTCATTAATTAATTCCGCTTTAGCATCCATCCAATCACTTTTGAGTTTTCCCAGGCCCGTACAGGGAGCAACTTTCACATCTGGAAAATTTCTTATTCTTTTAATTTTTCCTGCGTTTTTCATTGAGAAAATATAATAATTATTTGTTTCCCCTTCCTGGGCAAACCATACTGGTGTATCAACAAAGCTGCCGTCTCTCTTCCGAGTAGAAAGATTGATGTATTGCTCTTGATTCGAAATCATTTTTTTGATTTCTGCTCAATCATAATATATATAACTAATTGATTTTATTTATATTATTTTGAATCTATATCGGGTTTGTGTCAATTATTATCAGAATAGCCCGGTCCGTATATGATTTTTCCTGGCCGTCTGCCGGTGTGCTGACCATCTTCCACAACGACCTCTCCATTAACCAATACAAACTTCATGCCGACCGCATATTGATGGGGGTCTTCGAAAGTTGCCTTGTCGATAATCTCGTCGGCATCAAATACAGCGATGTCGGCGAAATATCCCTCGGAAAGCAATCCACGATTACGGATACCAAGCCGAAGTGCAGTCTGACTGCTCATTTTTCGCACTGCCTCTTCCAGTGTCAGTACGCCACGCTCCCGAACGTAATGTCCTAATACCTTTGCGAATGTACCGTATTGACGGGGATGCGGAGCTCCCTCTCCAAATATACCTACCGGGCCATCGGAACCAATCGCAGTAACCGGATGTTGCATAATTCGATCCACATCGTCTGTACTAATAGCGTGATACACAGCCGTTGTACCACCACCTTTCAAAATTTCGAAGACTACTTCGGCAGCGTTCTCCGGTGTCGGGTCCATGCCCGCCTTGATGGTGAGTTCCGCCAAGTTCTTACCAGCCATAGATGGATCCCAAGTGTTGCGGGAAATAAATATATTCTTAGGATCACCACCTCCACGATCGTAGAGAATCTTCAGAACAACTTCGCTCTTGATGATGGCGCGTGTTTCCGGGCCTTCGATGCGTTCTAGCATGCGATCACGCCCTCCCTCCTGTGCCCATTGTGGAATCAAAGCGTCGAGACCTGTTTGAGAAGCTGTATAAGGATACTGATCGATCGTGATATCGATACCACGGACACGGGCTTCGTCAACCATACGTAAACTCTCAACCGAAGACCCCCAATTTTTGACACCGATGACTTTATGGTGAGTCATTTGTACCGGGATGCCGCCCTCTTCACCGATGCGGATGGTTTCATTAACGGAGTCGATTAGCTGAGCAGCTTCTTCCCGCATATGTGAGATATAGATGCCACCGTATTTAGCGGCAACTTTGGACAACTCGATAACTTCTTCAGTGGAAGCGAAACTTCCAGGTACATAAAATAATCCGGTAGAAAGCCCCAAAGCACCATGCTGCATGGCTTGGCGTACCATGCCCTTCATCTGCTCCAACTCGCCCAGAGTTGGATCGCGATCTTCTGTGCCGATAACCCGGGACCGGATAGTCCCGTGTCCTACAAAGATCCCCCAGTTCGGACTGATCCGCTTCTCGAGTATGGCCTGGTAATGTTCGTCAACGGGAAAGGGTGAAGTGCCATCGTTGCCCTCGGTGAGTGTGGTCACCCCCTGCAGTAGGGCACTTTCAGCATTGGGCACATCTAAAATCCCTCGCAGGGCATGGGTATGTGGGTCGATAAAGCCTGGAGCAATAATAAGCCCTTCGGCATCGATGAGCTGGCTGGCGGTGTCCAGCGACAAGTCCCCAATCCGGACAATGCGCTCACCATTGATAGCGACATCTGCCTCATACCAAGGATTTCCCGAACCATCAATAACCCTGCCATTGTTGATAAGAATATCGTAGCTGTTTTGGGAATAAACATGGCTTGCTCCCAGGGCCAGCAGTAATACCAATAGTCGATCTTTCATTCACTTACTCCCGGGTGAGCCACTATGCACTTTCTAGCTTCTTAAAAAGTTCCTCTACTTCATCTTTTATTAAATCTCTTATTTTTCTGAAGTCACCTAGAGGCATTTCTTTTGGGTCTGGGATTTCCCATTCAATCTTTTCTTTTGCCAATATATTTGGGCATGCATCTCCACATCCCATTGAAACCATAACTTCAATCTCTTCCTGATGTAATTGATTAACGCTGGTGGATGAATGCAAGGACATGTCGTAACCCAGTTCATTCATTAGTCTGACAGCTGTGGGATTTACTTTTCCAGAAGGTAAAGATCCCGCACTTTTTATTTCATAAGTGTCTTGAGAAAAAATTTTTCCAAAAGCTTCAGCAATTTGACTTCTGCACGAATTTTCTACGCAAATAAAAACTATAACAGGCTTCATTTGCTTATTCATTCTGCAGAAAATTCATAAACAGCATTGCCGTAAAAGCACCCAGCAGCTGAAAAATGATAAAAGCTGTAACAAATTCTGGATCTATCCCAGTAAATGTATCGCTAAATCCTCTTGCAAGGGTAACGGCTGGATTTGCAAAGGATGTTGATGAGGTAAACCAATAGCCCGCCGAGATATATAGTCCGACAGCTGGGGCAACAGTGACAAGACTTAATTTTCTTACTCCAAGTATGGTTATTATCAAACCAAAAGTTGCTATGAATTCACTCAGGTAAATATTAGATCCACTCCTTTCATTATCTGAAATTTGAATAAAATCCAAGCCAAACATCGTATTAGCTAAAACAGCCCCAAAAAATCCGCCAGTAAACTGAAAAAAAATAAAATAAAGAAACTCCTTTAGCCTTATTTCCTTCTTTAAATACATTACGAAACTAACTGCTGGATTAAAGTGAGCTCCAGAAATTGAAATGAAAATCCAAATTAAAGCCGTAAGTCCGGCTCCGGTGGCTATAGTATTAGCCAACAAAATACTCAACTGATCGGAAGAGAGATTCTCGGCCATAATTCCAGAACCAATTACCACCATTACAAGAAAACAACTGCCAACAAATTCAGCCAAGATTTTTGAAAATAATTCTTTATTCATAGGTTAAATACTTTTTTATTCATTCCTACTCAATAGTTACGTTGTCTAAAAAACAAGTATAATCAATACTTTCCAGCATGAAAAACAGAATTTGTAACCTTTTTATAGCCCTTAATCTAACTTTAATATTAGCGTTTCAATTAACAATTGCATACTTTATGATTTAAAAATTCTAATTTTAAATAACAATTCTGAAATGACTAAACATAATGATGTTAATCCAAATGAAGTAGAAGATTTCCTTAAATCATGGAAGGATGGTGTGATTGATATTGGAATAGCTTATCAAGAAGGCAATAATTATAAAGAGAGAGCTAGAGCTTTCATTGAGACGCATTATGCTTTTGATATTGGAGATGTTTTATTCAAACCAACCTATACTAATGATGTTGTATTTAGAAATAACCCTGAAGCTGCTTTGTCTTATTTCGTTTCTGGTGATATTTCAGAAGATTCCGGTTTTGCGATAAAGCCATGGGAAAATATCAAGGCATCAGAAATTAATTTTCTAATTGAAGATAATCTTTGTGCAGTGATGGGGATACTGAATTTAAAACCTCTAAATTCTGAAAATGAGACTAAAATTGCTTTCACCTTTATTTTAGTAAAGGATAATGATGAGCTCAAAATTAAGATTCATCACTCCTCTGAATTAAATTGATAAGGGTTTAGGTAGAGTTACTTGCTCCACCCAGTTGTAGAGTGAGTATCTTAAATACGGAATATTTATTCTCTTGCAGAAAAATTCCCAAATCTAAATACTTCATTGCCGCTTGCATCGTACTGAATGAAAAAATCCACATTTGCTATATTGTCTACATTTCGCGCAAGCGTTGCATGTACTTCGACAATATCTCCTGGATTCAGCGTATCTCTTCTTATACCTGCACGCATAAGCATGGACGCTGCCGCCAATTCAAAATTCCATTGGAATATTTCACCATTTTCTAGTTCCTCGTTGACAAATAAGCGTACATGAGGATTTACCATTTGCAATTGAACTACAGTCCCAAAAACAATAACTGGTTTATCTGGGTCATACTGAGCTAACCAGTTATGATGGGCAAATAACTGCATAGGTATTAAAATAAAACTCAAAATAACGGCAGTTATGATGGTTTTAGATTTCATTCGATGATCCATTAATAAAGCTTGCAAGAAGTGTCCTTTATGATTAAAAGTATTGTGATGAATTTTCGCTGTCACAAACCCATTCAATTAAATTGTCTCCAGGCATAATGGTGAAATCCGCTCTGAGATTAAATATTTCGGTATAGGCTCCAGGATCATCAATAGTAATATCCAGCTCTATTTTTCCGTAACTCACCCGCCGAAAACGCTCTGTGATAACTAACTTTTCAGTGGTTGGGCTGCCATTAAAATCTAACCAGCCATCACCTCGAAAATTATTACTGGTCACCACAAGCGTATCATCCTCCCAATGGCCAACAGAATAACCATACCAAGTAGGGATTGGTTCGCCTAAAGGGAGTAAAGCCCTGCCATCCAGGAAAACTTCCCTAACGCCAGCACTGGCTTCATACAGTATGACTAATCTATCAGGAGCCTGAATAATTTCAAAAGGCTGTGGATGGGTGTGGAATTGCATATATCCCAAAGGTAGACAATAGCTGTCTGGATTCTCAATACCATGATTTGCAATTCGCTCTTCTCTTATTTCTCTAGCCCAGGGCTGATACGGTAATCCATTTTCAAAGCCGAATCCCTGATCCCAAAAAGTGGCATAAGGAGGCACACCTGGAGGAGGTGTTTTGGGCTCTCCAATGGGCCTACCTTGTACACCTTTTTGGTATGTGTCGATAAAATCCCAGGTACCTGATAAATCCGGATATCCATCAAGTGCTGTAGGTGCGGGGGCATT